>JAABUX010003040.1_pt1 | contig 22755 bp, 20 predicted proteins | sample 5561851 | NCBI WGS metagenome assembly JAABUX01 (sample SAMN10711883, study PRJNA513361) | rock metagenome | isolation source: Antarctica rocks | place: Antarctica: Victoria Land, Richard Nunatak red sandstone | collected 2016-01-03 | reverse complement strand
AAGGCCTCGGGGTCGAGGAAGGTGGCGGAGGCGGGGACGAGGCGGGCGGCGAGGGCGGGCAGGAAGAGGGCGAGGATGTCGGCGAAGAAGACGCGCAGCAGGGTCTTGAACAACTGGTCGTGCGACACGGTGGGGCCTCCTGTGTCCTGTGCTCGTACAGTGTATAGGCGGGACGCCTGGGTGTCAGTCCAACGCGTGAGAGGACTGCTCACACCATGGCTGCATCTATTATGGCACAACCCGTGACACGCCATCGTCTGGTCTCGTCTTGCAAGAGCAAATCGACTTGAGACAACACTGGCAAGGGTTGTGAGGGGGATATCCCCCGAAGGGACATCCCCCGAAGAGACATCCCACAAAGGGGGATACGCGTTGGGGCGCGATTGACGATATATAGTATGAGAGGTATCAGCCCGTGGCTAACAGCTAACGGCTAACAGACTGGAGAGACAACGGCGCATGCAGCACGTCTTACTCGTCGAGGACCACTCCTCGTTCCGCCAGGCGCTAGCCATGGTCATCGACCGTGAGCCGGAGTTTAGCGTCGTGGCCCAGGCTGGCTCGCTGGCCGAGACGCATCGTATCCTATCGGCCGTCGAGCGGATCGACCTCGCGGTGATCGATCTAAGCCTTCCCGACGGCGATGGCATCGAGGCCGTCCGCGCGCTGCACGACGCGCATCCGCGCGCCATGGCCCTGATCCTCACGGCCAGCATCGACCCCACCGACCAAGCCCGCGCCGTGGAGGCCGGCGCCGCCGGCGTCTTGCACAAAGCGGCCTCCATCACCGCGATCGCCGACGCGCTGCGCCGCCTCGGCGCGGGCGAGTGGCTGCTCTCGCAGAAAGAAATCATCGAGTTGCTGCGCGTCGCCACGCACCGCCGCGAACAAACGCGCGAGGCGCAGAGTACCCTGGCGCAGCTCACGGCGCGTGAGCGCGACGTGCTCGACGCGCTCGCGCAGGGACTATCCAGCAAGGGGATCGCGGAGAAGCTGTTCATCACGGTGGAGACCGAGCGCACCCACATGGTCAACGTGCTGTCCAAGCTGGGCGTGCACTCGCGGTTGGAGGCCCTTGTCTTCGCGGTGCGGCACGGCGCCGTCCACATCCGCTAGCACGGTTCGCGGCTTGCCAGCCAAACCGCTACGTCCCCAGCGCCGCGCGCTCCAGCTTACGAAAGAGGTCGCCGAAGATGGGGTCGCGCTCGAGATAGCGCACCTCTCGGATGAGGTGGCGGTGCGGGTCGTGGCTCCAGGTTTGCTCGGCCGTCAGGATCGGGCTAGATGTCAGGGCACTGTCGACCCACGAGGGGTTGACCAGCCAGGCCATGGGGCCCATATCCCAGATGGCGCGCGAGCGGGCGACATGATCGTCGTAGTAGCCCGAGTAGGTGGCGCTCAGGTAGTTGCCGATGGCCCCGCGCCCCTTGACGAAGCGGTCGATCTCCGCCTCCGTCGTGCAGAGATGGTCCGTCACGGGCAGGCAGGGCACGTGCACCAGCGGGACCCCCGAGTCGAAGAGGATGCGCGAGGCGTGCATGTCTTGCTTCAGGTTGAATTCTGACGCCGTTGGCCAGTACGTGGCATTGCCCCCCAGCCAGACGACGACGATCCGCGCGACGAGGTCCGGCGCCGCGAGCAGGGCGGAGGCGATATTGGTGGGCGCGCCGATGGCCACGACGTACAGGGGGTCGGCGCGATCGGTTGAGGCCCGCGCGATCAAGTCCTCGACGGCCGGGCTGCGCACCGGTTGGTCCGGCGCGGGCAGCCAGTCCGTCGCCCCCGGATAGACGACGTCCGCCCGCGATCGGTTCAGGCGCTCCAGCAGGCGCAGGATTTCGTCGTAGCTTTTGCGCATACCGTCGGCAGGGCCGGTCGAGCGCTCGTTGTGGAACGGGGCGGCATAGATGGCCTCGACCGTGATGCGCTCGGGCGAGAGCAGCGCGTACGTCAGCGCGAATTGGTCGTCGATCTCATTGTACGTGTCGGTATCGACCACGATGCGGACCGGACCAGCGGGCGGCTCCAATCGTTGCACGCGCGTGGCCGGTGGCACGATGGGGAAATTCATCCAGCCTCCTACATTGTTTTTTGTCGTGGGCAGCCGAGACGTGCTGTCCTGTCGTTATCTCTTTGTCGTGTTGTCGTGGGCAGAGTCATGGGGGCGTCGGCGTGGCGGCCATGGGACGCCGCCGCGCGTCGCGGCGCTCAATCGACCAGCCCCGTGCGGGCGATGGTGCGCACGTAATAGGGCTGGAGGAAGAGGAGCAGCACCATCGGGACGATGGTCGCGACGACGGCGCCCGCGAAGATGTCGTTCCAGCGGGTCACGTACTCGCCCTGGAAAGTGCTCAGGGCGACCTGCACCATCTGGTACTGCGGGGAACTGGTCACCAGCAGCGGCCAGAAGAACGATTGCCACTGCGAGAGGAACAGCACCAATCCGGCGCTGACCATCACGGGCATGGAGAGCGGGACCACGATGCGCCCGTACACCCCGAACCAGGTCAACCCGTCAACGCGCGCGGCCTCCAGCAGTTCTCGCGGCGTATCGGCGAAGAACTGCCGGAAGAGAAAGACGACGATGCCGTTCGCCAGCACGGGCAGGATCAGCGCCTGGTAGCTGTCATCGAGGTGCAGCGTATTGACGATGACGTAGAGCGGCAGCGCGAGCACCTCGAACGGCACGAGGAACGTGACCAGTACCAGGATGAACAGGATGCGCTTCCCCGGGAACTCGAAGACCGCGAAGGCAAAGCCCGCCAGCGAATTGACGGCGACGCCGGCCACGATGGTCACGGCGCAGACGAAAATGGTGTTGAGCAACGCGCGCCCAAACGACCCGGCCAGCAGATCCTGGTACGCCTGCAGGGTGAAGCTCGTCGGGACAAATGCGTGCCAGGAGAAGGGCGTCGTGTACTTCAGGATGTCGTCGAGCGGGCTGAAGGAGGACGCGATAGCCCAGAGCAACGGCAAGAGGGTGAGCGCGCTCAGCGCGCTCAGGGCCGCGTAGGCGAGCGCGTGGCCCACGATCCGAGCGAAAGAGCGGCGCGTCGCCCGCGTCGGGACCGCGCCCACTCCAGGGCTCCGTGACACCGTCCGGCCAGTTGTCTCAGACATAGGTTTTCCTTATGGCTAGACGCGAGCGCGCTGTATCCGTCATCGAGACGAGACTAGCGGTCGGTGCTACGGAAAAACAGCAATTGCGCGCCGACGACGAGCAGCAGTATCAGGAGCAAGATGGTGGTGAGGCTCGTGGCGCGGCCGGTGTCGAGGCCGATGAAGCCGCTGCGGTAGGCCTCATACATCAGCAGGTCCGTCGAGCCCTGCGGTCCCCCGTTCGTCATGATATAGACGGGGGCAAACAGGAGAAAATTGGCGGTCGTGTCGGCGATGAGCACAAAAGCGATTACCCGCCTGAGCAGGGGCAGCGTGATATCCAGGAACATGCGGATGGAGCCGGCGCCATCGATCGCCGCCGCCTCGTACAGCGTGGGTGGGATGCCTTGCAAGCCGGCAAGGAAGAAAAACGTCCAGTAGCCGACGCCGATCCAGGACGCGACGATAATGATCGAGGGCAGCGCCTGCGTTGGACTGGTCAGGAACGGCTGGGCCGGCAGCCCGATCGAGGTGAGGACGCTGTTGACGAGCCCCGACTGCGGGTCGAGCATCAACTGCCAGACGATGGACGCCACGGTGATCGAGACAGAGATCGGGATGAAGAAGATGCCCCGGAAAATGCTGATGCCGCGCAGGCGCATGCTGACGAGCAGCGCCAGCAGCAGCGCCGCCGCCGTCTGCAGCGGATTGATGACCACGTTGAACAAGAGCGTGACCCCCACCGAGCGCCAGAACGTCGGGTCCGCGGCCAGCGCGGTGTAGTTATCCAGGCCCACGAACACGGTCGTGGGGTGGAAGCCGAACGCGGTCGCGTACAGGCTGCGCCCGATGGAATAGAACGTGGGCAGCAAACGGAAGATGAGCAACCCGACGATGGCCGGGAGGAGGAAGGCGTAGGGTATCCAGCGCTCTCCGCGGGTCATAAGTACGTCTCCGGACTGACCCTCCCACCGGCGCCGCGCCGGCGGGAGGGTCATGAGCGCGAGGCCTAGTGTGGCGCCCGCCGATATTTCAACATGGCGCTATCGATCTGGCTCGCGGCGGCGCTCAACGCCGCTTGTGGGGACTGTCCCGAGCGCATGTTGTCGAACGCCTGCGTCAGGATATTTTGGTACTCGCTGAATCCCGGCGTGATCGGGCGTGGGATCGCCGTGTGCTCGGCTTCGTAATCGACGAGGCGCAGCACGTTGTTGGGGAAGGCGGCAAAGTGCGGGTCCGTGGAGATAGCCTGGATCTCGCGCTTGAGCGACGGGACCTGGTGGACCCTGCCCTCCCAGACGTCATTGCCGGGGCCCACCGTCATCCAATGGATGAACTGCGCGGCGGCGGCGACATTCTGGCTATGGCTGTTGATGCCCAGGTGCCAGCTGTCATTGGGGGTCACAGGCCTCCCACCGGCGAAGTACGGCGTGGGGGCAACGCCCCAGTGCAGACCGCGCGCGGTCGAGAACGCCCCGACGTTCCAGGGTCCGCCCCAGAAGAACGCGGCGTGGCCGGACGTAAACAGGTTGGCCGTCTGGAGGGAGGTTACCCCTTTCGGGCTGATCTGCCACGTGTTGAAGAGATTGAAATAATAGGTAAACGCCTTGATCCACGGCGGCGTTGTGATGATGCCGTCCACGCTCAGGCCGTCTTTACTGATCGCCTGGCCGCCGAGCGATTCGGGCAACGGTAGCAGTTGGTAGGGGCGGTCGATCTGGTCGATGATCAGGCCCCACGCCGTGACTCTGCCCCCGGAACTGACCTGCGCCTTGCGCGCCTCCGTGGACAGCTGCTCCCACGTCAAGCGATGCTGCGCGTCGGCGGGAGGGAAGGGAACACCTGCTTTTTGCAACAGGTCTTTGTTGTAATACAGGACCTGGCTCGAACTATTGAGGGGCGGAGCCAGCAGGTGACCGAGGTAGTACGAGGTCTGGATCGAGGCCGGGACGAACTGCGCCAGATCCTGTTTGCTGAAGACTGTATCGAGCGGCGCGAGAAAACCCTGGACGGCGTAGGCGGCCACGACCGGGGCGTCGACATCAATGATGTCCGGGCTGGAGGAGCCCGCCGAGAGGCGTACCTGGACTTGCTGGAACAGCTGATCGAAGGGCAGATTCTGTTGCACCACATGGATGCCGGGATGGGTTTTGTTGAAGAGGTCGATGAGCGCCTGGATGACGGCCGATCCCTGGGTCGACAAGTAGGTGACGGTGACGGGGGCGGGGGTCGGGGCGGCGAGGGTGGGCTGTCGCGTACTCAGGGGTAGACTGACGGCGACGACGGCCAGGGCAATGAAGAGGCGCCACGAAGAGCGTGGCCCGCGGATTGTTGAGCGCGTCTGCATGATGCTGCTGCTCCTTTGGGTGTGCGGCGGGGACGTGCGCGACAGTGGGGCACGTCTGCCGAGGACTAGTACCGGCGTCAAAAAACGCGTTATTCGTGAGCGGCGCGACGGTCTACCAGCATCACCTCCTCTCCTCCATCTCCATATGCAAGGCTGCCCAGAGTTAGGCGCGCCACGGGCAGGGCGCCGCTATCCGCGGCGTCGGATGTCGTCGTTTCCGCGCGCCAGCGCGACCAAGCGTCGGGCGCGGATAGGGGGGTTGCGACGCCTGGTCGCGGCACACAGCCAACGCCAGCCGTCGACTCGCGGACGATGAACTGGGCCTCCAACAGCGCCAACGGGGGCAGCGCCTCGCCCGCGGCCATGCGCAGCAGCGCGTCGATGCAGGCCTGTCCCATCGCGACGCGCGGCGGGGCGATGGTGGTCAACGAGGGGTAGGCGCTTTCCCCAGCCGACAACCCGTCATGGGTGACGAGCGCGATATCCTCCGGCGTCCGGACACCGCGCCCCCGCAAGGCATCCAACAGCCCGAGCGCCATCGTTTCGGTCGCGACGAAGACGGCATCGGCCGCCGGGGTAGGCCCTGCAAGCAACGCGTGGCCGACCTGGCGTCCTCCCTCCCATGAACTGGGACCAAGGAGGACGGGGATCTCACCGGCGTCGATCCCCGCCTCGGTGAGCGCGCGCCGCATGCCCATGGCCCGGTCGTAGGCCGGCTTGGGCATGACCCCGCTCTCTCCGTCGGAGGCCGCGGCTTCTCCAACGAAGGCGATGCGCTGGCGCCCGAGGTCAAGCAGATGGCGTGCGGCCACGTATCCGGCGCGCGCGTCGTCGGTCCGCACATGGGGGTACGGGAGGTCGTGCTCGTCGGAGCTGATCACCACCACGGGGATGGTCGAGGCCAGCAGGCTGGCGCACGCGGGATGGTGGTCCGGGCGGCAGCGCGGTTGCGCGTAGACGATGCCCGCGACGCGGTGGCTCAGGAGGAGCGACAGGTAGCCCTCTTCTTTTTCGGGAGAGTCGCTCGTATCACAGAGCAGCAGCGAGTAGCCGCGCTTGTGCGCCAACATCTCCGCGCCGGCGGCGACATCAGGCCAGAACGACGCGAACGTGGTGGCCAGCAACGGGAAGAGCAAGCCGAGCGTGCGCGTTTGTCCGCGCTTGAGGGCGCCCGCTGCCGCGTTGCCATGATACCCCAACTCCGCCATAGCCGCGCGTACGCGCGTGGCCGTCTCCGCGGCGACCCCGCCCTCTCCATGGATCACGCGACTGACGGTTTGGGCCGACACGCCCGCCCGGTCCGCCACGTTGCTCATCCGTACCGCCATATAAAGGGGAAACCTCAGCCAGCTCTGTTTATGCACGATAGGCGATGTGATCGATCACTGTTTACGATCACATCGCGTATGGTAGCATGGAGTCGGAGGCCTGTCAATAGGCCAGCCTCCAGATTCCAGAAAACTCGTAGGCGCACAGACGTACTGGGAGCGCGGGCACTCGCTGCGCTGCTTGCCCCGACCCAGCGGGAGGGATGCTCGTGCTCCCAGTGGTCCCAGACCTTCTGCGTGCTAACGAAAACTCACGTGAGCCGGGCGGAGATCCAGGCGCGGTGATAGCGCGGGGCATCCCACGGGGCACATGATGGAGAAGAGGGAGGAGGGGGGATGGAATGAAAAGAATCATCCTGGACACCGACATCGGGACCGACGTCGACGATGCGCTGGCGCTCGCGCTGGCCGTGGCGTCGCCCGAGTTGATTATCGAGGGGGTGACGACGGTGCATGCCGACGCGCCGTTGCGGGCACGGATCGCTCGCCGTCTCCTCGCCCTGGCGGGCCGAACCGATGTCCTCGTGACGCCCGGGGCGAGCCTCCCGCTGGCCTCTCCGCTCCCATCCACGTTCCACTGGCATCCGCGCCTGTGGGGCCACGAGGGCCAGGGGCTGCTCGAGGCGGCCGACCTCGCGCCGACCGAGGATCTGGCCGCCGACGCCGACTGGGCCGCCCGCTTCATCGTCGAGCGGGCCGCCGTCTACCCAGGTGACCTCTCCCTGATTACGATTGGGCCGCTGACGAACATCGCCCGCGCCCTGCGGTTAGAGCCGCGCCTTGCCGATTGGATACGCGATGTGACCGTGATGGGCGGTATGGTGGCCCCGGAGCGTGTCCCCTGGCCGCCGGTCCTGGAGACGAACCTCAACGCGGACCCCGCCGCCGCCGAGATCGTGTTTGCCTCCAGGCTGCCCCTCACGCTCGTTCCCTTCGAGGTAACGACGCAGGTCTTCCTCACTCCCGAGCAGCGTGCATCCCTGCGCCACGAGCGTCGTCCGCTCCTGGACGCCCTTGTCTTGCTGATGGAGCGGATGCTGGAACGCTTCGCCTCCTTCTCGGCGGACATGGCACTGCCCGTCGACCCGTTTGCGGAGTCGCGCACGTACATGCACGACCCGCTTGCGGTCTATGCCGCGATGGACAAGCGCCATGTCACGCTGCAAGAGCAGCACGTGCGGTTGGAGGTGCGCGGTGATGTGCTGCGCACCATTTCGTATCCCGACCGGTCCCCTACCATGCGCGTGTGCGTCGCCGTTGATGCGGCCGCCTTCGTCTCTTTGTGGCTCGACCGGGTACGGAACCTTACCCTGTCCTCGCGGTTCGAGAGTACAGAAAAACCAATATGACATGTCTTGCGGGAGCAATGCCCGTGTTTTTCTATGGTGTCAAACGCTGTCGACGCTATACGGCCAGTCGGTCTATCGTCTCATTGATGAGGCGCGGCACGGTGTCGAAGGCATAGGACATCAGGACGCGCTCGCCGGCCTGGTGCGCGCCGAAGCCGTAGGGGCCAATGTTGGCCACGGGCAGGTCCAGCGCCCGCATCAGGTCGAGGGGTAGGCTGTAGCCGCCGGGACACGCGGAGCTGTCCGGCGTGTCCGGCTCCTGCCAGACCGGCATGTTGTGCCGCAACGGGTCGGGGTCGACGCGCGGATCGAGGCGCAGGTAACTCATGTCGCACAGCAGTGGGAAGTACTCGTCGTGCACCAGTTGCAGCTTCGGGTGCGCGGCGGCCACGGCGGAGACCGCGCGGTGTAGCGCGCTTGGCGTGGCCGCCACGTGAGGGTAGTAGGGCGGCGCGTAGTAGAGGATGACAGCAGGCGCGGACAAGCCGCTAAGTGTCCACAGGCGCCAGACCAGCCGCAGACTGCGCTCACGGCGGTCGAGGTCGTCCGGCAGGCCCGCCCACTCCACGTCGAGTGCGGCGCGCACCCCCTCCGCGCCTATCCGTCGCACGGCCGCGTCATAGAGCGCGGCATAGCTGAGGACCTGTCCCGACCGTGAATGCGCCTCGATAGGCGTCTGGCCGCCGTTCACGCCACGCCCCTGTCCCTCAAGCCAGATGTGCTCGGCCCGGTCGACGCGTTGGAGCACCCGTCGTAGCGACGCCTCGGCCAGCACATGCAGCCGCTCTAGCAAAGGAGCGGGACCGGTTGTCAGGGTCAGCACGTTGAGGTAGACCGCGGCGGCGAAGGGCAGTTGAGTGTCGTAGCGCGTCTTGAGGTCGCGCGCGTGCAGCGTGACCGGCGGCGGGGTGGTGAAACCGCTGGCGGTGTCGCAGAGGTTGGGGTTCATGCTCAGGTCGCGCACCAGCTCGGCCGCGATGAGGTTGGCGTCCAGCCCATCGAACGGGTCGCCGGCGTGCGAGGGCCGGCCGACGGCCAGGAAGCAGGGCAGCAGCTTGCCGACGGTCCCGCTGTAGATGTAGCGGTGGGGATCGCCGGGATAGCGCGCCGTGGTGTAGTCGGTATTGATGGCGCCCACGTACTCCAGGCCGTGCTCCGCGCGCAGTCGCTCCAGCAACCGTAGCGCCTGCAGGACGCCCGCCGACTCGTTTTCTTCGTCGACGGTGGCCAGCAGCACGACGGAGAGCGGAGGCGCTCCCTGCGTCTGAGCGTGACGCGCGTACCGGCGCAGCACGGCGATGGCGGCGGCCACGCCGCTTTTCATGTCGGCGACGCCGCGGCCAAACATCCAATCGTTCGGGTGGGCCGCGAGGTCCGCGGCCAGGCCGGGCGACGCCTGGCACAGCTCGTCGCGCCGCGCGTCCAGCGCAAGGGGGTCCAGCGCCCAGGGCTCCAGGCTGCCGTAGTCGGCCGTGTCCACCGTATCGATGTGACCCATCAGCACGACGGCGCGGGCGCTCCGGCCGCGCAGGAAAGCATAGGCGTTACGGCGGCCGTGCGGATCGCCGGGGATAGCGTCGAGCCCGCTCGCGGTGTAGGCGCCGTCGAGGCCATCCTCGTCCAGCAGACGCAGGACCTCCTCCGCCACGGCGCTCTCGCCGGCGCCGGGGCTAACGCTGCGCACGTTGACCAACCGCATGGTGCAGCGGCGCGTCGCCTCGTACCAGTCGCCGTCCAAGAGGTCCGCGACAAATCCCAATCCCTGGCTGGCGCCGTCGTCCACCGCGTGCCTCCCTACGACTCCCTTTTCTTTTGCCCGTAGTATATAGGGCTCCCGGTAGTGGAGCGTGAGCCACGCGATCGCCCGGGCAATCTTGTAACGATGGCTATCGCCTATCGTCAGGCGCCGGAGCCGCGATCCTTCTCTATGGAGTCAGCGACTACCGCGCGGCCGCGGCGGCCGTTGCCGCGTCGTTGTACCTCTGGAAGAAGGCGTTATAGCTCCCGTTCGCCTTGGCGAAGCGCCTTCACCCGCTCCACGAGGATCTCGGTCGCGTCGGGCGAGTCTCTGAGGATGCCCATGACCTCGGCGATGAAGTCCTCCAGCGGCATGGCGTTGGGGTCGTTCGCCTGCCATGGTCCCAGCAGTTCCGTCCGCACGTAGGGCGGGATGAGTTCGAGGACCTGCACAGAGGTGTCCCTGATCTGGTAGCGCAGTGATTGCGAGTAGGAATGGATCGCCGCCTTTGTCGCGCCGTAGGTCGGGGTCAACGCCCACGGCACGAACGCTATTCCCGACGAGACGGTCATGATCGCGGCGTGGGGCTGTGCCTCAAGCAGCGGCAGCAGCGCCGCGGTCAGGCGGATCGGTCCCAGCAGATTCGTGGTCACGGTCGCCTCCGCATCGGCCACCGCGCCCTCCCGCAGATCCTCCGTCCTCATAATGCCGGCATTGTGGATGACCACGTTCAGGGTCGGGTAGTCGCCCGTGAGTTGTTGCGCGAAGCCGCGGATGGCGTCAGCGTTCTCGATATCGAGGACCGCGGACGTCATCCCTGGATTGGCCGCCGTCGTCTCGTCGAGCGCCTCTTTGCGGCTCGTTGGTTTTTGGGCCATTTGACAATAAGTGGCGAGGCGATCTACAGGGTGGTGGCTGAGAAGATGGGCAAGTCCTATGTCTTGCGGGACGTTTATACTCCTGTCCACGCGCAGCTTACCAACGGGTCCTACGTGTTTTCAAGCGACTCGGGGTCTGACAACCAATGGAACCGATTTGTACGATAAGCTTCGCTACGACACGTCGGGCGCATCGCCGTCGGGCGCGTCCCTGGCGCGCCTGGGCTACGGCGCGCGCCACGTAGAGTAGCCGCGCCGCCGGGGGACGCGCCCCGACGGCGCGCGTTCTGGTAGGACAGGCGTGGGGCGCCCGCTACTCTTGCGGGCGCAGCACGATCTTGCCGCGCGTGTGGCGCTCGGCGAGCCGGCGATAGGCCTCCCGCACCCGGTCGAGCGGGTACGCGGAGGCGATGGGAATGTCCAGCACGCCGGAGGCGGCGAGAGCGGCCAGCTCGGCCAGCTCCTGCAAGGCCCCGCCCTGCCTCGTGCCCATCGCCTTCACGCCTTTCTCCTGTGCGGCCTGGAAGTCGATCACCGTGTTGATGCGCTCCTTGGGCACGCCCAGGGCGAGCGCGAGGTCGACGTAGCCGGAGCCGACCGTGTCGATGAAGGCGTCGATCCGCTTGCCGCTGGCCGCCGCGCGGATGCGCCCCTCCTGACCGTCGCCGTAGACCACGGGGATGATGCCGTGGTCCTGCAGCCAGCCCCCGTTGTCCGGGCGGGCCAGACCGATCACCGTCGCGCCGGCGCGCCTGGCCAGTTGCGCGGCGACGAGGCCGACGCCGCCGGACGCGCCCGACACCACGACGACCTCCCCCGCCGTGGGCTCCACGGCCTTCACGCTGGCCAGGCCGGCCATCGGGGCAACGTAGAGGGAGCCGGCCACGTCCCAGGACAGCCCCCCCGGCTTAGGGACGAGCTGCGCGGCCGGGACGTCGACGAGCTGGGCGTGGGCCGGGCGATCGTCGGACCAGCCGAGCACCGCAGCGCCGGCCGCGACGCCCTGCGCGCCCTCGCCCACGGCGACCACCTCGCCGGCCAGGTCGCGGATTGGCACGAACGCGCCGCTTAGTGCCGCCAGTGCGCCGGGGTTGATGGAGGTCGACCGGACCCGCACCACCACGCGGCCGGGCGCGGCCTCCGGGTCAGGGACGTCGGTGACGTAGAGTTGATCGATGCCGCCGTAGCGGTCGAAGCGTACCGCGCGCATGTCCTTGTCCTTTGTCCTTTCCGTCCTGGTCACCAGACGCGCCCCCATCCGCCGCGCCGCCCCCGGCGGTGCGGCGGCCTCCCACACCGCCGGGGGCGCCTTCACTAAATCTAATATGGCACAACACGTTCCGCACGATGAATAGTACTAGCACTAATGGGGGGAACCTCTGCCCTTCTATCGCTGCCAGGATATCATCCCGCCGGTGAGATCGCCGCCTTCAGGACGTCGCGCACGGGCGTCGGCGGCCGGCCGATCAGGCGGGCGAGCGTCGGGTCGACCCGGGTGAACGCGCCCTGCCGGGCCGCGACGAAGAGGCCCAGGAACATGTCGGCCTGCGGCTCGGGGACGCCGTGGGCGACCAGGCCGGCGCGATAGTCGTCGTCCGCGACGACGACCCGGCGGATCGGGCGGCCCGCCAGCTCCGAGGCGAGCGCCGCGAGCCCGGCCGTGTCGACGGCCTCGGGGCCGGTGAGGGTGAGGATGGGGTCGTCGAGGCCCTCGTCGGCCAGGGCGATGGCCGTCGCCTCGGCGAGGTCGGGGATCGCGGTGTAGTCGATCGGCCCGTCCTGCGGCGCTCTCAACTCGCCCGTTTCGAGTGCGTTGCGGACGAGGAATGCCGCGGTCTGCGCGTAGAAGCCGTTGCGCAGCGAGGTGTAGGCCACGCCCGATTCCCGCAGCGCCGCCTCGGTGGCAGCATGGTCGACCATGGGGGGGAAGGCCGGGATCGGGTCCGCACCGACGTGACTGGTGTAGAAGATGGGCTCGGCGCCGGCCGCGACTTGGCTGGTGTAGAAGATGCGCCCGGCGCCGGCCGCCTTGGCCGCATCGATCGCCGCGCGGTGCTGGCGGACCGCCGCCTCGCCGAGGTTGTCGACCGAGACAATGAGGACCCGCGACGCCCCCTCGAAGGCGTGGGCGAGGCTCGCGGCGTCGTCGAAATCACCCCGGCGGACGCGGACGCCCCGATCTTCGAGGTCCCGCGCCTTCTCCGGGTCGCGGACGCTCACGCCGATCCGCGCGGCGGGGACGCGTTCAAGCAGCCGCTCCGCGACCGCCCGGCCGAGCTGGCCGTTGGCTCCAGTGACGATGATCATGGTACCCTCCTGTTGGTCCAAGTGGACCGGGGAGCTATCTGTCCTCGATCCGATTGTTCATTCTTTTGTTCACTCCAAGGCCCCGGCGACGGCGGAGGCGTCGTTGAAGCCTTCCCGGCGGACGCGGACGCCAATCCGCGATCACGCGGCGGCCTTCAACGGGTCCCAGGCCAGGGTGCGCATCCCGTGCTGCTCTTCCAGCAGCTGCCGCGCGGCCGCTCCACCCACCTGTCCCGTCATTCCTGACACGAAAAATATGTGCTGCTTCTTTTCTTCCCTTTCACCCTTCCGCCGAGTGCCGCCATGTGGCCAGTTCACACTGATAACTGTATCACGATATCTTCGGTAATGCAAGACGGGATAACCATGTGGTGTTACCATTGATAGAGGGCCTGCGACGTGGGTGGCGCGCCGCGGACGAAGTGGGTCGTGCGCTGGCGCCCGCGGCGCTGTGGATGGGGCGCGCGCCTGTGTTGGGAGGACCGTTGGATACGACTGATCATAGGCTGAGTGCCAGCGATGATAGGCTGAGTGCCAGCGATGATAGGCTGAGTGCCAGCGATGATAGGCTGAGTGCCAGCGATGACCTGCCCACCGCGGCGCCGAGCCCCCGTGACCGGATCTTGCGGGCCGCCGCGGCGCTGCTGGCCAAGGGCGGCCGGGAGGCGGTGTCCACGCGCGCGGTCAGCGCCGCCGCGGGAGTGCAGCCTCCGACGATCTATCGCCAGTTCGGCGACATGCAGGGCCTGCTCGACGCGGTCGCCAGCGACGGATTCGCGCGGTACGTGCGGGCCAAGATCGCACGGCAAAGCGTCGAGGACCCCGTGACGGACCTGCGCGCGGGGTGGGACCTGCACATCGGCTTTGGCCTCGCCAACCCGGCCCTCTATGCGCTCATGTACGGCGATCTGCGGCCAGGGGTCATGTCTCCCGCGGCCGTCGAGGCGCACAACCTCCTGGAGCGGCTGGTGCGGCGCGTGGCCGCGGCGGGCCGGCTGCGCGTCGGCGTGGAGAGCGCGACAAACATGATCGCCGCTGCCGGCGGCGGCGTCGTCCTCACGCTCATCGCCGCCGAGGACACGGGCCGCGACCTTGCCCTGTCGGACCGGACGCGCGAGGCGGTCCTCGCGGCCGTGACCACGGACGCGACTCCCGGTGAGGCGGCCGCGCAAGCGGGGCCGCGCCGCGACGCGGTCAGCCATGCCGTGGCCCTCAAAGCCCTGCTACCCGCAGCGTCGGCCGCCTTCACGCCCGCCGAGCGCGCCTTGCTCTCGGAATGGCTCGACCGGCTGATCCAGGAGCCGTAGGGTGTCACGTCGGTCACGCTCTTGCCTCGTTGTCCGGGTGATAATGCGCACTCCAGGGTTGCCGACCAGGGTTGCCGACCAGGGTTGCCGAACCTGACCCCAACCCCCTCGACGACGCGCGATCCGCTGGCGCGACCGGTCGCGGTTGGCGTCAACGACCGGCAGCCGGCTCGAGGCGGCGTATCAGGCCGGCGTTGGCAACGGTATTCTCGAGCGTGAACGTCACGCGCGTGGCCAGATAGCGGTCGTCCGACCACTCCAGCGGCTCTCCCTCCGGCGCGAAAGCCCGTCTGCGTACCCGCAGCAGGGGCGTGCGCGGCGCGGCTTGCAAGAGGCGCGCGTCCATGCTGGACGCGGGCAGGGCGTCGATGACCTGGTGCGCGGAGGCGAAGATGACGCCCTGGCGCCGCAACTCGGCGTAGATGGAGCAGTGTTCCACGTCGATGTGGGCTACCAACGCGCCGACCGCTTGGGGCCAGGCGGTGCGCTCGATCATCAGGGCCTCGCCATCCGCGTAGCGCACTCGCACCATGTCGTAGACGAGGGCGCCAGGCGGCAGGCGCAGCGCCTCCGCGCACTCCTCGCCGGCGGGTCGTAAGGCCAGCTCGATCAGCCGTCCGCTGGGCTCCATGCCCAGCGACGCGATCCAGGCCGAGAAGCTAATCAGATTGGTGAACGACTGCGCCAGGCGCCGGTCGCGCACCAGGGGCGACCGGCCGCGCGGGCCGGCGATGGTCCCTTCGGCGCGCAGAGCCGCGAGCGCCTGGCGGACGGTGCCGCGCGCCACCCTGAACCGCTCCATCAACTCGCCTTCGGACGGTAGGGCGTCGCCGGGCTTCAGCTCACCGCTGTGAATCTGCAGCCGCAACTCTTCCAGGATGCGATGGTGCAGCGTTTCTCCGCGCTGGGACGGCGGCGCCGTGTCATCGCGCGAGCGAGGCGTGGACCGCCTATGTCCTCCCTCATGCGCGTTGCCCGCGTTGTCCTTCGATGCCATCGACGTTGTCGTCACTTCTCCGCGCATGAAACACACACACCCTATTAGGCTATCACCTGTGACCGGACCGGCGGAAGCCGATTGTCGAGGGAAAGGGAAAAGGACTGCCGGACTCGACTTACAACTGCGCATCACCAGTATTATAGGCCATCGCGCGACGGTTGCGGCCACATTGTACAGACAGCGGGCGCTGGCGACGGGAGGAGCCGTAGCGTCCAAAGCCACCCGTATTCCATGGCGCGTAGAGCGATTCGTGGAACTAAATAGCCGTACCGACATGCTCCACCGTTTGCGCGCTTAAACTCTCTTTAACATATTCTTAACCTTCTCTTAACATTGCTGTGCTACCGTAAGGGTGTTGTCTGAACAACGGACATGGCCGGCGGTGTATTGCGCTGACCGCCGTCGCCGCTCTTTCTGACAACATCGTCGCGCCCTTATCCATGGTTGTGGTCGTCAAGTCCGCGGGACACCCGCGAGAGGAATAAGGAGAACACCGTGAGTATAGACAAGCGGCACATCGATCGACGGCAGCTGCTGCGCCGTGGCGCGTTGGGCGGCCTCGGACTGGCGACCCTTGGCGCCCTATCGCGCGGCCTGGACGCCGCTCCCGCGCTGGCGCGCGAGGCGGGCGCGGGAGGCCTGACCCCCGGGCTGATCTCGGCGGCGAAGGGCGAAGGGCATATCAACCTGATCACCATCCCGCTGAAGGACTGGGCGAACTACAGCGAGATCATGGCCCTCTTCCGCTCGCGCTACAGCCTGAGCATTGCGGACGCCATCCCCGACGGCAGCTCGGCGCAAGAGGTGGCGGCCATCAAGAACCTGCAGGGCCAGAACCGCGCGCCCGACGTGGTGGATGTGTCGCCCGCCTTCGCGGTCGCGGGCCAGAAGCAGGGCCTGTACGTCCCGTACAAGGTCGCGGAGTGGGAGACCATCCCGTCCTCGATGAAGGATCCCAATGGCTACTGGTACGGTGACTACTATGGCGTGCCGGCCTTCCTCTCGGTCAACTCCGTGGTGCCGCAGGCGCCGAAAGACTGGTCGGACCTGCTGAGCCCCAAGCTGCGCGGCAAAGTATCGCTGGGCGGCGACCCGCGCCAGGCCGGAGAGGCTTTCGGCGCGGTCTTCGCCGCTGCTCTAGCCAACGGCGGTTCGCTCGACAACATCCAGCCGGGCGTCGATTTCTTCGCCCAGCTCAAGAAGGCGGGCAACTTCAACCCGACCTTTGCCCTGCCCGCCAACGTGTCCAAGGGCGCCACACCCGTCGCCATCCGCTGGGACTACTTGCTGCTGGCCTCGCGCGACACGTACCTGACCAGCGGCGGACCGGCCGTGACCGTCACGGTGCCCAAGACCGGGGGCTACGCTGGGTACTATTGCCAGGCTATCAGCAAGTACGCGCCGCACCCCAACGCGGCCAAGCTGTGGCAGGAGTTCCTCTACACCGATGAGGTGCAGCTGTTGTTCCTCAAGGGCTACACGCACCCGGCCCGCTACACGGACCTGGCGGCGCGCAACAAGATTCCCGCCTCCCTGGCCGCGAAGCTGCCGCCGTCCTCGGCGTACAGCAACGTGAAGTTCGCCACCGTGGCGCAGATCACCAAAGCGCAAGGCGTCCTCGCTGAGCAGTGGGGACCGAAGGTCGCCGGCGCCTAATACGACAACGGTAGGACCAGCCTGCGACTTCAATCGCAGGCTGGTCCTACCGTTGTCGTACGACGTGCGCATTGGCGCATTCCTGGTTGACATAAGACAGACATGGGAGGGCATGACGGCCTATGGCGAACGTCATCCATGAGGCGGCCACGGCACGGCCTGGCGTCCCGCCAGGGACGCGAGGGGCGGTTAGGCGCCGGCGCGCGGGCGCACGCTGGCTGCCGTACCTCCCGGTTCTGCCGTTTTTCGCCTATATTGCGCTGTTCTTGCTGATCCCGACGGTTGTGCTGATGGTTGGCGCGTTCCAGACTCCGGCAGGGGCCTGGACCATGGACAACGTGGGCACGCTCTTCACACCGCAGTACGAGGACGCCTACCTGACCAGCCTGGAGGTCAGCGTCGCGACGGCCCTCATCGGGACGGTATGCGGTTTCTTCGTGGCCTACGCCGCCCTGAAAGATGGCGCTCCGCGCTGGGTGAGGCCGCTGCTCAGTACCTTCGCCGGCGTGGCCGCCAACTTCGCCGGCATCCCGCTCGCCTTTGCCTTCGTGGCTACTCTGGGGACCACCGGCTTCATCACGGCCTTCCTGAAGGACCGTGGCGTCGACATCTACCAGGGCGGCTTCACGCTCTACTCGTTCTTCGGCCTGGTGCTCGTCTACACCTACTTCCAGTTGCCGCTGATGATCCTGCTGATCAGCCCCGCGCTCGACGGGTTGCGCCGCGAATGGGCCGAGGCGGGAGCTAACCTTGGCGCGACCTCCGGCCAGTTCTGGCGCTGGGTGGCTCTGCCCATCCTGTGGCCCGCGCTGCTGGGCACGTTGGTGCTGCTGTTCGGCAACGCCTTCGCGGCCTATGCCACGGCCACGGCGCTCGTCGGCTCCCAGATCAATCTGGTGCCCATCGTGATCGGCCGCTTTACCACGGGCGACTTCACAAGCAACCCGCAGATTGCCAATGCCCTCTCATTGGGCATGGTGCTGATCATCAGCCTGGCCATGGTCGTCTACGGCCTGCTGCAGCGTCGGGCACGGAGGTGGCTGCGATGACAGCGGAGACCGCAGAGACCGTAGGGCCAACGGTTACGCGGGCGCGCACAAGGGCGCGTAGGGCGCGCGGCCGCTTCGGCGCGTGGGACGCGGCGTGGCTGGCGCTGGCGATCCTCTATTTCGTGATCCCGCTGCTCGGCAGCGCCGAGTTCAGCCTGGAGACGGGCCAGCACCGTTACGGCTTCAACGCCTACGCCGCCACCCTGCAGGACCCCAACTTCCAGTCCAGCTTCCTGCTCTCGTTCCAGCTGGCCCTGGCCACGGTCGTGCTCAGCCTGGCCCTGATGCTGCCGACCGTCTTTTGGGTCAATCTGAAGCTGCCCCAATTGCGCCCGGTCATGGACTTCATCGGCGTCATGCCGTTCGTGGTACCGCCCGTGACCCTGGCCATCGCCGTGCTGGGCCTGTTCAAGAACGTAGCGCCCTGGCTGATCTCGGGACCCCAAATCCTGGCCCTGGCCTACGTCGTCCTGGCGCTGCCGTTCACCTATCGCTCGCTCGACGCCGGTCTGCAGGCCATCGACCTGCGCACGCTGACCGAGGCCGGGCAGAGCCTGGGAGCGAGCTGGCCAACCATCCTGCTGCGCATCGTGCTGCCGAACCTGCGCTTCGCCATGCTCTCGGGCGCGTTCCTGACCGTCACCCTGGTGATGGGCGAGTACACCATCGCCAGCATCGTCAGCTTCAACACCTTCGGTACCTATATGGAGCAGATCGGGCTTGAAGAGGCTAACCAGGCGGCCGCCCTGGCCATCCTGAGCTTGTTGCTGACCTGGGCCGCGATGTTCGGCATCCTGTTCCTGGGGCGCGGCTCGGGCCGCCGACAGGCGCAGATTGGAGGGACGAGATAGCCATGGCCGACCTTCACCTACAGGGGCTACACAAGCAATTCGGCGACAACGTGGCCCTGGAAAGCCTTGACCTGACCATCGGGTCGGGCGAATTTGTCTCTTTCCTCGGCCCGAGCGGGTGCGGCAAGACGACGGCGCTGCGCATCGTGGCGGGCTTTGAGCGTCCGGATGGCGGGCGCGTCCTGATTGGCGACCGGGACATCACCGACACGCCGGCTAACCGGCGCGACATGGGCATGGTGTTCCAGGCCTACAGCCTGTTCCCTAATATGACTGCCCTCGACAACGTCGCATTTGGCTTGCGTGTGCGGCGAGTCGCAGGCGCGCAACGCGCCAAACGCGCCGTCGAACTGATCGAGATGGTCGGGCTCTCCCCGGTCGCCCGCAACTACCCGCACCAGCTATCCGGCGGCCAGCAGCAGCGCGTCGCGCTAGCGCGCGCGCTGGCCATCGAGCCGCGAGTGCTGCTGCTGGACGAGCCGCTCTCGGCGCTCGACGCGACGGTGCGGGCGCAGTTGCGGGACGAGATCCGCCGCATCCAGACGCGCCTGGGTATCACCACGCTGTTCGTGACGCACGATCAGGAGGAGGCCTTGTCCGTGTCCGACCGCGTGGCCGTGATGTCAAAGGGGCGCGTGGAACAGGTCGGCACGCCGGCGGAGGTCTATGGAGATCCGCGGACCATTTTTGTGTCGCGATTTGTCGGGACCATGAACCAGGTCGAGGGGACGATCGCCCCTGGCGGTACCGGACAGGTTGCCTGCGAGGGCGGGCCGTTGCGCGCCGAGCGCGCGCGCGCTTGGCTGGCCGGGACATCCGTCATCCTGATGATCCGTCCCGAGGCGATCGTGCTCGACCCCCTCGCGGAGGATGCCGCGGCGGCGGATGGCGCGCTCGAGGGACGATTGATGGCGCGTACGTTCCAGGGGCCAGTCACGCGGCTGGGGGTGCAGACCGTGGCCGGCGAGTTTGCGGTGGACATCGCCAGCGCCCGCGCACTGGCGATGGCCGACGGGGCGCGCGTGGTCCTGACCTGGGATCCCGCGGCCCCGCGTGTGCTCAACCCTGTCACGGGCGAGGCCGCTCCCGCCGCGTCGTCCGCCCAGGCGGACCCGCTCCCCGCGCCGCGCGGCCTGCAGGAGAGCACGCTGCGCTAGCCCGCCGAACACTATTGCGTCCCACGACTGTGAAGGCCACCGGCGCATCAAGCCAGATGGGAAGGTCTGCGAATTGTCGGGCTGGGAGCGCGGGCGTCCCGCCCGTCCCCGCGTTGGACCCGGGACGGGCGGGACGCCCGCGCTCCCGGAGATGCCGCCCCGTCGCCGCACCGGCGACTTTTTACGGACCCTAGGATTGAGGGGGTGCACCTTAAAATTGTGGGATTCGACCTGCGACGGCGGTCGCATGGCACACCACGGACACTGCGGTGTCAGAACGAGGCCAAAAGCGAGGTGACGGCGGACCACACCCGACCGCAGTCGTCGTCCGCTGCCATGCGACCGCCGTCGCAGGCCCGTTCCGGCCGCAGTCCACTTTTTTGAGGCGCACCCGTCACCGACCCGCGCCCCGGTTTCTTCCATGGTACCGTGGTACAGTATGTGGAGTGCGCTAGTGGAGCGCCGACCCATCCCTGCGCTAGCGGAGCGCCGACCTATCGGTGCGCTCGTACGCGCGGTACGTCCGCACTAGCGCCGCCGCTCGTGCGATCCACAGGCCCATGGAGACGATAATCAGGTCTGTCGACAGGACGGCCAGGGCGGGATTGACCGCGTGCTGACCGGGAGACAGCGATCCCGCCGTCGTGTACGCGCCACTGGCGTAGGCGACGATCTGCCGGAGCAACACCGTGCCCAGCCAGGCGGCCAGATAGACGACGCCGCCCTTCATCCAGAGGGCGCCGGTGGCCTCGTCGCGCCAGAAGCGGATCGAGCGCATCAAGAGAAGGCCGCCTCCCAGTCCCACCGCGAGGGCGGGCAGCGCCAGGACGAGGGCGAGCGGGTGCGCCGTGAGGCGGTTGGCGGCGACCAGGCTAAAGGCCGAGAGGGCGACCACGATCGCGGACAGGATCACGGCGCGCTGAGGTTGCACCGGCTGGGCTTGCATGCGTCGATACACGGCGAAGGCGATCAGGAGCAGGATGATGCCTCCGGTCACCACTGATTGCATAGCTGTTTATCTCCTTCCCTAACCACCTTATACTGCTTCCGCCGTGGCCGTGGCGTTGCGTTCCTTGAGCGCCTCCAGCGTGAACGCGCGGATCTTCCCGAGCGCGCCGTAGGTCTGCAAAACACACGCGTGGGCGGCGCCCACCTTCGGTCCGGTAGAGTATAGGATACATGCCGTGCTGATGAGCAGCAAGCCGGCGCGGCGCCGCGCCGGCTGCTCCACCCATAGAACGTGGCGGAACACGTCGGTCGGATGGCGTTGGGGAGATAGAGAAGGGGAGGAGTTCAATCATGTACGCGGTCGTCTCGTTGCTGGATGAGCAACACGCCAAAGCGGTCGAGGATATCTGGGCCGAGTTGCGGCGGGAGTTCGGCCTGCAGGCCGTCTATGAGGCGCCCTTCCCCCATGTCTCGTACCAGAGCGCCGAGCAGTACGACGCCGAGGTGTTGATGCCTATCGTGCAGCGGTTAGCTCAGACCACCCCCGCCTTCCGGGTGCGCACAAGGGGGCTGGGCATCTTCACCGGCTTGCTCCCCACCCTCTATATCCCGGTGGTGCGGGCGCCCGGCCTGTCAAGGCTGCAGCGCACGCTGTGGGATGACCTGACGCCCACCGCCTTCGGCGTCTCGGCGCACTACCACCCCGACACCTGGATGCCGCATATCACCCTCGCCCTGCGCGATACCGGCGGCGAGACCGCGCACGCGGTCGGCCGCCTGCTCGCCGAGCGCGATGTCGACTGGGACATCGGACTGGACAACCTTGCCTTGATCGGCGACACGGGCTCCAGGCACGAGCTGATCGCGCGCTTCCCCCTGGGCGGCGACTCCGCTCCGTCCGACGCGTGACGTACGACGAAAGGGTACGACCCTCGAATGCGCGGGCCTTCGTCCCGCGCGTCGCCGCACAAGCGTCAGGAGATGTTCAGATTACCGTCAAGTCCATAGGGACGAGCCGGCGAAGGAAGCCGGGCTGATCCTCCGGCATCTCTAAAGATATCCCCTTGAACTAGTCAATGCTTGTCCGGTGTGGGAGACCTCCCACTATCGCGGCTATTGCTACCTGCTCGATAGATGTGTATTCTGATAAGGAAGATAACGGGACCGCACGCCACATCATGGGTCTCTAGGAAAATGCTTCGGAGGGAGGACTGACAATGGTTGCTGAGAGAAATGACGACCGCTTCGTGACTGAGCGGCGTCCGACCGCGTCTGCTCAAGAGACGCGTGCGGTCGAGGCAAACGAGCTTCAGCCTGGCCATCGTGCTCCACTCCGCCCCGCACTGGGTGAGTCGTTCGAGCGAACGTTCGCCAAGCTAGAGCCAGGACTGCGCTACCTCGCCGATCGGTAAGGGCACGCCGCTGGTTACGTACCTCGAATTCGACGATGCCCTGGCGATCCATGATCTCGTGATGATAAGAACGGGACATGCTCCTTCTTCCTTGCGCGATCCTGGGCTCCTTGCCGGGGCGCTCGCTCGTCCGAGGAACCGCGCTCACTACGAGCAAATCGACCTGATCGAACAAGCCTCCACGCTGATCGTCGCCGTGGCCAAGGCGCACCCCTTCATCGATGGGAACAAGCGCACCGCCATGCAGCTTGGCATCCAATTCCTCGACATCAACGGGCTAGAGTTCACCGGAGATTCGGAGTTGCTGGCCGTGCTCGTCGAGGAATCGG
>JAABUX010003038.1_pt1 | contig 22758 bp, 24 predicted proteins | sample 5561851 | NCBI WGS metagenome assembly JAABUX01 (sample SAMN10711883, study PRJNA513361) | rock metagenome | isolation source: Antarctica rocks | place: Antarctica: Victoria Land, Richard Nunatak red sandstone | collected 2016-01-03 | reverse complement strand
ATGCTCTCAGGGCAGAGGGTGTGGTACTATCCATCGGGTTCTCCTTTTTTAGGTGTTGCAACCACGAGGATACCCGATGGGGTCAGAGCGCGTCGCGCCCTGACCCTGTTTAGTCTAAACTCCAGTATAGAGACTATAGAGTTCTTTTGAGAGGTTGGGAGACGAAGGAGTGCGCGCGTTTCGTCCGATAATGAGGGTTATACGGGGACGCGGGCGCCGCGAGGAGAGGTTCTCGTGAAGATGCTGGAAGCGGGGCGGCGTGACGGCGTCTGGCCGGCGCTACGTCGACGTGAGGGCGAGACCCGTGGACGATAAAGCGCTGAGGCGTCTTATCGTGGCGTCGAGGATTTGACAGGCACTAGAGGGTGGCCTAAACTGGGATGAGCATGGATAGTCTTCGTCATGATCGTTATCGTGCATAGACTGACTCTGTTCGATTGCCTGGTGAACGACGCTTGGGGAAGTGTCGAAATTGGTAGACGGGCATGACTTAGGATCATGTGCAGCAATGCGTGCGGGTTCGAGTCCCGCCTTCCCCACTTCCTTACCCCTGCATAAGTAGTCCCACTCATACCTTCTGGAAGGATCGACAAGTATTGAACGTTCAAGTCGAGACGCTGCCGCAAAGCCAGGTCGCTCTCGCGATTGAGGTTGACTCCACGGCCGTCGGCGCCGCGATCGATCGCGCCTATCGCAATCTGGGCCAGCGCGTCAACGTGCCTGGTTTCCGCAAAGGCAAAGCGCCGCGCGCTATGCTGGAAGCCACGCTCGGGCGCGGCGCCGTGATCGAGGAAGCAACCGACATCGCCGTCAACGCCGCCTACCAACAAGCACTCGAGCAGACGGGCCTCGATCCGCTCTCGCGCCCCGAGGTTGAATTGCAGGGCGAGGGCTTCGATCCCGCGCAGCCTCTGCACTTCAAGGCCACGTTCTACGTGAAGCCGCCGGTCGATCTAGGCGCGTATCGCTCGATCCAGATCGCGCCGCCGAAGACCGAGGTGAGCGCCGAGAGCGTCGACGAGTTCATCATGCGCATGGCGCTCAACCAGACGGCCTGGGCTCCGGTCGAGGATCGTCCCGCCGCCCTCGGCGACATCGCCATACTCGACCTCAAGGGGACGGTCGCGGGGGAGACGGTGATCGAGGGCGAGAGCCAAGAACACTTTCTCGACCCCGACCAACCGGAGTCCTCCACGGAGATCGACCTGCGGTCGTACGTCGTGGACATGAACGTCGGCGAGGAGAAGGACGTGGAGGTCACGCTCCCCGAGAACTTCGAGCCGGCCTCGGCGGCGGGCCAGACCACCGACCTCCACCTCAAGTTGGTGCGCCTGGAGGGCCGGCCTACGCCGGTGATCGACGATGCGCTGGCTCAAACCTTCGGCGAGTTCCAGACCGTCGACGACGTGCGCGTGGCCATACGCGGGGCTCTGGAGGCGCAGCAGCGCTCCCAGGACGCCGACGCCTATGCCACGTCCGTCCTCACCACCGCCGTGGAAGGCGCGACGGTCGAGTTGCCGCCGCCGCTGGTGGAAGAGGAGATCCACCGCACGCTCGACAACTTCCGCGAAGACATCGAGAACAGGCAACATATTTCTATGGACATCTACCTTCGCCTCGTAGGCAAGACGATGGACGAGTTGCATGAGGAGGGGCGTGCGCCCTCGGAGAGCCGTGTAAAGAGCAATCTGGTGCTCGAAGCGATCGCTGAGGCGGAGACTCTCGTCGTCCCGCGTGAACCGGTCGACGCCGAACTGCGCGAGATGTCCGCTCTGCCGACCGTGCGCGAACGCGACCGTCGGCGCGTGCTTACTTCGCCCGTGGTGCGTGAACGCGTGGAGACGCGCTTGAAGCGCCGGCTAGCGCTGCAGCGTCTGCTGGAGATTGCATTGCCGCCGTTGGGCGAGACGGACGATACTGAAGGGGCGCCAGCTGACTCCGCCGCCGAAGACGCCCTGCGCCAGCAAGCGGTGGAAAATGTCGCGGATGCGCTGGAAAGCCCAACGCATGAATCCAACGAAGAGGAGATCTAAAATGGGCCTGGTACCGATGGTCGTCGAGACGACCAACCGTGGTGAGCGCGCTTACGACATCTACTCGCGCCTGCTCAAGGAGCGCATCATCTTTATCACCACGCCGGTCGAGGACACCATGGCGAGTCTGGTCGTGGCGCAACTTCTCTTCCTCGCCAGCGAGGATTCAGAGCGCGACATTCAGCTCTACATCAACTCACCGGGCGGCGTCGTCACGGCTGGCCTCGCCATCTACGACACGATGCAGCATATTAAGCCCGACGTCCAGACGATCTGCATGGGTTTCTGCGCCTCGATGGCCTCCGTCCTCTTGTCGGCGGGCGCGCCGGGCAAACGCTTTGCGCTGCCCAACTCCGAGATTATGATCCACCAGGGCTCCGCTGGCTTCCAGGGGGCCACACCCGACATCGAGATCCAGTCGCGTTGGATCTTGCGCACGGTGCGCCGCCTCAACAGCATCCTGGCCAAGGGCTGCAACCAGCCCTACGAGAAGGTAGAGAAAGACACGCAGCGCGACTTCTTCATGACAGCCGAGGAAGGCCGTGAATACGGGATCATCGACCACGTTTTAACGTCCGAGCAAGTGCCGACGCTGGCATAAGGAGCCCCGCTCATGGCAAACAATAAGGGAACCCCGCGCGTTCAGTATCGCTGCTCTTTCTGTGGAAAGAGCCAGGAGCAAGTCCACCGCCTTATCGCGGGCCCCGGAGGCGTCTATATCTGCGATGAATGCATCGACCTCTGCCGCGAGATCATCGAGGAAGAGCAAGCCAGCACGCCCAAGGCCAAGTTGCCGATCACGAAGATCCCGCCGCCCAAGCGCATCTTCGAGCAACTGAACCAATGGGTCATCGGCCAGGACCGCGCTAAGAAGGTGTTGTCCGTGGCCGTGTACAACCACTACAAGCGCGTCGCCGCCGGTATGCAGATCGACGACGTCGAACTTGGCAAGAGCAATATCTTGCTCGTCGGCCCGACCGGCTGCGGTAAGACGCTGCTCGCCCAGACGCTCGCCCGCATCCTCGACGTGCCCTTCTGCATCGCCGACGCCACGGCGCTGACGGAGGCCGGCTACGTGGGCGAAGATGTCGAGAACATCTTGCTGCGCCTCATCCAGGCGGCGGACTTCGACGTGGCGCGGGCCGAGAAGGGCATCGTCTACATCGACGAGATCGATAAGATCTCGCGCAAGAGCGAAAACCCCTCGATCACGCGTGATGTTTCGGGTGAGGGCGTGCAGCAGGCCCTGCTCAAGATCATCGAGGGTACGGTGGCCAACGTACCGCCGCAGGGCGGCCGCAAACACCCCCATCAGGACTTCATCCAGATCAACACGGCCAACATCTTGTTTATCTGCGGCGGAGCCTTCGAGGGTCTGGCCGACATCATCGAGAAGCGCACGGGCGGCTACAGGAACTTCGGCTACAAGGTCGTGCAGCCCCCCGACGCAAACGTGACGCCGAAGAACGTCATCCCTGAAGACCTGCTTCAGTACGGATTGATCCCGGAGTTCGTGGGCCGTCTCCCCGTGACGGTCACGCTCGATCCTCTTGACGAGGATACGTTGATTAAGATTCTGACCGAGCCGAAGAACGCGATCGTCAAGCAGTACCGCAAGTTTTTCGAGCTGGACAAGGTCGAGTTGATCTTCACGGACGAGGCGTTGCAGGAAACAGCGCGCCAGGCCCTCAAGCACAAGACGGGCGCACGCGGACTGCGCACGATCGTGGAGGAAGTGCTGACGGACATTATGTACGAGATTCCCTCGCGCAGCGACATCCGCTCGGTTCGCGTGACCGATAAGGTCATCATGCGCGAAGAGTCTCCTACGCTCGAGCCGGCGCGTCTCAACACGCGCACCGACGACGATGTGATGGAGCGCGACGAGTCCGCCTAGCGGCGCTTCCTTCAGCAAAGGAAAAAGAGAGGGGCCGGTGAGCATGACGCTCACCAGCCCCTCTCTTTTGTCGTCCTCTGTCATCGGAGCCTACTGCCTGCGCGATGCACGAAAAAAGAGACCCCCTGGACAGCGGAGCGCGGCGCGAACGTCAGCCTGCCTATCTCAGCATCACGCGGAGATAGGCTCCCCGCGCTATGCGGCGCCCCTGGATGCGCCTTCCTCTTACATCCCGCGGCGCCCGCCCGTGGGCGCCCGTCTCCAACCCTTAGGAAATCGGGGTCGATCTCGTGCCGGGGCGCGTATGGCGGTAGATGTAGTAGGCGACGAGGGCGACGATAACGATGCCGACGACGAGGTCGAAGCGGTGCAGTTGCGTCCCGATCGAGTCCCAGTTCTTGCCCAGTTGGACCCCGGCGAAGCCCAGCGCGAGGCACCATATCAACGACCCGATGAACGTGTAGAGCACGAACATGACGGGGTTCATCCTGGTGATGCCGGCGGGGAGCGAGATAAAGGTTCTAACGATGGGCAGCAGACGGCTGAAGAAGATAGTGGGATCGCCGAAGCGCGCGAAAAAGTGGTCGGCGCGGTCGGCGTCGTGCTCGGAGATCAAGACGTAGCGCCCGTAGCGCAGCAGCAGCGGACGCCCGCCGGCGGCCCCGATGCCATAGGCGACGACCGACCCGACCACGCAGCCGATGGCCCCGGCTAGAGCGATGCCCAGCAACGAGAACTGCGCCACGTGGAAGCGCGCCGCGCCCTCGGCCGTGGCCAGAAACCCTGCTAGGGGCATGATGAGTTCGCTGGGCAGCGGGATGCAGCAGCTCTCGATGGCCATGGCCAGGACGACGCCGCCATAACCGAGCGACATGAACAGCGTGGTGATGAAGTGCTGAATCGCGTCTGTCATAAGCTCCTACTGTTCTCTTGTGGTAGTCGCGCGGGCAGCCCGCGCGGGTGATGGCGACGGCGCCTGCATCCAGGGCAAGCCTAGCAGATGACCGCGTTCGCCGCAACAAAGCATGGGCGGCGTCCCTGCTGCCCCCGGAGTATGCCGTTGCCCTGTATTACCAGCGCTGGCGCATCGAGGACGGCCATAACGCCGTCAAACGCCTCCTGGGTCAGGCCTATTTTCGGGTCGGGTCGACCAACAGCATGGCGCTCCAACTCTGGGCCACCTGGCTCCTCTATGCGGTCCTGATCGACCTGACCGACGCGATCGCTGATGTCCCCGACTGGCAGGTCGCCGCGCTCTCCCTGGAGATGGTGTATCGTAGCCTCTACTTCGCCACGGGCGCCTTTCAGCGGGGCGAGACGCACGACGCCATCACCTATCTCGCCGCCGAGGCCCGCGATTTAGGCATCATCAAGCGTTCTCGCAAGCGCGATCCCACTCCCTCACGCCTCGCACAACTCCGCTTGACCTTTACCTCAAACCCTTAAGTTGTAACCAATGCCCTTACGCCTCTGCCTATCTCCGAGATAGGTCAGTATGTACATGACTGGATGCACAAGCTAAAGCAGCAGCCTGCGGGGCGCGACGACCTATCGCTACGACGGGGCCGACCGCCTCACCGGCGCGACGATGGGGACGAGCACGGCGACCTACAGCTACGATGGCGACGGGATGCGCCAGCGCAAGGCCGTGGACGGCGTGGCCGAAGGTTTCGTCTGGGACACGGTCGAGGGACTGCCGCTGCTGCTGCAGGACGGAGCCACGCGCTACGTGACGGGACCGGAAGGGCTGCCTCTCGCGCAGGTCTCCGGCGCCGCTGTTCTTCGGGAGTGCGCCGTCGAGGGAAGGGCGGGGCTGATACGGCGGAAGGAATCGTCGGCGACGCGACGATGTCGCTCCCAAAGCGTGCCGCTCGTGCGGCGCGTGGTGGGTTCATGAAAAGTCGTCCTGGAGCGCAGGTCCCGACCCCATACTGCACGGAACCTGCCAACCCTGCCTGGACTTTCGCGGGGCGGATCGTGCTAGACTGGTCGCAACAGGATATGACCCAAGGCGACGGGGCGACGACGGGGGGGACCGACGACCATGACTATCGAGATGATGCCAAAGATTGATTGGGACACGTTTCCTGAGAGCGACGGAGAACCGATGGCCGAGACCCAAGCCAACGCCATCCAGATGGTGGACCTCATCTTCGCGCTGACCACTCTGGTCACGAACCAGGGCCGTAGCGCCCACACGGCGGTGGGCGGCAACCAACTCATGTACTACAACCGGGACAATGGCCGCGACCACATCGCCCCGGACGTGTACGTGATCCTGGACTATCCCCCGCCGCCGCCTTCGAGTTGGCGCGTGTGGGAGCACGGCAAGTTCCCGGAGATCGTCTTCGAGATCAGTTCGCCTAGCACGACGGATATTGATGTGAGCGAGACGGAAGGCGAAGGCAAGCGCTGGCGCTACGGGATGCTGGAGGTGCGCGAGTACTACATCTACGACCCGCAGGGGGAACTCGATCCGCGGTTGCAAGGCTTCGTGCTGAACGGAAAGCGGCTGGAGCGGATGGCGACGGAGCCGGATGGGTCCATCTACAGCCCGTTGCTGGGAGCGGAGTTGCGGCAGGTCGGTGAGTTTCTGCGCGTGATCGATCCGGCGACGGGCTTCCCGCTCCTGACCCCGGACGAGACGCGGGAGCGCCTGACCAACACGGAAGGACGCCTAGTGACCACACAAGAGCGCCTGACCAACACGGAAGGACGCCTAGTGACCACACAAGAGCGCTTGAGCGATGCGGAAGGACGTTTGAGCGATGCGGAAGCGCGTCTGGGCGACGAGCGACGGACGCGCCAGGCGGTGGAGGAACGCGCGGCCTACACCGAAGAAGCGCTGCGTCAGGCCCTCGCGCGCCTGGGGGAGCAGAGGCCGCCGACGTAACATCCAGCAAGACGATGACCTTTGCTTTGTAGCGCTCTCACTTGGGAGGCGCCCTTGCATCTATCGTACGGAGGCGTACAATAGACTAAACACCATGACACAAGGCGTCTGCCCTTTGGGCGGATCGCACCCAGAGTGAGAGCGATAAACTCAGCGATGACCTCTACCTCTCGACGCCGCGTTTGAATGCGTGCTCGCCTCTTTTTCGTCTTGCCTGTCCTGCCCCTACTGCTCTCGGCCTGCGGCGAGGCCAGCGCCACGCCGATCCCTTCGTGCGCCAACGCGGGGCCGGAGATCGCTAGGCCGTCGGGCTTCGCGCCTGGCTTTCCGCTGCCGCCCGGCTCCCGCGTCACGGGCGCGGCGTCCGTTTATGGCGGCACGATCATCACCGGCGTGGCGCCGTCCGATCTGTTTTCCGCCGCCTCTTTCTTGCAGAACGCGCCGGCCAAGTCGGGCTGCAGGTCGCTGTACCCCGAAGCGGAGACCTACGATGCCGAGGGTGAGTTTGTGGGCCATGGCTACGTCGGGCGCAGGGCTCGTGAAAAGTCGTCTGGGGAGCGCGGGCGCTCACGGCGCTGCCCGCCCGTCCCTAACGGGACGCGGGGTCGGGCTAGAGGCCCGCGCTCCCCGGGCGCTCGTCTTTCCTCCCCTCGTCCTGACTTTTCACGAACCCTGACGTCGGGCGCTGGCGCACGCGCTCGATGGCGTTGACCGGCTGCACCGGCGCCCTCACACTGACCGCTTACGCCGTGCCTCAATTGGGTACGGTGGGAGCATGGCCCACACCTCTGCCGCGCCTGCCTAGCCGACTGGGTGCTCCGGGCGCGTCGCCCTTCCCCGTCGCCCCAGCGGCGACCATTCCGAGCGGCATCGCCCGGCGCGGCTAGTCCCAACGCCGCGCCAGCACGGCTGCGCGACATTAGGGGCGCAGGGGACTCCGTGGTATCCTTAAAGCACGACAGGACAATGCCCCCACGTGCTACGCATTGAGGATTACTATGGCGACAGTTTTTCGCGAGGCGGCGCCAACAGGGGCCAAGCCGCTCAGCGCGCTCGAAGAAGCAGCGCGGCGCGGTGCGTCGAAGGGGCCGGGACGTCGCTTCGCCATCGGCGGCCTCGTCGCTGTCGGCGCGCTGGTCTACCTTATCCTGACGAGCTTTAGCTCCGCCGTGGCCTCGGTCGAGTCCCCCGCGCAGTTGCTCCGCTCCGGCGTGGCCTCGGGCCAGCAGGTGCGGCTGCAAGGCCTGGTCGTCTCGATGGACAAGACGGACCCCACCACCCTGGCCAACCGTTTCACCGTCTCCGGCGGCGGCAAGACCATGACCGTGACCTACGCCGGCGATCTGCCCGGCGGCTTTAAGACGGGCGCGTCAGTCGAGGCGCAGGGAGACTATAACGGCGTGACTCACACCTTCATGGCGCTGAGTTTGACCGCCAAGTGTCCTACGAAGTATCAGGCCTCTGCTAAGAGCAGCTAGAGGCGACGCGGGCGCGGTATGAGAGAGTACGTTCGGGCTGTCGCGGCGATCGTCTACAAGGATGTGCTGGTCGAGTTGCGTACGCGCGAGACGGTGGTGGCCGGGTCGATATTCGCCCTCCTCGTGGCCATCGTCTTCGCTTCGGCCTTGCAACTGGCCCCTGTCGCGGCGCGCTCGGTGGCGCCGGGCCTGCTCTGGGTGACTCTCGCGTTCGCCGGCGTGTTCGCGTTCGGGCGTTCCTTCGCCGCCGAACGCGACCGCGGCTGCCTCGACGGGCTGCTGCTGGCCCCGGTCGATGCCACGGCGCTGTACGCGGGCAAGGTCGTGTCCGGCATCGTGTTCATGACCGTCGTTCTGGCGGTGACGCTGCCCTCGTTCAGCGTGCTGCTCGGCGTAGGGCTGCTCGACCTCCGGCTGCTGCCCGCCGCGCTGCTGGGCGTGTCTGGGTTCGCCTGCGCGGGCGTACTGTTCGCGGCGGTGGCGCTCTGGGGCCGGGCGCGCGACGTGCTGCTGCCCATCTTATTCCTGCCCCTGGCTATCCCCGTCGTCTTGACAGCGGCTGGCTCGACCCGCCTCGTGCTGGCCGGTCTGCCGCAAGGCGACACGCTCGGCGTGCTGACCGCCTGCACCGTGCTCTACGCGGCCCTCGGCATCATGTTGTTCGACTATACCATTGAAGAGTAGAAAGAGTTTGAAGGGGCGCCGATGAGACTTACCGCCAATCCCTGGTCCTATTTGTCGCGGGCGCTGGACATCGTGGTCGCGCCGGCCATCCTCGTCTCGCTGGCGCTGGCGTTTCTGTATGCCCCAGCGGAGAAGACGATGCACGATGTCTACCGCATCTTCTACTTTCATGTCCCGGCGACGGCCGGCGCGGCGGTCGGCATCGGCGTCACTTTCGTGTGTTCGTTGCTCTACCTGCGCACGCGCGAGCGCAAGTACGACATCGTGGCGGCGGCGGGGGCGGAGACGGCGGTCTTATTCGCCACGCTCGGCATCGCCATGGGTATGCTCTGGGCCAAACCGGTCTGGGGCCAGTTCTGGCTGCCCGGCGACATCCACTTGCTGACCACGGCCGTCGTCTACCTCATCTACATCGGCTACCTGATGCTGCGCGCGGCCATCGTCGACGAGGAGCAACGCGCGCGTCTCTCGGCCATCGTGGGCATCGTGGGCGCCGTCGGCGCCCCGATCGTCTTCTTCTCCATCCGCGTCATCCAGGTGGGCAACCATCCCGTGCTGCTCTCGCTGGAAGGCCGTATGCACCTCACCTTCGTCGTGTCTATGATCTCGGTATTGCTGCTCTTTACCTTCGTCTTGCTGCGCCGCGCCCGCTACGGGCTCGACCGCGCCGCTGTCGAAGACCTACGCATCGACCTACTGATGCGCGCCGACCACGCCGTGGAAAGCAAAGGCGAGGGCAGGGTCGTCGCGGGTGGGCAGGCCATCCTGGCGGGACGGCGCTAAAAGACAACATACAGACAAAAGGAGAACGTCGATGACGCTCGGAATCCTCGTGGCCCAGGTCGTCGCCGCGTCCGGCGGCGGCAACGGGGGCTTAGATCTTGGCCAAACGAAGGTCCAGGACGCCAGCGGCGCCCTGCCCTATCTAGTCATCGCCTACGGGCTTTTCTTCCTGGTCATTTTCGCCTACGTACTTTTCCTCTCGCGCCGCCAGTCACGGTTGCACGGCGACATCGCCTTGCTGCGCCGGGCGCTCGACGAGGAAAACGTCAGGGCCGCTCAGTCGTAGAGGCTCCCCGCGCCGCGAGGTCGCTCCGCCTCGTGGTCCGGCGCTGGAGTGCATACTTGGCTCCTGAAAAGCCAGCATAGGAGCACTCCCGGATGACCACCCTTTCGCGGCATGACCACGCCACACAGCCCCCTGGAGTAAGGAACACACACGATGCAAGAAACGGATATCGGGCAGATCGCGGCGCACATCGCGCTCGTCTGCGCGGTGTACGCCGCGGTTGCCGCGGCTATCGGGGCCAAACTGCGCCGGCCAGAGGTGGTGCGCTCGGCGGGTCGCGCGGCCATCGCCACGCTCGTCGCCGTCGTGGTGATGGCGGGCGCGCTGCTCTACGCCCTTTGGACGCACGACTTCGGCGTCTCCTACGTGGTGGACTACAGCAACCGCGAGGAAGCGCCTATCTTTAACTTCACCTCGCTCTGGGCAGGGCAGGCGGGGTCGCTGATGCTGTGGTGCCTGCTGCTCAGCATCTTCACTCTCGTGGTGCTGCGACAGGGGCGCGGCGGCCGCTGGCGCGAGTTCACGCCCTGGGTGCTGGCCATCATGATGGGCTACCAGGTCTTTTTCCTGGGCTTGATCGACTTCGTGGTCGATTCGCCCTGGGCGCGCTACAACCCCTCGGCGGCGGACGGGGCTGGGCTACAGCCGCTGCTCCAGAACACCAAGATGTTGGTGCATCCGCCCATGCTCTACCTGGGCTTCGTGGCCCTGACCGTGCCCTTCGCCTTCGCCATGGCCGCGCTGATCACGGGCAATACGGGCGACGACTGGGTCAAGGCCACGCGCCGCTGGATCTTGTTCGGCTGGTTTTTCCTTAGTTGCGGTCTGCTGCTGGGTGGCTGGTGGGCCTACGACGAACTGGGCTGGGGCGGCTACTGGGCCTGGGACCCGGTCGAGAACGTGGCCCTGCTGCCTTGGCTGACCACGACGGCGCTGCTGCACTCCGTCTTGATTCAGGAACGGCGCGGCATGTTGAAGGTCTGGAACATGTCGCTGGTGATCGTGACCTTCACGCTGACCCTCTTCGGCACCTTCATGAACCGCTCTGGCATCGAGTCGAGCGTCCATGCCTTCGAGACCAAGGGGTTAGGGCTGCCCTTCGTCGTCTTGATCGCGGCCACGCTGGTGCTCTCGTTCGGCCTCGTCTCGCGGCGCCTAGCCGGCCTGGGGGCCACGAACAGGCTCGACGCCTTCTTGTCGCGCGAGGGCATGTTCTTGCTCAACAACCTGCTGCTGGCCGGCCTCGCCTTCGCCGTCTTCTGGGGCACGCTGTTCCCCATCCTCTCGCAGGTGGTGCGCGGACAAGCAGGCGCCGTGGTGGTGGGCGCACCCTTCTACAACAAGGTGACGGCCCCGCTGTTCTTGATCTTGCTGCTGGCCATGGCCGTGGGGCCGCTGCTGCCATGGCGACGGGCCGCACCGGAAAACCTGCGCAAGACCTTGCCGCGTCCGTTGGCCGTCGGCATCCTGGTGGGCGTCGTCTGCGTCCCTCTGACGAACGACGTCGGGGCCGCTCTCTCGTTCGCCCTCTGCGCCGCCGTGCTGGCCACTATCGTCGGCGAGTTTTATCGCGGCACGCGCGCCAAGCAACGCGCCACGGGGCTCGATTGGGGACAGGCCCTCGTGCGCCTCGTCGACGGCGCCCATGGACGCTACGGCGGCTACGTGATCCATGCCGGCGTCGCGCTCATCGCGGTGGGCATCACGGGCTCGACCTTGCTTAAGTCGGACGTGACCTCGGCCCTGCGCGTGGGCCAGTCCATGTCCGTCGGAGGGTACAAGGTGACTCTCACGCGGCTGGGCGAGGGCGTCGTACCGGGCACGGGCAGTATCTTCGAGGGCGCCCTCGCCGTCGGCAAAGGCGGTTCGTCCGTGACCACCCTAACGCCGCGTATCATCAACTTTCACCAGAACAACGTGCGCGACGCGCAGGTCATTCCCCAGGTCGCGCTGGACACGAACCCGCTGAACGACGTCTACACCACGCTGGGCGTACCGAGCAACGACGGGAAGACGGTGAGGGTGCATGTCATCATCAATCCGCTCGTCTGGTGGGTCTGGACGGGCGGCCTCGTCCTCATCATGGGCGGCGTCCTGGCCTTCAGCCCCAGCGCGCACGAACGCCGCGCGCGGGTTCCCGTGCGGGAGCCCGCGACACGGGTGAGCGGCGTTCCAGTGCGCTAGCGGATCACGTCCCTTTTAAGTGGATAGCGCCCGGACTGCGTTTAAGGCGATCCTGGATAATTAAGTAGGGGACAGGAACACATGAAACGTATCGACGATGGTGATGCGCTCGCGAGCGTAGATGCCGCGCGGGAGCAAGAGGCGCCGCCGCGCGCGCGGGCACGGCGCGGCCCCATTTTCTGGGCGACGCTCGTGGCCGTCGTCGCTCTGCTCGGCGTGCTCGTCGTGGGCGTGGTGCGTCCCGCGCCGAACAACCCGCTCTCCGACCCTAACCGCGTGGCCGACGACTTCACGCTGCCCCTCTACACGGGCGGCGCCGTCCACCTTGCCGCGCTGCGCGGCAAGACCGTCGTGGTCAACTTCTGGTGGGCAGGCTGCCAGCCCTGCGTGGACGAGGCGGCCATCATGGAAAAGGGCTGGCGCACTTGGCGGAAGCGCGGGGTCGTCTTCATCGGCATCAATACGCAGGACGACGACGCCACGGCGCGGCGCTTCCTTCAGGCCTACCACGTGAGCTACCCGACGGGCGCCGATCCGTCGTCGCTGTCGATAAGCTACGGCACGAACGGGACGCCGGAGACGTTCGTGATCTCGCCGCGCGGCACGATCCGCTTCCGCTACGCCCAGCCTTTCACGAGCGTGGCCACGTTGGACAATCTCATCGCCCAGGTACGTGCATGAGTCTCTTTACGCCAAAGCCTACATCAATCGCGCGCGCCCAGCCGCCCTACGCCCGCCTGCCCGTCGTCGGGGGAGTGCTGCTGGCCGTCCTCGTCGTGCTCTGGCTCGGCTTGGAGTTGCGGCCAGCGGCGGAGAGCGCGTCGCCGAACGCGCGCGCCGAGGCCATAGGCCAGACGGTGCGCTGTCCCGTCTGCAGCGATCCGATCCCGGTCAATGACCAGCAGAACACGGCTTCCGTGGCTATGCGCGCCTTTATCTTGCGGCAGGTGCAGCACGGCTACAGCGGCGATGAGGTGCGGGCGCAGTTGGCGGCGCGCTACGGCTCGACCATCTTGCTGGCGCCTCCGCTCAGCGGATTCGATCTAGCTGCCTGGCTCGTGCCCGTGGCCGTCTTCATCGCCGCCGCCGCCGCCGTGGGTTTGGCGGCGCGACGCTGGATCGCGCCATCGTCCCCGCCGCCGCTCGTAGCCGCGACCGGACCGCCGGACGAGGCCGCGCGCCGCTACGAGGACCTGCTCGATCGTGAGCTAGCGCGTCGATGATCCTGTTCTGGTCGCTGCTGGCCCTTGCCGCCGTGCTGCTCTACATCGGCTATCCGCTCGTGGCGCGCGCGCGCCACGAGGGCGGGGTCGAGGCGACAGCTGAGGAGGACGCCGCCTTGGCGGGACAGCGTGAGCGGCTGCTGGCCGAGCGCGAGAGCGTGCTCACGGCGCTGAGCGACCTTGAGTTCGACCATCAAATGGGCGACATCGTGGAAGAGGACTACGAGCCGCTGCGCCACGCGCAGCGGCGTAAGGCCGTAGCCATCCTGCGCGAGTTAGAGTCCGCCGGCGCGTTCGAGCCGGCAGAGGAGACGCCGCCGCCCGATCAGTACCTCGAAGACGAGATCGCGCGCGCGCGCCGCCGCCTGCGTCGCACCGACGGCGCCGCCGAGGCCGGCAAGGATGGGCCCTCGTGAGCGGACCCGCGCACCGCGCCCACGCCGCGATCGCCGTCGTTCTGCTGTTGGGCCTCATCGGGCCGCTCCTCGCCTCAGATGGGCTAGTCCACGCCGCCGCGCCGCCGAGGCCAGCTACGGTCTCCACCATACGGGGGACGATCGTGAACGCGAGCAGCGGCAAGCCCGGTGGGGGGCTGGCCGTGGTCTTGAGCGGCGTCCGGCCCGGCGGAACGTTGACCGCGGCGGCGCGCGCTGTCACGGACGTCCAGGGTCGTTACGTCTTTAAGATCACGCCCGCCGCCGGCGTCTCTTACGTCGTCTCGACGAGTTATCGCGGCGTGCTCTATGGCGCGGCCGTCTCGACAGCGGGGGCGGCGCCCCTCATGGTCTACGACACGGCAGCGGGCGACGGCGACCTCCTGGCCGTGACCGTGTCTGTCGGTGTGAAGCGGACCGGGGCGACGCTGGCGGTGGGCGAACAGTGGACCCTGGTCAACTCGGACTATCGCGTGGCTGGCGCCGCGCCGCTGACCTTCCACGGCGTCACGCACATCCCGCTGCCTGGGGGCGCCACGCGCGTGCAAGTGCGCTCGATCGATCCCGATCTGCAAGCCGGCCCCAGCGGCGGCGCCCTGGCCATTACCGGAACGGTGCGCCCCGCGACCGGCAATAACTCCGCCAGCTACCACACCATCTTCTTCACCTTCGACCTGACGTCGCCGCCTGGAGCCGATCATCCCACGCTGCCGATAGGGACGCGCTACCCGCTGGGCCGCTTGAACGTCTTCTCGCTGAACGACGCCATCGACGCCCCGGGCTTCGCCTTGTCGCCTTTCACGAACGGCGGCAAAACCGTCAAGGGCTACCTCAAGGTCGGGCTTTCCGGCGGCGACACGGTCCGCGTGGGCGTCGACGGCCCTCCCGGCGCGCTGCCCGTCATCGTGGGCGTGGTCGCGGCGAGACCGAACGTCCACCGCCTACTCCTCGTCGCACCGGCGGCTCCAGCGGCCGTCCCCGTGTTGCAACCCGTTAACTACCCCGTCGCCGCCGTGCTGATCGCGGCGGGGATAGGCTTCGGCTTTTTGCTGCTCCTGGGTCTGCTCGGACGAGGGGCCGTGCGCGTGGGGGCTGGCACAGCCGGAACCGTCCCCATGGATGACAGGGCGCAACGCGACTACGCGCGCCTCGTGGTGGCCATCGCCGAGCTGGACCTGCGCCACGAGCAGGGGGCGTTGCCGACCCCCGACTACGAACGTCGCCGCGCGCGCGAAAAAAGCAGGCTGCTCGACCTCTCGCGTCGCCTTGAACGCTGACGCGGGGCGTCGCGCGACGCCCCAAGGTCAGGATGCGGCGCCTCTCCCCAAGGCCGTGCTCGACGGGTGCCCGGCGGCGATCGAGGCGCGCGACCTGCGCAAGAACTACGGGCGGCGCGCCGTCTTGCGCGGAGTCGACCTCCACCTTGGCCTCGGGCGCACTCTCGCTATCGTGGGACCTAACGGCGCGGGCAAGACCACGCTGCTGCGCATCCTGGCCACGCTGGCGCGGCCCTCGTCCGGGACGCTGACCCTGCGCGGCGCCCCCGTGGATGGGGATCGCGCGGCGGCGCGGCGTCAACTGGGCGTCGTCTTTGGGGCCACCTTCCTGTACGACGAACTCACGGGCCTGGAGAATCTGCGCCACTATAGTCGCCTTTATGGCCTGCGCGCCGACGGCGACGCACGCGCCCACGCACTCGGCGCGCTGGTGGGACTCGACGGCAGGCTGCACGAGCGCGTGGGCGTCTACTCGCGCGGCATGGCGCAGCGCCTCTCTCTCGCGCGGGCGCTCTTGCACGCACCGGCCGTGCTGCTGCTCGACGAGCCGGACGCGGGCCTCGACCCAGAGGCTACGCGTGACCTGCCGCGCCTGCTGCGCGGCGACGGCATGGCCGAGCGCGGCGTCCTTTTTACAACCCACGATCTGGATCTGGCCCAGCGCATGGCCGACGACGTGGCCATCCTGGTGAACGGGCGCTTCGCGTTCGCCTCCCCCACCGCCGATCTGACCGCGGACGCCTTGCGTGGGGCCTACGACGAGGCCACGCGGAGTTCCTGACTCCTGGCTCCGCCCATCCTCAATGTGTGGCGGCTGTCGCCCCTTCCGTACGTGGAGCAAGCACCAATACAGGCGGCACATGACCTCTAGGAAGCGACGGGGCGACGGGCGGCACGGCGCGCTACGCGGCGGTAAGGGCGTCGAGGGAGTGGCCCGCCTCCATCGCGTAATAAAATAATGAAATGTGTTACGATGTTTGCGTGTAGCGGCCGCGGCCTCCAGGATGCTCGACAACATGCAGCGGCTCCCCGTATGGGTAGGCCGCTGTTGTCGTCCGCGCATATCCTGAGTTACAAAGAACAGCGGCGCCTCACCTGATCTGTATCGACGCCGTTACGGAAGGGAACATCCTTTGATCGCATTGCTCGCTGCCCGCCCACGTTCGCGCAGCCTAGTCCTCATCATCGCCTTGCTCGTGGCCCTGGTCGTGCCCGCCGCGACCGCACCGCGCCCGTCCTTCGCCGCGAACACGACCTACTACGTGGACAGAACGGCTGGCTCCGATGCCGCGGGCAACACCTGCATGATGGGGTCGCCTTGCAAGACGATTCAAAACGCGCTGAACATGACGGCGGACGGCGACACGGTGTCCGTGGCGCCGGGTACGTACCCCGAGACGCTGACTATCACGCGCAGCATCACCCTTATAGGGGCGTCAGCCGACAGCGGGGCGACGGTGGTGGACGCGAACAGGGTGGGCTCCGTGGCCACGATCACGGCGACGGGCGCGGTGACGCTGACGAATATCACGCTCCAGAACGGCTTGGCGAACCGGAAAGGCGGCGGCGTGGACGACACGGGCGGACCGCTGACGCTTATGAACACGCAGGTGCTCAGCAATACCGCGTCCGCTAGTGGCGGCGGGGTCTACGCAAACAGCGCTGCTACCGTGCTCTCCTCCACGCTTCGGGCGAACTCCACGATAAACGGCCCTGGCGGCGGGATCTACGGAAATGGTGCGACGACCGTACAATCCTCCATGCTCTTGACGAACACAGCGTACAACCTGGGCGGCGGAGTTTACGGGGCTGGGAATTCTGGGGGTGGCACGACGACAGTGCTTTCCTCTACGCTCCAAGGCAACAGCGTGACGCGTGGTTTTGGCGGCGGGATCTACGGAAATGGTGCGACGACCGTACAAGCCTCCACGCTCTTGACGAACACGGCGTCCAACGGGGGTGGTGGAGTCTACGGGACCGGGTTTTTTGGGGGCGGCACGACGACAGTGCTTTCCTCTACGCTCCAAGGCAACAGCGTGGCGAACGGTTCTGGCGGCGGGGTTTACGGAAGTGGTGTGACGACCGTACAAGTCTCCACGCTCTTGACGAACACGGCGTTCGGTGACGGCGGTGGAGTCTACGGAGTCGCGGGTTTTGGGGGCGGCACGACAGTGCTTTCCTCTACGCTCCAAGGCAACGCCGCGACGAACGGCTCTGGCGGCGGAGTCTACGGAAGCGGCCTGATGACGTGGCGAGGCTTCGATCTCCAGAGCAACCTGATTTCTAAGGGCAGCAACAGCGGCGCGACGACGATGGTGCAAGCCTCGACGCTTCTGACCAACACCGCGTCCATTAATGGCGGCGGGGTCTTCGGGGGCAGCGCGACGATGGTGCTTTCCTCGACGCTTCGGGGCAATGTCGCGAGTGGACAGGGCGGCGCTCTTTCTACGGGGACGGCGTCCACGGACACATCCTCCGTGCAAGACAGCACCTTCGCGAACAATAGCGCGGGCGCGGGTGGGGCCGCGGCCGTCGTCTCGGGCACGTTGGCCCTGACCAACTCGACCTTCTATAGCAACACCGCGACAGTGGGTGGGGGTGGAGCCATCACCACTAGCGGGACCCTGAGCTCCACCAACGCCACCTTCGTCGCCAACAGCACCGCCGCCGCGCTGGGGGGCGCGCTGGACGCGAACGGGCCAAACGGCACGCTAGCCCTCACTAATACGCTGCTGGCGACCAATACCGTTCTCGGCGGAGTGAAGAAAAGCGATTGCACGGGCACGGTAAGTGATGGCGGCTACAACCTGGAGTTTAGTTCCATTGCCTGCGGTTTCACCACGCTTAAGAACGACCAGCTTGGCGACCCGCGCACGGCGGCGACCCTGGCCGACAACGGCGGACCGACGCGGACCCTCGGCGTTGGTCCTGGCTCCGCCGCCATCGGAAACGCCAACCCCGCCGTCTGCGTCGCCATCGGTGGAGTGGACCAACGGGGCTTCCCTCGCTCTCCCACGTCCTGCACCATCGGCGCGTTCGAGCCGCAATCCTCGACCACGTCGCTGACGAGCGCGCCCAATCCATCTATCCTCGGTCAGAGCGTCATGCTCATGGACACGCTCACGGCGCTCACGGGGAACGCACCGCTCACGGGCACGGTGACCTTTACTGTGACCGACGTAAGCGGCACGGCCACGGCCCTAGGTACGGCGCCTGTGATGAACGGGACGGCCGTCACGAGCACGACGTTCACGAGTCTGGGCACGTACACCCTAACGGCGACCTATAGCGGGGACGACGCGGCCATTGGCTCCAGCGGTACGACGACACAGACGGTCGTCGCCCCTGCTACGGCGACGCCGGTCCCAGCGACGAGCACGGCCACGTCCGTTCCAGCGACGAGCACGCCGGTCCCGGCGACGAGCACGCCCGTTCCGGCCACGGCCGTCCCCGCTACCAGCACACCGTCGACGGCTCCGACGAGCACGGCGACGAGAATCGCCACGGCGACCACCGTCCCTACAGGGACGGCGACGACGGCTTCGACGAGCACGGCTGTACCCGTTGCACCGACATCCACGGCGACGACTGGGCCAGCCTGCTCGGCCACGGGTACGCCGCGCCTGAGCGTGCTCGTCCCTGCCTCGCTGGTTTTTCAAGGCTCGGTCGTCTACGTCTCGGTCCTGACCGCGCCCAACTCGCCGGTCACGGTCAATGTCGCAGTGCAGGATCTGCGCACGGGCGCGACACTGGCCACGTTCGCGGCCAGCGGGAGGACGGACGGGACGGGTATGGCGCGCCTGAGCGTGCCGGCTACGGCCAACTACGAGCGTGTCAAGTTCGGCGTCTTGATGACGAGCGTGGGCACGGTCTGCGGGCCGGACGCGAGCCCCATGCTCGTGCTGCTCGTGCCCGAGCGCTGACCGCTCGGGCACGACGGAACCAAGGAGTGGACCTGAGAACGGAGGGGCCGCCTACGCGGCCCCTCTTCGCGGCGCTCACCGTGTCGCACGTAAGGGGCCGTGCGGGAGGAGCCCTGCTCTCCACCTTAATCTTCGTGAACCGCCCTTTGGTCGCCCTGAGGCGCGTCGAGAACATGAGCGCAAGAGCGCTGGTCATGCCGTTCTCCCGTCCCAGTTCTGGACCTGTGAGGGCGAACGGCGCCTGTTCGCTCCTACCTCACTCGGACCTTGAGCCGCGCGTCCTCTGCCGCATCGTCCCTAACTTAACGCACGGCCTGTCGCTGACAGAGGCGTCATCTCGTCTACGATTGGCGCGCGGGAACGCCTTGATAGAGTTGAAGTCAGGCGTCGCGTGACGTGGTACGTATCTTGCGAAGTTAGGGCGACAACACGAGGTAAGAGACAGGCAGTCCTGCTGATGAACGGTCGGGCTGGTTGAGAGAGAGGGGAGGCGGCGGTGCGCGACGCATGGAAGAGTGGTATCGAGTGGTATATGTACATCACTAACAGAGAACGCAAGGCTAAGTTCGGGCACGTCATCATGACGGTGAAGAACCAACTACGCTCCATCGACACGGTTGGCGCACTGGTCCACCACTACACTGAGCCGAGTTCGCTCGTCCGCGACACCGCCAAGCGCCTCTACCCCGAGGACTGGTGGTTGGCCTCGCAGCACGTAGAAGACGCCGCCTATGGGCTGCGCTGCATCGAAATCTCCACGGGGCGCACCGTGGACCTCGCGCACGGGACGCCGAGCCGCTGGTTCGTGGAGACCGTAGCCTAGCGACTTCCTTCTCCCCTTTCCTGTGACCCGGAATCGCCTACCGTTGGGGGAACACGAGCGTGTCTAGCCTATACATCAGCGTGTTCTCCCTGCCCCTTATGTCGCTTAGTCTCCCACCGATACGTACTTGTGATTGTAGGCACGTCGAGCCGCCTCCAGGACGTCGCCGACGCCGAGGGCGTGCAGGCAGGTAGGTACGCGGCAGTGTGAAGAAGCCCAGACGGGCTGCGACCCCACGAAGTGGAAGCAGGGGGAGCAGACCAAGCCCGACCGCGCGACCTCCACGTAGGGACCGAGCGGCTTGTAGTTGACCACGCCGGTGGGGCCGAACACGCCCACCGTGGGCGTCCCGAGAGCCGCGGCAATATGTAGCGGCGCGGAGTCGTCGCCTACGAAGAGGATGCAGCGCTCCAGCAGTGCGGTCGTTTCGCTTAGCGAAACGCGTCCGTTGGTCACGAGGGGGCTCCGCGCCATGGCGTCAGATACTTCATAGGCCAAGGTGAGTTCGTCGCGCCCGCCCACGATCACGACGCGCGCCCCGTAGAAGGCGGCTAGACGATCGCCTAGCGTGGCGAAGCGTGCCGTCTCCCAGCGCTTCATACCGCGAAAGCCCTCACCGCCGGGGTGCAGCGCGATCAATCTCTCATCGTGTTCGACCCCCTCGTGGGTCAGGAACGCCGCTAGCGACGCGCGCGCTTCCTGGAGCACGGGCGCCACCAACGACCCTGTATCGACCCTGATGCCAAGCGGTGCGACCGCCGTGGCGTAGCTCTCCACGGCATGGCGGTCTTTCCAGGGTCGTCCGCCGATGGGAAAGAACCACTGGTACTCGGGGAAACTCAGTTCGAGCCGCCGCAACACGCCGCAAAGCACGCTCAGCCACCACGAGTAGGGGCGGAACTCGACTGCCATGGTGAAGTGGCGACGCTGCATCTTGAGGAAGAACAGGATGTAGTTGGGGATGGTGAAGGTCTGGCCGGTGGGGTGCAAGACGATCTCGTCGATGTCGGGGTTGCCGCGCAAGATGCCCGCGTTGGTGGGGAAGGCCAGCGCCACTATGTGCGCCTCGGGGTAGTGCTGGCGCAGTGCGCGGATGGTGGGCGTGGTGAACAACGTGTCGCCGATGGGCAGCATCACGTTGAGCAAAATCGAGCGCACGCGGCGCGGCGGGAACACGCGGAAGCAGAGCCGAAACCAGAGATTGAGCACGTCAGGCCGGACCCGCGCCGGCTTCGGCCTCCGGCTCCGCCACGACCTCCGGCCCGCGCGCGGCGAAACGCTTGAGGCGGCGCTCCAGCGTGGGGCGCGGCAGCATCACGTAGTGTCCGCAGGTGACGCATTGCAGCCCGATGTCGGCCCCGAGACGGTAGATAGTCCAGGTAGAGCCGCCGCACGGGTGCGGCTTGCGTAGCTCCACCACGTCGTCCAGACGAAAATCGACCAACTCAGGCATATCGTGTGTCCCGGATCACCACGGCGTTGACGGCGTCGCGCAGGGCCAGGGCCGCGGCGCGCGCGCCCTCAGCATACGCGGGCGACCTATCCGCGCGCGAGACTCCGCGCGAGACGTTCCAGAGGGCGCGCGCGGCGCTCGGTCCGAGCGCCGCCGCCATCGCGGCAAGGTCGCCGCCCTGAGCGCCTAGACCGGGCGCGAGCAGCCAGCGGTCGGGCGCCGCGGCGGCCGCCTGGCGCGCGCCCTCCGGATCGGTCGCGCCGACGACGAGCCCGACCGACTCGGGTGGTCCCCACTGGCATATCTGCCGGGCGATATGTACGTAGAGCGGTTCTCCTTCCACGAGCAGGTCCTGCACCCCTGGCGCTGACGGATTGGACGTGCGGCAGAGCACGAAGGCGAAGCGTCCGGGTCGGTCGATGAAGGGTGTCACGGCCTCGCGTCCGAGGTAGGGCGAGAGGGTGCAGGCGTCGAAGCCGAGGCGGTCGAAGATAGCCTCGGCATAGGCGGCGGCAGTGGACTCTACGTCGCCGCGCTTGGCGTCCGCGATCACGGGGACGCCCTCGGGCACGGCGCGCACCGTCTCGCGCAGTACATGCCAGCCCTCCTCGCCCAGAGCCTCGTAGAAGGCCACGTTGGGCTTGTAGGCGCAGACCAGATCGGCAGTGGCCGCGATGATGGACTGGTTGAAGCGCAGCAGCCCGGCGGGCGACCGCTCGACGCCCGCGGGCAACGTGTCGAGCGTGGGGTCGAGCCCAACGCAGAGCAGAGAGTTGTTGCGCTGGATCGACGCCTCAAGCGCCGCGATAAAGCCCATCGTCCCCCGCCGCCCTTTCTCCCGCCGCCGCTCCACGCGGCGCCGCCCCATCTCACCCGAGTATAACGGCCCCGCCCCACGTGACTAGATGAACGTGGGCAGCTCTGCCCGCGCTTTAGTCTTCAGGCATCAGGTAGAGGACTATCTCCAAGTCGGGGCGTAGACGGCGTACGTCAGGGCATCAGTGAAATCACTCTTTTGACTCTGCGCAAGAATACCAAGGGCCTCTAAACAGACCCTTTTATTTGGCAAAACTTTCAGACTTAGTAGGTTCAAAATCGGCAGCAGCCTGTTCCTGACTTCTTCATGAGTAAGCTGATATGCTTGACCTGTCGAGGAAAGAACATAGCATATTTCGTGCAAGGCGCTCTCAAAAAGCATCACCTCTTCGTCGCCCCTCACTATTCTCTCAATGATTCTACGCGAATACCCCGAGTGCTCCGGTATCTTCCTGAAAAGTCGGGGAGTACACTGAAGTCACGAAGATGACCGAAAGGAGCAGAGGGCAGACATGATGCAGGACGTGGACCTGAGCGGGATCATTGATCCCGAAGCACGGCGCATCATTGC
>JAABUX010003037.1_pt1 | contig 22774 bp, 20 predicted proteins | sample 5561851 | NCBI WGS metagenome assembly JAABUX01 (sample SAMN10711883, study PRJNA513361) | rock metagenome | isolation source: Antarctica rocks | place: Antarctica: Victoria Land, Richard Nunatak red sandstone | collected 2016-01-03 | reverse complement strand
TCATCGACATCACAAAACAATTCGAGTAAACTCATTGCTAGACCCCTCCGATGGTGAATAGAAGCTGTTTGTCTAACTCCTATTTTAACTCATCGGAGGGGGGTACTTATCCAGAACTCACGTTAAGTAAGAAAGACCGAAAGACCGTAGACGATGCAGACAAGGTGGACTCTGTGGTAGAATCGTCAGAAAAAGGAAGGATTTGACATGCACGAAGAAAACCACCACTCTCTGATCACGGTTCCGTTGCAAACGTTTGCGCAAGCGTTCGCCCAAATCTGTGCCGGGGAAGAGCCGTGGATTGCGCTTGGCAAACTGATGCACCAGTTCTTTGGTGCATACCGCATGTTTCGCGCGGAACTGGTTCGTGATCCCATCGAGGTGCCAGCCAATGCCTCGGCTGACCAGTTTCAATGGGCCGTGTTTTGTGCGGCCTCGGTGGAGTACCTCTGCCACTGCTACGACCTCACCTGTCCTTCCTGGGCGATGCAGGAACGGTATCGTCTCGCAGAGCCGTGGTACTACCATCTGGCTGCGGACCTGGAAGAGGTTCAGCACGAGTTACGCTCCACGACGCCGGAGGAGTTTGCGCGGCGCAATGTCTACATTGGGGCGAATCCCTACCGCAACAAGTACGAAGGAAGTAGGCACCGCAAGAGTGCGTAACGGTCTTTTCGCAGATGCGAGGAGCTATCCAGTTGCGCCAAATGAAGGCAACACGAGTTGCTCTACAAGAATGACCATCTTGCTCGGTTTCTTACGTGCAATCGGCTCTGGCCTTCTCAAAGCTAAGAGCCACTCCGTCTCAGAAAGCTGCCAAAGGTCCAGTTGTGGGCTGCGAAAATGCGTCTCCAGGCGGCGAGGATTCTTGACCTGAGTGATTTCTCCAGTTTTCTTTTCAATGAAAAGCTCGTAGAGGGAGAGGGCTGTTGCCTGGTACTCGACCTTCAAATTTCCCTCATAGACCCACACAGAGACATCTTCCCCTGCTAGACCCCGCTCGCCATACAAACGCCAGTGTTTGAACCTGACGTACCCATGGCGATCTATTTGGCGAGTGAATTGTGTCGCGTAGAGCGCACGCGAGAGCACCTCTTCAGGAAAGGTTCGGCCCAATACTCCACGCAGGACCTCTGTGGGGCTGTGTCGCCCGTCTTGGCGCGTCTGGTGAGCGTAGTGTTTTTCGATATTGTAGTTCACCCACCATGTCCGATGCGCTTGCTGGATTTCCGACCAGGTCTGTGCTTTGGCAAAGGCAAAATCGGCTAATCTCATCTGTATTGAGAATAACGTCTCCGCATAATTCTGCCACGGCTTCCCAGGCTCGATGCGCTCCTTACGAATTCCGAGCATGTCATACAATTGGAGTGCCTGAGAACTGTAAAATTGTCCTCCTCCATCTGTGACCAAAGCCTCTGGTGCTCCATAGCGACGGATGGCATAAGCCGCGAACTGCGAGAAAGTCCCACTGATTCTGAGTGGAAGAAATAGTTGAGGCAAGGACACAGCGACTAAAATTTTCAAAGATCGTGATCACATACACCGGCTTGGGATCAGGTAAGAAGTGCTCTTCGATATATCGAATATCAGCACTCCAGTACTGATGGCGTCTTACGGCTTTGAACGGCATTTCCAGTTTTTCGCGCGGGGAGTGCTGTGGCTTTTCTAGGCCATACAGTTGCCGGTTGGCTTCCATGATCCGACCACAGGTCGTCGGGCTGACCTCGATCCCCATGCGAAGAAGTGCTGCGCTCATCCGCCACTTTCCGAGCAGCGGATTTTCCTGAAGTTTCCTGACTTCGTTGGCAATCGAGAGCGTGACCTTGCGTAGTCCCTTCCTGGCTCTGGACTTCTCATCCAAGCCCGCCACCCCCTCCTCGGTCCAACGCTGGAGGGTGGCATAGATCGTCGGGCGACTCACTTGCAAATACTGAGCAATCGACGTAATAGACCACCCCTCCGAATGCAGACGGATCACGGCCAGTTTTCGTTCTGCCGGGTCAGGAATGAGAGGCCAGGGCTGATAGCGTCGAACCTGGAGGGAAGACGGTGGTCCAGAAGTCGCAATTCGTTTCACATGTTTATGATGAGGGCGTCTGCCATACCGAATGTAGCACACCTCAGCCATCTCACGCCAACTCATTGAGGGAAGTTCCGTGTACAGGTCCACAATGAGTTGGTGAATCTCTGGCGAGAGGGTTTTGCCAGTTTCTCGCGCTCCACCTTGCTCCCCGGAAGGGAACAGGCTTTGCATGCCGTGTTTTTCAAACTCATCCGCTTTGCGGGCCAAGGTGCGTCGGGGGACATCGATTTCTTTGGCTCGCTCCCCTGCGGTTTCGTGGAACAGGATCAGTGGTCTGATTTGCTCATACAATTCCTGTTCAGGCCACAACGTCCACTGTTTGATGCTTGCCCACTCCTCGGTGCGCTCACGGCGATTGCGTTTCGGTCCTGGCATCTCCCCTTGCCTTTCCAAGACAACGGTGCTTCTTTCAAGCGTACCTGATGTGCGTGGGTATTGGCAAGGATGAGTAGGCAGGTTAGCCCATTTGGACCCTCAACATGTGCCAGTTTGAAAGCTCCATTGGCGTAAAGCATGTTACAGTCTAGGCTCCTTTAAGCATAATAGAGATTATTCACTTTGTAAAGGTATAACTTTATCTTGATACAGGTGAGCTAACTCTTTTGCGCTAATTTGTGTTCCTTTAGCAACCAGCCTACAGCTTGCCGCGAGTTGTCCCACGATCTGCTCTGGCGTTGCTCCCTGCTCTCGCAGTGGATCAAGTCCCATGCTCTGTGTGCGTTTCGAGAGACGTTTGCCCTGCTCATCGACGAGTAGGGGGACATGGGCGAACATTGGAACGGGGAAGTTCAATGCTTCATAGAGCAGGATTTGCCGTGCGGTAGAGGTCAGCAGGTCGTTCCCACGTACTATCTGATGAATGTGCATGAGGGCATCATCGACGACAACGGCGAACTGGTAGGAGAAGATACCATCGGAACGGCGTACAATAAAGTCACCAACTGACCGTTGAACATGTTGTGTGACAGGACCCATTTCGAGATCGGTAAAGGTGACAAGGCGGTCATCATCGACACGAAAACGCAATGACGGACGCCGACCACATGCTTCATAGTGTTGGCGTTGTGCCTCGGTCAAATTTCTACAGGTACCTGCATAACGTGGGCTGTACTCGTCCCCTTGCTGTGGCGCACTCGCTACCTGTGCAACCTCGACACGGCTACAATAGCAGGGATAAACCATATCGGCGGCTTGCAACTTTTCAAGATAGCAAGTATAGATACTTATACGCTCGCTTTGCGTATAAGGGGCATAAGGACCACCACAATCGGGTCCTTCATCCCAATCGAGGCCAAGCCAACGTAGATCAGTGAGCATCTGCTGCGTCGCTCCTGGTCGCACACGAGGATGGTCGATATCTTCCACGCGTAGGACAAATTGCCCTTGCTGAGTACGTGCGAAAAGCCACGCGAGGAGTGCGGTACGCAAATTACCCATATGTAGCACTCCTGTGGGGCTGGGCGCATAGCGCCCTCGGATGATAGCTAAATCAGACATCGCTCTGACCATCGACATCGTGTATCTTTGCGTCCTTCTTCTGTGGGGGTGATGTTGAACTGCGCTAGCAGCGTGGTAAGTACACACAGTGGTAGACCTACGACATTAAGAAAGCAACCGTCAATACACTCCGTCGGCTGAAACTGAGTATGCTGAATTCCGTAGGCTCCGGCCTTGTCCATTGGGTCGCCTGTCGCAATATAGGCGTCGATCTCATCCTCGCTATAGGAGCGCATGAGAACCGGTGTGGTACAACTTGCACTTGAGAGTTTGAGCTTGCCACTGACCATCGCGCAGACTGCTACACCCGTGATGACGGAATGCCAACGCCCTCGCAATGCTAGCAGCAATGCGCGTGCATGCGTCACGTCACGAGGCTTGCCAAGTATCTCATTGTCGAGCAAGACGGTAGTATCGGCGGCGATAATCAGTCTATTGGCTGCTCCGGTCAGCGTGAGGGCTGCCGTAGCCTTGTGTTCTGCCGTCCATTTTGCCGTCTCTTCTATCGGTCCGGTGTAAGTTGCCTGGATCGCATCCTCGTCAATGGGCGATATGCCGACGGTGTACGGCAAGCCAAGCGATGAGATAATCTGGCGACGGCGTGGCGAGGCTGAGGCAAGTAGCAATGGGAGTAATGTCATGTACGCTCCAAAACCGCGACACACTCGATATGAGCCGTTTGCGGAAACATGTCCAGTGGCTGAATTGAGCGTAGGCGATAGATAGGATGAATGTGGCAAAGTATATTCAGGTCGCGAGCCAGCGTTGATGGATCGCATGAAACATAGACGATGCTGGCGATGGGATGTTCAATGAGTGCATCAAGCACAATCTCCTGGCATCCTGCACGCGGTGGATCGATCACCAGTCCATCCAGTCCTGCTGCGATATCTGGTAAGACAGCCTCAACTTTGCCTTTGAGAATTTCGATATTTGTAACATTCCGCAGGTTCCATTGAGCATCTTTAATGGCACTCGCGGACTCTTCGATGGCGATCACCTTCCCGACATGTTGTGCTAACAGGAGTGCGAACGTGCCTACACCACAATAAGCATCGACAATTGTTAGTTTTTTTGCCTCCGCTTGTTGATGCATAGTGAGGATACCTTGTAATACCATCTGTACCATCTTCTCAGCCTGTGCAGTATTGGTTTGAAAGAAGGAACTGGGGCGAACGCGGAAGGTCTCACCGCCAAGAACTTCGTCCATTGTTTCCGTTTGTACCGCCAGTCCCTTTTCAGCGAGTTGCTCGACAACAGCATCTGTTTGATGGGGTTGAATGAGCATCTGCCCACTCGCCGTGCCACAGCGAATGAGAACCTGCGGTTGAGCGTTCTGCTGTTGACTTAACACCGTCAACGCATGATTGATCCGCTCATGTGCGATAGGGCAGTTTGTCAGTGGCAGCACACGGTGGGTGCCCCGTGCTGTGAGTCCCGCTTGTCCGCTGCGATTGACCGAGAAACGCATGTGATTGCGATAGTGCCAGGGAATGTCGCATGGCACCGTTGCGAGTAAGGGCGGATCGGCAAAGCCACCGATGTCGTGTAGCAATTGCTGTACAACCGTGCGTTTCCACTCCAACTGTGCCTCGTACTGCATATGTTGTAGCTGGCAGCCACCACAGGTGCCGAAGACAGGACATGGTGCCTGCACACGTAAAGGAGATGCTCTATGTATCTCTGTAATCCAGATGCGCGGAGGACGTTGTTTCCAGCGTCTGCTCCGTCGTCCTGGGCGTGGTTGCAATGGCTCCTCAACCGCGATGGTGACGGATTCCCCTGGCAAGCCTGCTGGCACGTGCAATACTTCTACGTGCTGTTCGTCGGTCTCATCGTCACGCGTGACGATTTCTGCCAACGCGTCACCTTCGCGTGTTAATGCACCAAGTGTTACCGTATAATAGGTGATGCTGCGTTCTTGTTGTTCTATCATCTGCGCTTTTTTGACTTGTTCGATTTTTTATTGCTAGAGGAACGCTGTTGTTGCCGTTGTTGTTGACGCTGCTGTTCCTTTTGCATCTCTATTACCTGACGTATAACAGTGACGATCTCTGCTTCCGGCTCAATTTCTTCAGCATCTTCGATAAGCTCTTCCGCTTTACGAATGTTGCCTTTATGAATATAGATCATCGACTGCTCTGCCATTAGCTCGACTGAAAAAGGATTTTCGGTTGAGCCTTGTTCGAGTATCTTCAACGCCGCGCTCTCTTTGTCTTGCTCCATATAGAGGGTTGCGAGGTCGGCGTAGGCTTCTGTTGTTGTCGGATCGAGCTGGATACTTTTCAAAAGACTCTTTTCAGCCGCTGCATTCTGTTCGAGCGAGAGTTGCAGGTCGCCGATGTTGTACCATAGCGTGGGCATAGTTGGTGCAAGTTCAGCGGCACGTTGAAAGTGCGCTAATGCGATTTCTGGCGTATCTTGTAGGCGAGCAAGTCGCGCCCGTCCAATTTCAATAGCCGCTATGTCATTCGGCTCTGTTACTATATTTTGAGCTTGATCGAAGAGTACGCGTGTATCTTCTAGTTTGCCTTGCTCCATAAGCAGGTCTGCGAGCATCACGTAACTAGTAAAATCTGATTCATTTGCTGTAATGGAATCGCGGAATGCTTTTTCAGCGATGGCAGCGAAACGATTATCGGTTATGTTCCTGGCCCCTTCGTCTTCCTCCTCATCGTATTCGTCGTATTCATCTTCCTCGTCGCCTGCCAGTTCTGTGGCTATCAGACCAAGCACACGTAGAGCTTCGATGCGCTGTTCTGGAAAGTGTTCAGCGACCAGTGAAGTATAGGCCATAGCACGTTCTAACTCGCGCACTATGGTTGCTTGTTGTGATGCCAGGGCGTAACCCGCTTCGTCTTCAGGTGCTTGTACAATAAGAGCATCGCAGTAATGCATGGATTGTTTTGTGAACCAACCTAATTCTTCCATATCCAGCCCGACGAGTTCGTCGAGGTCTTCCATATCCAGTTCGTCCTCATCCTCATCTTCTTCGTCGTCTTGCTCGCTCTCCACAATCACCGCCTCGTTCTCATCGTTGTCGTCGTCGTCCTCCTCTAGCTCCAACTCTTCTGACATCGCTGAGATTTCGTCCGCGATTTCTTGTATGCGTTGCTGTAGTTGTTCGGCGGGAAGTTGTAGTGCCTCGGCACCTTTATCACGGATGCTATAGATGCGTAGCCCATCGTCTTCTTGAATGAAGGTGTAGCCAGCCCAGAACCAGTGTCGTCCAGTAACGGGATAGGTGAGCGTAGCGGTCGGTAACTCTGGAATACCGCTACTACTTGCTACATCCAGCATTTCAAGTGACCAGAAGGCATCGAGTTCTTCCGCGCTTTCGTCGAGATCGTCGTCCGTCTCCTCTAGTTCTGGTTCGAGGCCATAACCAACATCGACCTGTGGACGTGCTGGTTGAGCCTCTGCCGCCCATGCATTGCGACGTGCTACCCATTCGTCGCGTGCGAGGTTGTCACGGAGAGGGCTGGTACTTGCGAGAAGATCGTAAGCAGATTCGTATTCTCTTTCAGACCAGTATCCAAGAAAAAGCTCGACGACATTCTCGCCTTCGAGTATTTCATCATCTTCGTCTTCGTCCTCATCCAATCCCGCGAATACATCAACACCCACTGCTTCGGATAAAGACATGAGAGTTGGAAGTTCCCACTCTGGATACGTATTACTTCCCTGAAGGCGAATGAGTCCACGTCTTGCCTCTTTGCGAACCGCTTTGATTGGTGCATAGGTATTCATAGCAAGCACCACATCTGCGGCTGCCGTTATCTTTTCTTTTGCGAGTGCTTTGAGCAGTGCGATCTGACTTGCTTCTGGCAGGTCTGTAATAGGAGCAAGAGCGGCTTCTGTCTGCTCCTCATTGCTACTCCTATTGATATCTTGAGCAATCTGGCGGTATTGCGCTAGTATTGGCTGTATATGCATATCTTCTTGTGCTGACTGCTCTGGCTGTTGTTTGTTCTTATCGGATTGTTTGTGTCCCACAATATCCTCTTTTCTCTTTAAGTAGCTAGCGTCTCTTCGTGTTTCCATTCATGATTTGACGCACACTTTGCACGATTTCTAAAGAAGGATCGAGAGTTTCAGCCGTTTGTAGTTCACGTTCGGCGGCACGTTTTTCGTCAAGTTCTATCAATACTGATGCATAGAGCGCATGCAGATGAGCCGATGTTGGGTTCGCTTGCACGCCCTGCATAATGATTGCGCGTGCCTTCTCTTTGTCTGGCCTGTTCATATAGATCGCTGTAAGTTCGGAATAGGGGCGCATATCGGTTGGTTCAACCTCGATGGCGCGTTTGTAATCCTTTTCGGCTTCTTCAAAATTGCCGAGGAGACGCTGAGCAAAACCCAGACTGAACCATATGCCTGCATAGTTTGGGTCAAGCTCTGTAACACGCTGGTAATGGGGAATAGCCTCCACCATGTTTTCGCGGCGCATGGCGATACTGCCTAAACCTGCCTCAAGTGCTTTCTCTTCATCAGGAGTGGTCGGCATGTTGCTTGCCGTGAGTAATTCCCTCTCGGCCTCGTCGTTGCGATCCATACTGAGTAGTAGCTCACCCAGCAGCAAACGTCCCAATCCGCTATCCTGTATTGTCTGTGCCTCGCGCAGTGTTGCCTCGGCACGTTGCAGAAACAGGTCTTTCCGTTCTAGCATTCCAGCCCGACTGTAGCGAAACGCAAGTTCAGCAAATGTCGATCCCAATCGTCGCATCAAGTCTGCTTTGTTATCGGGGAAGCGTTGTATCATACGCTCAAGATAAACGACAATCCGTTCGGCGTTGCCAACGAACACCGCACGCGCAAAAGCTTCTTCGTTGACCTGTCGATCAAGGGGAAGTTTAGCAATGAGGGCGTCGTAGAAATGCAAGAGTTGCGTTGCTCGCCAGCTTATTTCGTTCAATGCCGCATTGACATCATCGGCGCGTTGCTGGACCTTTACCTCGATTGCGGCCACGTACTCTTGAATACGCTTTTGCAATTCTGAAATTGAGAGCGTCTGTACATTTGCCCCTTCGTCGGTGAACTGCTGAATGCGCCAGCCATCGGGTGTATGCTCGACAGTGTAACTGGTCCAGAACCAGTGTCGTCCAGTTTCTTTATAGATAGCGGTACCCATCGGTAGCTCACGCAAGGTACCAGCAAGTGGTGTATCGTCGATTTCAACGGACCAGCCGATCTCTAAATCTTTCCTGGCTGTTGGACGACTGGTAGCAGAAGAAGGGAGCCAGAGCGCACTCTGACTACGTTCACGCTCATGAACGAAGCCCAGTTCCATGCGTACAGGATGCGCTTCATCATACCATGCACGGTGACGCTCAATCCATTCATCACGCGACAAACGATTACGAATATTACTACTCTCGGTAAGCAGTTCATACGCTAAGCCATAATCACCAAGCACCCATGCGCCGAGAAAGCTGACAGTCGTCTCCTGATCCTCTAATTCAGGATTGATAAAGGTGCGCCCTGAATCTTCACCAATATGTTCGGCCTGCAAGATAAGTTGATTGATGGTGGGAAGGCGGTTGCGGAACTCTTTGTGCGGTTCGGTGCCGCGCCACTTATTGACCGAAAGTGCCTCTTCAAGCAAGCGTTTTCCCTCGGCGAGAGTGCAATCGACAACTGTAACATCGGGCAGCCTTGTTCGCATATCCTCGATGGTGCGTTCTGCCGCTCGCTTACTCATTTGATCGGCATACGCTTCCTTGACTCCTTCTTGCCAGTAATCGAGCAAGAAGTTAAAGAGACGTATCTCGCTATAATCGTAGCCTTGTTCCCAGAACAAAACAATTTGCATCTCGCCCTGATCACGCGATTGAGTGACGAGGCCACGCCAGAAGCGCGGTGCATGGTTTACATTGACTTGAATAGCTGAAGCTTGAGCGATAGGAGGTGTCCATGAAGAGTAAATCTTTGCGGTATCAAGTCGTAGTAGCGCACGACGTGCCTCCTTGCGAATCTCTTTACCAGGGCTAAACGTATTGAGCGCGGTCAGTAGGTCGGCTGATTCACTTGTTTGCTCTTTTGATAATGCTTTAAGCAGGGCTATCTGCACCTTTTCTGGTAGGATGGTGATATCGCTAAGAGCAGCCTCTGCCTGCTCCTGTGTTGTGGCGGTACGTATATGTTGCGCTAATTCCTGATAGTGTTTAAGCAAGTCCTGTAATTGAGCATTTTCTGTTTCTGAAATGGTTGCATCGTTCTCATTTGTTCGTGCCATGATATATGTCTCTCCTCGTGTTGATTACGCAACGAGAGGATTGTACCACGAAGCGCACAAAGAGTCGAGATGGTGCATAAAACATAAATGCTATGCTGTGATATGGCCTTACTGCATAGTAGTATGTTTTACCTATGGGGGAGTTGCATTGCTGTCTGTACTCCTACAGGTGTTCTTGATGCAACCGATACTGCTTGCTCCGGCATAGTAGTGGCTGTGATGGCTTGTGTGAATTTCGATGGCGAAGGAGTTCGCACTGCCATCAGCAGAAAGATTGGGAAGGCCGCGCAATAGAAGTATGAAGGCAAACTACGCCATGCCAGGAAGAGCGGCAACACTGCAAGCAACATCGCCGCCTCTGGATGTTTGCGACAGATGCGCCAGTACCAGACCAACGAGCCGAGCATAGCAATCGCTTCAAGGAGCGTATAGATATGTTGATCGAGGTAGGGCAATAGATGCGTTATACTCAGATCGACAATACCCACACCCATCGGGAACATGTATGAGTCCAACGGGGTAAGCATACCAGCGACCCATGCCTGCGGATTCCACAGGATAAAGGGCAGATTGAAGGCGAAAAAAATACCCCCGGCTACGACCATGCGATAGAGAACCTCTTTCAGATCATATTGGCGGAACAGCAGGATGGCATAGAATGGTATGAAAAACCATGCTGTTTGCTTGCTTGCTAATGCTAAACCGAACAGGAGTGCCGAACTCCAACGGTGATTACGGAAGAGCCATGCCAGCACGACGAGGAGTGTAGAAAAAACATCCAGATTGCCACCAACGGCAGAGGTCCACATTGGCACATTTGCCAGTGCCAGCAAGAGTATCCAGGGGCGCAATTCACACCGTGCCAGTTTCCAGCCAATAGCGACCAGAAGCAGATAACTGAGTACGTAGAACGGCAACACATTGTAATCGTTGAAAACGACGAATGGCACCAGAGTCAGGAATGAGAGCGTGGGATAACTCACCTGCGACTCAAATTCTGGCATATTTTTTGCGCGTAGGTCTGTGTCGAGAACAGATTGTAGATCGCTCATGGACGGATAATCCACGCGATACTTAAATTGTCCCTTCCGCAAGGGCGTCGTCCAATCCGGTCGAATTGGGAAGCGGCGTGCAAGATCAACCATAGAAGAATCGGTGTAGGGGTTACGTCCCTCGATCAGTAAAATTGCGGCATTCGTATCTAGCGACGTTCCATCATTGGAGAATTGTGGTGGCATAAGACACAACCATATACCACGTCCTAGCTCGACGCCACCGGCAATAGTAATAAGCAGTGTCAATATAAGCAGTATGCGTTGTAAACGTGTTGGATGTTTTTGTGTATAGACTGTTTTGTTGCGAGTGGGACGGAACGCCATCCAAATAGCATAGAAACTCCCTAAAATGAGAGCGAAAGGTATCAACGAGCCAAAGGGGTGTATGAACGGGAAATACCAATCATGGTCTATTTCATTGATAGCTTGTAGAACTAATGCGAGGCCGATCCAGGTAGCTCGACGTTGTAGTTCAACGACGCGACGGTTATCAGGTGATACATCTTCCGTGAAAAAGTGTCGCATCCATCTATAGGACGGCCATTTCTGATGCTCTGCTTTTGGTTGCGCCGTCTCTGTAGAGGTAGCTCGCTGTTCCATACCTTTGCATACCGCGCGCGTTATGACAATAGCACATTTGCTTGTGGGGCATCTATATGTCTATGTGTTCGCGCATTCCTTCCCGTCGGAGTACCAAGAACATCTCACAGGATGTACGTGTGAAAAGGGTTTCTCGGCCCAGATATTACAACGAAGGGAAGAAGAATTGCGTCACAAATCGTGTGGATAAATGGAGTCTTCCAACGTCAGACGGAAGTAGAGTTCACGATGTTGAAGCTCAAAGCCGAGTGTTTCGTAGAGCCGGATTGCAGACGTGTTGTGTTCCCACGTATGCAGATCGAGCGCGACGAGGTGCTGTTCTGTCTGTGCAAAGGTGACGATGTGTTGCATCAACTGGCGTGCCAGACCTTGTTTGCGATAAGTAGGATCGACTACGACACGTTTTATATAGCCCACAGGGTGGATTGTCTCCTGTGCTGGTAGCATCAGCTCGGCCTTTGCAACGACTACGCCGAGCAGTGTCCCCAGAAATATGAGTGTGCGCTCATGCGTTGAAGGGTCAATTGAGCCAAAGTACTTCTCCATATCACGATGAATATCGCGTGTAGGAGAGGTACTGAGACTATCGAGGCGTTCGATATGTGTGAGATCGTCAGAAGTCGCGATACGTATAATCAAGGGTTTGGCGGATGACTCGTTCGACATGAAAATTTGTTTCCTGGCATAACACACTACACAGATATTTACGGTTGTTTGCGGCGAGGCAGCATCAGCAGTGACACTAACGCATAGCCTGCACAGGCAAGCAAGAGGAGGGCGTAAACAATATTCTCACCATCACCATTAGGTGTGTGCAGTGTTGAGATACCAAACCAGAGGAGCGAAATTCCCCACCAGAGAAAGCCAGCGAAAACGATAAAGAGCAGCACTGTACTCATAAGTTTCTTGTTCATTCGATAACAATTCCTTCAAGCATGCGAGGAAGATGTTGGAACTTCCTATATATTTTGTTCATATTATAACACAGGTACGTTGGGTGTGAGAATAATGTCCTGATGGCTCGTCGCTTCGCAAGTCTATCATACCAGGGGCCTTCTTCAAAACGCCTTCGTCACCGGTGACAATTTGGACGAGAGCATTCTGAAGAAGGCCCCTACATCGGCTCATTGTTCTAGTGAACTGATGATGCCGTGATGAAATGCCTGGTCAGGTAGTTTTGCACTGAGTCACCTTCCAATGAGGACCTTTCCTGTAGTGCTGAACCTTACGTTGATTGATATGGAAACGCGACTGCCACGTTGGGTGATGGGCACGTATACCAGGTAGGGCGCAGACATCAATCATATGCTGCACTTCCTCTAGCGTGACCTCGCCTTCAGGATTCGTCGGTGGTCTGTATGCGATAAAGATGCGGTAGTGCCCACCTAGCATAGGAAAGATGGCGACTGCATCTCCTTCGTGCAGGAATGCCATCGCTTCGTTACTCGGTAAATCTCCGTCCAGTGACACGTCAGCCAGCACAAAGCTTTCCAGAAACGTCGATCCCCGGAACTCCATTCCAAGTAGGTGACGCACCGCACTATGCGCCCCATCACAGCCAATCAGCCAGCGTGCCGATACTCGTTCTTCGTTGCCGTTGGCATGGCGCAGCACCGCCGCCACTCCGTCTTCTTGCTGCGTGAAGCTCACCAACTCTACTTCGCGCTCTACCACCACTTCCTGATGTGCCAGGTGGTCATTTAAAATGGATTCAGTCACATTCTGCGGAATCATCAAGATGTAAGGATAGGGACTATCGACGAAGTGGGCGAAGTCGATGTGTGCGAGCTGCTTCTTGTTACTGTAGGCCGTGAAACTATTGGCCTGTAATCCCTGAGCCAGCATAGCCTCGGCCAGCCCCATTTTCTCAAGCAGTTCAAGCGTCCGAGCCTGTACGCCTAATGCCTTCGTTGTCTGTGAGGCTTGCGGAGATTTATCGACGATACGGCAATGAACGCCGCGCCGCGCTAACTCACTTGCTAGCGTCATGCCGACTGGTCCCGCTCCTATAGTAAGAATGTTGCAGGTAGATGATTGTATTGGCGTATTCATGTCTTTTCCCTTCTGCGTAGTTACGCGATTGCTTTCATGAGTGAATCGATGATCGCTTCGATACGTGCAGGTGGTGGTGGTGAAAAAGCCTTCTCCGGCTGAAAAAGCCCATCGAAGGGTACATAGGTGAGTAGTGAGCCAATCAACATGCGTATCACCGCATCTGCATCAACCGTATGGATCAGTCCTCGTTGACGCGCCTGCTCAAGCACGGTAATAAGAAGTTGCATCGCTTGTTCTGGTACGGTCGAGCGAAAAATTTCTCCCAGATATGGAAAACGTGGCAGTTCGGCAATCAGCATCCGTATAAACGCAAGATAGTCTGGCTGCATAATAATTCTCATCATAATCTGTGCGAACGTCGTGAAGATCTTAACTTTCGGTAAGCCTCTCGTAGACTGCCTCATGTACTATGGCGCGGAAGTTACCCCAATCGTGCCAGTTGCCACCGATCTGACGGCTCGGTTGGTGTTGGATGGAGCGTAAACGTTCTGCCAATGTGGGTAGGTCTTCGACTGCAACCTCACGGAAAGCCTCTACACGCTCGTTCTCATCTATCGCGCCAAGTGTACCACCTGTCTCGTCGAGCAAGAAGGCAAAACTGTAGAAAACAGGCTGTTCGTGTTCATAATTGAGATCGTAGGCAATCGCAGCTAGAAAGCGATTTACTTTGACTTCCAACCCTGTCTCTTCATGCGTTTCACGCAACAATGCATCGTGGACGCGCTCACCGAAGTTGATACCACCTGTCAGCAGTCGATAGGCGTCACGCGGATAAAAGGTTTTGACCATCGTGAGCAAACGCCCATTCGGACGCCGCACAACCATACATACTTCACCATAGCGATCCGTTTTATTCAACGGATCAAAAGCCGTACTGATGCCGAGATCGACGGTACGGACGATTGGATTGCCGTAGGTATGTGCGAGTTGTGCCAGTTCGTCCTGTATCTCTTGTGAGAGTGCTGGAAACATAGTGCGGGCCTCCAATATGTATTACTGCAACAGGTGTTGTGCGATATGTACACCATCTTCGAGTGCCAGATGAGCGCGTCCACCAACAAAGGCATCGCCACAGAACGCAAGGCCAATTGGCAAGGTAAGCGCGAGCAAAGCGTCGGCATCGGCCTTCTCCGCTGGCAGAGCGTAACGCCAGTATTGCACATCGCTAAAGAATGGGGCGGAGAGTTGCTCGCTAACGAGCGTCGAGACAAGCTGTGCTACATCCTGGAACAGGATATTGTGTGGTGTCTCGCGATGCTCTTTGCTATACTGTGGAGCCATTTGTGCAATGAGCAAACCTGTACCCTCTGGTGCGCGTTCGGGAGCCTTTTCGTGTTCCCAGGCAAGCCAGGAGATAGGATGTTTCTTATCGATGTTGACGAGGGCATAGTAAGGGCGTGTTTGGGGCGTCGGTCGGTAGCCAAGCATTACCGAAATGAGTGGATTATACGATGCCTTACTCAGTTGTTCGACGATTGCTTTGCCTTGCTCATTGCTAAATTGACTGGCTTCAACCAGTCCGATAGTCTGGGTTGCTGGCATAGTGATAAGCAGTTGGTCGAAGCTTCCAAGCAGCCTGTTAGCCGCCGCGAACACGTTCCAGCCAGTAGCTGTTTGTTGCACACGCACGACAAGCGTTTCAAGCAGAATGTTCAAGCTTTCCGCCATGCGCTTTGCGAACGAGGTAAAGCCAGCGCGGTATGACCATTTAGCGTCTTTGTTTTGTTGAGGGTCGCCTTCCTGAATATGTCCTGCACCATCGAATATCCAGACAGGCTTAGCAATGTCGATCAGATCGGGTGTAGCGTATTTTTTTGTGATCCATTCGGTGCTAAGCTCACTACCACCTTTGAAGTATTGCGCTCCGTAATCGTAGATGAAGCCGTCACGTTTGCGTGTCGCCGCGCGTCCACCAACGCCACGACTCTTTTCAAAAAGTGTGACGCTACGGCCTGCATCTTGTAATATATGAGCAGCGGCGAGACCACTCATGCCCGCTCCGATAATCGCTACCGAGGTCATATATTTTTCTTTCTTGATAATGTGACGTAAAGAACTCAACGGGCGACCACAAGGGTCGCACCCTACTATACACGCCTTACAACGCAAGTCCGTTTTGTATGGTAGGGTGCGACCCTTGTAGTCGCCCGTTTGCAGATGCAAAATTTAAACAGCATTATCGGTCCCTACGCCTGTTTGCGTGTTTCTTTCCAGAGGTACGAGCGTGCCAGCATCTCTTCCGCGCTTTTCATCGAAAATTCTGTGACATTGCCGCCCATGATATGAGCCACTTCGCGCACTCGCTGTTCTGGGCGTAGTTCGTTGACAATTGTCATCGTGCGATTGTCAAGAATCTGCTTGTTCACATTGTAGTGTGTGTCGGCAAATGCGGCTATTTGCGGCAGATGTGTGACACAGATGATTTGATGGTTTTTCGTGAGTTGCCACAGTTTTTCGCCGACGACCTGTCCACTGCGTCCACTGATACCAGCGTCGATCTCGTCGAAGATGAGCGTTGGAGTGGCGTCGGCATCGGCGAGAATTGTTTTCAGCGCAAGCATGAGGCGCGATGTTTCACCGCCAGACGCGATTTTGGTAAGAGGCTTGAATGGCTCACCTGGATTTGGTGCAATCAAAAATTGTACATGGTCGATGCCTGTCGCATCACAGGCGTAGAGCATTTCCGGTTCGTTATCGACGCTGGCTGGGACACCGTTTTCATCGGGTACCTGCATCATCTCGACCTGGAAACGCGCTCGGCGCATATTGAGATCGTTGAGTTGCTCCTCCATCGAGGCCGATAGCAATGTTGCCGCCTTGTTGCGTCGAGCGGAAAGTTGTTGCGCGATTGTGCCTATCTCCTGGCGGAACTGCCCATCCTGTTGCTGCAGGTTGGCGAGAATTTCGTCACGGTTCGTGATGGTATCCAGTTCGGCTTGATCTTCGACACCATGCTGTATAATCTCTTCAATGGTAAAGCCATATTTGCGGCGCAGTTTGGAGATGAGATCAATACGTTCCTCGATATCCGCGAGGCGACGTGGATTATCCTCGATATCAGCTTCGTAACTACTAATAGTTGCCGCGACATCTTCGAGTTGATAGATGGCTTCTGCCAGACCATTCGCCTGCTCTTCCATGCTATCGTCGAGTCGCACCAACTCAGCTATGCTACGTTGTGCCACACGAAGCTGGTCAAGCGCGGGCTTGAAGTCGTCACTACCAATATCAGACCCTTTGATGGAACCATAGATGAGTGTGCAGAGTTCACGCAAGCGTTCGGCATTGTTTAGCACTTTGCGCTCAGCCTCAAGCTCTTCAAGTTCGCCAGGATGCAGTTCAGCCTTCTCGATCTCTTCAATCTCGAAGCGCAGAAATTCGGCGCGACGCACCTGATCGCGCTCATTTTCTTGCAACGATTGTAGTGTTTTGCGAGTGTTACGCCACTCGGCGACTTTCGTGCCTAGTTGCTCACGTAGTGAAAGTGTTTCGGCGTAGCGGTCGAGAAAGTTCACATGTTGCTCTGGTCGTAGCAGGCTCATGTGTTCGCTCTGTCCATGAATATCGACGAGCCAGCTTGCAATCTGTTGTACAATTTGCTGCGAAAGGGCACGTCCGTTGATGCGTGCAACGGTACGACCAGAGCGGTGAATATCGCGCGATAGAATAAGGTTGCCATCTTCCGGTGTGATGCCGTATTCGTCGAGGAGTGTGGCAAGAGCGACGCGAGCATCGGCGCTATTGACATCGCCCTGAGCATTGTTTTCCGCCTCGTCAAGTGCCTCGAATAGTGTTGTAGCACCATTGGGAGAGGCTTCAGCAGGAATGTCCAGGTGCTGCAATCCTGCTTCAAGCACTGGAAGTGCATCGAGTGAGAACACTCCCTCTACCGTTGCGCGTTCGCACCCTGCACGCACAAAATCCGCACCGATCTTACCGCCGAGCAGAGCGTTTACGGCGTCGATGATGATTGATTTTCCTGCGCCTGTTTCGCCCGTAAACACATTGAAAAGGCGATTGAGATGGAGGTGCAGGGTATCGATGATGGCGAAATCTTTAATGTGTAGTTCAAGTAGCATTGTCGTCTTTGGTAGCCTGTGTCGTATCATTAATTAACTTTTGAGTGATAACTTGGTAAAAATAGGTCGCTGGTCGTCGTCTAAGAAATTGTGCCTCGTACTCGCTATTTTGCATGGTAACAATCGCGCCATCTTGAATTTCGCGATTCATCTGTCCATCTGCCGAAAAGACTCCTGGTTGTGAACTTGTGAATATTTGCACTTTTACTTTGGCTTCGGGTTGCAGGACAAGTGCGCGGTCAAAAGCGAGATGCGGTGCAATTGGTGTAAGCACACTACTTTTTACCTGCGGATGCAAAAGAGGACCGCCAATCGCCATATTGTACGCCGTTGATCCAGTCGCGGTCGAGAGTATAATACCATCCGCATAGGTGTTGTTGTAATGATGGTCGTCTATCCACACCTTCATATGGACCACGCGCGGCCATGTACCGCGTGCAATGACGATATCGTTGAGTGCAAGAAATTCCTCTTGCTTGCCATCCTGCTCAAGAACCGCGTGCAGTAGCGCACGTTTATCTATCCATACCGACGAGTCACGGTCTAGGTAGTGGGTAAGCTCTGACGCGAGTTCGTTTGGCTCAAGTTCTGTTAGAAAGCCAACGCGCCCAAAGTTGACCCCCACAATAGGTACGTTGACAGGCGCACAGAGACGGGCAGCATTCAGAATCGTACCATCACCACCCAAGACGATAACCACATCACATCCCCGTAGCCGAGGTTCTTCCCCTTCTTCCGCCTCCTTGCTGATGTCGATGATGCGAACTTCGTGACCCTGCTTCTGTAATGTCGGAGCAAGTTGGGCAGCAACTTCTGATGTTTCTTGCTTACGTCCCTGATAAAATATGGCAATTGTCTTCACAACTAACTCTCTCCAGTAGGCTACTGCGATGGTCGTGATGCCCTCTATGGTAGGGAGTTGGCGAACACAATGTGTCGCCCTTCCACCTGAAGCCATTGTAATGGTACGTCATTGATGCATGCTTGTCAACTATATCTGTCTATTCTTCTCTGTCCCCAATTGTTCCTCCACAAACCAGAACGCATCCTCCTTAGAGGAAATCACACCATCGGCTCGCGCCTCGGCAATCTGCTCTAAGAGTTGCCCGATGATTGGTCCCTGTTGCAGGTTAAACTTGCGTATCAGTTCATCGGGCTGTACGAGATGGGGTGGCAGAATCACCTCACGCTCACGGATATAGCGCGTGAGCAGAAGGCGTACCGTTGCCCGATGATGTTGCCATGCCTCGGTGAGCGGTTCAGGGCCACGCATGGCGAGATGATCGGCAAGCGAGACAAGGGCGACATGTATGCCGACTGGTCCTAGATCGACGAAGTAGCGACGTACCGCACGTTGCGTAATAACATCGTGGCTCAATTGTCCCGGACGCATATGGTTAGCCGCAACCTGACGCACAAGTCGATGGTCCTGTGTACTCAAACCCAAACGGTGAGCGATAATCCGCATGAGTGGGACGCCTGCTTGTGGATGCCCATAAAATGTGATTTTCCCGTCTTCATGAAGAACTTGTGTTGTTGTTTTGCCTACATCATGCAACAATGCTGCAAGCTTCATCACAGGCGATGTAAGATGCGCGATTTGCACATACCCTTGCTGTTCTGCCTCGGCGAGCATGGCTTGTATCGCCACGAGGTCGCCGCTTTCCCCTTCTAATGGCGAGCGTTGTATCTCTTCTGGCGAAAGGCGAAGTGTCGCCACCAGTTGTTCGAGTGCTGCAACCGTCTCTATTGAATGCTCGAAGACATCCCAGTGATGTAATCCCGGCTGTGTCATGCCACGAGCCAGAATAAATTCGGGGAACAGAATCGTAAAGAGGTTGTACTGATCCAGAAAATGCAAGCGATCCGTTGCGCCTTCTGGTGCCAGGAGCGCATACAGCTCTGCATGAATACGTTCCGGGGCGGCGATAAGCAGTAACGCCGCATCTCGCCTGATGAGTTCTTGTGTATGAGGGTCTATGGTGAGATTATAGTGCGTCGCGAAACGTATGGCACGCAGCAAACGCAATGTATCATGCTTGAATACATCGTCGTTGACCGCTCTAAGCGTGTGAGTGGCAATATCTGTAGTACCATGAAGAGGGTCTACATATGGTAGTGGTTCATGCTCTATAAAGGAACGAACCGCCGTATGAAGAGGGCAGGCAATTGCGTTGAGCGTAAAGTCGCGTTGACGCAGGTCGGCTTCGATAGAGCGACCGCGCATAGGAGCAACGTCGAAGATGATATCTTGCTCTTTATGCTTGACGGTAATACGGCTAGCCTTTTCATGCATATGAGCATAGAAGCCACCAAGCTTATTCGCGAGCTTGCGTGAGAGCGTGGGCGCGTCACCAGATGTGACGATATCCCAATCGGTACAGGGTTCATCAAGGAGCAGATCGCGTACAGAGCCACCCACAAGATATGCCTGTGTTTTATTGTCGAGAAAAAATTGCGCCGCCACTTGCAAAAGGTGCAGCGTAAACGAGTCCAAATATTCAACCTCTATATGTAATGAAAGTTTGCCCTGTACTTATCATATCATTGCTGTCTACTCTCTGAGAGGAGGAAACAAGCATGCCACATGCTTGTTTCCTCCCTCTGTTTATACCCATCTTTCTAAAAGCTTGTAACTTTTGCTCATCCAATGTATAGTAGAGGTGAACTTTACAGTGGTAGGAGAGAGCAGGATGGGCGATTACTATTGTGTACGGGTATGGCAGGTGAAACAGGGCGCGTCCCCACATGAGGTTGAGCAACTGGCTTCATCGAGTGTGTTGGAGATGTTGCGCTGGATACCAGGGGTGAAGCAGGTCTCCCTTGTCCACATTACAAGAAGTGAGCCGCGACGCTATTTGATGGTCCTGACATTTACGAATCAGGCATCTTACACCTATTGGCGACAGGTGGAGGAAGAAGCTTCCGACTACTGGGAGCGTTTCGCCGCGGTACAGATGCAATGGGAGCAGTTGTGTCTTCTCCTTGAGGAGTATGCTGGCGAGTTGGTAATGGATGTTGGGCTTGGGCAGGATCATACGACGTAAATTCCCACAGAATGCATCCATAGTGTACGCTAAACTTGGCACCAATGCCCTATGGATGATGTACAATATATCCATAGACGAAACGCATGAGGCAGTATTATCTCGCGCCAGGAATGTAGCATGAGTCAAAACTACGGAGTGCTGCGGGTAGTTCGTGTGCGTCCCCCCGTGAATGCGGTTGCGAACATCCAGGAGCGCTATCCCAGTGGGTGGTTGCCGGAAGAGCAGTTGGTCCACCTGATCACACGTCGAGAGACGACAATTGGGCGTGCGCTCAATAACGATATCATTCTTATGGACTCTACAGCCTCACGTGAACATGCACGTCTGGTTCTCGATGAGTTGGGGTGGCGTGTGGTGAATCTCACGGTGCAGAATGTTGTGCGCGTGAATGGACAACCTGTGCCAAGTGGTGCCAGTGCCATTCTGAAATCGCAAGATGTACTCGTTCTCGGTAGTACCATGTTACAGCTTATCGCGCCGCAACATATGAAGCTTCGTCCAGATGGTGGCATACAAGCGTCCGAACATCTTTCCAACACGCCCAGTGCGTCATCGCTTGCTTCACAACCTTCTAGTTATGGGAGTCAGCAGACGGCAGGAGATGCATGCCCTCCATTGGTAGAACAGAAGGGGCATGGAAGATTCCCGAACTTTGCCTCGTTACAACGTATTCCACTCTCTCCCTTACCTGTACAACCAGAGCCGGAGGAGATCGCGCAACCGTGGCAAGATAACGAGGAGGATGTACTTGGGGCTGGCATAACTATGCAGTTCGCGCTTCCACAACGCATGGGCACACGAACACGCTGGCTGATCGCAGGCATTGGTTTTACGCTTTTGATGGTCAGCGCGATTATTACGATTGTGTTGAACAGCGTGATAGGACTGTCTTCTTTAGCACAGAACGGTCCCTCAAGTATCTTTGCCGCCTTAACCATTCCTGTTATTCCAGCTCTTGGCATCAATCTGCTCGTCAATTTCATTGATCGTTATGAGCGTGAACCCTGGTTTTTGCGGCTTGCCGCGTTTCTATGGGGGGCAATTATCGCTATTCCACCGACGTTTTTTATTGAAACAAACGTACAGCCGCTGATTCAAAATGTGCTGGGGCATGATTCCAATATTCTCCTGGGTCCCGCCTTGCTTGGCTTAAATGCAGGTATCACCGAGGAAACGGTGAAAGGGCTAGGGTTGTTGCTACTCTTCTTTGTGCTACGTGATGAATTCGACAACGTGACCGATGGTATTGTCTATGGGTGCTTGATTGGTGCTGGTTTCGCAATGGTTGAGAACTTCAGCTATTTCGCGCAAAACTCAAAAGATTTTCTACCCTTCCTCATCGTAGGTCGCATCGTCCTCGGCTGGCTCAGCCATTCAACCTTCACCGCCTGTTTTGGGGTTGCGCTGGGCTATGTGCGCCATACAAAAGTGCGTTGGCGACACTTTGTGATACCGCTCCTGGGCTATCTTGTCGCAGTCGCTTTGCATAGTATCTTTGACTTTGTAGATATCTATGCGAATGCGTTGGTGATTGTCTCACCCAACAATGCAAGTGTCGCGTTCTTCTCGCTGATTGCTGTGATCAGCGACTATATCCCACCCTTTGTGGCACAGATTGTGTTACTCTACTTCCTCATCAAAGCACTATCGCATGAAGTGGCGGTTATTCGTGAGTTTCTTGCGTCTGAGGTCAGCATCGGTGTGGTGAAGGTAGATGAATATGCCCTTTTACAAAACTCATTTCAACGCACACGGCAAGAGCGGTATATATTGATGCAGTATGGTATTAAACAGTGGATACGTGTGCAGAAGTTGTATCAGACCGAGATTGGTCTGGCGTTCCGTAAATGGCATGTGAGCATGGGAGATAAACCCAAACTTGGTTATCGTCAGCCCGAAGACGCCTACCGTAAGCGCATCAAACGGCTACGCTATGAGATTGTGACTGCTGCTGCCGAAAAGAAAAAATAAATCATGACATACCACTCGGTGGCTACAGGGCTTCTCAAAAGTCTGGGGCAAGTAGCAACCAAGCGAGAGCCTCACGAGGAGAAGCTGAGAAGTGGCGAAGTTGACGTGCGACGTTAGAGACGTGATGGAAATCCATCAAGGACAACACG
>JAABUX010003036.1_pt1 | contig 22777 bp, 22 predicted proteins | sample 5561851 | NCBI WGS metagenome assembly JAABUX01 (sample SAMN10711883, study PRJNA513361) | rock metagenome | isolation source: Antarctica rocks | place: Antarctica: Victoria Land, Richard Nunatak red sandstone | collected 2016-01-03 | reverse complement strand
CCGTCACGACCGCGGCGCACGATGCCACCTGCGCCACCGGCGAGGACGCGCTGGTGACCCTCGTCGATTTGGTCGCAGACGATCTTGCAGCCTGCAACAAAGCCATCGTTGCCCGGATGGACAGCCCAGTCGCGCTTATCCCGCAACTGGCCGCGCATATCGTCGCAGCTGGCGGCAAGCGGCTGCGTCCGCTGCTCACGCTCGCCTCGGCTCGCATGTGCGCCTATTCCGGCAGTCGACACGTCAAGCTCGCGGCGTGCGTCGAGTTCATCCATACGGCGACCCTGCTGCACGACGACGTGGTGGACGAGAGCGTGCTGCGCCGGGGCCTGGCCAGCGCCAACGCGATCTTCGGCAACAAGGCGTCGGTGCTGGTCGGCGACTTCCTGTTCGCCCGCGCCTTCCAGCTGATGGTCGAGGACGGCTCGCTCGAGGTGCTTGCGATCCTGTCCAAAGCCGCGGCGACGATCGCCGAGGGCGAGGTGCTGCAACTCGTGACCCAAAACGATCTGTCGACCTCCGAGGACCAATATCTCGACGTCGTCCGCGGCAAGACGGCCGCGCTGTTCGCCGCCGCGTGCGAGGTCGGCGCCGTGGTGGCCGATCGCCCCGCGGCCGAGACCCGGGCGCTGTTCGACTACGGCATGAACCTGGGCGTCGCGTTCCAACTGGTCGACGACGCGCTCGACTACGCCGCCGACGAAGCCAAGCTCGGCAAGACCGTCGGCGACGATTTCCGCGAGGGCAAGCTGACCTTGCCGGTGATCGTCGCTTTCCGGGACGGGGACGCCGAGACGCGGGCATTCTGGGCGCGCACGATCGAGGAGCAGGTGCAGCTTGGGCCCGACCTCGACCATGCCTTGGCGCTGATGGAGGGATGCGGCGCGATCAAGGCGACGCTTGGCCGCGCCAGCCGCTTCGCCCAGTCTGCCAAGCAGTCGCTGCTCGTGTTCCCCGACTCGGCGTACCGGCGCAGCCTCGCCGCCGTCGCCGACTACACCGTCAGCCGGGCGAGCTAAGCCACCGCCAGGCTTTCGCGCCGGACCTGGACCGTCAGCTCGTCCAGTGCGCTGGCCATCCGGTCCAGCATCTCGTCGACCTCCGGCTCGGTCATGATCAGCGGCGGGCTGAACGCCACCGTGTCGGACGGCAGGCCGCGGCTGATGATGCCGTGCTCCTCGCCCAGCTTGACCAGCCGGGCGGCCATCTTCTGCGCCGGCGCGAAGTTGACGCGGGCGTCGCGGTCGGCCACCAACTCGATCGCGCCGATCATGCCGATGCCGCGGACCTCCCCCACCAGCTCGTGCCCTTCGAAGCGGCGGCGCAGCCCGGCTTGCATGTGGGCGCCGACCGTGCGGACCTGTGCCACGATGTCGATTTCGTCGTAGATCTTGAGCGCCTCGATTGCGACCGCGGCCGGCACCGGGTGGCCGGAATAGGTGTAGCCGTGCCCGAACGTGCCGATCTTGTGGCTTTCGGACGCGACCGCCTGGAACACCCGATCGTTCACCATCGTGGCGCTGATCGGCAGGTAGCTGGCCGACAACGCCTTGGCGCAGGTGATCATGTCGGGCTCCATGTCGAAGGTCTGCGTGCCCCAGTAGTTGCCGGTGCGCCCGAACCCGCAGATCACCTCGTCGGCCACCAGCAGCACGTCGTACTTGCGCAGCACCGCCTGGATTTTCGGGAAGTACCCCGCCGGCGGCAGGATCACCCCGCCGGCGCCCATCACCGGCTCGGCGAACATCACCGCGACCGTGTCCGGATCCTCGGCCAGGATCAGCCGCTCCAGCTCGTCCGCGCAGCGGGTGGCGAAGGCGTCCTCGGTCTCGCCGGGCAGGGCGCCGTGGTAGAAATGCGGCGTCATGGTGTGGACGAAGCCGGGCAGCGGCAGGTCGAAGCTGCGGTGGTTGTTGGGCAGCCCGGTCAGCGACGCCGCGGCGAGGGTGATGCCATGGTAGCCCTTGATGCGCCCGATCACCTTCTTTTTGCGCGGGCGGTCGAGCGCGTTGTTGAAGTACCAGGCCATCTTGATCGCGGTGTCGTTCGCCTCGCTGCCCGAGTTGGCGAAGATGACCTTACTCATCGGCACCGGCGCGCGGGCGATCAGCATCTCCGACAAGTCGATCAGCGGCGCGTGCGACTTGGCGGTGAACGAGTGGTAGAACGGCAGCGTCCGCATCTGGTCGTACGCCGCCTTCGCCAGCCGCTCGTTGTCGAAGCCGAGCGACGCGCACCACAGCCCGGCGACGCTCTCGATGTATTCCTTGCCCGACTCGTCCCACACCCGCACGCCCTGGCCGCGGCTGATGATCAGCGGCCCGGCTTCCTGATGCGTGACGGCGTCGGTGTAGGGGTGCAGCACGTGCGCGATGTCGCGGGCGGCGGCAGAGTTCGGGCGAATGGCCATGGGCGCCTCCTGATGGCAGGAGCGTCATCCTAGGCTTACCAGGGGCGTTCGGGGAACCCTTACGTAGCTTACCCGTTGCAGCGTGCCCATGAACCGCGTGATTGTCCCTGCCCTGCTCAGCCTCGTTTGCGCGACGCTGCCCGGCTTCCGTCCCGCGAACGATGATCACGGGACAAAGACAGCCGCGTAACGAACCCTACAGGTCCGCATGCTCTCGCCAGGCCTTCCCCTTCGCCGACCCGGCGCCGTTCACCTGATTTCACCCTGACCGCTGGAGGCATCGATGACCAAGCAGCTTCACCTCGGCGCCTTCATGCGGCCGGTCGGCATCCACACCGCCTGGTGGCGCGTCCCCGGCGCATTCCCGGACGCGAACTTCAACCTCCAGCACTTGGTCCGCTTCATCCAGACGCTCGAACGCGGCCGCTTCGACGCCTTCTTCATGGCCGACCACCTCGCCGTGCTGAACATGCCGATGGCCGCGCTCCGCCGCAGCGCCACCGCGACCTCGTTCGAGCCGCTGACCCTGCTGTCGGCCCTCGCCATGGTCACGCAGCGCATCGGCCTGGTCGCCACCGCCTCCACCACCTTCGACGAGCCGTACCATGTCGCCCGGCGTTTTGCCTCGCTCGACCACATCAGCGCCGGGCGGGCCGGGTGGAACATCGTCACCACCTCCAACCCCGACGCGGCGCTCAATTTCGGCCTGGTGGACCACATGGAGCACGACGAGCGGTATCGCCGCGCGCGTGAGTTCCATGCCGTCGTCACCGGGCTGTGGGACAGTTGGGCGGACGATGCCTGGCTGCGCGACCCGGCGAGCGGCATCTTCTTCGACCCGGACCGGATGCACGTGCTCGACCACAAGGGCGAGCACCTGTCGGTCCGCGGGCCGCTGAACATCGCCCGTCCGGTCCAGGGCTGGCCGGTGATCGTCCAGGCCGGCGCGTCGGAGGCCGGGCGGCAGCTCGCCGCGGAAACCGCGGAAGTCGTGTTCGGCAGCAGCCGCACGGTCGAGGACGGGCAGCGCTTCTACGCGGACGTGAAGGCGCGCATGCGGGCGCTCGGCCGCGCCCCGGAGCACCTCAAAATCCTGCCCGGCGCGCTGGTGGTGGTTGGCCGCACCGGCGAGGAAGCGCGGGAAAAGAAGGCGCTGCTCGACAGCCTGGTGCATCCCGAGAGCGGCGTGCCCAACCTGTCGATCCGGCTCGGCACGGACGCGTCCGGCTTCGACCTCGACGCGCCCTTGCCCGATATCCCGCAGACCAATGCGAGCCAGAGCGGCCGCGACGCCCTGGTGGCGCTCGCCCGGCGCGACCGCCTGACCGTCCGCCAGCTGGCGCAGGAGATGGGCGGCTACGGCGGCCTGCAGATGGTCGGCACGCCCGGCGAGATCGCCGACACGATGCAGGAATGGCTAGAGGCCGAAGCGTCGGACGGGTTCAACGTGATGTTCCCGACGGTGCCGGCCGGCCTCGACGATTTCGTGGATCTGGTGGTGCCGGAGCTGCAGCGCCGCGGCCTGTTCCGCCGCGAGTACGAGGGGCCAACCCTGCGCGAGAACTTGGGATTGCCGCGGCCCGCGAACCAGTTCTTCCCCTAGAGCATGATCCGCGCTGATAGGCGCACGGAAAATGCCCTAGCCCTTTGTTTTAGCGAGCATCTTTATCCGACGGGTGATCCCGTTCGGTCGGATGACGCTCTAGTTCAGCCATCCCGCCACGGCGCCGCTCAAGCAGGTCGCGATCGTGCCGGACAGCAGGGATCGCATGCCGAGCGTCACGATTTCGGACCGGCGGTCCGGCACCATCGCGCCGAGCCCGCCGATCAGGATGCCCAGGCTGCCGAAATTGGCGAAACCGCATAGCGCGTAGGTCATGATCACCCGGGACTTCTGGCTCATCGCATCAGCCGGCAAAGCGGCCAATTGCAGGTAGGCGACGAACTCGTTCAACACGGTTTTCGTGCCCATCAGCTTGGCGGCCGGCTCGGTCTCGTTCCATGGGATGCCGATCAGCCACATAACCGGGCGGAATGGGATGGCGAAGATGCCTTGAAGGGTGAGGGCGTCGCCCGCGTGCGGGACGGCCGTAAGGGCTGCGTTCAGCAAGGTGACAAGTGCCACGGCGACGAGCAGGGTGGTCGTGATGCCCACGAGCGGCCCCACCCCGTCCGCCGTGCCGCGCACGACCGCGTCCATTGTGCTTGCCGGCGGATCGCGCAACGTCAGGCTCGCCGGGCCGCTGCCAGGCCCGAATGGCACCATCAGCGCCGCGACCGCGAGCGCCGCCGGCGTGCTGATCATGGACGCGATCAGGATCGTGCCGAGCGCGTTGGGCACCACGGGGGCGAGCACGGTCGCGTAGATGACCATCACCGTCCCCGCCACGCCCGCCATGCCGCAGGTCATCATCGCGAACAGCTCGCCGCGCTGCATCCGGGCCAAGTAGGGCCGGACCAGCAGCGGCGCTTCGATCATGCCGACGAAGATATGCACGGCTGCGGCCAATGCGAGCGCGCCGTCGATCCCCATGGTCCGGCGCAGCAGCCAGGCGAACAGCGCCATCAATCGCTGCAGCACGCCCCAGTGGAACAGCACGGCGCTGATAGCGCTGATGACCAGCACGAGCGGCAGGATCTTGAAGGCGAGCACCACGCTGGCGCCGGGGTGGGTTTCGGCAAAGGGCAGGTTGCCGCCGCCGAGATAGCCGAACAGGAACGCGGTCCCGGCGTCGGTCGCGTGCTGCAGCGCGTTGGCGGCGTCGTTGAGCAGCAGGAATGCCGCACGGGCCGGCGCGAAGCCGATGAGCAACGCGGCAAGCCCCCACTGTAAGCCAATGCCCACGCCGACGGTGCGCCACCGGATCGCACCCCGGTCCTCGCTCAACGCCCACGCCAGCGCGAGCAACGCTGCGAACCCCAGCAGACCCTGCATGTCGGTGCCTTCCCAGAAAATTCGCACGTGGCTGATCGATAACCACTGAACGCCGCGCAGCCGGAACAGGCACGGCCGCAACCGAAATCAGCGGGAATGACGACCTTGGCGCCTGGGCGGCGACGTTCTTCCCATGCAGCTTTCATCGATCGCACGAAAAGCATTCGCGCCCGGACGAAGCGCGTGACTAAGATTTCCCCAACAAAGGAAGGGAGGGGGCCTGCTGCCATGTCAGCCACCGTCGTCGCCACGCCGCGGCTCAAGTCGATCCAGCGCACCGCGCTTGCCATGCTGGTGGTCGCGGGCGTCGTCAACTACATCGATCGCGCCACCTTATCGGTTGCCAATCCATTGATCCGCGAGGAATTGGGATTGTCCATCGCGCAAATGGGCTATCTGCTCTCGGCATTCCTGTGGGCGTACGCGTTCTCGCAATTGCCGACGGGCGCCATGGTGGACAAGCTTGGGCCGCGGCGCCTGTTGGCCGTCGGGCTGTCGCTGTGGTCACTGGCCCAGCTGCTCGGCGGACTGGTGCAAAGCTTCGGCCAGTTCTTCGCAGCCCGGCTGCTGTTGGGCGTTGGCGAGGCGCCGCAATTCCCCACCGGCGCCCGGGTCGTGCGCGACTGGTTCAACCCGCGTGACCGGGGTTTGGCCACCGGCATCTTCAACTGCGCCTCCACGCTTGGCACGGCAATCGCCATTCCACTGCTGACCTTCCTCATGCTGTCGTTCGGCTGGCGCGTCACCTTCGTCATCATGGGCGCTGCGGGCCTGCTCGTCGCAGGGGTATGGTACCGGCTCTACCGCGACCCCAAGGCAGTGTCGTTAACGCCGGAGGAAACCGCCTATCGCACCTTTGGCGACCCGCCGGGTCAACGAACGGAAGTGACCTTCCGCGAGTGGAAGCTGCTGTTTCGGTTCCGCACCACCTGGGGCATGATCTTCGGCTACTTCGGCTGCATCTACCTGACTTGGATCTATACCGCTTGGCTGCCGGGCTATCTTGAGATCGAACGGCACATGAGCGTCAAGGCGACCGGCATCGCCGCAGCCATCCCGTTTGCCTGCGGCGTCGTCGGTGGCGTGCTGGGCGGCTTGCTGGCCGACATTCTGGTCCGCCGAGGCGTATCGCCGGTCAACAGTCGTAAATACCCGGCCGCGATCGCCCTGCTCGGCACCTCGGCCTGCACGCTGGCAGCTGCCTACGTGACCAGCAACGCGCTCGCCGTCGCGTTCATCTCGGCGTCGCTGTTCCTGGTCTATGTCACCAGCACCTGCGCTTGGGCCCTGAGCTCCGTCGCGGCGCCGACGAACTGCACCGCATCGATCGGGGCAATGCAAAACTTCGGCGGCTATCTCGGCGGCGCTCTCGCGCCCACCGTCACCGGGCTGATCGTGCAGGCAACCGGGTCTTTCGTGCTGGCGCTAGTGATCGGCGCCGCAATCGGGGTTGCCTCGGCAGCATCTTACCTGTTCATCGTCCACGACCCGATCACCGCCGGCGGCATGGACCGAATCTCGCAGGAGGTGGCGCTTGGCCCGGCCTAGGCCCTGTCCCAGGCTGTGCGGAGGGTTGGGCTGCGTCGATGTTTCAGGGCGCATTCGTAATCGTACGCCAGCGAGAGCAGCAGTGCTTCGCTCCACATCCGTCCGACGAAGATCAACCCAAAAGGCGCGCCGGACGCATAGTACCCGGCCGGGATGGTCACCCCTGGCAGGCCGGCGATGTTGATCTCGCAAACGGTGGTCTCATGGATGGTCTCGGTTCCGTGCAGCGGCGGCAGGGCGTCGCGCATCTGCGGAAACACCAGGGCGTCCAGCCGCTCCCGGGCGAACACCGCGTCGAAAATTTCCAGGTAGGCCTCCTTGGCCGCCAGGAAGCTTGGCAGTTCCGGCGGATGGATGGGGGCTGCGAGGCAGGCGGAAAAGTCTGGAAGCTGGTGCATGAAGGCGAGCACGCCGCCTGGGCCAAACGCATCCTGCTTCGCCGTTGCGGCGGCAAACGCGGCGAAGCTGCGCACCGCCGCGTCCGGACCTAGCCGCTGCAAGTATTTTCCTAAATCGTAAGGCACGCATTCCATGCCGCGGGCGTCGTAGTGGTCCAGCCCAGCGACGGGCATGCCGATCGCCGCAAAGCCGGAACCGGCAAAAGGGTCCTCCACCAGCACGGCGCCGCGAGCCTCCAGCTCGCCCTTCGCCCGGCAGTAAAGCTCCATGGCCTCCTCGGACAGTGGCCTGTCGCGCCAGCCTGGACCGTATAATCCGAGGCGCTTGCCGCGAAGCGCGTCGGTCGCCAGTCCCGCCGTGTAGCCATGCTTCGGACGGTGGCCGACGCCGGCGATGGTCTTCGGGTCCTCCGCGGTGAACCCGGCCAGGACGTCGAGCGTCAACGCCGCATCGTGCACGCAGCGGGCAATCGGCCCCATTACGTCGCGGGTGCTGCCGGCCAGCGGCATCACCCCGGCGTTCGGCACCAGGGCGAAACTGGGCTTGATGCCGACCAGCCCTTGGGCAGAAGCCGGATTCTGGATCGACCCGCCAGTCTCCTCCGCCAAGCCGAGCACGGCCATGCTGGCGGCGACGGCTGTCGCGGTGCCGGCGCTGCTGCCGCCCGGCAGCAGGTCGGGAACTGCCGCATTGAGCGTTGGGCCAGCCCAGCTGTCGTTGGCATGGCTGCCGGTCGCGCTCAGCACGGGAACGTTGGTTTTGCCCAGGATGACGGTCCCAGCCGCGCGCATTCGCGCCACGACGGGAGAGTCGGTGCCCGGCATCAGGTCGATGCCCCCGGTGCGGCTGCACAGCAAGTCCCATCCGCCCGTGGTGGGGAAACCCGTCATGTCCATGGTGTCCTTCACCACCACGGGCACGCCGGCCAGCGGTCCCAACGCTTCCCCGGACGCGCGCCGGCGATCGATGCTGCGGGCGTCGTCCAGCGCGGCGGGGTTCAAGAAGATGATGGCGTTGTAGTGCGGGTTGTACCTGGCAATCCGGTCCAGGAAGGCCTGGGTCAGCGCCTCCGAGGTCAACGTGCCGGTGGCGAAACCGGCCTGCGCCTGGGCCACCGTCAGCTCGACAGGGTCGATTGCGTCCGTCATCTCGGAGCCTCCACTCTCAGGCCATGCCAACGAACTCGTCCACCATGGCGCGATCGCGCGCGATCTCGGGTGAGATTTCGCGGGTGATGACGCCTTTTTGCAGGATCAGCACGCGGTGCGAGAGCGCCGAGATGAAGTTGAGGTTCTGTTCCACCAGCAGGATCGTCAGCGCCCGGCGCTGGCCGACCGCATGCAGGGTGTCGGCGATTTCCTCGATGATGCTGGGTTGGATGCCCTCGGTCGGCTCATCCAAAAGAAGGATTTGCGGTCCGCCGCAAAGGCATCGGGCCAGGGCAAGCAATTGCTGCTCGCCGCCGGAGAGCGCCCCGCCCAACCGATCCAGGTAGGCCGACAAACGCGGGAAATCCGCCAGGATGTCGTCGATCACTGCGCGTTCGCCCTGCTTCGCCAGCAGGCAGCCCATCCGCAAATTGTCCCTCACGCTCAGCGCGGGGAAGATCTCACGGCCCTGCGGGACGTAGCCGATGCCCAGCCGGGCCCGGGCCGTGGGCGACAGCGCCGTTATGTCCTGGCCCAGCAAGGACACCCGCCCGGCAGTCGCGGGCAGGTAGCCCATCAGGGTGCGCAGCAAGGTGGTCTTGCCCATGCCGTTATGGCCCAGGATGCCAACGAACTCGCCGCGCGCCACCGACAGCGAAACCCCAGTCAGGATCGGGATGCGGCCATAGCCAGAGTGCAGCCCCGCGATATCCAGCATCATGCGGCTTGCTTGCCCAGGTAGACGTCGCGCACGCGCTGGTCGGCCAGCACCGCGCCGACCTGGTCCTCCACCAGGATCGCGCCCTGGTTGAATACCGTCACCTGGCTGGCAATCATGCGGATGAACTGCATGTCGTGTTCCACCACCACCAGCGCCTGGATGCGATTGATGTCCCGGATCAGCTCGGCAGTGCGCAACACCTCGTCATGCGTCATCCCGGCGGCGGGCTCATCCAACAGGATCAGGTCGGGCTCCTGCGCCAGCACGGTTGCGATCTCCACCCATTGCCGCTGGCCATGCGCCAACTGTCCGACCACGCGTCCGGCGATGCCGTCCAGGCGGAGCCGGGCCAGGGTGTCGGCGACGATGCGCCGGGCACGCTGAATGGATTTGCGGCGGCCGGCGCCGATCGCGACATTCTCTTGCACCGTCAAGCCGTTGAACACGTTGGGCACCTGTGTCTTGATGCCGACGCCCAGGCGCGCAATCTCGTGCGGATTGGCGCCCGTCACGTCGGCGCCGCGGAACAGGATGCGGCCCTCGGTGGGACGCAGCTGCCCGGTCAGCATCTTGAAGAACGTGCTCTTGCCGGCGCCGTTTGGGCCGATCAGGCACCGTAGCTCGCCTTCGTTCAACACGAAATCCACGGCCTTCACCGCGGTGACGCCGCCAAAGCGCATCGTGGCGCCGCGGGTCTCCAGCAACGGCGAAATGGTCAAGGACGGGCCTCCTTGGCGGCGGGCCGGGGTGCCGCGGCACGGGGGGCGGACACGCGCCGCAGCAAGCCCTGCGCCACCGGGACGATGCCCTGGGGCACCAACAACACGAACGCGACCAGCACGATGCCTAGGCCGAGGTTGGAGTCGATCGTGCCCTGCGACCCCGCCAGGTTGATGAGGTACTGGATCAACACGGCGCCAACCATCGGCCCCAGCAAGGTGCCCAGCCCGCCAACCAGGACGAAGATGATCACCTGTGCCGACATCGTCAGGTTGAACACGGTGGGGCTGATGAAGCTGCCCCAGTTGGCATAAAGGCAGCCTGCCAGCCCGGCGATCCCGGCGGCGATGGTGAAGGCCAGCAGCTTGTACAGGCGCGGGTCGTAGCCCAGCAGCATCGCCCGGGTCTCGTTCTCCCGAATCGCCACCACCACTCGGCCGAACCGGCTGGCCAGAATGGCGCGCAACATCACATAGACTGCAATCAGCGACGCCATCGCCGCATACCACAGCCCTTCCGGATCGAGTGTCGCGTCGGGGTTGCCAGGCACGTTCAACGGCGGGACCGCAGGGATTCCGTTGAACCCGCCGAGCTCCGCCGTGCCGATATGGTAGGCACTGCCGGAGGTCGAGTTCACCAACTCAAACAGGATCACCGACACCGTCAGGGTGATGACGCCAATATAGGCTTCGCTGATGCGGCCGTAGAACATGAAATAGCCAAGCAGCGCCGCAAACCCCATCGGCACGGCAACCGACAGCAGCACGGGAACGGTCGTCTCCCCGACATTGATGGCGGCGACGGCGTACGTGTAGCCACCCAGGCCCAGGAACACCGCTTGGCCGAAGCACATCACCCCGCCATAGCCCCAGATGAACCCCTGGCTGAGCGCGAACATCGCCATGGCCGCAAACACCGTGACCTGCAGCAGCCCGAAGGAGTCGAACACACGCGGCAGGCCCACCATCAAGACGACGCCGACCATGACCACGGCGGCGAAGCCAAGCCATGCGGCGCGAGTGCCGATCATAGGCTGCGCCTCAGGAACCGGCCGGTGATGCCTTGGGGGAGCACGCGGATCAGCACCACTGCGGCTACCAGCAGCGCCACGTCGCCCACGATGGGCGTCGTCTGGAACGACACGATCTCGTTGATGAACCCAAACAGCGACGCGGCCAAACCGGTGCCGGTGATGATCGCCGGCCCACCGCCGAGCACCGTGATGAACGCCCGTGCGATGTAGGCGCCGCCCATGGCAGGCGACACGCCGGAAATCGGGGCCAGCACTCCTCCGGCCAGTCCGGCCAGCGCCGAGCCCAGCGCGAAGGTCGCCATGTAGATGGTGGAGGGCGATACCCCGAGCGCCGCGGCCATGCGCGGGTTTTGCATCGTCGCTTGCAGGATCAGTCCGAACTTGGTCGCGCGCAGCAGCAGCAGCATCCCGGCCAGCGCCGCCAACGCCACCACGATGATCACCATGCTGTACAGGCTGGCGCCGTAGCGCCCGATGGTGAAACTGCCGACCGGAGTGGACATCCCACGCACCACGTTGCCGAACACCGTGGTCACCAGCCCGATCAGGCCCAGGCTGACGCCCCAGGTCGCCAGCATGGTGTCGATGATGCGGCCATATAAAAAACGGATCAGCGTCCGCTCCAGCACCAGGCCGACCAGGCCGACCACGATCGGCGGCAGGACCAACATCGCCACCCAGATGTTCACTCCGGCGCTGCTGGCCGTCACTGCGGTGTAGGCGCCCAGCATCATGAACTCGCCATGCGCCAGGTTGATGATCCGCATCATCCCGTAGATCACGCCGAGCCCCAAGGTGATCAGGACCAGCGTTGCGATCCCGGCCAGCACGTCAAAGGCGAGAAGGCCGGCGAGGTCCAAAGCTCTGCTTCCTAGGCTTTGATGTCGGGGACGAATTGCTTGTTGGTGGCCGGCGTCTTGAGCAGGTCGCACGCGCCTCCGGTGTCCCCTGGGAACTGGTCGGGAAACCGGTCCAGGATCTCCCATTTGCGGTCTTTCGCGCGAGCCAGGTAGGCATTCCGTATGGTGTGGTGGGTTGCCGGGTCCATCCTCACCGTGCCCGTGGGCCCCTCGATGGCAACGCCGGTTTCCAGCGCCGCGATGACTTTCTGCTGCTCGACCGAGCCGGCCTTTTTCACGCCCTCCGCCCACAGCATGATGCCCTCGTAGGTTGCGGAGTCCAGCTCGCCGAGGTCGGTGACGTCGGCGCCGAACTTGGCTTGCATGCCCTTGACGAAGGCGTCGCTGGCAGGAGTGCCGAGGTCTCGATAGTAGCCGAAGCTCGTGACGATTCCGTCGGTAGTCGACGTATCCATGGTCGCCAGCTCGTCGCCCAGGCCGAACACGCTGGACGCCAGCGGGATTTTGCCTTTCATTCCCGCCGCGTCCCACTGCCGATAAAAACCGGAATGGTTCGCGCCGACCAGGGCGGACAGCACGAAGTCTGGCGCGGCCTGCTGGATACGGCTTATCGCAGAGGCGAAGTTGGTGACGTCGAGCGGGAAGAAGTCGGTTGCCGCGACCGACCCCTCGCCGTCCCGGGTGAACTTCGTCATCCACTTGGCGGTGATCTGGCCGTAATTGTAATCGGCGGCGATGATGTAGGCTTTCTTGCCCCAGTTCTTGAGCGCGTAGGTAACCACGTGGTTCACCGTTTGCGCCGGCGTGGTGCCCGTGCAGAACACGTCGCGGTCGCAAACGCCGCCCTCGTACTGGGTGTTGTAGAAATACAATGTCTTCGACCGGTCGAACACCGGCCGGATCGCCTCACGCGACGCGGAGGTGATGCCGCCCTGGATCACGTCCACCTTGTCCCGGAGCGCCAGTTGCTGGGCATATTGCGAGTAAAGCTGCATGCTGGATTGGGTGTCGTAAGCGAACCACTTGATTTGGCGCCCGACCAGGCCGCCTGCGGCGTTCAGCAGGCCCACCGCATATTCGGTGGTCTGGATCATCCGCTTGCCTTCGATTCCCAGGGCGCCCGACCCGTCGAGCAAGCTGCCAAGCTTGATCGGTTCCTCAGCGGCAAACCCGATGCGGCTGATGAACGGAGTTGCTAAAATAGCGGTGCCGAGCCGCAGGATGCTGCGCCGGGAAGGTGTAGCCTCAATCATCGGAGTGCTCCGTATAGGTAGGCTGCATAGGTAGGCTGCCGTCAGATGACGCGCCACGCGTCGTGACAACCATCGTCGTCCGGGAAGCCAGCAAGTGTCGTGCCAGGCCGAGCCGGAAGTCTCAGTCGCAAGCTGGGGCGAGGAGCCGCTCGGTCACGCGCCAAAACCGCCAAGCTTTGCCTAACGAGCAGCCATACATCGCTTGAAACAGCTCGGCGCTGCGGGCGTAGAGCGGCCATGCCGGCAAGGATGGCCAAACCGGACCCAAAATGCCTTGCGACAGGCCGACAAAACGGTTGCGCGTGCGTCAATTCTGCGTTTACCTCGACGCATAGCAATGGAGACGTGGTCCATGCCGCTTGGAACCCTCAAGCTGCCGACGGTCGACCAACTGCGCGACGTCGCAGCCGATCTCGGCATGACCCTCAGCGACGACGACCTGGCCCAGCATCGCGATTGCCTGGTAGGCGGGATCGCCGCCTACAACATCATCGACCTGATGCCGGACGAAATCCCGTCCGTGGCCTATCCGCGGTCGCCGGGCGCGCGGCCGTCCGCCGAGGCCAACCAGTACGGCGCGTGGTATGTCAAAACTACCATCGAGGGCGCGTCGTCCGGCAAGCTCAAGGGCAAGCAGGTCGCGATCAAGGACAACATCCTGGTCGCCGGCGTGCCGATGACGAACGGCTCGTCCACGCTGGAGGGCTATGTGCCCGATGTCGACGCGACCGTGGTCACGCGCATCCTGGACGCGGGCGGCACGGTCGTCGGCAAGACGGTGTGCGAGGCGTTCTGCTTCTCGGGCGGGTCGCACACCAGCAGCACCGGCCCCGTGCACAACCCGCACCGCATGGGCTACTCGACCGGCGGCTCGTCCTCGGGCAGCGCCGCCGTGGTCGCGGCCGGCGAGGTGCCGATGGCGCTGGGCGGCGACCAGGGCGGGTCGATCCGCATGCCGGCGTCCTGGTGCGGCATCTACGGGATGAAGCCGACGCACGGCCTGGTGCCCTACACCGGCATCATGCCGATCGAGCTGACGATCGACCACACCGGGCCGATGACGGCGACGGTCGAGGACAACGCGCTGCTGTTGGAGGTGCTGGCCGGCCCGGACGGACTCGATCCGCGCCAGTACGGCGGCCAGTCGAAGCCCTACCGCGACGCGATCGGCCGCGGCGCGTCCGGGCTGCGGATCGGCGTCGTCGACGAGGGCTTCGGCCACCCGAACTCGGCCGAGGCGAGCGATGCCCTGGTGCGCGAGGCGGCGGACCGGTTCCGCGGCTTGGGCGCCGAGGTGGAGCGGGTGTCGATCCCGCTGCACAGCGCGGGCCTGGCGATCTGGCTGCCGATCGGCGCCGAGGGCGCGACCATGCAGATGATGCAGGGCAACGGGTTCGGCTTCAATTGGCAGGGGCTGTACGTCAACTCGCTGCTCGACGCGCACAGCAACTGGCGCGGGCGGGCGGATGAACTGTCGGAAACGCTCAAGAACACGATGCTGCTGGGCCACTACATGGTCACGCGGCACCGTGGGCACTACTACGCCAAGGCGCAGAACCTCGTGCGCCGGCTGCGGGCCGCCTATGACGCGGCGCTGTCCAGCTACGACCTGCTGCTGATGCCGACCACGCCGATGCCGGCGACCAAGCTGCCGGCCGCCGATGCGCCGATCGCCGAGATCGTCCAGCGCGGGCTGGAGATGATCGGCAACACCGCGCCGTTCAACTGCACCCACCACCCGGCGATGAGCATCCCGTGCGGCATGGCCGACGGATTGCCGGTCGGCGCCATGCTGATCGGGCGCATGTACGACGAGGAAACCATCTACCGCGCGGCCGGCGCCTTCGAGCGCGGCGTGGATTGGAAGTCGATGAAATAGGATGAAGCCGTGAAAAACACGCACGACGACGATTTGGCGCTGCGGGTGCGCGCGATCGAAAGCTTGCTGGTCGAAAAGGGATTGGTGCAGCCAGCCGCGCTCGCCGCGATCGTCGAAACGTATGAAACCAAAGTCGGCCCGCATAACGGCGCCAGCGTCGTCGCCCGCGCCTGGTCCGACCCGGCGTTCAAGGCGCGCTTGCTCGCCGACGCCACGTCCACGATCGCCGAACTCGGCTTCAGCGGCGTGCAGGGCGAGGACATGGTGGTCGTGGAGAACACGCCTGCGGTGCACAACATGGTCGTGTGCACGTTATGCTCCTGCTACCCGTGGCCGACGCTCGGCCTGCCGCCGAACTGGTACAAGTCGGCGCCGTACCGCGCCCGGGCGGTCATCGATCCCCGCGGCGTGCTGGCGGAATTTGGCGTGAGCGTCCCGGCCGAATAGGAAATCCGGGTGTGGGACAGCAACGCCGAGCTGCGCTACCTAGTGCTGCCGGAGCGGCCGGCGGGCACCGAGGGGATGGACGAGGCAGCCCTCGCCGCTCTGGTGACCCGGGACGCGATGATCGGCACCGGCGTCGCCAAGCCGGCCGGCTGAGGGAGGTTCCGCGATGAACGGAGTGCACGACCTGGGTGGGATGCACGGCATGGGGCCGATCGATCCCGAGCCGAACGAGCCGGTGTTCCATGAGCCGTGGGAGCGCACCGTGTTTGGCCTGTTCATGACCACTTTCGCCGGTGGCCATTTCAACGTGGATGAATTTCGGCACGCGATCGAGCGGATGGACGCGACGCACTACCTGCAGTCTCCGTATTACGAACATTGGCTGCACGCGATCGAGACCTTGCTGGTGGAGCGCGGCGCGCTGAGCCCGGCCGAGATCGACGGCCGCATGGCGCTGCTTGCGAAGGAGGTGGCGTGATGCCCGCATTGCCGGTCGAGCATGTGGACGGGCTGATCGCCACCGGCGCCACCGCGCGCATGCCCGACGAGGTGGCCGCTGGCTTCCGGCCCGGGGATCGCGTGAGCGTGCGCAACCTTCATCCCGCCACCCATACGCGGCTGCCCCGCTACGCCCGTGGCAAGGCTGGCGTGGTGGAGGCCGACCGCGGCGTGTTCTGCTTCAACGACACCAATGCGCACGGCAAAGGCCACAAGCCGCAGCACGTGTACGGCGTGCGGTTCGCAGCGCGCGAGCTGTGGGGCGAACAGGCCTCGCCCGCCGACACGCTGTACCTGGACCTGTTCGAAGACTACATCGAGCCGCATGGCTGATTTGGCCGCGCTGCCGCCCATCCCATCCGACGAGTCCGGCCCGGTGGTGTTCCGCGAACCATGGGAGGCTCAGGCCTTCGCGCTCGTGGTGGCGCTGCACCAGGCCGGCCATTTCACCTGGCCCGAATGGGTCGACATCATCGGCGCCGAGATCCGCCAGGCGCAGGCAGAGGCCGACCCCGACTTAGGCCGGACCTACTACCGGCATTGGCTCGCGGCGCTGGAAAGGATCGTCGTGGACCGCCGGCTTGCCGACGATGTGGACCTGCATCTGCGCCGCCTTGAATGTGCCGCCAACCTGTCCGGGCGACACGGCCACCCAGCACGGCGCGAACCGGTCTGGATAGGGTGAAACAACGGCAACGTCATGGTCGATGTCGGCAGGATCAGCGCCACTCCGCTAGGCGGCCAAGGCAGGTGATATGCCCGGCGTTGCCGCCGCCGTGCCGACCGCCGACGGTATGGTTTTCGAGGGGGCGCTCGGCACGTCCATGACGTAGGCCACCGCCCGCGTGTCGCGGTAGTTGCATTTTTACGACAGTCCTGGATGTTCATGCATCAGCCACGCTTCCATGACTTGGCGGCGAGGTATTTGCCCATCAGACTTTTCCTCACGAAACAAGGCACGCTGCCATTCGTGCCCAGGGGAAGAAAACGATGCGGGATATTCATCTGTCGCTGGGCCCGGCCAGCCGTTGGGCTGTTCGGGCTGCGTTCTGTTTCGCGGTGTTGGTTGCCGGCGCTCGGATGGCTGCGGCGCAGGAAATCGAGCCGAACGAGTTCGTACCGGCGCCGGACGGCACCAATCTTGCCATCGGCTACTATGTGTATGGGCACAATGATGGCTACAGCGTCGCCCACGGCCCCACCGTCAAGAACAGCGGCCTTGAGGTGAACATCGGCATCGCCCGCTACGTGCACTTCACGTATGTCGGCGGACATCCGGCGGGCTTCCAGATCCTTGAGGCATTCGGCTCGGAGTCGGCCGGCCACATTGACGGACAAGGCCTCGGCAGCACGTTCGGCGGGTCCAACCCGGCTTTATCGGCCTTCATCTGGCCCTATGCGAACGTCGAGAAGAAGGAGTACCTGATCGTTGCCGGGTTCGTTTATCCGCCAGTCGGTTCTTATGACAAGTACGCGGGTTTGAATGCCGCAGGTCTGCTCTCCGGCTCCAACGGCTGGGCCGGCGACGTCCAGCTCGGATGGGACCAGGGCATCGGCGAGCACTTTTCCTACGATGCTTCGGTCGATGTACGCGGCTACGGCGATACGACCGGACCATCCCGCATTGGGAGCCTACGCAGCCATAGGAACCCCGATTTCCGTTTGCAGGCCTGGGCGAACTATAACTGGACACGCGCCTTCCAGACCTCGATCGGCTGGGAATCGCTTCTGGGCGGCACGGGCTACACGAATCAGATCCAGAACGGCACCAAATCGGAGTTCGAGCGTATCCGCGCCGCTGCGGCGTTGTTCGTGGCGCCGAACGCGCAGGTGCTGCTTGAAGTGAACCACGATTTCGTGGCGGTGGGCGGTTTCAAGCAGACCATCGGTGCGACCGGGCGAGTCGTCTACATCTTCTGATCTGTAAAACTCGACTTGGGAGACATGACGATGACCACATTCACTCGGCGTGCGGCTTTGACGACTCTCGTCCTGACTGCCGGCGCCGCCCTGGCCGGCTGCCAGACTGCCCATTCAACATCGTCCTCGGGCGACATGAACCCGGATGACCTCGAGTTCGTGACCAATGCCTTCAACATCATCGAGTTCGACCGGCAGGAGTGCACGGTCGCGCAGACCCAGGCCAAAACGCCGGAGGTGCGCGCGCTCGCAGCCCAGCTCCTCCAGCAAGCCAACGATTTCGACGCTCGGCTGCGTCCTATCGCGGCGTCCGCCGGCATCAAGTCGCCTACCGTGCTGCGGACGGATTTGCGGGTGCGTGCCGGTCGGCTTCGGTTAGGCCAGGGCCTCGATTTCGATCGCGCATTCATCGACGACCAAATCGTCAGCCACCAGGACGCGCTCAACTTGCAGGAAATGGTGACGAGCACATCGGGCAGCAATCCGCAGCTACAGGCGCTCTCGAGTCAGGGAACCGACACCATACGCACGAACCTGGCGAAGCTGCACGATTTACAGGCTAGGATGAGGACGATGCGGGGCTAAGCACTGGCTGCTATCCCGGCAGCATCCTGCGGATCACGCCGTCCCGCTTGATCAGCACGTGATACAGGGCGCCCGCCACGTGCAGGGCGATCAGCGCCAGCAGGACGAAGGCCACGGCGGCGTGAACGCTGCCGATGCCCTCTGCGAACGGTTTGTTCGGGGCCGTGAGCGCCGGCAAAGGTATCAGGCCGAACAGGCGAACCGTGGCGCCAAAGGCTGACGCTGCGGTCCAGCCGAGCAGCGGAAGCACGACCAGGATCACATAAAACGCCCAGTGCGTTGCCCGCGACACCAGGCGCAGGGCGGGCGACAGGTCAGCGGGGGGAGCAGGCACGGGGTGGGTCAGCCGCCATGCGAGCCGCAGCAGCATCAACAGCAGGATCGTGGACCCGACCGAGAGATGCCAGGCGGTTAGGCGATCCTCGTCCGCTTTGGGCAGGATGGAGGGCAGCACCAGGGCGATGGTAACCTGCACGACCAGCAGCGCGGCCACCACCCAGTGGAATAGGCGAGCCACCGGATTATAGCGCTGGTCGAGGGTCGCTTGCCCCGGATGTATCCGCGTGCTTGCCGACATGATGGGCGTCTCCCCAATCTTTATAAAGATACAGTATAACGGCGTTAATGTGGCTTGGTCTATGTCGTTCTGCTTGCCTGTTTTCCACTCTTGAATTCCAATGCTGCTCAGGTTGCTCGAACGAAGCAGCAAGGATTCAAGGGAAGGTTATCATGCGCAGCATAAAATCGTGGGCAGGGTCTCGGCAGGCTTTGATGGCGGGGGTGGCCATCGTGGCAGGGCTTTGGGCAACGCCGGGTTGGTCGGCCGACGAGGTCACGCAGGAGCGCCTGCTGAACGCCGACCAGGAGCAGGGCAACTGGCTGCTCCATCATAAGGACTTCTCGGCGCACCGCTTTTCCGGCCTGACGCAAATCAACAAAGACACCGTCAAGAATCTTCACGTGGCTTGGACGATGCAGCTTGGCGGCGTGGAAGGCGGCGGCATCTGGTCGCATGGCGGGTTGGAAGGCACGCCGATCGCCGAAAATGGCGCGCTGTATGTCACCGATGGCTGGGGATCGGTTTACAAGATCGACACCCACGGCGGCAAAGGCGTGCTGGCCTGGAAGATGGACCCGAAAACCGACCATGATTGGGCTGGCGCCGTGGCGTGCTGCGGCGTGGACAACCGCGGCGTCGCGCTATGGAACGGGATGGTGATCTCCCACACGCTCGATGGCCGACTGATCGCGACCGACAAGCAGACCGGGCAAGTCGCCTGGCAGCGCCAAGTCGCCGATCCCGACAAGGGCGAGGCGGTCACGAGCGCGCCGCTGGTTGTCAAGAACATGGCGATCACCGGCGTCTCGGGCGGCGAGTTCGGCATCCGTGGCTGGATCGCCGCCACCGACCTGACCACGCAAAAGGAGCTGTGGCGCACCCACACCATTCCCGCAGCCGGTGAGCCCGGCGCGAATACCTGGGGCGGCGCGAACAACGCAGCGGCCTCCGGGGGGGCGCCGACCTGGGTGACCGGCAGCTACGAGGCAGCCAGCAACACGCTGTTTTGGGGCACCGGAAACCCGGGCCCTGATTGGAATTCGCAGTACCGGCCCGGGGACAACCTGTACACCGACAGCACGCTCGCGTTGGATGCCGATACCGGGAAAATCAAGTGGCATTTCCAGCATACGCCGAACGACCCGTTCGATTATGACAGCGTATCCGAGAACGTGCTGGTCGATGTGCCGAAAGGCGAGGGCACGCAGAAGCTGGCGCTCGAGGCCGACCGCAATGGCTTTGCTTATGCGGTGAACCGCGCCAATGGCGAGTTCGTTTGGGGCGTGCCATTCGTCAAGAAGATGACCTGGTCAGCCGGCCTGGATCCGGAGACGGGCAAGCCTCGCGAGTATGATCCGTCCAAGCAGGTTCAGGTCTACAACGTGGCCGCTACGCCGACCGTGGAAAACTCGCCCGTGATCATCTGCCCCGGCAACATGGGCGGCAAGAATTGGCCACCTACGGCATACAACCCAGGCCTGCACACCTGGTACATCCCGGTTATCGAGAGCTGCAACAAGATCACGGTGAAGGCGGAAGCAAGCCAGAACAAGCCGCGCGACTGGTTCACCGGCGGCGGACCAGGTTCAGCCGAACAGATCACCGGCAGCGTCACGGCGATCGATGTCACGACCGGGAAGGAGTCCGGCAAGTTCGAGACGCCGTTCCCGATGCTGGGCGGCATCCTGGCAACGCCGGACCTGGTATTCGCCGGGCAGCCGGATGGCGAGGTGTTCGCGCTGGACGCCAAGACGCTGCAGAAGATGTGGTCGTTCAGCACGGGAGCCGGGGTGAACGCGCCCCCGATGACGTTCACCTCGGACGGCAAGCAGTACATTGCCATCCTCGCCGGTGTCGGCGGCGCCTGGGACAAGTGGTTCATCGACTCGACGCCGGGGCTGAAATCCATGCAGCCGGGCTCCATGCTGTACGTTTTCGCCCTCTGAGAAATGTGGCGAATTTCGATCGGCGCTGCCTTCGCCTGCGCGTTGGTTGCTATGGCAGCCAACGCGCAGACCGACGCCGGGGCAGGCGGGAAACAGGTCTACGAGCGGGCCAACTGTGTCGGATGCCATAAGTGGAGCGGGGTCGGCGGCGGCGGCTACGGTGGCGCCGCGCTCTCGCTGCGGGCCACTGAGTTGTCGCACGACGACATCGTCCAGATCGTGACATGCGGCCGGCCCGGCACGGGCATGCCGCATTTCACGGCGGACCCCTACCAGGACGGGAGCTGCTATGGGCTGAAAGCCGACGACGTGAAGGACATCATGCCGCCGAACGCCAACGTCGTCCTGCGCCCGCCGGAGATCGAGAAGGTGGCCGACTACGTCATCTCCAACATCAAGGGCAAGGGAGAGCCGACGCTGAGCGATTGCATCGCCTTCTTCGGCGACGGCTCGCGGGTCTGCGATGTTTACCGGCCGAAGACGGAGGGAAGCCATCATACCATGCCCAGTCCGGCAACCACGGTGCATTGAATGGCACGGTTCCATCCTCGCCCTCCCCCGCTGGCGGGAAAGGGCGGGGGTGAGCGTGGACGATGGCTGCCCACCCTCACCCACTCCTTTCGCGCCGGCAGAGCAAGGCTTTGGGCAGTTTTTGCCTGTGTGTCGGTGCTTCTCCCGGCGGGCACCGCAAGGGCGCAAACCACCGAGAACGACCTCCGGGAGTTCACCGTGGGAATGCCCGCCTCCGCGCTGCCGGCGCATGGCTACACCGGCTTCGCGTGCGTTGCGGGCAGCGGCGAAGCCCTCAGAGGCTGGGCCGACTACGCCAAATGCCCGGCCGACGCCGCGGGGCGACGCGAGGTTGCGTTCCGCTACGATGACGATGGCGAGCATGAAACGAAGGTTGCCGGACAACCGATGCGACTATCGCTGCTGCTTGAAGGGGACGGAACTGTCAACGGGATTCGGATGCGGACCGATCCCGCTGCCCGGTTGTTCCTCCGCAAGCGCGGCTACATTTTCGGCGAGCAGGTGAAGGCCCGCTACGGCGAGACTGGCTGGACCTGCAGCGAGGAACAGCCGTCAGGGAACGAGGAGGGCGTCGGTGGCGTCTTTGTGCGCGAACACTGCGAGAAGACGGTCGGCATCCGCCACTTGGTGTTGGATCGTGAGCTATTCCGGCGAAGGGACGAGCCGTTAAGCAATTTCACCAGCGGCACCAGCTTCACCGTCTACCGCGTGGCTACGAAACCGTTGTAGTCGTCATGGGATGAGCGACCCGGTCCTCGTCATCGATCAGGGCACGACCTCGACCCGGGCGATCGTGTTCGGGCCGGACATGACGATGCTGGGCCACGCGCAGCGGGAGTTCCCGCAGCTTTACCCGCAGCCGGGCTGGGTGGAGCACGACCCGGAGGCGCTGTGGTCGACAGCACTCGCGACCGCGCGTGAAGCCTTGCAAGGTGCGGGCATCGAGGCGGCTGCGCTGGCGGCAATCGGCATCGCGAACCAGCGCGAGACGACCCTTGTCTGGGACCGGCAAACCGGCGCGCCGATCTACAATGCCATCGTGTGGCAGGACCGCCGCACCATCGACGCTTGCGACGCGCTGGAACGGGATGGATGCGGCGAGTTGGTTGCCGCCCGGACCGGGTTGCGGCTCGACCCGTATTTTTCGGCAACCAAGATCGGCTGGATCCTCGACCACGTGAGCGGCGCGCGGGCGCGGGCGGAAGCGGGCAAGCTCGCCTTCGGCACGGTCGACAGCTTCCTGCTCTGGCGATTGACTGGCGGACGGGTGCACGCGACGGATGCGACCAACGCGTCCCGCACGCTGCTCTGCAACATCTCCAGTGGCGCTTGGGATGACGACATGCTGGCGTTGTTCGACATCCCGCGTGCGATTCTGCCGGAGA
>JAABUX010003035.1_pt1 | contig 22778 bp, 20 predicted proteins | sample 5561851 | NCBI WGS metagenome assembly JAABUX01 (sample SAMN10711883, study PRJNA513361) | rock metagenome | isolation source: Antarctica rocks | place: Antarctica: Victoria Land, Richard Nunatak red sandstone | collected 2016-01-03 | reverse complement strand
GCGCAGCACCAAGGATGTCGACCTCTACGTCTATCCCCACGACCGTGACCGTACGTTGCAGGCGTTCTCCGCCGCGGGCTATCGCGTCGAGGGCGTATTCCACTGGGTCGGCAAGGTCTACAGCGGCGAGGACTGCGTCGACGTCATCTGCAACACCACGAACGGGATCGCCGCCGTCGACGATGTCTGGTTTGCGCACGCGGCCGAGGCCGAGGTGGTGGGCTGTGCCGTGCGGCTGGCCCCGGCCGAGGAGCTGATCTGGGCCAAGGGTTTCCTGATGGAGCGCGAACGCTACGACGGCTCCGACGTGGCCCACCTGTTGCTGGCGCACGGCGCCGAGTTGGATTGGCCACGCCTGCTCGACCGTTTTGGCGCGCAGTGGCGCGTGCTGCTAAGCCACCTGATCCTGTTTGGCTTTATCTACCCGGAGCAGCGCACCCAGATTCCGGCCCCGGTGATGCAGGACCTGCTGGCCCGCCTGCAACGCGACATGGTCGGCGGTTCCCCGACCGAGCGCCTGTGCCAGGGCACGCTACTCTCCTGGCGCCAGTATCTCGTCGACGTAGAGGAGTGGGGCTACGACGACGCGCGGGTGAGCGAGGGCTACCTGACCGCCGAGCAGGTCGCGCAGTGGACCGAGGCGTTTCGCGAAGGTTAAGATATCGAGAATAATGACGATACCTCTTATCAAGTACAATTCTCATGTGCTCGACCACGACAAGATAGCTACCCCGGACGACATTGGATCGCGGCAGGCGCTACCTAACGGAACCTACCGGCTCGAGTTGCGCCCCGCCGGCAAACTGGCCGGCGCCCACACCTTCATGGTGGGGTCGTAGATTGTTATAAGACCTGGAAGGTCCTCGGATAGAGAGAAGGAGATTGCGATGCAGCAACCACCGCAGGAAGGAATGATCGTCAATGGCGTGCCTGTCGACGCTAACGGGCAGCCGCTCAATACCAAGCCGCCTCGTGTCAGGAGACCGGCCCGCCGCTCGCGCATCGGCGCCCGCCTGGCCATCGGCATCGTCGTGGTAGCCGGGTTGGGCGCGCTCAAGCTCTTCGGCATCATTGGCAACCCCTCGGTCAGTAACTTCTACACCATTTCCCACACCGACTACAACGCCTTCGATGTCACCAATAACAATGCGCCCGCGCCGACCGAGACCGATAACTTCCCATCCCAAACCAGCGATCTCGCGGTCTACTTCTCCGTCGACAGCGCCAACGCCGGCCATACCAAGTATCAACTCACGCTCTACAACAAGTCGGGCGTCATGCACAAGTACGACTCGCACGTGCTCGACCACGACAAGATAAGCATCGCGGACGACATCGGCCCCGGCGATCCGCTCCCCAACGGCTCCTACCGCCTCGATCTAAGCATCGACGGCAAGGTGGCCAGTTCTCATACCTTCACAGTGGGCTCGTAGACGAACTCTCTCCCGTCGCGGCGGTAGGGCGCGCAGCGGAGGGCCCACGACCATGTCTCGGTCGTGGGCCTTCAATCGTGGTCACTAACGCTCTACCCAGCAACGTTGGCGCCATGCACGACGGTTGTGGCGGGAGACCTCGGGCGTCAAGGACTAAGCGCATTAGTCACGAGACGCCGCCTGGGAGCGCCGGCTTCCAGCCGGCAGATCTCCACGGCCGGCGCGGTCGCCACCCGCATGCGCCCGCTCACCGACCGGGGCCGGCTAGAAGCTGGCGCTCCCAGGACGGGTGGTCGCCGCTCATACACGCGTCATGAATAATCCGGGCTAGACCTCGCGGCGACCAAAGCTATACATGGCGAGGCCCAGGATGGCGACGGCCCAGAAAGCGCACCAGATCAGGTAGGGCGTGGTCGGCGGCGCGGCGGCGAAGAAAGGGTTGCCCTTGCCGGCGGCGCTGGAGCCCAGGGTCAGCACCGCCGCCGGCTCCAAGGAGAAGATCGTCCCCCGCCACAGGCCGTCGGTCGGCAGGAGCAGCTTGCTGACCGTGCCCACGTGGGTGACCGCCGCGTTGTTGAAGGCCGTGCCGAACCCGCCGATCACACCGAGCATCCAGGTGACGAAGAACAGCACGGTGGCGATGATGCCGCCGGTCATGCCCGGCAGGCGCGTGCTGAACAACATGGCCAGCGTCAGCAGCACCAGCCCCTCGGACACCAGGTAGGCCATGGCCGCGAACGGGTGCGGCGGGGCGTACCTGACCAGGACGTTGACGAGCGCGAACTCGATGGCCATGGCGCCCACCACGTAGATCGTTACCAACGCGGCCAGTCCTACCCACTTGCCCAGCACAACGTCGCGGCGGCGCACCGGCCGGGCCAGGATCGACAGGGCGATGCCCGACTCGATCTCGCCGGCAATCGATGGGGCGGCCACGAAGACGGAACTCAGCGCGATGACGCCGCTAAACATGAACATCAGCAGGATCAGCAGCTGCGAGGCGACGGTCTTGACCTCGGCCGGCGAGATGGGTTGGCCTTGATCCCGGATCGAGGGCAGCCTCCCGAAGCCCCACGCGCTCAGCGCGATCACGATGGCCGTCAGTACCAGCAGCGCCAGCAGCAGACGCCGGCGCGCCGCCTCGCGCACCGTCAGCCGCGCGATGACCAGGATCGGCGTATCCATAGCTTCCATCGCTCAATGTCCCTCCTTTCCTTCTCCGTCTCCCAGCAACTGCAGGAAACGGTCTTCCAGCGAGGTGCGGTGCGGCTCCACGGCGTAGACGCGTCCGCCCAGGCGCACCGCCTCGGCCACGATGTCCGGAATCTCGTCGGCGTCGACGCCCTGCACGACCAACCAGGGGCCATCGGTCGAGAGCGGGCCGAAGCGGCGCAGAGCCTCTTGCCCCCGCGCGTCAAGGCCGGTCACGCGCAGGCGCACGATGCTCTGGCCCAGCAGGCTGTCCAGCGTGCCCATGGCCACCACGCGCCCGTGGTCGACCACCGCGACGCGGTCGCAGACCTGCTCCACCTCGCTCAGCAGGTGTGAGTTCAGGAACACGGCGGTCCCGCGCGCGCGCAGGCCGCGGATGATCTCGCGCACGTCATGGCGGCCCACCGGGTCCAGCGCCGAGGTCGGCTCGTCGAGGATGACCAGCTCGGGGCGGCCCAGCAGCGCCACGCCGAGGCCCGTGCGTTGCTGCATACCCTTGGAGAACGTGCCCACGCGGTCTCCGGCGCGGTCGGCCAGGCCGACGGTCTCCAGCGCCGCGTCGATCTCGCGGGCGCGCTCGGCGCGCGGTATGCCGGCCAGCTTGCAGTGCAGGCCAAGCACCTCGCGCGCGGTCAGCCAGTCCTGGTAGCGGAACAGCTCGGGCAGGTAGCCGACGCGGCGGCGCGCCTGGATGTCGCCCAGCGGCGCGCCCAGGATGAGTCCTTCGCCCGAGGTGGCCCTGGCCAAGCCCAGCAGCAGCTTGACCGAGGTCGTCTTGCCCGCGCCGTTCGGGCCCAGGAAGCCGAAGACCTCGCCGCGCGGCACGGTCATGGTCAGGCCGTCCAGCGCCGTGTGCTTGCCGTAGCGCTTGACCAGATCGCGCGTCTGGATAGCAGGGGCGGAGGCGGCCAGATTGGCCGCCTCCGCCCCCATCCCCGTAACCTCTTTGAGCGGCGACGGCGGCCGTACCCGCGCGTCGCGCGCCTCGCGTACATCGGTCGCCATCAGGTCACCTCACACTAAAGACTAAAGGCCTAAGATCACCAATTTGCCTACTGCCGAAGGCTATTGGCCACCGCGATGTCCTGGTCCTCGGTGAGGGGACCGGCCACGGCGTAGACAATACCGTTTTTCTGCCACACGACGCCGCTGCCGATGCCGGTGTTGTCGCCGATAGCGATACCCTGCACGCCCTGCACCTGCACCGGGTGGGACGTGGCCACCTCGACCGGGATGGGGATGGGCAACGTGGCGGTGGGGTCGCCGATGTTGCGGATGGCGCTGGCCAGGGCGGGCGAGACGCCCGGCTGCTCCAGCAGGTAGTCCTCGATCTGCTGGGCCGACGCCCCGGTAGAGGTCACGCGCGGCGCGGCAGCCTCGACCACAATGAGGTTCGGGATGCCGGTCACGCCCTTGCCGGACGTGATGTCGCCGCCGCCATAGGTGGCGACCACGATCGGGCCAATCGAGGCTTGCAAGGTACTGCCGTCGAGGCCGGCGGGCATGGCCGGCAGCGCCTTATGGGCGGCGGCGGCGGCCGCCGCCGCCCTGGCCGCGCTGAACGTGAACGACGCGCCGGTTTGCGACACGACGCGGTAGAGCACGGTCGAGGGCGTGCCGGAGGGCAGCGAGCTCGGGGCGCTGAGCGTCAGGCCGGATAGGGATGACGCGGCGGCCAGCGACGAGGGGCTCCCAATCGATATAGGGGACATGTGCGACATGGTCCCGTACTGTCGCAGGTCGGGCAGGCTGCGCAGATCCTTGAACGAGACGGGGACGGCCACGACCTGTTGGGGCTCGAAGATGGTCAGCAGGTTCTGGGCCAGGGCGCCAGCCGGGGTGAGGGCCAGCGCGGCGGCGAGTCCCGCGGCCGCGATCGCGGCGCCGGCGGGCCTGGTCAGCCGGCGATGGGCTATCTGTTGCATTGTTCCGATGATCCTTTCGTCGCGGCGCCCGTAGCGGCGCCCGACCACGATGTTCTTGCCGTAGGGTTGGGGACGCGAGGCGTCCTCGCGGGCAGCCGACGCGACGCGTCGGCGCACTCGCGCCAGGGCCAGCGCTGTGGCGGCGTCGGGGTCACGGCCGAGACTGTCGGACGCGCGCGTGGCGGCATTGACCGCGGGGACGGCGAGTAGGTCGGCGGTGTGGCACGCATCGGCCTTGAAAGCGGCGAGGCGCGCCTGGCACCGCGCGCACTCCGCGCAGTGTTGCCGCACGCGCACCGCGATGGCGAACGGCTCGTCGCACAACCGGCGCAGCGTGCCGTTATCGGGGTGTCGCACGGGTCATCTCCTTTCGTAATGCCGCCTCGGCGCGGCGTAGCAGGGTTCCAACCTGGCCGATGCCGACGTAGAGCGCGGCGGCGACTTCGGCATAGCTCAGGCCGCTATAGCGCAGGGCCAGGAGGGCCGCGCTCTTCGTCGGCAGCCGCGCCAAGGCCGCGTGGACCTCGCGGCGCTGCTCTTCGACCACCGCCATGCGCTCGGGGTCGTCGGCGTCCACCCCGGGATGCAGGCGCTCGAACGCGATGGCCTCGGCTTCCTCGCGCTGAGAGCGGCGGCGCCGGCCGCGCAGCACGTTGAGGGCGGTATGCGCGGCCGCGGCGTGCAGCCATGGTCCGGCATAGGGGGCGTCACAGGGGTGCTGGCGATGGAAGGACACGAACACCTCCTGCGCCACGTCCTCCGCCTCGTGCCGGTCGACCAGCACGCGGTAGGCGATGGCGACGACCACGGCATACTCGGCCGTGAAGAGTCGCTCGAAGGGATCAGCCGTGTCCATCGGGCCTACCGGCTCCGCTGGGTCTCGCGCCGCCTGGCGGTCCTGATCCGGGCCGCTATAGTAGCTCGCCGACACTGCCATCGCCTGCACTCCCCTTATCCTCCTGGTCCATCACCGATGACTCTCCGGAGGGCCTCGCATACCGCCCTCTACACTCTGAGCACCACCGGCCGCTAGAATGTGACACCGGAGATAATCGGGCATCAAGCCTGCGACTGCCCGGCTGGACTGGGACCGGCCGCGGCCAGCTGGACCGGGACTGGCCGCAGCCAGTCGGGGGTCAGTCCGCAAAGCGACGCTGGTCGGGGGCGGGTCAAGCATGTGTCGCATGGCAGCGCACGGACGCTGCGGTGTCAGGAAGGTACGTCCCATCGCTTGCCGAGCGCCTCCAGATGGTCGTGGTACTCGATGTGATCGATCCATGACCGCGGCCACGCGCCTATGCCATGGGCGGCGCCGGCAAAGGCCCCGGCGAGGCAGGCGATGGAGTCGGAGTCACCCCGTGTCAGCGCGGCCCTGCGAACCGCCGCGACGGGGTCATCGGGATAGAGCAAAAAGCACAGCAGCCCCGTCGCGAACGCTTCCTCGGCGATCCAACCGTCACCCGTGTCCAGGCATGGGTCGGCCTCGCGGTCGCGCCGCGCCAGCGCGCGGTCGAGGCGGTCGAGCACGGCGATACACTCGTCCCAGCCGCGCGCGATGAACTTACCGGGACTGGAGACGCCGGGGCGTTGCCAGAGGCGACCGAGCCAGTCGGCGTGATAGACGGTGCGCTGAGCCTCAGCGTAGGCGCGCAGACGCTGCGGTAGGGCCATAAGGTCCTCGCCCGCAACGAGGGCGGCCACGGTCGCGGCGGTGAGGTCAGAGGCGGCGAGCGCGGTGGGATGCCCGTGGGTCAGCGCGGCCTGGAACTGGGCGGCCGCCGCGCGCGTCTCCTCGTCGACCCCGTCGCACGCAAGAGATAAGAGCCCAACCGGGGCGACACGCATGCTAGCGCCGCAGCCTTTCGAGGCCATGACCGTGGCCTCGTACCAGGGCAAGCCCTGCTCGAGGCGATGACACGCCGTCAGGCAGGTCATGCCCGGCGCGCGGTCGTTGTCCGGGCTGACGCTCCAGTCGACAAAGGCGCGGCGCAAGTACGGCTCCAGGGTCGCCGCCGTGTAGGGATGGGGCACGGCCGCCAGGGCATCCGCCACCGCCAGGGCCATCTGCGTATCGTCCGTGACCCTGGCCGGATTGCCCGGCGGTTCTTGTGGCCCATTGGGCGGGTAGCGCCGCCGGATCTCGTCGACCGGGAGGAACTCCGTTTCCGCCCCCAGCGTATCGCCACAGGCCAACCCGAACAAACACCCTGAGGCACGACCCATCACCGCCATACTGTGTTTCGCGCCTCCGTTTCCAAAGACCATTTGCACCGTCAGTTGGAGCATCTCGTCCAACGAATATACCCTTGCTTCGCTTCCCCAGATGATAGCAGGACTGCGGCGTCGGGGGGATATACGACGGAGGGCCTGCGGCTGCCCGACTGGACCAGGGCTGGCCGGGCAGCCGCAGGTCGGTCGTCCACGCGATTGCCACAGCCAGTTTAACGAAGGGCATGCGCGTGCCCATAAGGTAGTGTCTGCAACCCCAGCGAACATGTCCTACTCCCCTCGCCCGCGCACGGGAGAGCCGGTTGGGCTGTCGGCTCCGCAGAGCCGAGAGACCGATCCGCATGGGTCGGGGGTGAGGGACGCTCCGCTGGACCTCCTGTTCAGGAGGGGAAGTCGACCACGAGGCTTGTCCAGCCGAAGCCGCTGGCGTTCTGGCCCTCGCCGGTGTAGGGGTTGTAGCACTCGCGGAAGCCCTGGGTGTCGACGAGCGATCGCGTGGCCGCGCCGATGCGCCGCGCGTCCTCGACGTAGCCACGGTCACGCAGCGCGTGGGCCAGGAACCAGTTGCTGTTGACCCAGGTAGGTCCGCGCCAAATGAAGCCGTGCGGGTGGTCCGGGTTGAACCCCGGCGCGTTCGCCGCCACCGAGGGGACAGGGTACGGCAGCGCGTACTCGGCGGGGTTGCGCAGGTGATCCGCCACCAGGCGCTCCGCGATGGCCGGGTCGAGCCCCTCCACGATCAGCGGGAAGAGGGCGCTGATCGTATTGACCTCGGTGCGTCGCTCCTCCGTGCCCAGCAGGTCCAGGAACAGGCCGCGCGCCGGGTCGTAGCACTTCTCCATCAGCGCCCCGAGCACGCGCCCGGCCCACGCGCGGTACTCCGCCGCCTCGCCGGGGTCGCGCGTCAGGCGCGCCAGCGACTGCAACCCCTGGGCGTAGATGCTGTTGACCAGCACGTCCTCGACCACGAACACGTCGGCCGCAATGATCCGCCGGTCGTCGTTGCCGAGCGGCTCGTAGCGGGCGTAGATCGCGTTGATGGCGCGCACGAGGTCGTCGTTATCCCCAGGGTAGCCGAGCAGCGGATCGTACTTGGGGCTGGCGTCGACGCCCGACTCGTCGGGCTGGACCACGGCGATGAGATCATCGCCATCGGGGTCGCGATTGTCGCGCAGCCAGCGAAAAAAGGCGGCGACGACGGGCAGCAGCTCGTCCCGGAAGCGATCATCGCCGCTGGCCCGGTACACGCGCTCGAGCGCCAGGGCGATCACGGGCGGCTGGATCGAGGCGCTGAGGTAGGGCGTGGACAGGCGCAGGGTCTGACGCGCCATCACCGCGCGGTCGGGCTGCCAGAAGATGATGTGGGGCATGAAGCCGTCCGGCCGGGCGCCCCGCGCAAGCGAGCGCAGCTCAGCCTTGGCCAGCTCGATGTCGATGCGCGTCAGGGCAATGGCGTGGAAGCATGAGTCCCAGAACCACTGGAATGGATAGCTATGTGCAGAAGGACAGGTGTAGTCGTAGCGCCGCCCTTCCCACGGTGACACGCCCTCGCGGTGGTTGGCGGCAAGCAGCGCGCGCGCCCGCTCCAGCAGCCGCGTCCGCAACGCTTGCTCCGTGTCGGCGTCGTCCTCGGAATGCGAGCCCGCTCCACCCGTCGCTTTATCCCTATCCGCGTCGCTCATCGATGGCCTCCTCATAGATGCGGCGGTAGCGCGCCGCCACGACATCCCAACTATAGGTACGAGACACAAAAGCCCGCGCGTCATCGCCCAGGTGGCGGCAGCGCGCGTCGTCGTTGACCAGGCTGACCAATGCGTCGACGGCCGCGTCCGCGTCGTACGGTGGGACCACGACCCCGCCCTGCGCCAGCACCTCGGCCGTGGCGCCCACGGCATGGCTCAGCACGGGCACTCCGTGGGCCATCGCCTCGACATAGACCAGCCCGAACGCCTCGTAGCGCGAGAACAGCACGAAGAGATCGGCCGAGTCGTAAAGGCCTCGCAGCTCCGCGTCGGCGACCTCGCCGGCCAACACCACCTCATCCCCCAGCCCCCGCGCGGCGATGCGTCGTTCCAGCGCCGCGCGGCCCCCGGCGTCGCCCTCGTCGGCGCCGACCAACACCAGCCGCGTCGCACGCGTGAATTGGGGGCGCGCGCGCAGGTAGATGTCGAGCAGCCACGTCTGGCCTTTGTGCCGGCCCAGCCGGCCCACGCACAACAGAATCAACGGCTTGTCGCCTCTACCGTCGCGCCGACTATCCGGTTCGCGCTCCGGAACGGTCGCTCCCCAGGGGACGATCGCCAAATCTGACCGCCGCGGACGGTAGGCCTGGGCCACGGCGCGATACTCGACGCGGCTGAGCGCGACGATGCGCTCGACGTGACGGCAAACAAAGGTATAGGGCCAGCGCATCCAGGCGCGCGACCCGCCGAGGTCGTGGAACGACGGCGTGAAGACGACCGCCGTGCGCCGGTCGCGCCGCGCCAGCACGGCCAGATGCGCCCAGATCCAGCCGTCGCCGACGATGTGTACCACGTCCGGCCGGTACGCCCGCAGGATGTGCCCGACCTCGCCAGGCGAGAAGATGGTCACGGGGCAGGAGTAGTAGGGGAACAGCGGCGCGGGCGTATGCGGCCAGCTCGCCAGCCGGAACACCTCCAACCCATCCAGGACCTCGCGCGCGGCCAGCCCCGGCACGTAGCGCGGGGGGAAGGCATAACGGGTGCAGAGCAACGCGGGCCGCTCCATCCCTGGCTGGCGCGCCAGGGCCGCCGCGAGGCGCTCGACGGCGCGCTCGATCCCGCCCAGGTGGGCCGGCCGGTAGTAGGGCGTCAGGAACAGGACGCGCATCAACTATTGATCCCGCGCCGTCGCCCCGGCGCGCGGGGCGTCAAGCGGCCGCATCGTCGTCGAGGCGCGGACGCGCGCCGGCTCCATAGCTCCGCGTTCGGCCATGCTGGAACACGACGATGGGGCCGCGCCCGGCCACCTCCCAGCCGTCCGCGCCGCCCAGCAACCCCTGCTGTTCCGGGATGCCAAGCAGGGCTAGCGAGGGGGACACCTCGGCCGCTAGCCGCGCGGCGAGGTCGTTGGCGGCGCCCTCTTTATCCGGCGTGTAGTGCGGCCAGACCAACGCGTTCGGCACAAGGCCCAAACCGGGCGCCCATGGAGCCTGATCGAGCGTCCCCGAGCCGCGGCCCGGAATCAAGGTCTGGCCGCAGACGACCATCGCGCCCGCGCTCGACCCTCCCACCACCGCGCCGCGCTCGTGGGCCCGTCGCACGGCCTCCCACGCCGTCGACCCCTGCAATGCGTCGAGCAGGACATCGGGATCGCCGCCGCCGAGGTAGATCAGCGTGCCGTCCTCGATGATGCGCGCCCACCTGGGATCGTCGGCGTCGGCGCGGTTCAGAATCATGGCCACGTCGCAATGCGCGCCCAGGCGGCCCCAGTAAGCTACCGCGCCGCGCCCGCTGCCGACGGGGTCGTAGTGGGCCACGGCGGTGGGCAAGAAGACCACCCGCGCGTCACGGCCGCCGGCCGTCTCCAGCACGCGCCGGTCCATCTCCTCACAGCCGGGCCGCAGCTCGTGCCCCCCGGCCAGTATGATCTTGCCGACCATGACGCCTCCTTAGTTGCCAGTTGCCAGTTGCCAGTTGCCAGCAGGGAACGATAGCAGAGGCGTGATTGTATGCCCCACGCCATCACGCATCCGCATGACCACTGGCAACTGGCAACTGACCACTGGCAACTATGTGCTTCGACACGAGCAAGTGCTCGTCGTGGTGCCAGCGGTCGAGGAAGCGACGGAAGTTGCGCCGGCTGCGCCGCTCGCGTTCCTCGTCCGAGAGTTCGAGCCATCCGCGGTGCTCGTGCATCACGGCCGGCAGCTCGGGGATGCGAACGATGCGCAGGCCATGGTGCTTGAACGCGAAACTGGTCTGGATGTCCAGGTTGCGGTAGTAGCGGAAGTGCTCGTCCAGCGCGCCCAGCCAGCGCAGGTCGGCGCGGCGGAAAGCGAAGAGATAGCCCTCGATCGCGTCTACCTCGACCTCGTCGCTGGCGGTGAACTCTCGCAGGTCGTCGGAGCGCACCCCCCAGCGCCCGGCCACGCCGATTGTGGGGTCAGACAGCGTCGCCAGGAGCAGCCCGAAGATGTCGCCCGTGACCTCCACTCCCGTGTCGAGCAGCAGCGCCACGCGGCCGCGAGCGCGGCGCAGGGCGGCGTTGCGCCCCTCGGCCTCGCCAAGGCGGTGGTCGGCGCGCAGTACCTGCACGCGCGCATCACGCGCGGCAAACTCCCGCAGCACGGCGCGCGTCTCCGCGTCCGCGTCGTTGTCCACGGCGATGACCTCGACCTCGTAACCGTCCGCGTAGCGCAACACGCGGTCGAGGCAGCGCCGCGCGTCGTCGTGATAGCCGTGCGCCAGGATCGCGACCGAGACATCACAGCAATCCGGCTGGTCGATTGACGACGGCACGTCGGACGCGGACGAGAGGGGGGCCGGACGGCCGCGCGACGGCGCCCAGGGGGCAGGACGCATCTTCCCATCCGGCCCAGCCAGGGGATGCGCGCCGGCGTCACGCAGGCCGGTCAGGATCGCGTCGGCGCGGTCGTTGCAACGGGCGGCGCGGGCTTCCTCCCACGCGGCGACCTGCTCCATCGCGTCGGGCGTCTGGGCCGCGTCGAACCGGTCGGCGAGGTCAAGGCCAAGCACACGGTCGAACTCCAGTGCCAGAGCCAGTTTGCGCTCCGGCCGCTCATCGCTCCGCGCCAGCGACCACAACACGGCCAGCGCTCGCGGGACGTGCAGATCGTCGCACAGCGCGGCCCAGAACCGCTGGCGGTAGGGCGCAGCGTCCGCGTCGTCCAGCGCAAGCGGCGCAACGGTGGCGGGCGCGACGCCGGGGACGGAGAGCAGGCGGGCCAGGTGCGCCAGCCCGTGCTCGGCCGCACGCAGCCCGCGGAAAGTGAAGTTGAGGCGTGAGCGGTAGTGGACGCCCGCGCACAGGTAGCGGAACGCGGCCGGGGTATGGCCGCGCTGGATGAGGTCGGTCAGCGTGTAGGCATTGCCCTCCGACTTGGACATCTTGAGTCCATCGGCCAGCAGGTGCTGCGCGTGCATCCAGTAGCGCGCGAAGGTCACGCCGGTGGCGCCCTCGCTCTGCGCGATCTCGTCCTCGTGGTGCGGAAAGGTGTTGTCCACGCCGCCGGTGTGGATGTCCAGCTGCTCGCCCAGGTAGCGCATGGACATGGCCGAGCACTCGATGTGCCAGCCGGGGAAGCCGTCGCCGAAGGGACTGGCCCACTTGACCATGCGCCCGGGCTCGGCCCCTTTCCAGAGCGTGAAGTCCTCGGGGCGCCGCTTGAACGGGTCCGCCTCGACGCGCGCGCCCTCCAGTAGGTCGGCCGTGGCGTTGCCCGAGAGTCGGCCGTAGCGCGGGAACGAGGCCACGTCGAAGTAGACGTTGTCGCCGGCCTGGTAGGCGTGGCCGCGCGCGATCAGGCGCTCGGTCAGGCGAATCATCTCGGGGACGTGGTCGGTGGCGCGTGGGAAGACGTGCGCGGGCAGGATGCCCAGCGCGGCCTCGTCGCGGTGGAAGGCCTCGGTATAAAAGGCGGCGATGTCGGCCGTCGTCTTGCCCTCGGCCAGCGCGGCGGCTATCATCTTATCCTCGCCGCGCTCGACCATCTCCTGGCGCATGTGACCCACGTCGGTGATGTTCTTGACGTGCGTGACCTCATAGCCCAGCCCCTCCAGCGTGCGCCGCAGCCAATCGGCCATCAGATAGGTGCGCAGGTTGCCGATATGCACGAAGCGGTAGACGGTGGGGCCGCAGGTGTAGAGCCCAACGCGCGGGCTATGCAGCGGCTCGAACCGTTCCAGGCGCCGGCCCATCGTGTTCCAGAGACGCAATTCATGCCGGGCCCGTTGTGGCTCTAAAGGAGCCTGTGACCGTCTCTGCTGGGATGATCGAGGGGTCGGGTCTGTCGGTGTCACTGTCGGAGTCTCCGGGGTTGGGGGATCATAGTGGTTGAGTGTACCAACCTTCTCTGGGTCACGCGAATCGAACTATCCTCCGTCAATGCCATTGCATTCGCACAGAGAGACGACAATGCGGGCGTTCGATCGCGGAACAGCCGTCTTGTTGTAGAATGGAGCTAACCGAGTAATACGGTTAAGCACGGAAGCGGACATCACTGACATTCATCAGTTGAGAGACGAGGAAGACGTTGCTAAAACGCTGGCTGCTAGAAAACTTCAAGCCAATTCACGAACCTCTTGACCTCTCTTTGGCAAACATAACTGTTTTAGCCGGACTAAACAGTTCTGGCAAAAGCAGCCTTCTTCAATCTATCCTTCTCATCTCCCAAACTCTCGCGAATCAAAGCCTTGAGAAGCCTCTCATCCTCAACGGCAACAGTGTGAAACTGGGCGCCTTTGACAGCGTACGCAATGATCGAGCAAGCAAGTCAGAGATTGTTATTGGGTTCGAATTGTCCCTGACCAACGATCGCCATCGTTCAGGAAGGCGCGCTGGAAAGCGCATCTCTAGACGCGGAAATATGTACGTCGACGTCGATAACCCCATCGATTCCATTGCTACAATCCTGACATTTGCAGGGACGACTCAGGAGGCTGATTCAACGTCCGGTATCGAGGGCGTACGCGTTGTCCTGGCAGATGCGCTGATCGAGGTTGTCAGTGACGTTGTGGCTACCGAGGAGAGTTGGCTAGGACCGGGATATCCAGAGGAAATCAGCTTCTTACCCAGCAAGGTATCCGTACATGCACACCGACTTAGTGAACAACAAAAGAGCAAGCTGCTAAACAACGTCTCGGCTCGTTTCTTAAAGGTAGTTCCTTATTCCGAGGGAGACAATTACTCGGTCGATTTTAGTGAGAACGGCATACCGGCCCCTCATCAGAAAGCCATTCTCGCGCGCCTTGCGCACTTTCTTCCGAATCGTTTTGTGCGCGAATTTAGCCTTGAAGAACGGCAGCGGGATCAAATCGCCAATGCAATTGATCGCTTGACATCTGGATATGTACAACTCAATAGTCGCCTCGGGACTAACTCACCCAGCGCCATAGAAAGAGTCAGTCTGCACGTGGTATCTCAGGCTCTTATGACTCAGGTTAACGAAATGGCGACAAATAAGGACCTACAATCATTTCTTGGAGGAACCGTCGTCGATCTGCTTCAGTGGTCGCATAATGTGCAACTCAAGACACGAGCTAAGTCGGCTTTCGTTAAGAACGTAGGCAATGCCATTCAAGAGGCATTGATGTCCGAACTCTATGAAAAGCAGGCCGAGAACGGGAGTACGGGGCTTGAGATATGGGCTGGGGCGTATGAGACAGAACTCATAGATGCCGCCACTCAAGAGCTTACAAGTTACTTCAACACCATGATCCGTTATCTTGGACCGCTACGCGCTGATCCCCAAGCAGCCCAAGGTTTTGCACCGTCGAGCGAACCGGATGATGTTGGGTCACGTGGGGAGTATGCGGCGGCGGTATACGATGCGAACAGGCGGCAACGAGTCTCGTGGTGGCATCCGACCAAGGAGACGCGGTTGGAGACTACTCTTGAAGAGGCCGTCGATACCTGGGTACGGCACATCGGGGTAGCACATCACGTTCTGACGCGAGAAGCAGGACTGCCGGGCGTTACATGGATGGTGCAACCTACCGAAGGATCCAAGGATCGTCCATTGCCAGCAGTGGGAGTCGGTGTAAGTCAAGTTCTTCCCGTTCTAGTTGCCGGACTACTCGCACCGAGCGGCGCTCTGTTGCTTATCGAGCAGCCGGAACTGCATCTTCATGCGCATGCTCAAGCACGCCTCGGCGATTTCTTCTATGGACTTTCTTTAGTGGGCAAGCAATGCATCATCGAAACCCACAGCGATTGTCTCGTCAACCAGTTTCGCTATCACATGGTTAGGATGGGAGTGGAAGCGCGTGACGCTATTGCGATCTACTTTGTGGAACAAGAGAACGGTAGTGCCCGCTTCAATCCGGTCCGTATTTCTGAAAACGGCAACATTATCAACTGGCCGCAGGGGTTTTTCGACGAAAGCTTGCATCAAGAGAACCTCATAACCAGAGAGGCAGTTCTTGCCAGGGCACATCAGTTCCAGAATGCCTAACTTTATCGTAGACCCATTTCTCGTCACAACTCCATCGCTCTCACACGATGATACAGATCTAAAACGATGGTTACTATCCCTGGATTCATGGTTGACCGAATCTCAATCGTCTCCATTCCAATGGAGGCACTTCTACGAATGCACTCAAGCTCTATTCCTACTCGACCGTTTCGCCAGTTTCCTGGCGATGCGGCCCATCGCTCAACGGTGCGGCCTGGACATCAACCTGGGCCAACTATCACGAAGGATCGACAGCTTCTTCCGAGATGAAGCGCGGGACGTTCGGGCCATAACGGCGACCAAATACGTCGTGATGGAGAGCGATAGCATCGTATCCCCACAAGAGTTTATTGAGCGCAATGAGCCCGACGTGCAACAGGATTTGATTGGTTCATTGCTATGCCTGGCCTGCGACAAGTCCGTAGGCGAAAGCTTCGCATCCGATGTCTATATTGTGACAATGCCTTTTAACTCTGCCGTCGAACTACCAGAATCGATTAATGTCCAGGGTACCGTTGCGCTAACCGATCCCGATGATGTCGGCGTCCGGTTAGTTCCACCCCGTCTCGACGAGAATTTCCCCATCTTATTCAGCCCCGACGACCTCCACGGCGCCCTTTCCCCGACCGAGATCTGGCAAGGTGGACCTACCGAATTCCTCAAAGCCGTGGAACGTAGCGCGCACGCAGTAGGGGTTGGCACACTACTACCGGTACGACTTGGACCAAATTTCTGGCAGTCTCTGATCAGCAGCACTCTTGGAACAAACCAGAGCGCATTCGCAAAATTGGTGCGACTATGCGGCTATATCTCGCTGAATCAGGCACGGACGATCAATGTGGACCTACGGCCGCTACGCATTGACTCCACACCCGACAGTCCCCAACACGTTCGCGAGAGCGACAGTGCACACGCATGGCGATTGACGATAACCACCAGTGGGATCGGATGGCGCATGCATTACTGGCATGTCCCTGCTCAAGCGCCTAATCAGACTGAAGCTATCGAACTGGCCAACGTATTGCGCAAGCAAGACGACGAGGACATTTCCGAGTAGGTAGATGACCTGGATAACACACCACCGTTGGTCTACTCGCGATCTTGTCCATAGTAGGCGCATGTCAGAAATGTTGCTAGCCCTCCACCAAGTGGGCGTAGCGCTGCTGCACGCGCCGTTGGTTCGCGGCGTGGGCGCCGGAGCGCACGCTGTCGATGCCGAGGCCCCGCTCCTTGCTGCGGTAGAGGCTCACCACCGCGTCGACGAAGCCGGGCGGACCGTATCGCTCCAGTGAGCGCAGCCAGAGGTCGTAGTCCTCGCAGCAGCTCAGTGAGGGGTCCCACCCGCCCAACTCCAGCAACGCCGCGCGCCGGTACAGCGCGGTGCTGGCGTTGGGGATCATGGCGCTGGTATAGAAGAGCCGCGCGCAGGTCGGAGCGTCGTCGCAGGCGTAGTTGACCACGTCCTGGCCGATGAGGTAGCGTCCCTCCTCGTCGATGCGCAGCGCGTTGGCGTGGACGGCCCACCGCTCGGGATTGGCGCGTAGATAGCGCAGGCGCACCTCGACCCCCTCCATGGTCAGCAGGTCGTCATCGTCGAGGTCGACCAGGTACTCGCCCCGCGCGTGGTGGAGGGCGCTGTTGCGCGCCGCGGCCACGCCCAGCGGCGTGCGGTGAAAGACGGGCCGGAGGTGTGGGTCGGCCACGGCCTCGCCGGCCAGGTAGTCCGCCGTCTCGTCGTCCGAGCCGTCGTCGACGACCACGTGCTCGTAGGGCACGGACAGCCGCAGCGCGCGGACGCTGGCCATGGCGGCTGGCAAGTAGCTCGACGCGCGGTTACGCGTCGGCGTGGCGATAGAAACGACCGGAGCCCTGTCCAGGTCCATGGCCTACGCTATCCCCGCGATGGCCTCGGCCAGCGCGTCGGGGCGCTGCAAGGGGATGTCGTGGATCGTATCCTCCAGCCAGCGCACCCGTAGCAGCGGCTGCAGGGCCTGTCGATGGGCGGCCATGCGGCGCTTGTTCTCGGTCAGCTGCCGCTGCGCCTCGTCCAATGGTTCGCGTGGCAAGGCCAGCAGGGCCAGCGCCGGCCGGCGCAGCATTGGGTAGGCCAGATCGAGGTCGTCGTCCCACAGGGCGCGCAGGATGCTCCAATGATGTTGCGGCGAGAGGCGACCGCGGACCGTGCCGGCGCCGTCGGGCCGTTGCTCGGTCATGGCTGCGAAGAACGCGCGCCGGAAACCGTCGTCCAGGAAGGCCAGATCGCCATGGCGCGTGTGCTCCAGCAACCCGTCGAAGCGCACGTTGTCCCAGGCTGGCGGACCAAAGCGATCCTCCACCGTGGCCCACGCGGCGCCGGGGAGGTCGCGGAACGAGGACACGCCGCCGTCGACGAGCACGGCGGCCTGCACCTGCTCGGGACAGCGGATGGCCCACTCCAGCGCGACCGTCGCGCCCCACGAGTGTCCGACCACGATGTAGGGGGACGGCAGGTCGAGGGCCTGGACCACCCCCACGCCGTCGGCGACGATCGTGGCCATGTCGTAGCCGTCGTCGGGCTTGGCCGTCTCGCCGTGCCCGCGCTGGTCGTAGGCCACCACGCACCTCCCCTGTGCCAGCAATGGCGCGCACAGGTCATAGATGCGGCAGGTCGAGGCCAGGCCATGCAGCAGCACGACCGGGGGCAATGCGCCATCCGTGTCCGCGACGGCGCGTGGCCCTCCCCAGTCGCGGTAGTGGACCTGTAGCCCTGTCGTGGGCGTCCTCAACATGGCGTCGGTCAGCAACTCATCCATCGCACACCTCTCCTTGGCTCAGTGTACTGCACCGCTCCCGCCGACTGCTGTCAGGGTAGCGACCTCGACGATCCGATGGGCCGTGGAGATCCGCGCCTTACTCGGCGGCGCCGGCGTATCCCGGAGTCTTGGGCAGTTGCTCGTCCATCTGGTCGATCTTACGCCACTTGTAGTAGCCGACGGATCCGATCCAACTCAGCAGGAAGATCCCGACGATGACGAAGCCCATGTTGCTGATGTCGAGCGCACCCAGGAAAGTCCATATGCCGCCCGACGCGCTGGTCTCCTGGATCAGCACTTGCATCAACTCGAGCCCGCCGATGAGGAGGGCGACCACGACCGAGATTAGCGTGATGTTCATGTTGTAATATAGCTTGCGGACCGGTCTGACAAAGGCCCAGCCGTAGGCGCCGAGCATCGCCACCCCGTCGGTCGTGTCAGCCAGGGACATGCCGGCCACGAAGAGCAACGGCAGCAGCAGGATCAGGATTGGGGGCAGCGGATGGGCCAGGTTGGCCGTCGACGCCGTGATGCCCAGCAGGCCGACCTCACTGGCCGTATCGAATCCAAGCCCGAAGAGCAGGCCGATCGGGTACATGTTCCAGGAATTGCTGACCACTTTGAGCATCGGCTTGAAGAGTCGGGCGAGCAGGCCGCGGTTGTTCAGATAGTCGTCGAGCGACTTATCGTCGTAGGTCCCGCCCTTGACCACACCGCGCCAGGTCTTGTAGATATCGAGGAAGACAATTAGATTGATCGCCGCGATGACCACCAGGAACACGCCTGACACGCTCGTACCGATAATCGTCCCCACGGATTTCCAGCTCGTCAGGTGCCGGTTGACGTACCCGGACGAAATCACGACCAGCAGCGAGAGGGCAAAGACGACCGTGGAGTGACCCAGCGAAAAGAAAAGTCCCACGCCGACCGGCTTCTTGCCGTCCTGCATCAACTTCCGGGTGGTGTTATCGATGGCGGCGATGTGGTCGGGGTCCACGGCGTGGCGCAGCCCGAACCCATAGGCGATGACCGCCAGACCGAACAAAATCGGGTACGTGAGCCCGGCGACGACAAGCGCCGCCCACACCGCGATGTTGAACAGGATCAGGAACGAGTAGGTGATGACCAGGCGCCGCCGAAGGCCGGGGTCGGCCCCTCTCCATAACGTGGTAAAGCGATTCATTGGGTTGCCACTCTCCATCATGCGTATTTACGGGCCATGTTCGACATCGTCGTCGGTCCGCTGTCGCAGCGTTCATAGAGAGAGTACCCATTTTTGCAATCTGAAGGCAATTACATCCAGTTGCAACTGGAAATAGCGGCGGATTCGGCCAGGCGCCGACACGCCAATCGGTGGCCTACGCATGGCAGAGCGTGACGAGGAATGTCGAGTCGAAGCCCAGGGCGCTGCCGTCGAGGCCGCCGTGGTAGGCGTCGAGCGCCAGGCCAGCGGACGCGTACATCGAGGCGAGCTCGGTTAGCGTGTACGTGCGCAGGCGGTGGAACTGTGTGGTGCGACGCCCATCAGGGTGCAGCAGCGTATAGGTCACGTCGTTGCGGCTGGTCAGCAGATCGAAGTGCTGCTCCTCCACCAGGATCAAACCATCGTCGTAGCGCGTGACGCTGTTGTCTTTATAGTGTCGCACGACGGATTCGCGGTTGGCGATCTCCTGCAGAAAGAGGCCGCCGGGCCGCAGCGCGCGCCGCACTCCCATGAGCACGCGTACGTCGTCCGTTTCGTGGTCAAGGTAGCCGAAGGCATTGAAGATGTTGATCACGGCATCGAACTCGCCCGCGTACGGCACGTCGCGCATATCGCCCTGCCGCCACCGCACATCGACGCCGGCCGCTACGGCGTCCCGCCGCGCTTCCTCCAAAAATAAGGCGCTGAGGTCGTAACCAGTCATGCGATACCCGCGCCGGGCCAGCTCGATGCAGTGTCGCCCATGACCACAGCACAGGTCGAGGATGGCGCTGCCAGGAGGCAGGTTGAGCAGGGCGACGATCCCATCGGCTTCCTGTTGTGTGCGCTCGGGTGGCAGGAACGGGCGGTACAGGCGTAAATAATCCTGGCCGAAGAAGTCGACGTACCAGGGCGACCGGTTGGACTGGCTCATCGCTATACCTCGCTCACGGATGATGGGCACGCCGGTCCTCGCGCCACGACCGGCGCCCGCACAGCGGCGCGGCGGTTATCTCATGACGCCATCGCCGACGTCCAGGCGCCTACGCTGCCCAAGCTAAAGTACCAGGAGTCGCGCCAGGCCGCCCACACACGCCGTTGTGCCAGCCTCCATGTGCCTTACGGACGAGGGGCTCGATGCCTGACGCGCCTGGCTGACCGCCTTCGCCCACGCGGCGCCGGAGGCGTGAGCGGCCTTCATCATGCGTTACGATGCAGCTTCCATCAGGTGCCCGAGCGCCGGTTCGTAGGCGCTGCTGAAGGTGGGGAACGGGTGGACAACCCGAGCCAGGGTGTCCAGCGGGATGCCAGCTTCACGGCCAGGGTAGCCTCGCTGGGCATGCAGGCCACGAAGGGGCACTCGCCGCCGACGCGCCTGGCCTCGACCAGGGCCACCGACGCGCCCTTCCCAGACAGCGTCTGAGCCAGCGTCTCGCCCGCCGTCCCCGCCCCTACGATCACGACATCGAACGTCTCCATGTACCCCTCTCCTCGCGCTATAGTCAATGTTCCATTACTCTCCGGCAACGTGATAGGCTGCGTCGCAAGAAACGGGCATCCGGGAATGTGATCCAGTTGGGGCCACGGGTCGTATTGTATATAGCGCGTCTACTGATTGTAGCCCGAACTTATATTGACATGATTCACCTTATAGCGGTGAGTGTGACGCGCAACGGAGGTACATACAGCGGCCGACGGTACGGAGACGGGTCCGGAGCGGGCCCAATCACCAGTCACTATCAGCACGGCGGCGCCCCACGGGTGCAGCCATCTGCCGCGCTGCAGGCGTAAGAGAGGTCACTAGAATGACAAAGTTGACGCGCAAGAGCCTTTTCAAGCGGACATCGGCGGGCGCGCTGATGGTCGGCGCGCTGGCTGTACCCGGCGCGACAGCCCTGGCCGCCGGGCAACCGGAAGCGTCCCAGTCGGACGCGGAGCTGGCCGCCCTGGGGACGACGGCGCCCTTCGTGGTGTTCGTGCGCAATCCCAAGATCGGGGAGTTGGTCGTGATCGCCGGCAGCCAGGAAATCGTGGTGCGCGATCCCGCGCTCGTGGCGCGGATGTGGCAAGCCGGACCCGGCGCCGCCGCTCACCCCGCCAAGCACAACGGGAGGAAGTAGCATGTCGTCGCATCGCGAAGCGCCCGAAATCTCCAAGGACCAAGTGGCCGACAACACGGACGTCTATGCGTTCGTCAGCCCCGACCAGCCGGACACCGTGACCCTGATCGCCAACTTCATCCCCTTCCAGCTGCCGAACGCCGGGCCGAACTTCTATGAGTTCGGCGAGGATGTGGCCTACAATATCCACGTCAACAATACCGGCGACGGGACGTCCAACATCACCTACCAGTTCCTGTTCCAGACCGAGACCCGCAACCTCAACACCTTCCTCTATAACACGGGTCCGATCACCTCGCTCGACAGCATGACCTGGAACCGGCGGCAGTTCTATACGGTGACCAAGGTGGTCGATGGCGCGCCGACGCTGCTGGCGCAGGGGCTGATCTCGCCCCCCTGCAACATCGGCCCGCGCTCCACGCCCAACTACGCGGCGCTGGCGCAGGCGGCCGTCCACAAGCTGCCCAGCGGCGAGACGGTGTTCGCCGGGCAGCGCGCCGAGGGCTTCTACGTGGACCTGGGCGCCGTCTTCGACCTGGCGGACCTGCGCCCCTTCCAGCACCTGCACCTGATCCCCTCGGCCGACGCGCCGGGCGTCAACGGGACCGCGTCGGTCAACGTCCATACCATCGCTATCCAGGTCCCCAAGAGCCAGTTGACGCGCAACGGCGCCAATCCCTCCGATCCAATGGACCCGAAAGCGGTCATCGGCGTCTATGCCTCGGCGAGCCGCAACTCGGTCCGGGTGCGCGAGCCGCGGGGGCAGAACGTGGACGTCGGGCCCTGGGTCCAGGTCTCACGACTGGCCAACCCGCTGTTCAATGAGGTCATGATCCCGCTGGGCAAGAAGGACCTCTGGAACTCGCTGCCGCCGAGCCAGGACGACCAGTTCCTCGCCAACGTGCAGCACCCCGAGCTCTCGGGTCTGCTCCCGGTGCTCTATCCCAACGTGTTCCCCAACCTGGCCGCCCTATCCGCCGCGCGCGCGGACATCGTGGCCATCTTCCTCACGGGCCTACCGGCCGGCATCGTGCCCGGCTTCCAGAACTATAGCGGCCCCAAGATGGCGGAGTTGATGCGCCTCAACGTGGCCATCCCGCCGTCGGCGACGCCCAACATCCTGGGCATCCTGGGCGGGGACCTGGCTGGCTTTCCCAACGGCCGCCGGGTGCAGGACGACGTGACCACGATCGAGTTGCGCGCACTGGCGGGCGCGACCTACCCCTTGATCGACAAGACGTTCAAGCCGGACGCGGCCGCGGCCGGGGTCACGGATGGCGTGGGTCCGACCAACGTGCCCTCGGGATACCTGCCCACGTTCCCCTATCTGGGCGTGCCCTACGACGGCTATTCCCATCCGGGATCGAACCCGACGATGTAGGGCGAGTGGCTAGTGGTTAGTGAGAGCCTATTGACGCCGATAGGCGTGTCCTACCTCACTCGTCACTAGCCACTAGCTACTAATCACTTACGTGGAGGAGCGTAGCGCGTATGGCCGAGACATATGATGACTGGGGTCAAGGCGGGGCTGTCGTGCTCGACATCGGAGACGACGTCGGGGCGCTGGTCCTCTATACCGGCGAGGAGTTGCGCGGCCGGGAGATAGAGGTCAGCCCAAAAGGGCGCGATGCGTGGCGCGTGCATACCGCTATCCGGGAGCGGCAGGCCAACGGGCGGACGATGTTCGCCGGCGTCTACCTCGCGCTGCCCGCGGACGACTACACCATCT
>JAABUX010003033.1_pt1 | contig 22792 bp, 26 predicted proteins | sample 5561851 | NCBI WGS metagenome assembly JAABUX01 (sample SAMN10711883, study PRJNA513361) | rock metagenome | isolation source: Antarctica rocks | place: Antarctica: Victoria Land, Richard Nunatak red sandstone | collected 2016-01-03 | reverse complement strand
GCGCACCAGGCACTCTGACAGCCGGCTGAGCAGTTTCGGCTGGTCCACTGACGCCACGGTCACCTCGAAGAAGCACGTCTCCGGCGACCCGCCCGCTGATCGGGCTCCCTCCAAACGCTCTTCGGCTTCCAGCACCAACGCCTGCCGCCCGAGCCCGGCCGGCGTCAGCAGCGGGCGTGGGAGGCTACAGCAGGCCAGCAGCAGGCCGTGCACCCGCCTGCAGGTTGGGCGAGCTGCCGAAGGCGGGCCTTGGCAGGCTCCTGTGCCGGGACAGCGACCTCGCCACCGCCTGTGCCGACGCCGCCTGCGCGTGCCGCTCCGCTCAGCTCCGTGCTGAGCCCAGCAGCTCGCGGGGTGGGACGGCGCCGGGCCGCACCTCCGTGAGCAGAGTGTCCAGGTTGCCGAAACTTGGCCGCCGGTCCACGCTGCCGGGTCCGCTGCCGTGGGCTGGCGCGGCCACATCCACCGGCCTGACCTGGAACGAGACGGCCGAGGGGTCCGCGCGCGCGGAGTCCAGCAGCCGCTTGTGGTTGAACACATCCAGGCTGCCAATGTTGACGTCCAGCGCTGCGCCCGGGCCGCACACGCTCAGCTCCCGCGCGCCGGGGCAGCCCTGCGAAGGCCATAGGCCGGCCGCGCGCACCATAGCGCGTCGGCAGGAGCTGAAAGTGCTGCTGTATGCCCTCGATCACGCCCGGCGCGTCCAGGTCGATGGTGCGCCGCTCCCGCAGCTTGAATATGAACGCCTCGCACACCTCCGCCTTGGTGCGCTTGCGCAGGCTCATGTGCGCAGCGCTGGCGGCGCCGCCGCAGCGCCCGCCGTTGCCGGGGTGCAGCACGGGCGGGCTGAAGGGCTGCGCAAGCATTATCAACCCGCCGCCAGCCCTCCGCTCATCCTTGTCGCCAAGGCCCACACACGCCCGGCTTGGCTTGGCTTGGCTCAGCAGACCTCTGAAGAAGGACTTCTCGCAGGAAGCGCAGCTGGCATATGTATGTCCTCTCCGAGGGGCAGACCCTAGAGCACCTCCCGAGGAGCTCACGTTTTGGCTGGGTTGATTCGCTTGTATCTGCAGGCTGCATGCCCGCCGCGGGCTGCTGCCCTTGCACAGTGCCGCACGGCAGCTGGTATGAGGTTGCAGAGGGGGGCGCTGCTACCTGCGCAAGCACCTGCTTCTTCTAGCTTTTGGCATGCTTGTTTCAGAGGCGCCTGGAAGGGCTGCTGGGACGGGCGGCTGCTTGGGAAGGGCGGCTGCTTAGGCCAGGGCCCGCGCAACAGGTCTGTGGCATTGCGAGGCAGCACGGGAGCATGCGCGTTGCAAGAAGATCTCGCGCTGCCATAGCCCTGTACTGAACGTCACACGTCCTAGACACGCTGAACCTAGTTCGTACGAGCCACCACTCACCCGTGGTGCACTGCCAGACGTGCAGCTGCTGCCGACACGCGCCGCCGTGACGCCGTGGTGCGCATAGCGCCCCAGGGCGCGCCGCGGTGCGGGGCGGTGCGGTCTGGCCGCTGCACCCAGTCGCCTGGCCTGTTTACTGCCCCTCCTCCGCAAACTTGATTCCCTGCATGCGCACAGCGCACCCTCAGCTGCACGGCAAGCTCACAGGCCCCGGGCACACTCTCCGACACACACTCTTGAAGTTTATAAAAGCGCTGCTGAGCGGACTCAGCACCTCTTCAAATACTGTTGTGCTGGAAGAGCTTCCCGGCGGGGCACAACCAAAACAATCGACAGCTGAGAAGCGCGTTCTTGCGGCTCAGCGCACCTTGTCAATGGACGCCTTCAGCTCCGGCTTCAGCAGCTCCAGGCCGGCCTTCTCGTAGTCATTGATGTCGCCCAGGTCGTACACACGCTCCGCGCCTGCACGCTCCCAACACTCGCCCGTGAGTCACCCTGAAGGCAGCTACGAGCCGTGTATATACCCACTTTGCCGGTGCTTTTGTGACAGTGCACCCACATGACTGTCTCGTACACAGCCGTAACAAATTTGTTTGGGTTTGCATGGCGCCGCCTGTGCCTTATCAAGGTCCACCTTTGCCCAAGGGTCCGGCCTGAAGAAGTGGGTGTATCAGCAGCACAAAATGCATGCTGTATGTGGTTGCGCAGCCAACTTCATGGCTGTCATGGCAGCATGCTCTGCACAGCCAAGGACGGCACCACTGCCACATGGACCTCCATAGGGCACTCCATGTCAGGAACGCTACTATCATTTTGAAAAAAACCGGCGAGATGAGAAGGGCGCGCGCCGGTGGGCCCCAGCTTGACCTTCGACGAGAAGAAGGGCAGGCCGGGCACGACGGTGGACTGAACGAAGGTGAACTCCTCCACGTTGGGCTCGCCGTTGAGCCCGCGCAGGCACGCGTCCGCGAACAGCGCGCCCGCGTACGCCATGGACAGCGTGGCCGAGCCCTGCACAAAGCCAAGAGGGTCTGCAAAGCCCTGCACCGGCCGGCGGTGGCGGGGGCGTGTGTCTGCTGAGGCACGCGTGCAATGGCGACAGCTTGCCGCGCCCACGCCACTGCAGCGGCGTGGGCAGTACGGCAAGAGGGTGCAGCTGCTGCCCTCGATCGCGCCCGCGCTCAGCAAAAATCCACAGGGTTTCCAAGGTGCTATATGCATGACTGGGTCTCGTGGTGCAGCGTTCCCAGGTCATTGGCGAACGGTCCTGTCGCCTCATCAGGTGCAAAGCGCGCTGCTTTTGCAGCACTAAGGCGCCGCCAGCCGGCCGCGGCGCCGCCGACACAGCACCAGCGTCCCGCAAAGCTCAGCGCGAGCCAAACGGCTGCGCGCCGGACGCCCATGGGGTCCGGCCCTGCGTGAGCATATAGGGTAGGGTAGGGCGAGGGCGCGGGCGGTGCGCGCCTTGCCGGCCTTGGCCTGCACGACCTCGGTGCCGCCGTCCTGCGTGCGCCGCGTGAGCGCCTCGGCCGTCTCGTGCGGCAGCTCCTTGAACGGCGACGCCTGGCTGAACAGCGGCAGGATGGTCACGCCCGCGTGGCCGCCCACCACGGGCACCTCCACCTCCGCCACGTCCTCGCCCTGCGACTCGGCGAAGAACGTGCGCGCGCGCACCTGCGTCGCGCGCGGCGTCGCCGCCGGTGAGCCGCGCTACCCTATACTACCACCAGCAGTGGAGCGCGGGGTCCAGCGAGCCTGCCCCTCGGCATGACCTCCCCTCTTGAGCGGAGCAGCGATGGCCCTCGCTGGATGGAAGCGCACCAAGCGTCCCAGAGCATAATAAGGGTCTGGCATGCACATTGCGCGCCCGCGCCAGCGGCGCGCACCTGCGCGCGGCCTCGCGCTGCATACCCTTGACATGTTCTGGGACGCTTCGTGCACTTCCAGCCAGCGAGGACCGTCACCGCTCCGCCAACAGGGGAGCCGCACCACCACACACCGTCGGCTGTGGCAGCATCGGTGCCACGCGCCAAGTGATGGGGCATGACCCGGAGGCAGCTGGGCCCTGCCCTTGATGTGCTCCAATAGATGGCACTCCTTGCTACACAGTGCTGTGCCATAGGAGCGCTTGCTCGCAGTATGCTGTGGCAAGGGAGCACTCAGTTTCTGCTCCACACAGGCTGGGTGGGGTGCTCTTGGGGTACCGCGCCCTGGCATGCACTGGCGCTCTCCCATGCGGAGCGCACCACGTCCAGCGTGGTCACGCCGAACAGGCGCTTGGGGTCGTACACGCCCGCGGCCTTCAGCACCGACGCCGCGATTGGCACCGTGGAGTTGACCGGGTTGGAGATGATGTTGAGCAGCGCCTGCGCGCGCGCGGTGTCAGCCCTGGCGGCAGCCTGGCCGGTCTGTGAGCACGCACGGTCAGCTCTGGCCGCAGCCTGGCCGGTCTGCGAGCGCACACGGTCAGTGCTGGCGGCAGCCTGGCCGTTCGCGGGCTGCATGGCCCAGGAGGAGGGGCGTGCAGCCCCAGCATCGCGAAGCGGGGTGCGCCAGCGTGGTGTGAACGTGGCTTGATGACCATGTCAGGCGGGGCAGCTCGCCAGGTCATGCCGCATGCAGAGATACGCATCAGGCACCAGCACATGGGCTGTATTTAGAGCAAGCGCTGTGATGAGCAAGCAGTATATGTATACAAGAGTGTACGTACAGGAGTGCAGAGCGAAAGTGTAAAAGGAGAGGTAGCAAGGGCGCGTGGCACAGCTGGAGCGCTGCCGTGCACAGCCTCTGCACGGCGTTGCATGGAGACGTGGCACACCTTTGGGCAGTGCTCTGCCGCGGCAGTGATCAGCGTGCGCACGATGCCCGCGTTGATGTTGAACAGGTCGTCGCGCGTCATGCCCGGCTTGCGCGGCACGCCAGCCGGGATGATCACGAGGTCGCAGCCCTTGAGCGCCTCAGCGAGCTCCGCGTCGCCGGTGTAGCCCTGCGCTGCACACACGCCGGCTCGAGCGCTGGCGGGGCGAGCGCGGGCCTGGCGTGCGCAGCCCGCCTCACCGCGCATACAAGCTACGCATGGTGGCAGCACCCTTGTAACATCTCGGGGACAACCTGCTTCGTCTGTTGTGTCGGCATAGAGCAGAGTGGTGCAGCGGCCGTTACAGTGCATGCAACCATGGCGGCTAACTCACCTTAACCTGCGCCTTCGAGTTGATGTGGCTGATGTCCGCGGCCACGCCCGGCGTCCCCACCACGTCGTACAGCGACAGGTGCGACACGTACGGGTTCATCTGCGCCGCCAAGTCCTCACAACTGACCACCCCCCGCCTTGCCAGCAACCATGCGTGCACGACCGCTGCACATCCCCCTGCACCTCACTGAGGCTGCCAGCACCGCTGCGCGCCGTGCCATAGTCAGAGGTTCAAGCAGCTGAGCGCCCCTGCCCCACCGCTGTCTACGCAGTGAAGCCGCTGCCGCATTACAATGCGCCGCTTGCTGCGGCTGCAGTATGGCCGCACCTTCATCAGCAGGCTCAGGGGCTGGCCAATGCCGCCGCCGGCGCCCAGCACGGCGACCTTGCGGTCAGGCACGCCGGAGCCGCTGGCATAGGCGCGCGCCCCCAGAGCGCGCAAGTGCTGGCTCGCCGCATGCCGCAACGCGTTCATCCTGGTCAGGTGGGGCGGCCTGTGCACACGCTGCCAAGCCTGCTCAAGTACTTGAGGGAGCCGTCCTGGCCTCGGTATGCGCATGCCAAGCCCTTCACTTGGGCTTTGAAGGGCGAGTTGTACGACACCCAAATTAAGAGCAAGCAGGCTGTCCACACCAGGCCGGCCTGAGACTGTGGGCTATGGTGAGGAAGCGCAGCCGTCCGGCGGCTGAGGCTGGCGCGGCGCCGCGGCCGGCGCGGCCTGCGAAGCAGCCGCGGCCAGCGCCGCAGACAAAGCAGGCCCAGCCGGCGCACAAGCCGCCGCCGGGCCAGCCTCATGCAGACCTCACGTGGCTGCACCGCGCGCGGTTTGCAGCGTGGGAGCCGTCGGCGGTCGTTGCGCTTGCAGCGAGCGGCGACGGGTCCCTGCTCGCCGCAGCGCGCGACAGCGGCGAGATCGAGCTCTGGGAAACCGACACCTGGACCTGCACGCTGGTGCGCACGACTGCTGCCGCTGCAGTGAGCCGGATGCTGCTTGGCTTGCGCGCCGTCGCAACATCTGCATACCTTGCGCTGTGCAACTCTGCAAATTATGCTGCCTGGGAGCGCAGAGGCTGCCTGGACGGGACAACGCGTCGCTCACGAGCCTCGCATGGCTGCAAGACGCCGGTCCGAGCGGCGCGTGGCGGCTTTTCTCCGGCGGGCTGGATGGTGCGCCGGAGCCCAGGCTAGGCATTGCACTCCTTGTGTACAATTCAGGCGGCACGCTCCTTGCGCGACTGTCCTTTGCGCTATTGCTGCCGGGTGTGGGCGCCACTGAGCGTGGCGCCGGGGAGCGCCTGGCGCCCTTCGCACGAGCGCTCCCGGAGTGGTGGGGTTTCTGACCCTGGGCGCCTCCGCTTCAGGCGAGCTGGTGGAGTGGGACCTAGCGGCGCGGCGGCCGTCGGCGGTCACAGACTCGCTCGGCGGCGCCGTGTGGGCGCTGGCGGTTGAGCCGGCGGCCGGCCGCGAGCCCGGCGGCCCGCCGCGCCTGGCGGCCGCGTGCGACGACGGCTGCGCGCGCGTGTTTGCGGCGGAGCCCGGTCGGCCGGGCCTCGCGTACGCGCGCGCGATGCCGGCCGTGGCGGGCCGCGTGGTCAGCGTGGCGTGGCACCCGGCCGGCGGCGGCCTGGTGGCCGGCACCAGCCAGGGCACGCTGCACGCCTGGGACGTGCCCGCCGCGCGCGAGGTGCTGCGCATCACCGTGGGTGCGCGCCAGGCTTACAGGTAGGGTAGGGTAGGGTAGTTTGCGCCGCGCTAGGCTTGGGGCCACCCAGCCACACAGGCCTGGCGTCCCACAGGGCAGGACGCGGCCGGCGCTCTGATGGCGTGTGGCGCTGCCAGCCAGGCACATTTCTCTGTTGCAGAGCTCCCGCGCGTGGTAAAGCTCTGATTGCATGTAGCGCTCCAAATCCAGCACATCTGTCTTGGAGAACTCCTGCGTCCTGTGCATGGTGAAGCGTCCTTTCAGTGTGCCTCTGTATTTGTACTGCACAGTACTGTACGCGGCTCCTGGCGGCTTCGTGGTCCTCTGCAGGTCTCGGCGCGCACGCCGGGCCCCGCCGCGCGCGCGCAGGCGATGGCGGCGGCCGCGAGCACTGCGTCTGGGCGGCGGCCGTGCTGGCGGACGGCACGATGGCGACCGGCGACGCGGGCGGCGGCGTGGCGCTCTGGGACGCGGCGCTCGGCACGCGCCTGGCCGCCTTCTCGCGGCACGCGGCCGACGTGCTGGCGCTGGCCGCGTCGCCGGACGGCGCCGCGCTGTTCGCCGCCGGCGTGGACCCGCAGGCGCGCCCGCGCGACGCCCTGCGCCCTCCCGTCGTTCTCGGGACCGAGGACGGGTGTCCGCTGCGGGCGGCAGCCGTATGGCCTGGCCGTGACGGCCCAGGCGGGCTCCGTGGCGGCGGCGAGAGCCCCAGCCCTAGCCCTAGCCCCAGCCCTAGCCCGTGGCCTAGCGCAGGCGGCCGTGCCTTCTTCCGGCGCCGGTCCAACAGCACGCACGCGTCAGACAAGCACTGGCCTCCTGGCAGCGCGAGTGGGAAGCTGACACAGTCGGGTACGGGCAGCCGATGGATGTGTTGCCGCTCGGTCCCGAGCGCCCACCATGCAGGGTGGGCGCCGCTGCTGCGTGCAGACCTGCAGCTCCCAGCGCTGGCCCCCGCCTGTGGCGTCTGGGCGCGCAGGTCTGAATACGTGCCTGACCACGGGCTAGGTCATAAAGCGTGCCCAACCTCGGGCCGAGGGCCGCCTGATCAGGCGCCGGGCGCGCGCGGCAGGTCGCGCTCTTCCAGCGCGTGTCGGCCGGCGCGCAGCGCTGGGCGTTCCTGGAGGCGCGCCGGCCGCACACGCACGACGTGCGCGCGGCCGTAGTGGTCACGCCGCTGGGCGCCGACCCGCTGCTGGTCACCGCCGGCCACGACTGCGTGCTGCTCGTGCACAGCGTGCCGCGCTTCCAGCAGGCGCGCTACCCTAACCCTACCCTACCCTAGCCGTGGGCCACAACTGCGTGCTGCTCGTGCACAGCGTGCCGCGCTTCCAGCAGGCGCGCGCGCTACCCTACCCTAGCCTCGGCCAGCCCCCGCAGCGCCTCCGGCAGCCCCTGCAGCATTTTATTAACCCCCGCAGCGCATGAGCCAGCCCCCGCAGCTTCCCTCCTGACCCCGGCCGCTGGGTGTGGGTGGCCACCACGGCCGGGCGCTGCTCGCGCGCTGCGCGCCACGCTGGCGGGCAGGCGCGCACCGCGCCAGACGGCGCATTGCCGCACCCTGGGGGAGCCCTGAGCGAGCACAGCTCGCTCCCGCCGCTGCCGCTGGCCGTGGCAACACGCTGCATCGTTACTGCAACCCCGTTGGCACTGGGAGCGGGACGGCGCGGCGCGCAGGAGCATCCGGTGCGCGTGGGTCGCTGCCCGCAGCCGCCGCTGCTGGCGGCGGCGCCCGCTGCGGCGCTCGCGCGCCTCGCGGTCGCGCAGCGGCGCCGCGTGGACCTCTGGCAGCTGGGCGCCGCGCTGTCGCGCGCGGAGCAGGTGCGGCGTCCCGGGGTCCCAGGGTTTAATTACCCTGAGTCCTGGAACAGGTTGTGAGAGCTCAATATGTGCGAGGTGCTCTCGCGCTGCTGCACAACAAGCCACCTTAGTGCTTATGTACCAGTTGGGCTGCACGTTCGGGCTGTGTAGTGCTGCACCCGCCGGGTATCGGCGCGGCGGCCTAGGCTCCTGTGAAACCAGGGTGCGGTGGCGGGTGCCTCGCGCAAGCAAGCCCGCAGCTCGCGTGCGTGGACGCAGCGCAGCACCCGGTAGCCGTGGGGGGCCTCCGCGGACGCCTCCCGCAGAGCTCGCCGCAGGGCCCCTCCGCTGCCACTGGTGGGAGCGGCGCGCAACAACGGCGTGCGCTGTCAGCGTAGGGTTGTGGTTGGCAGCGTAGGGTTAGTGTAGGCTCCGCGCCGCCCTGACCGCAAGGCTGGCGGCCAGGCGGCCAGCGTCAGCGGCTGGGCGCACGAGGAGGGCGCGCCGGTAGACGTGCGCGACGGGCCGCGCCACCTGGCGCGCATCGAGCTCAAGGGGCCGCACCATGTGCTCGCCGTCGCCACGTCGCCCGACGGCGCCCTGCTCGCCGTATCCGACGCGGCGTCCGTGCGGCTGTACCAGGCGCGCGCGCAAGCGTTGGGACGCCCTCGCTGATGACTGCGGTTGCCGTGCTGTGCCTCTCGCTGCGCGTGCGCGGAGGCATGCGGGCATTCCTGCGGCCGGCGATCCTCGGCCTGGTGGCTGTGGGCTGAGCCTGGTCGGGCAGCAAAGCGCTCGGCAGCAGCGCGTGGGTGTACGGGCGGGGCATCGGCACGGCGGCCGCGCGACTGGCCAAAACAGGCCCGCGCAGTGGCTGCCTGGCGGGCATGCGCGTGCCGACAGGGAAGCGAGCGCCCGACATGCCGGCCCGGCGTGCAGGTCAGCATGGAGGCCCGGGCGGCCGCGCCCGCCAAGGCGCAGCCGCCGGCCGCGGCCGTGGCGCGCCGGCGCCTGCCGGGCAAGCTGCCGGTGGCGATCGCGATGGCGCTCATGGGCGGCGGCGGCGGCGGCGGCGCTGACGCCGCCGAGGAGCCAGAGCCGGTCGAGGGCTCCGGCGCGCAGCTGGGCCGCCGGCTGCTGTTGGTTGCGCCCGGGCCGGAGCTCGTGGTGCTGGACGTGTCGGACCCCCAGGCGCGCCTGCAGCTGGTCTTTCTGTCTAGGGCCCTAAACAGGGCCTCAGTAGGGCTAGACTGGGACGCAGTAGGGAACTGGGCCGGAGCTGATGGTGCTGGACGTGTTGGACCCCCAGGCGCGTCTGTAGCTGGTCTATTCCTAGGGCCCTAGACAGGGTATCTGTAGGGGCTTGCATAATAGGTCAGGGTCAGCAGGTCGCCCGGCGAGGGCGCCGCCGTGTGTCCTCAGCTCCAAGGAGTGCGCTCCTGGGCTTGCAGTGCGCTCGACAAGGCGTGAGGAGCTGACTCATCAGGTCAACCCCAGCGTCGCTCATCTGCCAGCACTTGATAAGTGCGCTCTGCCCCGTGCAGGAGGAGGCTGCGGTCGTGGCGCGGCTGCCGCTCGCCGGCGGCGCCGCCGCGGGCGCGCTGGACTTGGCGCCCGATCTGGCGGCGCCGCGCTCTGCGGCCGACCAGGCGGCCGACGCGGCGGCACTGCTGGCGGCCAGCGCCGACGGGCGCTGGGCGGCCGTGACCTGCCGGCGCACCGTGCACGTCGTGGACCTGGTCGGCCTGCGCCACCACGCGGTGCTGCCGCCGCTGCAGGCGCGCCGTCCGCGAGCTAGGTCCTGAACGGCGACCTAAACGCGTATCTACCCCCTCCATCGTGACCCGGCGTGCAGAGCTGAGCGCTGAATGTCAGAAAGCCGCACAGCTCCGACGTGAGTGCGCGCGCGAGCGCACGCGACTCCGGGTGTCGTCGGCGCCGCGCGGCGCGCCCCGCCCTGTGGCGGCCCGGTCGCGCTGGGCGGCCGTATTTTGCGGCGCACGCACGCCGGAGCCCGTGCGCGCCCGAGCTCTCAGCGGGCGCGCTGGCCATGTACCGCAAGCTGCAGGTGCTAGCACTCGTCTGCGACTCCAGACAGTTAGGGTTGGGCGGCCTTGGCGGCAGGCGGGGCTGCCGATCACTGCGCTCGCGTTCGGGCCGGACGGCGCGCTGGCGGTGGCGGATGCGGGCAGCGACCTGCAACTGTTCAACGCAGCGGCTGCGGCGCACGCGCCCTGGTCGGCGCCGGGGGGCGCGGGCGCCGCGCTGCCGGCGCGCCTGGCGGCCATGCCCGGCCACATCGCTGGCGTCTCGTTCAACCCGCACCCCCAGGCGCGCGCCACACGCCTGAAGTCGTGCAGGACCCCTGGGCACTCCGCGGCTGCGGGGTGGCGGAGTTCGAGCCCGAAGCTTGCAGCGGCACCGAGCTGCCTCGCGCGTGCCCACAGCCGGCACAGTCGCCCCGCATCTGTCGCCCCTCGCCGTGCAGGCTGTGGTGCGCTCGGGCGGGCAGGGACGGGAGCCATTGCTCACCAGCCAATGCGCTCGCTCCGCCGCTCATCCGGAGCGCGATCAGGCCGTGCGCGAGCCCCGAGCCGTGCCCGCCTCGCCCGGCCCGCTCACGGCGAGGGCGCGCGCCGCAGGCCCTGGCGGCCGTGCTGCACACGCCCACAGCACTGTGCCTGGTGGACTTTGCGGCGCCGGCGCCGCCGCCGCCCGCGGCGCGCACAGGCGCGCAGCGCCGCGCAGACCGCCGCGCGCGCCGCCCGCGCGACGAGGGCCTCGGCCACCGGCCCGGCGACAATTTCCGCGTGCTGCCGCTGGAGCACCCGTGCCTGCACGCGGGCTACCTGGCGCCGGCGGCCGCGCTGCTGGCGCGCGCCCGGCGCGCCGGGCGTGGGGCGTGGGTGCAGGGGTCTCAGAATCGCGTGCTTCGGCGCAGCCCATTTTCCGTGTGGGTGCTGCGGGCGCCTGGCTGGGGGATGGCTCGCAGAGCTGCGGACTTGAGCGTCCTGCAATCGGTCAAGCTTTGCATCAGCTCACAGCTAGGCCATACCGCCGACTGCACATGCTACTGCTGGTTGCGCCAGCCTAAAACTGCTGCCGCGCGCGCGTGCGCAGGTGGAGAAGCCATGGGAGGAGGTGGTGGACGGCTTCCCGCCGCCGCTGCACCGGCATCGCTACGGCTCGTGATGACCTGGCTGTGTTGCAGGGTTAGGGCAGGATTGTCTGCTGCGCATGACTTTGCGATGGGTCGCTGTTGTGCTGCTGTCTGCGCATCTGAATGCTTCCATATGTCCGCTGTCACTGTCTGGTGGCTGGTTCAGGGACTTTGGGTCCATGCAATACCCTAGCGCACAGTCGGGGCGCACGGCTGAGGCAGCATGTAACAGCAGCTGTGCAGCAGCAGGAGCCTTCACAAGCCATGTGCCAGAACGGCATGCCTGATGCTGCAGGCCGGCCGGCGCGTCAGCTGCGTGAAGCCACCAAATTGTGCGTCGACGCCTGTTCAGCAGTCGCACGGAACGCAGGCAGAACCCACAGGGCGCAGCCACGCCCAGGACAGGGGGCACAGCCACGCTCAGGACGGGGGCGCGTCGCGGACGACCGCCTGCACGGCGGCGGGGTCCGTGACTTCCACAACGCTCCCCGCGCCGCCCGGCGCGTCGGCCGCCGCGGGCGCCGCGCTCAGCGTGCGCGCCCAGAACGCCATGAGCGTGCGCATCTCGCCCGCGCCGGCCACCATGCCGCCCGCCTTGCCCGGCACAGCGTGCACCTCCACCGCGCAGCCTGCGGCGGCAAGGGCTCGGCGGGCCGCGCGCTCGGCGCGGCCGCGGTGCGCACAGGGACGGTGAGCGAGCTGCCATGCGCCCATGAGCTGCACACTCTGGTCACATGCATACGGCTGTATGCACATGACTGCACCTGCTCCCTGGCCAGGGCTGCGTGGCGGCGTGTGCGCAGGCCGGCGGCATGGCGCCAGCTCCCGGCAGCCGTGCGATCACTTTACTGCACGCTGTACAGCACGGCTGTCGGCCGCGAACACAACCCCCGTACATATTGTGACAGGGCGCGCGCGGAGGTGCGCGCGCGCCAGGCTCGCGACAGGGCGCGGCTGCTCGTCCGGCATCTTGGGCTGCGGGCAGCGCGCCTGCTCGGCGCAGGGCGCTCGCGCTGGCGGCCACCGCCGGCGCCAGCGCTTCGTCGAGCGCCCCATGCGTCAACAGCACGGGCGTGCCGGCGCCCTGCGGCGCCGGGGCCGCAACGCCTGCCGCCACGCCCGCCGCGCCCGCCGCGGCGCGGCCTGCCGCAGCCGCGCCCTGCGCTGCTCGCGCGGCCGGACTGCCAGACGCGCTCCGCGCCTCCGGCGCGGCCGCCGCAGGGGCGCGCGCCCCGCGCTCGCGCTCGCCCGCAGGCTGCGCCAGGGTCTGCGGCAGGGTCTCCTCCAGCAGCGCGGCGGACACGGCGATGCAGCCGCCGAGGCGCCCTGCGCCGCTGCGCGTGAGGGCTTGCTATCAGGGGTGGTGCGCCCACAAGTGCTCCTCGTGCAAAGCGCGTTGCATGTGTAGCGACGCAGCCAGCGAGGCGCCCTGCGCAGCCACACGCGGAAAAGAGCACGGGTCCACCTGCGCAGTGCGCCGGCGCATCTGGGCTCCAGCGAGGCAACAGAGTATGTGAGTCAGGGATGCTTGATGATATGGTGTCGGTTAGGCCCCACAGCTGCCTTGCCGCGAGCCAGCTGGCATGTTATTGGCGGGCGACACACACATTCCAAACAGTGCACGCCCTGCCCGCTGCGGCGGGCCAGGGCATGCACCAGGTATCATGTTACAGAAGAGTGCATGCGGTCAGTCTGTGCCCTGTCCTGCATGCAGCGCGGTGTCCAGGGCGGCCATGCCGCCCCGTCCAGAGGTTTCAGCGGCAGGCCCAGATCCTACCCTGCCCGCGCAAGGGCCGCACCCGGCATGCAGCGCGGCGTCCAGCGCGACCGTGCCGCCCTGCGCAAAGCCGAACAGGTGCACGCGGGGGCGCGGCCAGCCGGCCTCACCCAGGCCGCGCAGCGCGGCGCGCAGCAGGCGGCGCGCGCGCTCCAGGCCGTCCACGCGCCGGCGCTCGCCCGGGCGCGCCTGCGGCGGCGCGGCGCGGCTCACCCCCGGCGCCCTTCCTTGGTTCGCAGGCGAGGCGGGTGCGCGGGAGGCGCTGCGCGCGGCGGCGCAGCCGGCCGCGTGCCTCCCGCCCAAGCGGCGGAGCACGCGCACGGCCCCAGTGCCCGTCGCAGGCAGCCAGCGAAGCGGCGGTGTGGGTGAGTGCCAGCCGCTAAGTAAATAACTTAAAATTTAGCCAGCTGCAAGCCCGGGGTGGGCCAGCATAGCTGCTGGAGCGTCCGCCGCATGAGGCACGCTTCAAAAGGGAGCGGTAGGTCCAAGCAAGGGGTCCAAGACTTCGCAGCAGGGGGTCCCTGACAAAGAGCGCACCTGGATGAGCTCGCCCTCGTCATCAAAGGCAGTGAACCAGGCACGCCCGGCAAAGGGCACTGCCAGAGGGCCTACCAGCGCCAGGCACGCCGTCCGCGGCAGCGCCATCTGCTTGGCCAGCCTTGCGAACGGGCCTGTGCGCAGCAACGCCCTGTGTCCGCGGTGCTTGAGGATTTGTCAACTTCGCAGCACGGGCTGTAAGGAGGGCGGCGGTGTGCAGCCAAGAGCGCTGGCAGCAACTAGCGCACCTGCTGTGTCGCCCAGGCCGTGCAGTAGTACGAGCAGGTTCTCATTATTGCCGTCTGCGCTGTCGTTAAAGACGCTGTGCGCTGCCAGCTCAGCAGGGAGGTGCGCCAGCGGGCTGCCTGAGGACGGAGTCGACCCGTGCGGCATGCTGCCAGTCACTTATCAGCGCTGTCCAGAGCATGCGCGGTTCACCAACTCACTACAAAATTTGCAGTACAAACATTGCGGTGCAGGGCCTGCATCCCACTGTCGCAGGGCAAGGTACCAGGTCTGCTTCAAGCTCATAGTGAGCGAGCTGTGCGTGTGTGTACCAACGGTTATATTCTAGCACCTACCCTAGTACCCTAGTACTACTCGAGATTAGATCTGGGCAGCCCAAGATAGCGAGTCGATCAATCCGGTTGCCAGCGCTCGTTTTCACCATGGCCGCCTGCTTCACTTCGAGCCTGACCGGCACGGCTCTGCAGGCGGCGGTTGCCAGTCGGCGGCCAGCCGCTCCCCGCACTTCAGTCGTTGTGCGGGCTGCGGCCACCTCGGCGGGCCGCAACCTGTGGGCACCAGGCGGGTGGCCTTACCTCGACTCTGCCCGCTCGACAGGACCTGCAGCTCAGTGACCAGGCCAGCATTGGCGATTCACTCGGGGCAGCCCAGCTTTGTCGCTAGCAGCTGGGAAAGCCTGTGCGAGGGGCCGCGCCCAGCCTTCGAGCTGAATGAGAGCAAATACGTATGTTGCAACGGGGCACAGCCAAGCAGTGCACCCCATGACCGGGGCGCTTGCGCTTGACCTGCGCCCGCGTCCGCAGGCGTGGAGGCGCCCGCCTACCTGGACGGCAGCCTCGCCGGCGACTATGGCTGGGACCCGCTCGGCTTCGGCGCCAACGAGACGGCGCGCCGGTGGTGAGCCCGGCACGCGCTGTGCAGCCGGGGCGCGGGCCGCGTCCCAAGCTGCTACTCTGTGTGCAGGCTGATCCTGTAGGGCCACTGCGCTCACGGGAAAGCCCTGGCCTGCAGGTTCCGCCAGAGCGAGCTCGTGCACGCGCGCTGGGCCATGCTCGGGGTCGCAGGTGCGGCCGACGCCCCTCCCGCGCCGCCTGTGCGCAGCTGGGGCGCCTCAGCACCTTGTCAGCAGCGTCAGAGAGCGGCACAGCTCGCCGACGGTGAAGCCTGGCGGGAGCAAGCGCTGTTGTGCGGTGGCTGCAGGCATCCTGGTGCAGGAGATCCTGAAGCCGGACGTGTTCTGGTACAACGCGGGCCTGCCCGAGAACCTGCCCGGCATCAACTTTGGCGGCCCTGACGGCAAGGTGAGGCGCCGTTCGCGCGCCCCTGTAGATAACTCGTTTTGTCCGCACTCGAGGCAGCTTGCGGACCGTCTGCAAAGCCTTGTCTCTGTGTGAGCTCAGCCAAAGGGGCACCAGATTGCACCAGATCTCTTCCAAAAAATAATCATGCAGTGCATGTCTCTCGACCTTGGCTAATTGAACACAGCGCGGCGCGCGGCAGGTGAACCTGGGCGGGCTGCTGGCCTGGGAGTTCCTGCTCATGCACTGGGTGGAGGTCCGCAGATGGCAGGACTACAAGAACTTTGGGTCGGTCAACGAGGTGCGCCCGCCTCGCCCCCTGTCCAGAGCGCCCGGCCGCACCGCACCGCATTTCTAAGCCATCATGGCTGGCAGCGGAGAGCATCCCCGCACGGCTGCCTTGCTATGCTGCAGGGTGGTGGCACTTGGTGCCGGTTGCGCGGGCGCATGCTCATACTCCCCACGCTGTTTGCCAGTGCAGACATGCATGCTGTGCAGGTTGGGGAGTGTCTCACGGATGGGTGTAAACTGCAGGACCCGATCTTCAAGGGCAACAAGGTGCCCAACCCGGAGATGGGCTACCCCGGCGGTGCGCTCCTGGACCCTGCCCACCACCACAGGACATTGCCTTCCTGCAAAATAACTGGGGACGCTTTGTAGGTGTTGCCCTTGTGGTTGTGCGCGCGGCACAAGCCTTCACGCCTGGGTGGTATTGAGGGCTGCGCTTGCTCAAGGCTACAGGGCTCCGCTGTTGTGTTGTGAACAAGCCTGGTGATCACCCCTAGGCGAGCTAACAAGTGGACCCCGCAGGCATCTTCGACCCCTTCGGCTTCGCCAAGGGTGACCTGAAGGAGATGCAGACCAAGGAGATCAAGAATGGCAGGCACGCCCACTTGAAAGCCCTGCCGTAAACATTGGCCCTGCAGCGAGTCGCACTGCAATATCAGTAGCCGTGACTGATAAAGTTGAGTCGCTGAGATGGGCGGTCACGCTGAAGGCCCCGCCCTTGTCCCCTTCCAGTAGGCTGTTCATCGCACAATACATATAGCGTGGAGCTCGCGCTTGGCTCATACCTTGCTGGGACTTACTTCTCTGTGCCGCGCTCCTGCAGGCTTGCCATGGTCGCCTTTGCAGGTTTCACCCTGCAGGTTTGCGCCGCTTCCTCGCCCACCGCTCCCTGGACACAAAGAGCCATGCGTCCTGCAAGAGAATGCTCTACTGGTGGCCGCCGAGCTCTTTTGGACTGCATGTGTACGTTACGACAGCCTGCAGGTGGCGGGAGGGTCTGTGCAGGTTGCAGGGTCTCTATAGGGTCACTGACCCCCCCGCCCGCGCACGCGCAGGCGCAGGCGACAGGCAAGGGCCCACTGGCGGACCTGGCGGACCACCTGTTGTCGCCGTTCTCGAACAACATCGCGACCAACATCGGCACGTGCAAGATCCCCAGCTCGGTGGACGTGCAGGGCCTCAGCATCCCGCTGACCTGCCTCTGGCCCGGGCAGCACTAAGCTTGCCTGTTGCCTTGCGCCGGCCCGCCCCAGCTGCCTGCACCAGGAGCCCCGCTTTGCACCCGAGCTCAGCTCCTGGCGCAGCGGTGCAGCAGCCCGGTCATGATGGCCTGCTGCCAGCGCGGCACAGGGCCCATGTTTTGGGAAGGGAATTGTTAAGGCACGACGGCCTCTTGGCTGCGTGCGCAACAGTAGCTGCTGAGAAGAAAGCTCGGGAGAATGCGTGTACAATCAGCACTGGTGAGCTGTTGAGGCTGCAGCTGCCATGAGAGTTTTGATGCTGGTGTTGGTATTCCGCACTGTCAGCTGTGCCTCTGTTCATGCATGCTGTCAGGTTTGTGCCTTCGTGTGATCTGTGTGATCTGTCGGTTGTGCCTGCTTGATGCGTGCGATGATCTGTGTTCTATCCGCAGTGTGTGAGGGAGGCTTGGTTTTGAATGCCTTTTGCAGCGCAGGATTTGCGCTCATAATGGACAGTATCGCAGAGGGTGCAATACGCAGGCTCGCATGTGATCATGCATGCTCATTGAATTATGATTTCCCAATGCAGGATGTGCATGCACCACACACGCCGCAGCATGCCTCAAGTGGCTGTTGCTTATCCACTGTGCAGAGGCTGCTTATATGCAACGCGACAGACAGGCAGAGCATCGCCTTTGCAGACTCACGACTCCCTAAGGCATACCCCACACAGGTGCACGGCACAGCGTGCGACAATATAAGGTCCGGCGCGACGGGCACACATGCACAAAAGTGTGTTTCATCAGAGAGTGCTGGGTAGGCAGTTCGGTTGCAGGCAGGGCTGTTCCATGGCAAGCACTATTTTGCCGCCACGTCCGCGCCACCAACCACCATTGACACAGGGACCAAAACCAAGCCGCCGCAAGGCGCGCGCCACCGCAATGTGCGAGCCACGTTGCCCCACAGAAGGCACGCAGGCGCGGCTACGAGCGGCAGTTTGAGAATGCGTAGATCATCTGGTTGAAGTCCATGCTGACGCGGCCGGACTGCTGCGGGTCAAACGCCCGGAACGTCGCAGCCATGCTGCGCAACACGAGTCCCTGATTAGCTGCGCGTGACCTGGCCCTCATCCTGCCCACCAACTGAGCGCGCGATGAGCACAGTATAGGAGCGGGGACAAAAACCAGGACTCGCGCTACTTGCACACACGGCACCACTACAGGTGCTGTACGGCATGCAGCGCCCACTCCCTTGGCGCTCCCGGCAGGCGCGGCGCCCAGGCTCGCGCGCGGTAAGTGCATGTCTGCGTCTGCTCCCATGCAGCACGCTTGGGTGTCCGACGACATGCAGACATGCCAGACAGCACAGCGTGCCAAAGAAAATCATTACACCAGAGCCGTTGCAGGTGTGTGACAACCGTCTGTGATTTAATTTGATGAAGCGTGCGCATGAGCTACCTGCGCATGAAGAGGTGCAGCGCAATGAACTCGGGAAGCCCCAGCCGCCCGTCCGAGTCAGAGTCGAAGGAGCGGTAGAGCGCCTGAAATGCTGGCGGGTCTATGCTGTACCCTGCGGTGCAGGCACGGGGTTGAGCACATGAACTAGAGACAAACAGTCCTTAGCAGAAGTACTTGCTCCACTGCAGCGTCTGTAATAACTGCACAAATGCTTCTCCCCGCATACATGTCCTGACCCCTTTGTCGTCAGTCACAATTTGTTGTGGTGCAGTGATGCAGTTGCCCTTTGCCACGAGGCGGACCATTTGTGCAAATCTTTACTACATCCCGCCACATGCATGACCTGGCTGTGCAGGCAGCGAATCGGAAGGTTCAAGCCTCTTATGCTGAGCTGCAGGTGGCAATGTGCTGCCAAAGCCGAGCACCAAAACGGGAAGAAAGTGACACGTGAACCTTCCTATGTTGCTGTTGCTGGCAGGGCAGCAGGGGCGGCGGGCACAGGAGCGCGCCTCCCTGCGAGAGCGCCTGGCCTACCTCCGCGGTGCCCAGCGTGCGCGCGTCGGGCGAGTCGGCGCGCCGGAACGCGGCCTGCGTGGACGTCAGGAAGGTGTTGAGGTCGCGGAACTCCGGCAGCGACAGCTTGTGCTTGCCCTCGCTGTCGTGCAGCCTGCGCGCTGCTGCGGCGTCAGGCGGGGCGCCGTGAGGCACGGGACGGGCTGGCAACACTGTGCCACAGAGGGCGGGGTGCCTCCGGGCGCAGCTGTTTGCTGCCAGGAAAAGGAGGAGTCCTCGCAAGGCGCTTTGCTTAAAGTGAAGAGCGTGCATACGCATCAAGCACGCACGGCACATACTGTGCCAGGCACCCCCACCTGATCATGTGCGCTACTATGGACAGGCTAAAGTTCAGGTCGCCGAGCGCCAGGGCGCGCTGCAGCTCGTGCACGTCAATCTCGCCGCTGTGGTCCGCGTCGACCACATCAAAGAACTGCGCTCGTACAGACAACTCTCGTCAGCTCGGCGAGAACTGCCACTTAACCAAGACAACAAGAGCGTGATAGCCGTGCGAGCATGACAGCCGTGCACGCGTGCAAGCGGCTCACCCGCTTGACTTGAGCATCGTCCATTGCCTGGTTTCGCACGGGTGCAGGGCTGATGCACACACCGTTGCTATTGAATGTAACGCACTGGAGACGCTGGCCTGACTTCTTTATGGAGCGGAACGTAGCTAAAACACCGGGGTGGAGCAGGCGCCGGGTTGCCTGCACCCCTCAGCAGCGTTGCGATCCCCTCAGCAGCGTTGCGATCAGGTCAGGCTCTCAGTCTGAAGGCCATATGAGCCGGCCCAAAGCGCATCGAAATGACATCACGGCGGCGCTGTGGTTAGGGGGCTGGTGTGCTTCACAGGCTAAATTACGCACCGGCATGGACTTGGTTAATTAGCAAGCGAATGCAGCACGTGTTGCGTGTATGTGGCTGTATGTGCTGACGTGCGTGTATAGGACGCCCTATGCTTGCACTTTGAAGCAACTCGTGTTGCAAGTACGCTTGTGCCAGTTTGCCCTCTCGCGGTCTTGCTTAAAGCAGGAGTGCGGCATGGCTGCGGTAAATAACTGCCATTTTTGCCACTTTCTGTGTAAGAGTCCCTCAGCAAGCGCCTCGCCAGTGCCAATGCAGGAGCAGCCACATCACCAGTCGCCGAGCCTGCCTGCTTGACTGCGGGCGCTGCACGCGCAGACAGCCCTGAGCCCCGGCATGGGCGACCCCGCGACGGGCGATGGGCGCCAGCCTGCCGCGGCCCAGGACGGGCCTCATGCGGTGGCGCCGGTGCCGAGCACGCCGCCGCAGCGCGCGGCCTCGCACCGCGGCCCTGGCGGCCAGGCCCCGGCCGCGGCCACGGGCAGCCCCGGCGGCGCCGGGCGGCAGCTCGACGGCGCGGCCGCCGACAAGCCTGTCCGGCCCGGCACCGTGTCGGAGCCGGACAAGGGCCTGGCGCGCACGCCGGGCGTGCGCTTCCGTGAGCTGCCGCGCCGGCCGGCGCCGCTGGCGGACTGCGAGCGGCCGCCGCGCGCCGCGGCGCCGGCCGCCATCCTCCGCCCCGGCAGCGGGCCGCCGGCGCCGCCCGCGCCGGTCCTCACGCGCGCGGTGCTGCAGGCGGCCGACCGCGAGGCCGCGCGCACGCGCGCGGAGCGCACCGCGAGCGGCGCGGGGCCGGCGCTGCCTGGCGCCGACGCGCCCGGCGACGTGCGCGCGCACGCGCTCTCGCTCGCCGGCTCGTACGCGGGCACCTCGTACGCCGGCTCCGTCGCCGCCACGTCCATCTGGTGCGGGCCGCCCCGTGCTTGACAGTCCGTGCCGCTGGCCCGGTGCATGGGCTGCCTGCGGCTGGTGCGCGCCGGTGTTGGGCTCGATGGCCGCCTCCCTGGGGCCTTGCCATGCGGATGCGCCCGCCCTGCGGCCCACCATAACGCTGACTGCAGGGGCGCCCTCTGGGCCGAGCGCCGCTTGAGAGTTGGCTTCCAGGACGACGGGCCTGGCTGGGCGCGCAGGGTGCCGACGGAGGGCGGCGACATTCCGGAGGAGCCCGACAGCCCCGAGGCCACCGCCGAGCAGGCGCTGGAGCTCGGCTGGCAGCGCGCCGAGCGGCTGGCCATGGGTTTTGCCTCGGCGCCCGCGCCGCCCGCGCCCGCGCCGCCCGTCGCGCGCGCGCAGCGGAGCGCGCCGCCTGCCGGCCGCCAGCGCCCGCACGCAGACGCCAGGACGCTTGCAGTGGTGAGACCCCTGCCAGCCATCGCTGGGTATAACTTGGCATGTGCATCGGAGTGCGTGCGCCGGCGTCCTAACGCCACTCGGGCGCCGGTGCGGCGATGGGCGTGTCTGCCAGCCCCACTCAAGTACACATGTCTGCTTGCAGCGCCTGAGCCGCGCATGCAGGCAGCAGGCGCGTGTTACCAATTGTTAGGTTCCAAGCTGGAATGCCTGGGCATCGCCTCCTCACCCGCGCTGTTGTGTCAGTGTTGCGGCGCTCGGCGAGGCCCTGTAATTTGTCCGCATCGCTGCAGGGGCACCCAGCGGAGGAGCGGCGCGGGAGCGCCATCGCGCGTGCGGCCGCCAGCCGCGACCCGCGGCCGGCGCGCGCGGCGGAGCGCGTCCCGCACCAGCCCGCCGAGGTGTGCGCTGCAGGCCCTGGCACAGGGGTGTGCGCGAGCGAGTGCAGGCGCCTGCGCTGCAAGCAGCCGCCTCTTTGTTGCTAAACGGGTTCGCGCGGGGTAGCGGGGCGGACGTGCCGGCGCTGCGCTCGCAGCGAGGGCACCAGCTGCGGGCTGCAGGGCGCGCCGCAGGCGTCGGCCACTGTGGCATGCACGGACCCTCACACAACGCATGCCCGAGCATGTAGGCAGCGTTTCAAAGTCAGGGCTGAGATGGGCAGACTCGGCCGCCAAGGATGCCGGAGGCGCAGCCCCTGCTGCCGCGCCGGTCTGTACTCCCGCGGCAGCAGGCGGCGCCACGGACCCTGCAAGCAGGCACCCACACCGGAGATCACCGGGTCGCCGCCCTGATGGCGGCGCTCGCGCGGCCGGCGCAGGCGGCGGAGCGGCCCGCGCACGAGCTGGCCGCCGCGCTCGCGGAGCGCGAGCGGCAGCTGGCGGCCGCGCGCGCAGAGGCGGCCGCGGCGGCGCGCGGCGCAGAGGCCGCCGACAAGACGCTCGCCAAGGAGTGCATCCGCGCGCATGCGCTGGCCGCCGCGCTCGCGGAGCGTGAGGCGCAGCTGACCGACGCGCGCGCCGAGGCCGCCGCGGCCGCGCGCGGCGCGCAGGCGGCCGACGCCGCGCGCGCCGACGAGCGCGCGCGCGCCGCCGAGGCGGCGGCGGCGGCCGAGCGCGCGGCCGGGGGCCGAGAGGCGGCGCTCGCGGAGGAGCGCGTGCGCGCGGAGGCCGCCGCGCGGGCGGCGGAGGCGGCCGAGGCGGCGCTCGAGGAGGCGCGCGCGCGCGCCGACGAGCTCGCGGCTGACACCGGCCGTGCGGCGGCCGCGGCGGAGGCGGCGCTCGCGGAAGAGAGCGCGCGCGCGGGCGAGCTGGCCGCCGCACTGGCCAGCAGGGAGGAGGAGGCCGCGGAGGCGCGGGCGGCGGCGCAGAAAGCCGCGCGGGAGCGCGACGACGACCTTGCCCGTGAGCGCGCGCACGCGGCCGAGCTGGCCGCCGCGCTGGCCGGCAGGGACGAGGCGGCGGCGGCGGCGCGGGCTGCAGCGCAGGAGGCCGCGCGGGAGCGCGACGCCGAGCTGGCCACCATCCGGCGGGAGGCGGCCGACGGCGCCGCCGCGGCCGCGAGCGCGGCGCAGGAGCGGGACGCCGTGCGCGCGCGCGTGGTCGAGCTGGCCGCCGCGCTGGCCGACAGGGACGAAGCGGCGGCGGCGGCGGCAGAGCGCGCGCGGGCTGACGCTGATGCGCTGCGCGCCGAACTGGAGGCCGCCGCGGGTCGCGCCGCGGGCTCGAGGCGGGACGCCGACGCCCTGCGCGCGCGGCTGGATGCCGAGAGCGCGCGAGGCGCGGAAGCCGAGTACGCCGCCCGCGCGGCGCGGGACGAGGCGGCGGCGGCGGCCGCGCGCGCGGCGGCCGCCGAGCGCGATGCGGCCGCGCTGCGGGAGCGGCTGGCGGCCGCGGAGGCGGGCGCGGCCGACGCGCGCGCCGAGGCTGACGCGCTGCGCGGCCAGCTGGGGGCCGCCGCGGAGCGCGAGGCCGCCGGGCGCGCCGACGCACAC
>JAABUX010003030.1_pt1 | contig 22821 bp, 23 predicted proteins | sample 5561851 | NCBI WGS metagenome assembly JAABUX01 (sample SAMN10711883, study PRJNA513361) | rock metagenome | isolation source: Antarctica rocks | place: Antarctica: Victoria Land, Richard Nunatak red sandstone | collected 2016-01-03 | reverse complement strand
GCTGGCTCAACGCAAGCTCCGCAGCCGTCTCTTCCTCAGGAAGCGCCACCATGACGGACGGGATGCGCCGCTCATCTTCGATGTGTGAGAGCCGCTGGGTTGCCTCCCTCCACGCGGCGAGACTGGAGGCCGGCACAGATGAGAGATCGCCCGCACGGCAGACCAGCTTGATGATGCGATCGGCCGACCGCACCCAGTCTCTGCGCCGTAGGTCCCAGTTGCGCAGCCGAGCTGGATCCGTTTCGGTCAGGAGGCGGGTCAGGTACGTCGGAGGCGTCGTTTCGGGGAGAGGCGTGCCGCCGCTCTCTTCCACCGCCAACAGCACCTCGTCCAAAATCGCACGATCGCCGACGCGGTCCCGGATGAGCACAAGCTCTCCCGGGCGCACGCCGACATCCTCGACCATCCTGTATGCGATAGCGGACCATGGTTCGGGAGACGGGCAGGTAGGCATGGTTCAACTCTAGCCCACGAGGATGGGCTCAGACATCTCTATCCCGCCCATGGCCGCTAGCCGCAGCTAAGTGCCGGCCACCAGCTCCCGGACTTTGTCAGCGATCCGATCGGCAACGGGCAGGTCATGATTGGCCAGGACGACCAGCGTGAACCCCCTATCCCGGTAGAGGTTGGTAGACCTGATCAGTACCGGCCCTTGTCACGACCGTGAATGCGGTTGACCGAGGTTCAGGACACGAGCCCAGAGCCCGATGCGAGCTCCATTCCCGATCGTGCTGTTCGGCAGATCCAACACGATGGCGAAGACATTTCAACAATACTGCGCTCCTCACGGTTCGTGCCCCTACCAACTGTGATCAGTTTGCCACAGGCATGTGCTGGGCGTAAGGACCCCCGAGTGCGGCACTTGCTGGCGCACTCGCATCGCGTGGGCAATGGCGATGACCAAAACAAGTGACCCACTAGTGGTTCGTCCAGAAAGGTCTGACGGAGCAGCAAGCCACCAGGGGCGGGATGCTGCAGACACCCTGTTTTTTTGACGGCTTTACCTGATAACCGCTTTCCGCTAGGCACCACGTGAATGAATCACCTGGCCGGTAATCCACTTGCCCGCATCACTTGCGAGGAAGGCGATCAGCCGGGCCGCATCTTCCGGCTGCCCGATTCTGCCCATCGCCATCTCGGCTGTCCATACTGTTTTCTGCTCCTCCGTGATCCAGTCGGTATCGGTTCCACCTGGATCGACGGCGTTGACGGTAATCCCTTTGCCTGCGACGGAAGGGGCAAGCGAGCTGGTAAAGGCCTCTACCGCCCCTTTTGTCGTGGCATACGCGAGAGCATCGGGCATGGCGCCCAACGACTGACCGGAGGTGAGGTTGATAATGCGACCGCCAGGTCCGCCAGGGTAGCGGCGGACGAACTCGGCGGTCAGGAGCGCCATGCCGCGGATATTGATGGCGTACGCCATGTCAAGTCCGTCGGCGGTGAGTTCATCAATCGTGCGAAGCCGCGGCATGTCGGCGTGGTGGGTCGCGGCGTTGACCAGGATCGACGGGATGCCAAGCCGGGCAACAGTTTCATTCAAAATTCTGGCGGGTGTTTCCAGGTCGGAGAGATCGGCCTCAAGGCTCGCGACCCGGACTCCAAGGCGCCGGATGTCCGCCTCGATGGCTGCTGGCCCTTCTTCATCCGGATACCACGTGCGCCTGTCAAAGTCCCGCCAGTACGTGAAGAAAAGGTCGGCGCCACAGACAGCAAAGGCTCGGCAAACCGCGGCTCCGATGCTCCGTCGCCGACTTGTGCCCGTGACCAGAGCGACCTTGCCTCGAAGTCCGGCCGGTGGCATACCAAGATCTATAATCCCATCCACATCCATAACCGCCGCTTTGGTATCGTTCGCTCGGAACCACCTGGCGTGGCACAAACGGTCCTATTGTAAAGTGCCGTGGTCACGCTCCAGGTCCACGCGGGACAAGCCGCAACGCGTATCTCAGTTTCCGTCTCGCAATCCATATACCGCGTGCCGCTCCATTCAAGGAGTGGTCAGATGGTAGTAGCTCCCTACTCAAATCTATATGGACGTACCACTAGGGTCTCTTTTCAAAAAGACGGTCAAGAGCGGCACACTTGACCCGGTAGCCCGCTCATCGGCGAGGGTATACTGGACACACACGTTGATCTCGATCCCATGCAGCTGTTCCGGCTGAACCTGGGGGGAGAAGGCTGATGTCACGATCGTCGCCGCGAACGTGATGACCTCCTTTTCCAAGCGTGTCTAAGTGGATTCTTCACCCTACTCAGTCGAGCGCCTTGGAAGAGGCACACGAGTGTAACGAAGGTTTTGCTCGCGGCGTTGTAGCAGATGCCAGGTACCGAGTCATTTGACTCGCGAGAGCTGGAATGACAGGAGGACGGAAACTATGACAGGGAAGCAACGGAGCCTTCCTACTCCAAACACTACACGTATCAGACGGGTCCAGACCGGCGGTTTCATCGCAGCGCTATCTCTCGTGCTTGCGTGCATGCCGGCTTCCTCAGCACTTGGCGCATCCCCACATCAAGTGGACGTCTATCCCTACGCAGCGCGCCAGGGAGCAACGGTCACCCTGTCTGGGCGCTACTTCCCGCCTCATGTGCGGCTTATGGTCGAGCTGAGTTGCCCACCTCTATTTGGTGGAAAGACGACGTATAGCCGTCCCGGGCGTGGTCCTCGCACCGATGCACACGGTCGATTCCACGGCTACCACTATCGAGTAATGACGTTGAAGACACAGCGAACACTGCACTGCTTCTTCATGCTGGACGAGTGCCCGCCGTGTGGGACGCCATCAAAGACTCCGTTCACATTGCTGCCCGCGGATCGACACTCACGGAGCATCGCGTCAAGGGCATGAGACTTGCGATACACAGTAGCTGAAGAGAGACTGAAGCGTAAGCACTTGTCCGAGGTGCGCGATGCCCGAATCTCACCCGACGAATCCGGGTCCAATGCCCTCCCTCATCCTGGTCGAGCCCCTCGCTCCGCCCGTGTTGACGAGCCAGGAGGCCATCGCTCTGGTGAAAAAGAACTTCGGCTATCCGGCCGACATGCCAGACAGTATCTGGCGCACGGAGTATGGCGGCTATCAAACCTGGTATCCGCAGGCCGGCGAGCCACCCGGGAAGCTGTATCCGCTGCGAGTGACTGACGTCTGGAAGATCACGGCAACAGGGGAACGGCTTCACGACTACTTCATTCCCGGACCGAATCGCGACAGCCCCCCCGATCCTAACTACGTGATGGCCATCGTCATAGACGACAAAGCACGGGCCATATTTGAACACAGGGGATATCCTCTGGACTGACTTCCCTTTGAGATTGTCAAACTTCTTGCAACACTCGGGTCGCCAGAGCCAGTAGTTTGCCAGGGATATGGCAACTATGTGTAAAGGAAGCTGGCTCATCCGCACTTTTGATGATTTTCGACATCCCACCCCAAGATCCGGGCTGTTGCTCCGGAGGCCGCAGCCACACGTTGTGGTGCATCCCCAGAAATCATCAAAAGTGCGGAACACCCAGGAAGCTCTGGCGAGGTGTGCCGCGGGAGCGCGAGTTGACCGCGCAGCTCCAGAAACGCCGCCGTCCGGGGCAGGCAGCGCTCGCAGAGCGGATAGGGCGCGTGCAGAGCTTCCCAACGGTGGCAGAGGCGGCAGTGGCCGCAGCGCCGGCGCACGCTGGCTACGTCGTCGGTACCTGGGGTAGGCCGTCCACGCGTCGTGCGTCCGCGGTCCCGCCCGTCCAGACCGGGGTATAGGTCGTGACCTGGAGGTGGTGGAGCGCGGTGGCGGAGAGGCTACCTGTAGCCCGTGGCGCCACGTAGTAGCGGAGTGCCGTTCGGGTCAGCTCCGACATGCTCATCCCGCGCTTGTCGGCCTCCTGCTTGAAGAGGCGAAGCTCGTCGCGGGGCAGCCGAAGAGAAAAGACCGTCATGCCGGACGGACGAGGTGTGACCGTCTCGACGGTTGCGTCATCCCACTCCTCGGCGTCGTCGAGATGGGCGTCGTGGTAGGCGGCGGCGCGTGGCTCAGTACTCATAGGTTCGTCGTCCTCCTGCCCGTGATGGGGCGCCAGCGCCCGGGCACGGCCGTGCGTGCGACCACGAGCGTGATGGGCTGGCCGCCGCGGCCACGGCCGCTGAATTAGATAGATTAGCGCAAATATTAGGTGGTGTCCCGGGCTCGGCGGGGCGTCACCGGATATGCCGACGCTGTGGGCCGCAGCCCTCCCGCTGATCCTGAGTGTATTCAGACGACGTGCCCACGGCGCCCGGAACAGCTCCACCCGCCGGGCGCCTTGTGTGCCCGCAGCGTGGTGTCGCGCGTCTGTCGGCGGAAGTGCTTCCGGCAGACCGGGCATTCGATGACATATGCGCGCCCGCCGCTGCTGCTGCTGCGCGGCCGCGGGGCAGCACGCATGGTCATCCCAGCGCCGCCACCACCCCGCGCCGGCGGGGCCGCCAGGGGACCGATCGAGGAGAACTCGATTGCATACGCGGGCCGGAAGGGACGGGTGGTCACCTGCACGTGCTCCATCCGGTCCACACGGTACGAGCGGTGCTCGCGGTCGTCGGCCCGCAATGCATGGAGGAGGAGGTTGCCGTCGCGCGTGCGGCGCAGCGAGTACGGCTCGATGACCCGCATCGACCCCCCGTAGGTGAGCGCCACGCAGAGATGGTTGGTGGCGGCGAAGCGAACCGGCTCCAGGGGAACGGCCTCACGCCAGCTCGCTGCCGTCGGCGGCGGCGACCAGGTCTCGTCCTCGTTCGCCGCGAGGGCGATGGCCTCCAGCGGCGGGAACTCCTTCTCACCGTGCAGCCAGGCGAAGAGGTCAGGTAGCTCCTCGACGAACTGCTCAAGTGGCGGGAGTGCCGGCAGCTGGTGCCCCAGCATGTTCGCCCACTCGGCAGCGAGCTCGGCCCGGTGCGGCGCGCTGGCGACGGAGTCCGCGGTCGGGACGTCCACGCGCTTGATCCGGCATTTCTCGACCAGCACGTCGCGGACGAGCGTGCCGTGGAGCCGGAGGTCGTTGCGCCGGAAGAGGTTGATGATGTCGTAGAGGTCGCGCGGGCGGCCGCGCTGCCCCATGGCGCGCAGCTTCTCGGCGAACACCTCCTCGAAGGAGTAGCAGCGGACGCTTCCCGGTGGGGGCAGTGTGTCCGGGTAGGGGTGTGCAATGGAGCGGAGCACAGGCGGCCGGACCACCTGCTCATCCGCGCTCAGGTCGAGCTTCACGCTTCCCGGTGTGGTGGTCTGGCGCGGACCGCGGTAGTACACGCGCCCTTCCACGGACGTCCCGGACGGACGGACTCGGAATCGGGGCTCGGCCACGGAGAAGTCGATGCCCGACCGCTCGCTGACACGCACAAGCATCCGCTGCACCAGCGGCACCAATCGGTCGAGGTCGACGCTGCCGCCCGGCAGCACGGTGAAGTCGAGATCCTCGGAGAAGCGGTAGGTCTCGATGTAGCACTTCTTCAGGCAGGTCCCGCCCTTGAAGACCCACTGCTGGCCGAGCACGGGATCGGAGCCGATGCCCCACAGCACCCATCCCAGCACGTAGTCCTTCTCGACGACCTGCTCGGCGAGCCCCCACTCCCGGACGCGCTCGACGATATCGGCGCGCGTGATCACCAGCTGTCCTCCCCGGTCTCGAGGTCGACGTTGACGCGCAGGTTCCACCGACGCACCACGCGCCCCTGGTCGGACACCGAAGGATCGAGCTTGGTCAGCCCGGTGCTCCGGCGTTCTCGGCAGGCCTCGAGGAGGGGCCCGTCGATGCCGAACACTGCGAGCAGCCAGCCGAGCCGCTTGAAGATGCTGCGGTTGCCCAGCCGGTCCCCGTACTCGACGAGGAGTTCGGCGTCGCAGTCGTCGCTGCGCAGGTACTCCTGGACCACAGCGGCGACATGGCGGATGCCTCCGCCGAGTGCCGGGTCATCAAGGATGTCGACGACGGTGCGGGAGGGGTCGGACACGGCCACGGGCACGGAGCGGCGCCAGACCCGGCGGGTGCCGAAGAGCATCTCCGGCGACCGGGTGGTCACCAGATAGGGCATGTCCTGCAGCACTTGGTAGCGCCGGCGCACCTCGCGGGCGGTGACGACGACGACATCGCGGAAGATCTGCTCGGTCAGTCCCCAGTGCTCACACGCGCTCCATCCGCCGATGTAACAGGGATCGAAGGCGGTGGCCGCGACGATCCACGGGTCCTCGATCCACTCCCCCGACCGTGGTGCCTCCAGCGGAACCGGGAGGTAGAGACCGCGGCGGATCCGGGTCAGCCAGCCGCGACGGCTCAGGTAGCCGAGCTGCCGGCGGGCCCCGACAGGGTCGACGCCGAGCACCTCGGCGGCCTCGGACACCGTGAACGGGCGACCGAACGACCGGTTGAGCTGCTCCACGTCACGGCGATTGGCAGAGCCGATGCCGGCAGAGTGGCGGGATAGCGCAGGTGTTGCAGTACTCATGACATACAGACTTCTACGGTCAAGATATATCGATACAGCGTAACTGCGCAACTCACCATCAGATGCGCACTACGACGGAGCCACTGATCGACCCGAGAACCGGCTACACGGTCTACGTATCGGACGACGACAGGGCGGCGCACCGACCTGCGCCCTTGGTAATTAGGTGGCGGCGTCGGGGACAATGACGCAGATTTCCGAGAGGAGCTGACGCTGTGCCGACCTACGAAGGGCGCCTGGAGCTGACGTGGACCAACAAGCCGCTGCGGCTGCTGGCCCACGAGGATGGTTCCTACGAGTGGGTGTCGCCGTCCGACTACCGGGTGGCCGAGGTGCGGCTCCTTCACGACGCCGGGACGGTAGGGGAGGTCCACGGCACGCGCGACCGGGCCAAGGACAACCTCCTGATCCGAGGGGACGCGCTCAACGCGCTCACGAGCCTGATCGAACTGCCTGAGTTTGAGCGCGAGTACGTAGGCAAGGTGAAGCTGGCCTACCTCGACCCGCCCTTCAACACGCAGCAGTCATTCCTGCACTACGACGATGCTCTGGAGCACTCCGTCTGGCTCACGATGATGCGGGACCGCCTGCTTCAAGTACGAATGCTCCTGGGGTCTACGGGTTCAGTCTGGGTGCATTGCGACGATGCCGAACAGCACCGGCTCCGGTGTGCTATGGACGAGGTTTTCGGTCCACAGAACTTCGTGGCAACTGTTATTTGGGAGAAGACCACTTCGAGTAGGAACGATGCTCAGTTCTTCTCTACGGATCATGACTACATACTGGTCTACGCGCGCGACCGCGAGAATTTACAGCTCAATCGGATGGAGCCCTCGGATTCGGCGCTGACGGCGTACAAGAACCCCGACAACGACCCGCGCGGTCCTTGGCGGGAGATCGATTACAAAGGGCCAAAGAGCGCCGACGAGCGGCCGAATCTCTACTACCCACTTCGTCACCCTGTGACTGGCGAAGAAGTTTGGCCTCGCAGAGAGAGGGTCTGGGCGTATGGACGTGAGGAGCATCAACGTCACATACGCGAGAACCTGCTTTGGTGGGGGAAAACGGGGAATTACCGATTCCCCAAGCTCAAGAAACACCTCGGGGCAGGCGTCGCTGCCATGGTGCCGCGAACCCTTTGGAATGAGAGAGAAGCCGACACCAGCCGACGCGCAAAGGATGAAAGCAAGCGACTATTCCCGGGAACCAACCCGTTTGCCACGCCCAAGCCTGAGCGTCTCCTCGCCCGAGTGCTCGCGATCGGGTCTGATCCTGACGACATCATTCTCGACTGTTTCGTGGGTTCAGGTACGACTGCGGCCGTTGCCCACAAGATGCGCCGTCGCTGGCTTGCAGTCGAGCGTGAGGCAGAAACGTTGGATACCTTTGCAGTACCGCGTCTTTCCACCGTGGTCTGCGGCGAGGATGCCGGGGGCGTTACCGAGATGGTTGGCTGGGAGGGGGGCGGAGGCTTTCGTGTCCTCGACGTCGCGCCCTCGATGTTCGAAGCGGTCGACGGCCACGTCTTCCTGAGCGAGTGGGCCACCAACGGCAAGCTCGCCGAGGTAACCGCCGCGCAGCTCCACTACGACTATGAGTACGCGCCACCTTTCGCCGGTCGGCGCGGGCGCTCGCGTCTCGCCGTCATCGACGGGCTGGTCAACGAGGCCGTCGTGCAGCTCGTCGTCAATGCGCTCCCCGAGGACGAGCGCGTCGTCGTGTGCGGCACGGCCATCGACCCGGAGGCCAAGGACGCACTGCGAAAGCTGCGCCCCGGCTCGACCGTACGGAAAATCCCCCACTCGATCCTTCAGGAGTACCGGCAAGCCGCTCGGTGGACGCAACCGAGACTCTTCGCTGGCGCCAGCAATGGGGTCGGAGTACCGCAGGGAGAGGCGGCGCCAGCGTGAGCGTCGCGGAACTGGCCACCGACCCGTTCGACCTTGACCGGATCGAGGGGATTGCCGCCCGCCTCGACCTGCGCCAGCCGAACCGGGAGGCGCTGGAAAGCATCGTCTTCGAGATCGCCCGGCACTATGAGATCGACCGGGAGCCGCCACCGTTCGAGGCGGTCGTCGACCTGGCGACCGGCGTTGGCAAAACCTACGTGCTGGCAGCCACCATCGAGTATTTGGCGGCCGACGGGGTACGCAATTTCGCGGTCGTCGCGCCCGGCCGGACCATCCTCAACAAGACGGTCGGCAACTTCACGCCCGGCCATAGAAAGAGCCTCCTCGGGGGGATGGAGGTGCGCCCGGTTGTCATCACGAGTGAGAACTTCGCCACGCCGGCCATGCGCGCGGACATGGAGGACCCCGAGCAGGTCAAGCTCTTCATCTTCACCGTGCAGGCGCTCCTCAAGCCAGAAACGAAGGTGGGGCGCAAGACCCACAAGTTTCAGGAGGGGCTGGGGGAGGCGTTTTACGCACACCTGCAAGGGCTGGACGACCTTGTCGTGTTTGCCGACGAGCACCACACGTACTACGGCCCGGCGTTCTCGACGGCGATCCGTGAGCTGCGGCCGCGGGTGCTGATCGGGCTTACTGCGACGCCCGACAAACGCACGCCGCCGAGCCAGATCATCCACCGCTACCCGCTCGCCGCGGCGATCGCCGACCGGCTGGTCAAGACGCCTGTGCTGGTCGGCCGGCGCGACGATCGCGCGGACCCGGCCACCAAGCTCCTCGACGGTGTCCGGCTGCTGGAGCTGAAGGAGCGGGCCATCGCGCGCTGGTGCGAGGACACCAGTGCCGAGCCGGTGGTCCCCATGATGCTTGTGATCGCGCCGGACATCAATGAGGCCAACGAGATCGAGGCCATCGTGCGCGATCCGTCCTTCGCCGGCGGCCGCTACGCGGACGCGGTCCTCACAGTGCACTCGAAAGTGCCGGACGAGGCGCTCGCGCAGCTCGACCGGCTGGAGGACCCGGGCAGCCCGTACCGCATCGTCATCTCAGTCGGGATGCTCAAAGAGGGGTGGGACGTAAAGAACGTCTACGTCATTGCCTCCATGCGTGCCTCGGTGTCGGACATCCTCACCGAGCAGACGCTCGGCCGCGGGCTGCGGTTGCCCTTTGGTCGGTATACCGACGTCGAGATCCTCGACACGCTGGAGGTGCTGGGCCACGAGCGGTACGAGGACCTGCTGCGCAAAGCCGGCGTGCTCAATGAGCAGTTCATCGATCGGCGCACGCGGGCGGTGCTCCGGAAGAACGCAGAGGGCCGGCTCGTCCCGGTGCAGGAGACGACAACCGTCCAGGCGCCCGTCGCGACGGTGGAAGACATTACGCTTGCGCCCTCACCGCTGGAGATACCGCCCTACGCTGGCATGACGGTCATCCAGAGCATCGAGGACCACACCGCCAAGGCGGAGCAGCAACTCATGCAGCTCCAGACCGAGCTGGCGGCGCGCGCCGATCTCCCCTTGCTGCGCATCCCGCTCCTACGAATGACGCAGGTGAAGAGCGAGTTTTCGCTCGCGGACATCACCAATTTGGAGCCCTTCCGGCGCTTCGGAGAGAGCATCGCCGCTGACCCGGCCGGGAGCCTCCGGCGCGTCACCCTGAGCGCCCGTATCGTCGAGGGGCCGGACGGGCTGCGCCGGACCGAGTTGGTGACCACCGAAGCGGTCGACCGCGTGGCCTCGCCGGCGTCGCTCTTTCCGCGGGAGGAGGCCCGGCGGACGCTGACCGAGCGCGTCCTGATGGCTCCCGTAGTGCCGGCCCGGTCAAACCAGCGGTACGCCGCGGGTGAGATAGTGGACGCCTTCCTCCGTGGCCTCGGGCCGTCCGCCGAGAAGATTCTCAGCGGCTACATGGACCGGGCGGCCGCCGGGCTCATCCAGCTCGTGACGGAGGAGCACCGCAAGGTGGCCTCCAAGCCGACCTACGGTGAGGTCGTCGAGCTGGTCACCTTCGAGAAGGTGCGCACGGGGCGGCCGACGACCACGTCGGACCGCTACGGCGATTTCAAGGGCAAGAAGGGGGTCGGGTTCGAGGGCTACCGCAAGTCGCTCTACGCCCAGGACTGGTTCGATTCCTCGACCGAGCGCGACACGCCCAATATCCTCGAAGACGCGCCCGACGTCACCACATGGGTCCGGCTGCAGATCCGGGACCTGCCGATCCTGTGGACCGAGGCGCGCGAATACAACCCCGATTTCATCGCGGTCGACCACGAGGACACGCATTGGGTGGTCGAGGTGAAGATGGACAAGGAGATGCAGAGCGAGGACGTGCAACGGAAGCGTGATGCAGCTCGGCGGTGGGCCAACTATGTGAGCGGTGACGAGAAGGTGGGCGCCTGTTGGCGCTACCTGTTGGTGTCCGAGACCGACGTGAAGAACGCGAAGGGCTCGTGGGATGCTCTGAAGGGATTGGGAGGGCTGTAGTGGCCAAGTCGGATCCCGTAGGGCAGCCGGCCGATATCGCACCTGAAGTGTGGGACATCATGACGGGGTCGGCGTCGGCAGCCAGCCACCATTGGGTCCCGCGGATGGTCCTGCGTAACTTCACGCTGCATCCCCGAGAAGATGATCCCGAAATTTGGTGTCAGCCAGTTGGCCGTGAGGCGCCGCGCAGATCGCGCGTCGGAGCTGAGTGCGCGATTCGCCACCACAACACACTCGAAGCGGCCAAGCTACCGCCCAAGGCGATTGAAGGCTTCTACGCGTACCTCGAATCCGCAGCTGCGGAAGCGCTGCGCAAAATGCTCCGAGGCGAGCACTGCAACAGGGGTGATAGAGGAGCGCTTGCGCGGCTCATTGCCGCGCAGTATAAACGCACTCCGCGTTCACGCTCTGAGATTCGGTATGTCGCGGAAAAGACCCGCACCCTGCAACTCAGCGCGCGTGCAAGTACGGAGCGAGAGGCCGTGCGCGCCCGCGCGCGGGTCCAACTCACCGAGCGAGATGGTGAGGAGCCAACGGGTGAAGCCATCGACGCGTTCATCGATGATGTGGTTCATGGCCTCGAAACCGGAGCCCTGCGCGTGAAGGTGTCGCACGACTTGGAGGCTGTCGCTGGTCTCAGCGGTCTCGAAGAGCTTGCGAACGTCATCTATGACATGGCCTGGGTTGGCTTGAGGGCACCAGAAAACATGTTGGTGCTGAGCGACCACCCTATCGTGATACACGATCCTTCAGGTGAGGCCGACGAGCACGCCGCTTGGTTATCGTCCAGCACTGTGGAAGTTACGTTCCCGCTCGCAGCGGATTTCTGCCTGATGCTCTACCACCGAGCTGGTCCACCGTCCTATCGCAAGGAGAGCATTGACCGGCGCCAGGCTGAGGAGATCAACCTGCGCTCGATCGCGCACGCATGGCGGCACTACTATGGCCCGACGCAGCAATGCGTCCAAAACGCTCGGCAGTTAGCCAAACGAAATCGAGCGCGGATCGCAGCCCTACAGCCCGTTCCGGGCGGGATGCTTGTGGCGCATCGCATTGAAGGTGCAGCGTCACCGCACCGAGTCGACGTGCATCGCGCGCCCGACGAGATAAAGGTGAGCCGGCCGCGGAAGCGGTAAGGGCTCATCACCTTCGACTCACGCAGCGAGAGAACCTCGTCCCACGGGCTGCGATAGTGCCGCGCGATGAGGCGTTGGACGTCGTGGTGGACACACCGAGGAGCGCCGCGGCCTCGCCGGTGACCAGACCTCCTCTCGGGGCGTGCCCCGGCTTCGCCTGGGGCGCCCTTCATGCTGTGGCCTGGACCTGCTCACATAACAGGGTAACGTTTTTGGATAGACCAGCTTCGGCATGTGAGCGGGGTCGCGAGCGGGCACCTAGTCAGAGCTCTGGGTACACATATTTGGTACAGCTTTGGCGGACCGGATATGGTGAGTCCACCGCCTCTTGCTGCCAGCGGCGCATGCCGGCCCCCAAGCGCTGACCCGTTAGTCCCACCGACGATATCGAGCAGAAGGATTACCTGCGTGGCCTGGAACCCTGGAACGACAATTGTCCTTCAGGAGGTACGGCATGGTCGTATCTGGTCGGCACGACCAGTGATCGTAGCCGAGGACACTGGCGAACGGCTCGTTCTCTGGTGGCCGCGCGGGACGCTGTGGAAGGCGCCCACCACACCGCCGACCCGGCAACGAGCGCCAACCCGCGCGCAGCGGTTCAATTCCATGCTGGCACTCGGCGACTGGGTATTCCGGGACGCCGACTCGGCCCTCTCCAACCTGATCCTGGTCCGTCCCGGGGACTGGCACGAGGTTCGCGTAGTCTGGGATGAAGCTGGGAATACCTTGGGCTGGTACATCAACTTCCAGCGGCCTATCGCACGCACAAGCAGGACTCTTCAGACCATGGATCTCATGTTAGACATCGTGATGGAGTCCGGGCAGCGGTGGCTCTTGAAGGATGAGGATGAGTTTGATGCCCTGATCGCCGCGGGCCACATTCAGGCCCACGAGGCTGAGGCGGTGCGGCGTGGCGCTCGCGAGGTGATAGCGCAGATCGAGGCGAACACTCCGCCTTTTAGTGAGCCCTGGCACGACTGGCGCCCTGATGCCGCATGGGCAGTGCCAGATCTTCCACGGGGGTGGAACCGGAGAGAAACGCCGAGTGAACCTTGACACGGTTGTCCGCACGTTGGACGATTTGCGAGAGCGGTGTACGCTTTACCGGAGGACTACTTTGGACCACTGGCCCCTCTTCGGCCTGCGCGTTGTAACACCCCGCCTCAGCCTCGTGTACCCAACGGATGCACAGCTTGATCAGCTTGCCGCAGTCGCGGCCGCCGGGATCCACGACCCTAGCTGGATGCCCTTCACGAGCACCTGGTCCCGTAAGCAGCCACCGCAGCTTCAGCGAGATGTTCTTCAGTATCATTGGCTCCAGCGAGCCAGGTGGCGGCCCGAGGAATGGGAACTTCCCCTGCTGGTCCTCGTCGAAGGGACTGCCGTAGGCGTTCAGGGCCTCTCGGCCGAGCACTTCGCTGTGAAGCGAACTGCGGGGACCGGTTCATGGCTCGGACGGAAGTACCAGGGCCGAGGCATCGGGAAGGAGATGCGGGCAGCTATTATCCACCTCGCGTTCGCCGGACTCGGCGCTCGAGCTCTCTATACGTCTTTTTTTGCAGATAACGAGGCGTCTCTTGGTGTGACGAAGTCGCTGGACTATGCCCCTAACGGCTCTCACTGGGTGGATCGAGAAGGTGAGGCGGTGCTCCAATGGCACTTCCAATTGGCGCGAGACGTGTGGGAGCAGCGCCGCCGGGACGACATCCAGATCGTCGGGCTGGACTCCTGTCGGGAGTTGTTCGGTGTTCCGCCGGCATAGGCCCGAATAAACAGCCTCGCCCTACGGTGGCGGGAGTCGTCGCAGAGTGCGGCCATGATCGATGAGTGCGGGGTGGACCGAATCACATGACAGGTAACGTTTTCGGGAAGCAGAGCGGCGGCACTGAGTCAGCTCATTAGACTCGGCTGCAGTCGAGAGGCTGGGGCTACGATCAAGGCGACAGGGGCTGAGCGCTCTCCCACCCACGGGGAATCGAAGGAACCGTCCACTCAGGGCTAGGCTGCCAGCGAACCCAACTCTGGGCAAAGATTGGATCGTCGGTCGCTAGTAGGGCCACGGCGCGCCTTGCCTCAGTCCAGATGGCCTGTACCTCCTCGATGGTCCGTCGTCCCTGCTCCTGGGACCATACGAGTTCATCCTCGTCCTTCCAGTGCCAGGTACGATCCGGGGCGATCACGATGTCGAGGTCGAGGTCTCGCGTGTCGAAGCCCAGATCGGTACGGCGGAACGGGACCAGGATATCGACATACCATCCCAAGAAGACATTGTCGGCATCCCGCCAGAACAGGCTCACCGCGTGCATGTCGTTCGGACGCCACAGGAATAGGCGCCTATTCCCACTCCAGGTCCAATCCTCATGCGCCCCCGTGTCCTCGATCAGGAGCCGCCCTCGCGGGCCGCCTCGTTTGCCCGTACGTCGCTTGCACCGCGTGCCCGGCGCTAAATAGAGGGCGACGAGTTCATCGTCATCCTGCACAACGCGTGTCGGGAGCACAGTTCCTACGCGTCCATTTGGGTGAACAGTACGCACGGTGATTGCACACCCTGGTGCCCAGTGCATTGTTTCGCGCCGCTTCTCGTTCATGCCCGCCCTAATTCAAGGAGCGCCGGTTGGTACGCATCTCCTGCATCCGAGTGCCCATGACGCTCATATGGTCGTCTGGCAATCTTACGCCACTGCTCGTCGTCCAGCTCCCAGAACTCGAGCTGCGGCGACGCATACGCCGTCCGGAAGACGTGCGGCGTATCCACTGCCTGCAAGCGCCTCGCCCTCCGGTCATAGCGGTAGGCGTACTGGGAGAGGATGGCATCGTGATAGGCGACGTGGATCTGCCCCTCGCGGAGCCAGAGCGTCACGACCCGCTCCTCCTGCCGATGCCGGAGCGCTCGCTGGAGCACATGCTGCTCGACATTAGTGCCACGAACTCACCGCAACACCTCAACCGGTGTCCGCAGGCCGTCCTCCCGTTCTCGATGTGCCAAATGCGGCGTCGTGTTGAAGAGTTCGACGAAGGCTGCATGGCGCTCCTGGATCTCCTCGAGCGTGGTCGCGTGCTCGAAGTGAGCATCCGCCAGTCGCAGTTCGACTTTGAACTGCGCTTCGATCAGGTTCTGCCAGGGCTTGCCCTTCTCGATATGGCACACCTCGATGCCCAACTCCCGAAGCAGATCCTCATAGGTATCTGCGGTGAAGACCGACCCGTTGTCCGAGACCATGCCACCTGGCCGGCCGTACTCAGTGATGGCCGCGCTCACGAGCTGCAGGACCGCCACGATGTCCTGGTGCTCACACGCCATCGCTGCCAGGATCTTGCGTGAATAGCCCTCGATAATGAGGAGCGAGTAGACCCAGTGCCGATCCTCTCCGATGCTGGCAGAGGCGGCACGGGCCGCATCGGCGGCCCCTCGGCGATGGAACAGCCTCGGCATTGAGCAACTTGGCGATGCCAGCCCTGCTCCTCAGAGGTTGTCCTTGATCCACTCGGAGCCGCGCTGGTTGAAGCCCATCCATGCGGCCGCCCGGCCGCTGACGTCGATGACGAGCAGTTCGTCGTTGGCGTCGATGAGTGGCTTGAGGACGTCGCGAACCGCTTTCGGCGTGTGCTCCGTCTTGATGAGCCACGTGGAATCGAGGTGGTGCCACCACGTGCCAAAGGACTTCAGCTTGTCAATGAGCGGATCGTAGTCCTGACCGGGTTTCTTCAAGTCGTAGCCGACGAGGAGCGTTGCCATCAGACGCCTTTCTTCTTCGGAGTGTCATCGGGGCTGTGCGCGTCGTCCGCGCGCTGTCGGAAGCGGACGACGTTTCCGTTCGCCATGCTGTCGCTCGGAGGGGACGTTGGCTCGCCGGCGTACGCGGCGAGCAGGGTTGTAGTCAGTGGGAGAGGCCACGACATGTCGTCCGCGAGACGCCGCGCTGGGTCCGTGTCTCCGTACACCATCTCGACCATCTTGCGAAGCGCGCGGGGTTGCTCCGGTGCGCGGCCGCCCGGGTCCTGATTCCGCCAACCTCGCGCGGTTGCTTGGTGGTACAAATCGCCCGCCTGGCGCTCGTTCAACAGGTCGAGGTCGCGCGCCCGGTGGATAAGGGCCTGAATGGATACGCCCCACCGTTCGCGGAGCTGCATGAGCCCAGTGAGCGTGACCGGCCGCTCAATCTCCCTGCGGAGAGCGTCGGCCGGCAGCAGGAAGTTGGCCGCAAACTCATCCGCCTCAGCCTCGATCGTCGCAACAGACCCACGCGGGGACTGATGCATGACGAGGTGACCGAGCTCGTGTGCGACGTTGAACCTCAGGCGGCCGGCGTGCTCGCGGTGGGCCAGAACCATGAGCGGCCGGGACTGGAGGTCGGCCGTCCACGCCGAAAAGGCGTCCTGCTTCGGGAGGTCGAGTGACGAGGGCAGAGCGAGAACAAGAGCACCGCTGCGTTCCAACGTTCGGACGAGGTTGGGTATGGGCGTGTCGGAAGCGAGCCCCATTCCGCCGCGGGCAATCTCGGCCGCTTCGACCGGCCGTTCGTCGCTGATCTGCGGCAGCCGGAGAGTGGGAAGACGGACGCGCTGTCCAAGCCGTTGCAGCAGCTCCAGGGTGAGCTGCCCGAGTCGGGCTGTCTGGCTCTTCTCCTTGGCAGTGACCGATGCGCGCGCCCGGTACATGAGCGTGCCGAGTGGGAAATCCGGAGGCGGAGGAAGCCGAAAGAAGCTGACAGGGAAACCTGTTGCGAACGAGAGCGACTGCAACGCCGCCTCGGAGGGCTGGATGATTCCTGCCTCCATCTGAGCGACAGCCGGCTGGCTGACGTTGATGGCCACGGCAAGCGCCGACTGTGTCATCGGCAGCAACTCGCGCGCCTGACGGATGCGCTCACCGGTGATCACTGAGCAGCTCCGGCGTCCTCGTCGGTCTCCACGGTGATGTACCCGAGGTCGAGGTCTTCGTCGTCATCGTCGGGCTGGAGGACCGCGACTGCCGGCATAGCGTAGGGTGCGGTGATGGGGAGCTGCCAGCTACACGGGACGTCCGAGCCGAAGGGCGCGGTACCCATTGGGCAGGCGACGAGCAGCTCGGGCTTCATCATCCATGCTGCGGTGACGTCCCACAGAATCAACAGGTTCGTCACATCGGGCGTCAGACCGGGCAGCTCGCCTTGGATGTAGCCGCCCTGGTTGTAGAACCGCCGCCCGCGATGGCTCTGCCCGGGGACAGGAGCTGCACCGCGGAACGCCTTACGGATGCGGATGTGGTAGACGCGCCCCTCGTCGAAGAGGGAGTGGCCCGGCACGGTGTAGTGCAGGTGCAGCCCAAGATTTTGCGTCTCGTCAATTTCGTACTCGGCTTCGTGGCCCAGCCCCCGTAAGCGGCTGCGGGCCTCGGTGCGGACGAGCGTCGAGAACAGATAGGGCTCGTAGGTCCGGCCGGTCCACTCAAAGTAGTCGCGCGCGTGCTGGACGCCAGCCTCGACTGCCTTGAAGAGAACGGGCCGCAGTAGGTCGAGATCAGCGAGGACGATGTCGGCGGATGTTGCGGCAATCATGCTTATATTATAAGTGAGACATCTGGCAGTCGCCAGTCGAAGTCCGGTCCTGAGTGGGCCGGGCCACACGTTCGAAAGTGAGGATTTGAGCTATGGAGGATGGATCACCAGCGACAGCCGCCGTGGCGCGGGTCGAGAGACCGGCGCGGGCGCTCCTCGGGTGGATGGCTCCCGACGAGGCGCTGCTGACGCTCACGGGTAGGCGGCAGGATGTTACTGCCACACGTGAGCAGGAGCAACGGGCCGAGGCGGCACGAGCCGCCGTAGCGGCCCGGTCGGCAGGCTTCGACCAGGAGGGCGTCGAGGCGCCGGTTCCGCCGGAGCTGGATGCCTACACGACCGCGCTGCGCGGCGACGCCGCGGCAGCGCAGCTCTTGAACAGTGGATGGCGCGTTGCCATGATCGATCTCGCACGAATCGTGGCCGCACAGCCGGTGATCCATACGGACCATGCGGAAGAGAGGACCGCGGGCCTTGATGCCGAGGACATCGCGGCCCTGGCGGCCGTGTCGCTGCCGATCACGGCACCGCCGCAGCTCCCGGTCCATTTCGATCCTGGACAGAGATCGTGGGTATTGTCCTCGGCGAATCCCAACCTCCGGGTGATCAGCCACGCCATCGGACAGACGAACGGAGCGCCCGTCATCGGGTTCATGGTGGGATTGCTGCCGTCCTTCGTGCGGGCTGCGCGTTACCAGGGCCGCTACATCCTCGTGGACGGCTACCACCGCTCCTATGGCTTTCTCCGAAGGAACATCAGGGCCGTTCCGGCACTGGTCGCGGACGTTGCCGCGTTCGAGCAACTCGCGTTGCCTCAGGCAGGAATGTTGCCTCAGGATGCCTACCTCGGTGAGCGTCCACCCGTGCTCGCCGACTATCTGGATGACACAGTCGCTGCTGACGTGAGTGTGCCATCCACCCAGAAAACGATCGTGATTCCAGCCCTGGAAGTGAACGCGGGATAGGCGTGTAGGGTGCGCCGTCATCTCCTCGGGCTGGCCGGTCGCCCCGAGGTCAGTGGGAGTGGCTGAGACCCCGCAGCTCAAGCAGTTCAGCCAACAACATCGGGGACGGCCTACTGCGGCAGCAACGGGACCGCCTCGCGCAACTCCCTCGTCTCCAGGTGGTCGACGTAGCGCGGCCGCGCAATGACCGTAGGGCGAAGGTGTGGCGCACCGAGAATGATGCCGAGCGGTGCCCGGTTGCGCGATTTCATTTGGTGCCTGCTGCTATTCTAACTCGTGATAATACAACTGTATCGCGGGTCAGAAGTGAGGCGATGGTGCACACCGGGGTGATCAAGAAATGACGTCCGACGCCGCAGAGGGGTCCGCCGAAGCCGTGCGAGCGCCCTTGAGCTACCCGCCGCTCACCCCTCCGCATCTGCGCTACCAGTACTGCCCCATGTGCCGGTACGCGTTGGTGGATTTCTGGGACCCCGACGGACTGTTCCGGTCTCGATGTCCCGCGTGTGACTGGACCTATTACCCGCCCAATCTGTACGGCATTGCAGCCGTCGTCACTACTCCAGATGGTCTTGTGCTCATCTTCCCTCCTGAGGAGCCGCCGGAGGCGCCAGCAGCACTGCCTGCGGGGATCGCCGAGTTTGGAGAAAGTCCCGAAGAGGTGGTGATCCGTGAGGTGCGTGAGGAAACCGGTCTGACGGTCGAGATCGTACGAGAGCTGGGGCGCTGGTTCAATCGGGACCTTCCCTTCGGCCCTATGGTGCAGTTCCTCTTCGAAACCCGCGTCGTGGGTGGCACGCTGCGCGATGGACTGGAAGGACCCGTCGCAGTCTTTCCGGAGGAAGCGCTGCCGGCTATCTCTCCGAATCGCCCAGGCAGCCGCCGCGCGTTGGCCGCGTTCATCGAGGCGCGAAGAGCCGAACGGTATGGGGTAGAACATGTCTGAGGAGCACCTCGTGGAGCGCTCCGAGACGGCTCTCGCCCGCTGGCAGGAGCTTGAGGAGGCGGTCCGGCAGTACGCCCGGGCCAGCAAGGCACCCAACACAGTGCGCGCCTACCGGTCCGATCTCGGCGACTTCACCATGTGGTGCACCGACCACGGCCTGGCACCGATCCCGGCGACACCGGAGACGGTCGCGCTGTACATCACGGCGCTGGCCGGTGCCGGTGCCAGGCCGTCGACCATTCAGCGGCGACTCTCAGCGCTCTCGCAGGCGCACCAGCTCTCCGGCCATGAGCCTTCTCCCACCCAGTCCCCGATCGTGCGCACGACCATGGCAGGGATCCGGCGGACCTTGGGCATGGCGCCGGCCCAGAAGGCGGCCGTGGTCACCGCCGAGCTGCGCACCCTGCTTGCGGTGACTCCTGCGGACACGCTCGCGGGCCTGCGGGACCGCGCCCTGCTCCTCGTCGGCTTCGCTGGCGGCTTCCGCCGCGGCGAGCTGGTGGCACTCGACGTCGAGGACGTCGAGGAGACCGAGGAGGGCCTGCGCCTGCGGATACACCGCAGCAAGACCGACCAGGAGGGCGAGGGCCGCGAGGTGGGCATCCCCCGCGGCCAGAAGCCCGCGACAGATCCGGTACGGGCGCTGCGCGCCTGGCGCGCGGCGGCGGGGATCGACAGCGGTCCCCTCTTCCGACCGGTGAACCGCCACGACACCATGCAGGACCGCCGGCTGACCGCCGAGGGGGTCGCCATGGTAGTGAAGCGCGCCGCGGTGCGCGCGGGGCTCGACCCGGCCCGCTACGCCGGCCACTCGCTGCGCTCCGGACTGGCGACGGCGGCGGCCGCGGGCGGCGCGCCGGAGCGGGCGATCATGAAGCAGACGGGGCATCGGTCCGTCGAGATGGTGCGCCGCTACATCCGCGCGGGATCACTGTTCCAGGAGAACGCCGCGGCGTACGTCGGGCTGTGAACGAAACAACCTCCTCGCCCGCACCGGTCGCGCGTGACGTCCATGCGTTGCTCCACTTTGGATGGGCGTGCGCCGAACTACGAGGACGCTACCGACAGATACTCACCGATCGCCCGGAGCGCGCGCCCGAGAGGAGTGGACCGCGCCACGAGTACACGCTACCGCTGAACCACGAGCGCTCCGCCGCGGAGCTGGCCATCCAAGCCGAGAAGGAAGTGGCCAGCTTGGCCGCCGAGCTGGACTTTGATGTGCCCGTAGCCGATCTGCCGCATCACCCGGATCCGCCCAATGGCACCGTCATCACGTACATCCGCACGTACTGCATGAAGACCAGCGACACGCCCGAGGCGGACCGCCACAACGTCTGGATGGAGCTGGCAAACATCTTCCATGCGTGGGACACGCTGGTGCAGGACGTTCTGGCGCCGGCATCCGCAACGGAGGCGGCGGCGTACCAACTCGGTCGCGGCCTTGCAGAGGCGTACTGGTCGCTGGACCCGGGAGCTGAAGACAGCGATGCACGGAGTTGGGCCAGCCTTCTCGGTCGCGCACGCTGCGATGCGTTGCAGCGGTTCATGGTGCAGCTCACGCCGATCTACGATTCACTGACGGCTGCCGCGGTCCGCGGATCACTGGAGACGTGGCGGGAGATCGCAGCGGCGCCACAGTGCCGCGACCATGCCGCGGCACTGCCGAAGCTGCACGAGCAGCTTCGCAACTGGCACATGCTGCTCGTTGAAAGCGTGACTCCCGATGGCTTCCTCACCATCCGCCGGCTTCTTGCTGCACGCGGCAGCACGTGGGGCATCATCCGGGCGTTCTGGGGGCCGGTGGTCCTGGCGCTGATCGGCTTAGTCGTGGCCGCAGTGGCGGTTGTGCTCCTCACGGCATACAAGAAGAGCGCCCCGGTCTCAGCCGGGCTCGCAGTTCTCGGGCTGTTCGGGGTCACGGCCGCCGGTGCACTGGCGAAGGCCAAGGACGCCACTACGGCGTCTCTGACGCACATGCGCGATGCCGCGAATCGCGCTCTGGTGGCCGAGGCTGTCACGGTCGTCCCGGAGGAGGCGCAGGGCTGGCATTGGCAATGGCCCCTTGTCCGGGTTGTGAGAGTCAGGCCCCGAAAGGAAGGACCGCGTGTCAAGGGTTGAGGAATCTCAGGTCCGGGTCGTCCCCTACGACGCTGATTGGCCTGTCCTCTATGAGAATGAGGCCCAGCGGCTCCGGACAATCCTTTCCGGCATTGCTGTTGACATGCAGCACTTTGGGAGCACTGCGGTGCCTGGGCTGGACGCTAAGCCGAATGTCGACATTCTCGTCGGCGTGCCCGCAGGGGCTTCCCTTACCACGGAGCAGATTGATGCGCTCACCCAGCATGGTTACGAATACCTGGGCGAGGATGGTCGTCGCCCAGGGCGTGTGTTCTTTCGGAAGCGGGGCGTTGCGTCGTTCAATCTCAGCGTTGTCCCCTTTGGCAGCGAACTGTGGCAGGACAATCTGGCGATTCGCGACTATTTACGGACCCACCCAGACGAAGCGAGACAGTACGCCAACGTTAAGTACGCGGCGACGGCAAAGTCGCCGTACAGTCTGCTCGGGTACCAAAACCGGAAGCGTGATTTCGTAGAGAAACTGCGCGAGGTAGCACGCGCATGGGCAGTGAGCGGTGACCGTCGAACCTGAACCGCACATCTTGGCGAGCTTCGAGACGGCCCGTGGCCGGCGGCGCGCCGGAGCGTTGTTCCAGGAAAACGCAGCCGCTTACGTGGGGCTGTGAGCAGGTAGAGGCGCCAGCAAAGCGGCGCAAAGGCACTGGGGCCTGCTCCGTGACTGCGCAGCGTGGCCGCAGATGCTTGAGTCTCAGTCGGTCTGTGCCTCAAGGGTCTTCCGAAATGTAAGAGCATGGCCCTCGACAGCAATTGCTGACCGGCTCTTGCATCACGGTGAGGTCTTCTACCTCAAAGGCCTATCCTGGCGCCTCAGAGGACGGACACCGAACGATACTCTACACTCATCAGAGGCATCGACGTAGGTGGCCTACTTTTACACCGGCACGTGGTCTGCTTCGTAACCGGCGTTTACAGCTGCGACCCCTGGACTCCAGCGCCGCGCTGTGCACCACATCGTCGTCCTGCGTCACCTTCGACCATCAACCGATCATGGGTAGGGGGCTCGCCGGGGCAGGCTGTAGGACCACTCCGGATCATTGCCACAGATGAGCTGAACCTGTTCTGCCTCCCGCCGCCCCAGAAGCCAGGCAAGGAGGGCATAGGACGCACCGCCGACCACGGCGTCCGCGTCGTCGCTGTCACCCTCCGTCACCTCCACTGTGGCGCCGCGCTGGACCACGCGCCATTGCTTGCCGGTGTCCGTGGCCCGCACGAGCCAGCTTCGCCCATCGATCACGGCAGGGCCGCGC
>JAABUX010003027.1_pt1 | contig 22827 bp, 22 predicted proteins | sample 5561851 | NCBI WGS metagenome assembly JAABUX01 (sample SAMN10711883, study PRJNA513361) | rock metagenome | isolation source: Antarctica rocks | place: Antarctica: Victoria Land, Richard Nunatak red sandstone | collected 2016-01-03 | reverse complement strand
TGGGGCGCTATAGGGACCGTTGTCCAATCTTATACAACCCAAGGAGCTCAGCCAATACCTTCAGGCACAGGCAATTTTCGTGAAAGCTCGACCGGTGGTGAATTACAACCTTGCTCAAGTTCAGGCCCTCCGTTTTTCAATTCTACATCTACACTCCAGAAAGGCGGGTTGGGTACGGGTGGGTATCCCACTTCAGCTCCCACTGTGATTTCTCCGGAGACGATAACGGCCACAATCCCTTATCCCGTGACAGCTGGACTGTCCACACCCTGTTCGAAAACCGTAGGCGCTGAGACAGGCTCCAACGCCACCACAGCGTATTTTCCACCTTCAGTGGCTGGATCAGGTCCTGGAAGTGATGCAGCTGCGGAACCCTCCAATATACCACCTTTAACTTCTACGGCCGGGTTGGTAGCTTCAATGGCCCCAGCTTCGAACAATCAGGCGGTAGATTCTCAAGCGAACCAATCTCCGATTCAGACTGCTGGGACAGATAGAGGCTCAAGTCTAATTGCAATGAACCTCAATACTGTACCACTCTACAGCCCTCACCCTGCTGGTACACCTATTCCATTGCAACAATCGCTCTACCAGATAGTTGGATCAGCTAAAGGCACTGCTACGGCGCAGATCATTCTTCCGCCGCCTCTGACTCCACCAAGCAGTGCTACCACCCAAAGGCCTCCATCTTCATCTGGCATTAATTCGCCATGTATCAAGAACACTAGCACCCGACACATGACCGTGGACGTACGTATTCTTCTGTCCTCCACCTCGACGTAAAGCAAAGAATCGAGCTAACATTGCCTGGCCAATAGTATGCCGAAGTCAATCCAAATTCCGATTTCGGGCCCCTAATCTACTTCGGCCTCAACTACACTACATTCTTTCTGACCGCCTACCCAGCTCCAAATCACATCGCAACAGCCCCGGAGTCCAATCCTAAAACCATAGCAGTCGCCTCTCCTCACCTCAGCTTCTCCCTCTACACAATTACCCTCTTCTGCGCCTCTAGCTCGCCTATAATAGGCAAATGCACTATAACAGTGTACGGCCTGGGCAAATCTGGCTCTGGGAGTTCGACGACAGGTTCAGTAGACTCAATCATCATGTCTGGAGCCGCTGAGCGGGATCTCAAGTTTGCGGGTAATTGGAGAGATCTGAGCGAAATAACCTTCAGGGCTATGTATGGCAACGAGACTGTGGGTGTAGGGATGAGAGCTGCTGAGTATGCGGTCACGGACTCTTGTTAGCGATAAAGAAACAAATCTGTAAATAGTTGTAATGTATAAAATAGCTGAGTCTCTTGACCCGAAGATTCGCCGACGGAGTCTGTTCCGCTTGTAGAATACTTCTCTAGAGGTTCGTTTGAAATCCATACAGGTTGATCTGGAATGGAGGGCGAACGGAGTGACCATGAGAGTCGTCGCTGGATGTCCGTTACCGGCCAGCCTCTCGATTTGGGCTTCGACTCGGGCTTTCGAGGTCTGTCCGCACCGTTGACTTTGCATGCCCCTGTGGTCCCAGTCTGAACATCTAGTAGGACAATGCGTCTCGATAAGCTCGTACGAGAAGCTCAACCAATTAGGCGAAGGCAGTACGAGTCCCTTATCCATACGTTCACCCACTGCGCTCACCAAATGTAGCGTACGGCGTCGTCTACCGCGCAAAAGACCTGCAGACCTCCCGCGTGGTCGCACTCAAGCAGGTCCGCATTCCGGCAGAGGAGCGGCAAAACGGCATACCCATCACTGCACTACGAGAGATATCTATACTTCGGTCGCTGAAACACAGCAACATCATCAACGTCCTGGACGTGGCGGTTGGGGATCATACGATGGAAGAGATATACATGGTCATGGAGTATGCCGAGCAGGTATGGTGATCCAATGCCAGCGAGTGAAACCGAAGGTATTTTGAGGGCATGGCGCAACTGGCTGGCTCTTTCTCCGAGGCTAGGATCTTGCGAACATGCTTGACGAGTTGCATGTCAAATTCACCATGAGCCAAGGTGATTTCCGAACGCGTGTGAGTCGTAATCGATTGCTGATTGCCTTACTCCCTGCAGTCAAATGCCTTTTCCGACAACTTCTAGAAAGCCTCGAGTATCTGCACAGGAACGACATCATCCATCGGTAAGCTGATCCCGACCCAAACACCAAGACATCCGACTGATTTCATTTCAGGGATGTCAAGCTCCAGAACATATTTTTGACAGCTCGAGGTGTCCTCAAGCTCGGTGAGTGTGCAAAATTCAGCAAGACCCCATTCCAGCCATTGACTGTAACAGCCGATTTTGGTATGGCTCGTGCATACAGTCCGCGACCCTTGACTCCTGGGACTGTAACAATATGGTATCGAGCGCCAGAGTTGTTACTGGGCACGAAATATTACACCCCTTCCGTAGATCTATGGTCCGCTGGGCTTGTGCTGGCCGAGCTGCTCCTCGGTTCACCATGTCTTACTGGAGAGACGCCAATCGAGCAGTTGAGCCTTATCGTCAAGCTCATAGGTTCACCTTCCCCGGACGATCTAACAGCGTTCTCAGCCATGGGATGCCCTGAGCTCATAAAATGGCGCCGAGAGTCATTGGCACCCGGTCGAGCAGATAATCTGGAGCGAAAGTTTCTTGCCAATACCTCGGCAGAGACTTTCAGTGTGCTACAAGGCTTTCTGAAATGGGATCCTCAGGCTCGATGGACGGCTACTGAGGCATTGGGCTTGGGTAAGAGCAGGAACGCTGAAATGGCGGAAGAATGGTGGAAGCAGAGTCCACGGGCCATCGAAAAAGACTTGTTGCCAACTTTCCCCGAAGTTCGAAACGCAGAGCACGTTAAGAGTGTAGCAAGCCGGGGAAGAATCGAAATGCAGCGCCCAAGTGGAATCTCAAACAGTGACTCTAAAGGCGGAGGCTACATATTTGACTTTGGCGATCAACAGGTACGAAGACCTTCAAAGAGACATCGAGCAGATTGAATCACAAGACCTGGACATCGATAATGAGTGGCCGAGATTCAGAGATTATCGTTCTGTGACTAGGTGTGATTTATTGAATGATGTACTCTTAATGCATGGAGAATGATGAGGGATGATTGTTCGGAGTGCTCTGGGTGCTGCTCTCCTCGCTCAGCTGAGCCACTCTGGGCTTATCATGCAGTAGCATCATGCAAGTAGTCCCTAGCTACCTTCCCGCCGAGACTGGTGCCCGTCTGTCCCAACCCGTTATCAATGGCCAGACATCATCTGACGCTGTTGTTGCGCACTGGCCATCGCCCATCAGGGCTTCTGGAGGGTGAGAGGGCGGTAACGGGATCACGAGTCCTTGGCGTGGGCCACACGAAGCGGGCCAAGGTCAGTAGCAGTTTGTGGGGCACCAAACACCTCGTCTTCCTATTTCACTCTCCCTTCACAACCCACCTTAGGGGGGCAACTAGAATATTTGACAGCGGGCGCTTTCACAGTCCCGAGCTCATAGTCCATTCACAGCTTTCAACTTCCCACACAAACGTCGAGAACAGCCATTGGTGCCTAGAACTATTGTTCGGGGAAGAGATTTGTACTTTGGGTACGCGAGCCAAAATGACTCGAAAGCTGGTCTACTATGGGGCCCTGATGGCCTTTCTGGCTGGTAAGATTCTGGGTGCCATACTGAATAGTAACTTGCTCTGACTGACACCTCCAACAGCCTGTGCTATGACCTTGACCAGCATAATGATACCACGCTGGATAAGCTGGGATAGCGAAACAGTAAGAAACTCACAGCCCATACAAACGCCCAGCTGTATCTGACGTACCACCAGCCCAGCGGTGAAAGAATCCACTACACATACGGCCTCCACCGCCGCTGTTCCTCCCTGACCGGATCCTGCGAGTACTTCCCACAACCCCAAGACTGCCATGGCGATCGATACTTTTGCTCAATGTGGCGCTCCGTCGGCTTCCTCATGTCCTTCGCTATTGTGTTTGAGGGTGTGACGCTCATAACGTACATGGTGATACTGTCGGGAGGAAAGCAGAAACGAGAGTCAGGCTGGCCGATACTGAGTGGGCTGCACTTCATCGTGGCAGCTCTGCAGCTAGCGGGGATGGCTATAATAGTGAGTACCTTATATGGCCTCTCAGATGCCGAATCAGGTCTGGCATGGTTGTGCTGACACTGGCTACTAGGCGTATCTCTACGACAACGACGACCGCTTCTTTCCTGGGTGGAAGCTCGACGTCTCTTGGGTTCTGTGCACCGTCAGCTGGACCGTGATGGCTCTACTAGGTTGTGGCATTATCACATCGGCCATTTTCTTACCACATGAGGGCGGTTACGAATTAATACCTGGCGATGATTGGGGACGAGGAGACGAATGACTCATCCTATCCAACACAGAGACCTGGTAGAGGGAATTGGAAGTATTAGGGCTGCTTGCTTCGATCGATGATCGTGAAAGGCTTTTTGCAACAAGGGCTCATTGAGCTTTAATACTATGTATGGCTGGCATGTCTGGCGGACGAGCTTATGGCATTTACGGGCTACGGCTCTGAACGTACGGCGTTGGGTGGCGTACTTGCTGATCACTACAATACGAGATTCGTAGTCTCATGCATATCTTTGGCGTTTCTTTCTTGCTCTCTTGAGCTCTTTCGATAATCGGTCTCTTAGGCTCGGACAGATGTATGGAGATAATGTAGACAGAAAGCAGAGAACCACAATTGTGGTTTCATTTCATCACTGATGAGATCGCATAAGGTCCGCTTTACAAGTTCGGCAGTGTATTATCCTGCACTTGTCAATCTTATCAAACTCTATATAATTTTACATAGTGGCGAACATTGTCTGAGTCAGCATGCTTGGCCGAGTGGTCTAAGGCGTTAGATTTAAGTCGTTCATCTCCACCTAAGGCATGAATGGGATACTCTAATATCGTAAGATGCGTGAGTTCGAACCTCACAGCATGCATTATTCTTTTGTATTTTGTGCTTTTGCTGGTTACGGTAGGTTCTTTGTGTTTGAGAGAATCGTTTGAGTGGGATTTTTATGGGGTTGGGGTTTGGGATTCCGTTGTTGCGGTTGGTTGTTTGGGTTTTGATCATTGTAAGGTACTTTTGATTAGTATCATGAGGACTTCATGTAGGATAATAATATATGGAACGACCTGGTAAAATGTGTCCCATTTCAATAACTACGATTCGTATAATCGAGAAAACCCTTTCTCCGGCGGTTGCAGCCAATTCCTATCGTCATATTGATGCTGGCCTTCGATGCAATGGAACGTATATATAAATCTGCTGTTCCCACTTAAATTCTTCTCGCTCTTATGCAATAGATTTCCATGTATGAGTACCAGCGTCCCGGCCTTGACCTCCCCCAACTCATAATGTTCCTCACCTCCAGCAACCTCCTCCTCGACCTCCAATTCATCCGGAAACCGCGCTCCCTTCACGTCCTCAAATCCTGTCCCTCCTCCCTCCTTTCTCACAAATCTACTCTTCACAGGCGATCTCCTATGACTTCCCTTTGCGAAGCTCAAACACCCATTTTCCACCGTCGCGTCCTCAAGCGCTATCCAGAAGCCCACCGCACTCGGCGGGTTCGTGTATAGGAAAGTACTATCCTGATGCGGCGGCACCCGGCCTCCGATCTCAGGCTGTTTGCAAATGATCATGCTCTGCAGCACCCTCGGATCTCGAAACCCGATCGCTTTCGTAATCTCCCGGTGCAAAGGTGTGAATGTCGCTTTTCGAAAGGGTGGAGAGAGTTCGTGTAGATAGTGACCTATCTTGTTTATGGCGCGGTGTTTCGGTTTCGTCAGGTCGCCGGTTTGGGGGGAGAAGGCGTCTTCTTCGAAGAAGAAACGGATTTTGTCGCCGGAGGTTAGGAAGTAGTCGTCGCCGACGTGGGAGGAGCTTTCGCCGGTGGAGAATTTGGTCATGGGGTGGGAGGTTAGGGAGAAGGATGAGAGCATGGTGTTTGTTGTGGAGAGGAGGTCGGATATTGTGGATGGAGAGAGGGCGTTGGGGAGGAGGAGGTAGCCGTTTTGGTTGTATGAGACGAGCTGCTCTTTTGTAAGCTTGGTGGGGATGGGGGGGCTGTCGGCTGGCGTCAGTTTGTGTGCGGGCGCCATGGTGACGATGCTTGAGGTGGGCAAGAGACGCGAATAAAGATTGCGCTCAGGAAGTTCGGGAGATTAAGCTGTCTGAACTGGAGCATCAATCACCCGGAGTACGGCGGACGATAATTGACACTAGGACAAAATCAAACCACCAAGAATGATAGTAGGTAGGTATTACGCGTACAGGCTTAGGAGCCTCTCTATTAGGCTTAGCGGCCAACTAGCGGAGTAAAACCTCAGGGGTAACGTTACGGTCACGCCCAGGAGGCTGCTTCTGGGGGGCACAGTTAGGGGAGCGCCCGGGGGGCTACTTCCGGGGGACACGTTAGGGGAGTGCCCAGGGGTCTACTTCCGGGGGACACGTTAGGGGAGCGCCCGGGGGTCTACTTCCGGGGGACACGTTAGGGGAGCGCCCGGGGGTCTACTTCCGGGGGACACCGTTAGGGGAGCGCCTAGGGGGCTGCCTCCGGGTAATAGGCCGCTAAGGTAGACGCTAATAAGGATAGGGCGTACGCGTAATACCTACCTTAACATACTATTATCCTTGGTGGTTTGATTTTATCCTAGTGTTGATTATCGTCCGCCGTACGGAGGCCTTATCGACTTTAGGGTTTATAGCGGGTAGACCGCCGCTGAATCCTTGGGGGCTGGTTCGGCCCGGAACCGAGGGTGTAGATATCGAGGCATCATGAGATCAGTGTTTTTAACCTTACAATACACTTCCGAGACTAACAATACACCTCACCACGTTTCCGCCTTTATCTCTGCTACTGTGCGCCACTCTTGGTCCTGTAAAAACTTGCAGATATTGACGCTGTCATGTCTGCCCCAAAGAAGAACAAGCTGGACAATCCTTTCTACTGGAAGATAGTGGGGGGTTGACATTTTCTGGATCATGAGCAAAGACTTGGAAGATGGCAGTCTTGCTATCATTCCTCCAACCAGGGACTTGGAAAACGCCGAAAACGAGCTCTCGTTTCGAGCCGTAGCACCAGTCAGCATACATGTCAAGAATCTCAAAGTTGGTATCGATGTATCTCCTAACAGCATCTTATCTATCTTCCGCAGTAATAGAGGCGCTCGTGAAGAAAAATTCAAGGCAATACTCAAGGATGTCAATGCATACATGCCAAGTGGTAGTGTTACTGCCATCATAGGTTCCAGTGGAAGTGGGAAAACCTCCGTGCTCAACACTCTCTCGCACCGTGTTGGCGGAGGAAGATTGAAAGCCACAGGTGATATCACATACAATGGCAACTCGAAATTATCGAGCATCCGAAGTGCTTATGTCATGCAGCAGGATATACTGCTACCGACCCTGACTGTACGAGAGACTCTGCGGTATGCTGCCGAGCTAAGGCTTCCACCCCCAACAACGGATAAGGAGAGACTGAAGGTTGTAGAGGAAGTCATTCTCGAGCTTGGCTTGAAGGAATGCGCCAACACCAGGATCGGTAACAGTATACACCAAGGATGCTCTGGTGGCGAAAAACGTAGAACATCCTTGGCTGTACAGATGCTGTCCAATCCTTCTGTGCTATTCCTTGATGAGGTCACTACAGGACTCGATGCGGCCACTGCATTCCAACTCGTCAACACTCTTAAATCTCTTGCGATTAAGGGGCGGAATATTATATGCACAATACACCAGCCCAGAAGTGAGATCTGGAACCTCTTCGATTATGTGCTTTTGTTAGCTGGGGGCTCCCCAGTCTACAGTGGATCAGCAGCAAGGTGCTTGCCATATCTTGAAGATCTTGGCCATGCCTTGCCAACCTTCGTCAATCCGGCAGAGTACTTGATAGACCTTTCTGCGATAGATACTCGAACTCCGGAAGCAGAGGTCAGGACCTCTACACGCGTGTCAGGTCTCGTACAGGCATTCAAAAATTCGCCAGAGAACGAAGATCTTTATGCAATGGGTGAGGAAAAGTCGGTTGACACAGGTGAGCATGCTGGAGTTATATCCACGCAAACGCATGCTCCTCTGGGCCATCAAATCAGGGTCCTCACTGCTCGTACCTTGAAAGTTACGTATCGTGATCCCATGGGTGTGGCTGGGAGTATGCTGGAAGCCATCAGTATGGCAGTCATTACAGGCTGGATCTTCTTGCAGTTGGATGGTAGCCTGTCCGGAATACGCAGCAGGGAAGGCGCCTTGTATAATGCAGCAGCTCTTCAAGGTTACCTCGTCCTGATATTCGAAACATATCGCCTTAGTATTGACATTCAACTCTTCGATCGTGAACATGGAGAGGGCGTAATCAGTGTTTCGTCTTTCCTGCTCAGTCGTCGACTGGCTCGCTTGTTCATTGAAGACGTACCTGTTCCGTTGATCTTCTCAGTGATTTACTATTTTATGGTAGGATTTCGTCCACTGGCGAGCCAATTCTTTGTCTTCTTCAGCATTCTGTTATTGAGCCAGTACATTGCTGTAAACTTCGCTACCCTTTGCATCGCGGTCTCAAGGTATTTTGCGACTGCCTCGTTCGTAGCAAATATGGGATTTACGCTGCAGTCTTTAGGCTGTGGCTACTTCGTGCAACCGAATCAGATACCCATATGGGTTCGATGGCTGAAGGTATGATCTAATTATGGCCTTTGGACGATCTCTTACTAATTCAGCAGGGCAGTGGGCCGCCTATGTGTTTTACGGTAACGGTGCCTTAGCAGCCAACGAATTCGTTGGACATACCTCGGATCCTAAAGGACAATTATATGATTGTCCCGTCACCGGTGGTACTTCAAACCCTGCATGCAATCAATACACCGGGCTGTATATTATGGAGACGCTCGGGTATCCCTCGAACTGGATTCTTAGACCCATCATCGTCCTATTTGGCTTTGCGATTGCCTTCTTCCTTGGAGCAGGCGTACTCCTCAGACTCTGGAAAGTTGGTATTGGCATCTCTAGAGCTCAGAAGGACGATACAGACTACTCTGCGGGCAAAGAATCCATGATTTCTCGTAGCCCTCAAGATATACGATCGGTTAGTATTCACCTGAAGGACTATAGCCTCAATATACGGAGACGAAATGCTAGGTTGAAAAAGATTCCAAACCTTTCCATCTTGAAGTCTCTGAATTCGACATTCGAGCCAGGCGTGCTCAACATCATCATGGGACCATCAGGTTCAGGTAAGACTTCATTGCTCCAGTCCATGGCCCGCCGCCAGCATGATACACTAGCTACAAAGTATGAGCTTGGCGGTAACATGTTCTTCAATGGCGCCGTACCATCCGAAAAAGTCATCCGCTCTGTATGTTCCTACGTCTGCCAGGATGATGACGCACTACTGCCCTATCTGACAGTACGAGAGAACTTACACTTCTCTGCGGGACTACGATTGCCGGCCCATCTGTCCAGTCACGAGAAGCAAGCAAGGGCCGAGTCGGTACTACTACAAATGGGTCTCCGTGACTGCGCGAACAATCTAATTGGTAACGATGTGACGAAAGGCATTAGTGGTGGAGAGAAAAGGCGGGTGACAATTGCGATCCAGATTTTGACGGATCCGCGAGTACTATTTCTGGATGAACCTACGAGTGGGCTCGACGCTTTTACCGCGTCCTCCATCATCGAGGTCTTGAGAGGACTGGCAGCGGAGGGCAGAACCCTGGTCCTTACTATTCACCAGTCCCGTAGCGATCTCTTTCAATATTTCCATAATGTTTGCCTGCTAGCTCGAGGAGGTTCACCCATATATGCCGGTAAGGGAGCCCTCATGTTGCCTTACTTCGCGTCCCTAGGCTTCACCTGTCCTACGACTACAAACCCTGCCGATTTCGCCCTGGACCTCATTACTGTCAATCTCCAAAATGCCACGAAGGAAGCCATAAGCAGGGAAAAAGTTCGCTCACTCGTTGTGAGTTGGGATGGAGACAAGCAGCTCATTGAGCAGACAATCTCACACATCGCTACACCAGCAGAGCTGGGCAGTCTAGCCCGCAGTATGACACCTTTCCGCATCGCTTTTCCCATTCTCCTACATCGCAGTTCCATCAATTTCCGCCGCAATCCGCCGTCGATAATTGCCCGAACCACGCAGGTCCTTGGCTACGCTGTTTGTCTTACCCTCTTCTTCGCCCCGCTCAAAAGCGACTTCTACAGTGTCCAAACCAGACTAGGGTTCATACAAGAGTTTGCCCCCCTCTACTTTGTAGGAATGCTACAAAACGTCGCGGTCTACCCTGACGAGAAAGCCGTCTTCTACCGCGAATACGAAGATAACGCATATAGTGTCGAAGCTTTCTTCCTACAGTATACGATCGCCGAGATTCCATTCGAAATTGTTACAGCTCTCGTCTTCGCTGTCCTTACCGTCCTCGCAGCCGGTCTCCATCGTACCGCATCCCTCTTCTTCATCGTGACCTTTGACGCTTTCTGCATCGTCAACTGCGGAGAAAGCGTCGGCATCATTTTCAATACCTTCTTCAACCATACAGGCTTTGCAGTAAACATCGCTTTTGTCGTCCTCTCTGTAGCGCAAATCATGGGTGGAGTCATGAGCTTGAACGTTCCGTCTTTCTTGTTGGCGTTCAACCATCTCAGTCCAATCAAGTGGATGATTGGCAACCTGGCTCCTTATACACTTCGTGGAGTTACGTTTTCCTGTACGGATATGCAAAAGCTGCCAAATGGACAGTGTCCAGTCGCGACGGGGGAGGATGCCCTGAAACTGTACAATCAGAATGGCAATGCGGCTCTGAACCTTCTAGCAGTAGGTATCTGCGCTGTCGTATACCGAATGCCAGCATTCTTGATCTTGAAGGCGAGGATGACGAGATGGGATTGGAAAGAAAGACTGGGCCAAGGCTGGAGCACTAAAGAAGAAGGCAGACGGAAGACGGAAGATTCAGTTGTGGTTTGAAGCATGTCGGATATTCAACAGTGAATACGCATAAGGCCCACTTGCATGTGGTGTTGGGGAGAAGTTGAGATAGAACGGTGGAAGCGTCTGAGAAATCAAGATTTCGCTAATTACAGGGTCATGACTATCTGGATGTCTACGTTATATACAACAAATCGCTAAATACCTGTCTGTTGGCCAGGATTCGCTTCAAAGACGACTACTCGACCTACAATATGTCACTTAGCTTTGCTCGAAGCTGGGCTGTCGTCGTATGTTAGAATTCGTGATCATGGCTAGAAATTCCTTCTGCAACATGTTCTGGACGTCGTTGAGGACGCAAAATCCCCCAACCGTAAAACGCTTGTTGTCATGTTTTTCATCCTGATGTACTGATCGAAACCCGCCGTCATCAAAAGCCTGTCGCAGCACGTACATTACTTGCAACAGGACCTCGAGATCTCCGTCTCGATCGGCGTAATATGGCCCACGAAGTTCCGCGATTTTTTGTTGGCCTGAACATTCCTCTCCTTCTCCGGCTTGTGCCAAAGCATGTCTGCGATCTGTCGTAAGATATCTCCCTGCAGCTGGATCTCATCTGACATAATCTCGCGTTCTTTCACTTCTTTCGTTGTGCTAAGAATCGTTTGCTTGTGGTTGTCAGGTCCGTAAATGGTGTCGTAGTTGTGGCTGACTTCGTCGTCGCCATCATCGTACTTTTCATCGTCACTCCATTCAGTGACAGGAGAAAGAAGTGGCCGGGTGGATCTTCCATCAGAGGAAGGAATACGAAGGGGTGGGAAGAGGATGTAGTCCTCATCGTCGCTATCTTGTTCGGAAGAGAAGGAGTCTGATCCACTGTAGTGAACAGGTTTATCGACGGCGTCAACACTCCATATTGGCCGTTTCCGATCGAAGATGCTGGTAATCCCATCCGAAGCCAAGTACATCTCGTTCCCTTCCGGCATTTGACCATGTAGGCCGTGCATTTGAGGATACTGACATCGAGGCCAAGGAGTTGACACTTCGCTGACCACAGGCCTCCACATGTGATGCTTCTGATATCCTCTAACCATGTCTAGTTCGGCGTTTGTCGCTTCACCCGCACACTTCCTGATGTTGATATACGCAGTGACAATCTCTGGGGGCGGAACCGTCCGGTTGAAAGCATTCCTGACATCTTCCATGGAACCTGCGAGCGTGGTTTCATAGCTCGGAGTCGAAGGGCTTTTATATTGCTCGCCGTTGTGAAAGTACCTCCCGATATTGTGCGGAATATCTTTGATGGGACAATCTGGCGGTTCGCACGGAAGATCACTGTCAGGAGATGTCAGATTCATTGACTCCGGTCGAGAAGACTGTAATGGGGAGGAAGATGCTACCTTTTGCGACAACGTTTCGGATGTATCCAACACAGTCTCATCAATATGCAAGACATCGCTTCCGGACGGGTCTGGATGCTTAGTTGTGGAATCCACAATGCATGGTTTGGCGATGGTAACACAACCGATACGAGTATTGGTGTATCCCAAATTGAGCAATTTCTCATTGACTTTGTCAAGATCCGCCGGTCCTCGTATAAAGTTTGTGGATGAATATCGTATCTGTATGGAAGGTTTGGCTGGGGATGCCATAATGGAAAGATCGTGACGTTTTCCCGTAATGCTACGTTCTCGAGAATACCTTTTGTTCTGAAGTTTCTTTCCAATACTCAAGATATTTCGAGAAGGATGCGTTGGAGAAGTTCAGAATATGGAAATGTTTGGAGATGTAAATAGCTAGAGATGTTTTCCTGTGATTCTCCACTGGTTTCACATCTTCATTGTCTTGAGAGACACTACTTCCATTTCAAACAATGCCTTTTTCCAATCTCTCTGTGGTTCAGCATCCATGTCTCTGTTCAGAGCAAAGGAAATAGAGACACGCATGCCTGATAACAGAGACCGCCGGGCTTCGGTACCTGAATGTTGCGAACACTGTCTCATTAGGATGGAGAGGCTAAGGTAGACTTGCCAAACCTCGTTTGACACCATGAGTTTTCCATAGAACTCTAGTTCATACGCACAGTACAATCTCTGAAGACCTCCAATATCACTATTGATGCCTTAGCTCTTCTCGCGACTGGTTAAGTCTCAGCTTGGTTGGAGTCGCTCGTACACCTCATGGTAGATACCAAAGCGAAAACCCCATCAGCCATGGCTCATACAAAACCTCCTCTAGGCTACAGAAATTAACGTGCGAGATCTTAAAGGGTATTGATCCAACTGACTTCCAGCCTCCAGTCAGGCCAACCACTTGACAACCTTGACGAAGACACCTATTCCTCAACGCCGGTGCCTCTTCCTTGACCGCGGAAGGGTCACTAAGCATAAGTGGTGCAATGAAGAATCTACTACTACACCACCAACGACAACTCTCTAGCCATCACACGCAGATAGGATATCGTTAGTCTCGGATCGATTGTGGATCAGTCCAACTCAAATTCAGTTCATGAAACATTTTTGTCATGCTCAAAGGGCTTGATGTCTGCGGCGAAGGCGGAGAGAGGGAGTATGGAGAACACAGATCAATCCGTGCAAGCGATGTTCGTTGAAGCTGTCCAACGAAGCTGCGTTCGAGTCTGCCAGTAGCTTAGAAACACGCTTTGTCCCCGAGTGGTGAGAGCATTATTCGACAACAATGGCACGTCCAGGTCGGCGTCATTGCCATACAGATCGCAAAAGCCTCATTGACAATCTTTCTTGATCGAGAACAAAGCCCGTACAGATACTACAATCGACAAAAGAATTGCGAGTCAATGGTGGTCGAAGGTCTTCTATATATATGAGTAGCACAGCGCAGCCCAGTTGCCAATCCTCAACCCACCTCAACTTCTACATTTCACTCCCTTAGCAATCCAACATAAGAAATATTTCACATCCCAAATCTCGGCAACAGTACATCAAAGCTTCAAACGCAAATATCAACATGTCTCGTCAACTTTGCGACTTCTCCTCGTTCGAATTCAACCCCCAGATCTCATATACAGGAGTCAATCCATTCTGTATGTCGGATGCTAGGCCCACGAAGGATGTCGATGTCAGAAGCTTTCGCTGGCCTGAGAGAGATGGAAAGGGTGGTGATTTCGCAATTTTCGGGAATACGATAGCTGATAGCCGTTGCTTTGAGACGCCAGTGGGTGGTGGTGGGAAAATGGCAGCGATGGTTTAGGCATGCTTGTAAGTCTTAATTAGAGACGTGATGGGATAGGGTGATTACGATAATAGACAGTTAAAGTATGACATATCGAACTTCGATACAATCTTTGGTGTTCTTTGAAAGTACAAATGTTAATATTTATTTGCTGAGGAATTTATCATAAGGGTGATTGTGGGAGCTGCTGTTAGCGCGCTCTCGAGGCAAAGTGGTGAGACATTTTGAGGTTTAATATCGGCTTCCGCGTGAGGTTGGAGAAAAGTGTAACAGCGCAGCGACTATGTTACAGTGTGGTAATGCGTGAGCAACGAGATTCCAAAGGCCGTTGTCGTGATACGAACTGGCGTTATATCCTTGGCAAATTCGACTGGCCTTGCACCTGGAATACTGACAATAGCTGATCAGCCACCGTTTCCATCTAGACCGATTTGGTGTGTCCAACGTGAAGATGTTCATTCATGATAATCTTCCCCATTTCAGGATTTCCATATCCTATCTTTTGACACGATGTGAAAGGAGTAACTATGCGAATTGATGGGCCTTGAAACTTATCATGCAATTCAAGGGACATGCTGGGGCGCTCGTATAATCTGTCCTCGGTTCCTGGTGCCTTTCCTCCATATCTCGGACGGCTTGACCTTTCAGCCTCGTGAGCTGCGGATGGCTGCCATGCTCCCGGGGTGTTTAATATCGCAGAAGCACTCCATTAATTAAGGCATCGTAGCGAAGACATCATGAGATATCAAATGGAGCAAATGAGATAAGAGAGGAGCTGACAAACAAAAAAGAGCAAAATCCAACTCAATGATACCTATTTGTCGTCTCTATTGATTTACACGGCCGTTTTCTATCATCCTAGTAGTAAGGGCCAAGATCTTGTGGTCCATATCGTAAACAAAGTGAAGCAGAGTGACCTGGCATCATTCATTCTTAGAGACACGTCGAAGATGAAACTAGACGTTGCATCATTGCGGAGTGAAGCATGTTGTGAAATACATCTGCGTAGTCACGTGCCTCCAAACTGCAGATCCCTGAAACATCGTCAACAATCCCCCGGGCTGACAATATGTAAAGCTATCACAGGATTAGCTGCACCTTGCATCACGATGAGGGCCTTACGCGTCAACGATCTGAGATTCCAAACTCATTGATAACTAAGTACGAAATGGCGCTCGTATCAGCACCGTCGACTCCTGAGAGAGTAGTGTCGCCACCTACAATCCGTCGTTCCTTCACCGCGCCAATCAAGTCACTCAGGTCGCATGTCTCTGTTTTGGAAGGAAACACCACGGGACCAGAAACCCTATACGCACACAGCACCATCAAGATCATATCCTTCAAAACTCCGAGCGCCTCAGATAGCAGGCATTCTAGCGTGAGCAGTGAGAGAGCCGACTTTCATGAAGAATCAAGCGGTACTTTACCATGGGCAACGAGTACGGAAAGAACGATTGCTGCTGGTATGGCCATAGTGCTTGCCTCCCCTCATGGTGCACCGTTTGCTGAGCTGCTATTTAGGCCTATTGAAGATCTACAGAGTTCTTGGCTCAGTGGCCTTCTTGAACTCTGGTAACATCCTACATCCAATCCTAGCCAAATCCCAATGTTGGTGCGTCGACGGCGAATCAAAATTCGTGCTTCGAATTAGGGCACACTCCTATTATCGGATCGAGCTACCATATAGGACATCGGAGGACTGTACAAAGGTTGCAGAATTAAAGGATGTTTTGGCAAAAGTGCTACAATATGAAGTCACGGCGTGTCCGTTCAAACGAGGATTTACCGTCGACCTCCCAGAGCCGCCCATAACCCCAATACAAAAACGGCCGTGGAAGCCTAAGCCAAGGCTTAGGACGACCCTAGAAAGTGTGACGGATGAAATGGGAAATTTCGGTTTCGGAATGAAGAGTCTAGATTCAGATCCAGATCCAGATCCAGGGACGCAGTTCACTCGGGGAAACCCCTTTGTGGCTTCATCAACTGCCAGCAGTTCGGGAAACACCGACACTGAAAATGATAGTGAAGCTACAGATAATACAGGAACATCTCCTCGAGAACAAGAACATTCGCACGAAGAACCACCCGACTTCAAGACGCCTACTCGGCCAAAATCACTAAGGACAGGGCGAGCTATTACAGCACCACCGCAATTGACTCTGAAGACTGTACCTCCACCTGACACTATCACTACGACTACCCCTTTACCAGAGCTGAAAAGGCAGCCATCAAGTCTGTCTTCGAGCGTGGATTCGTTTCATTCATTTCACAGCCCAATCTCTCCCTTATCGCCCTCACCACCTTTCCTGGATCTAGTCTCTCCTACAATGGAATGTGCCACTGAGATTGATTTACCCCGTACTCGTAACCACAAACGGGATATCTCCGGTATCACTGTCACTGCTGATTCCTCTGAGCTTTGGAACCTCACTAGTGGCAGATCTAGCGATGAAGCTACATTCCATTCGCCGCCTGATATGCCAGGGACGCCCACGTTGATGAGCGACGCTAACTCCTTGGATGAAGACCACTGGTCCGAAGCAGTGACTCCTTCTCCTACACAAGAAATTCGCCATAGGACTGCGAGATCTAGGCGGCGAACCCAATCACCTCTTCCATCATCGGTCAATCTATATTCCCCGTATTCACCTCGGTCGCGTATTTCGGGTCATCATCTGACAACCGCGATATTGCAAAGAACATGCTCATTATTACTAGGACCACCAGTCCAGTTGGTGGCGTTAATGCTAAGAATCGCGGCTAAGATTACCAAAGGCACCTTCCGAGGAAGCTCCTTTGGTTTCGGAGAGGGTGGGCAGAAGATACCCTGTTCGTGGGATTTTAGTGATGGTAGCGACGATAATTGGGAAGAAGACGATTATGGGTTCTCCCTTTCGAAGCCCTCGTCGAAAGATACGAGGGCCAAGGAGATGGGGGGGTCTTGGGAGATTGACTAAGAACAGACCTCAGGAAGTGCATTCATCAGATGTTGCAGGATGCATTGCGATTGGAGTTGGGCGATCTTATTGACTTGGGCTTTGAATATATGGCGAACGGCACGAGCGTAATGATACCATGAGCTGTTTGGACGGCACGCCATCTTGCAGGGGCAATGTTTGGAGTTCGGGAATTTCACATGCGAATGCAATGAGGGAGACATCTGAGGACGTTCTGATCCTGTATGATGCAGCTTTGATTGCCGGTAACTTGAAGCTATGGTCTCGGCAGTAGATCATCCAATTCAATCTGTTCCTGTCAGCGCAAGCGGTCTTGACCACACTGCTCGCCTTCCACGGTTCGATCAGATCTGATATCAATAACAGCAAAAGATTTGCCATGTGCGTGCTGCGGTAGCCTATCATGTTACATTCGGACAGCTGCGAAGGAAATAACGCCATCCGAGATTGTTTTCAATGAGAACAACGACTTTCAACAAACAATTGTGTCAACAGTATCTTACGCGCTTGCCTCGGACTGCACGCGCGCTAGCGGTAGATATAGTCGGCAGTATACTGACCTTACCCCACCCCCTCACACACGTCAATTCCGGTCGTCCTCTAGCTGATAAGAAGCATTGTCGGCACAGCAATGATGATCATTCCAGAGATAAGTGGTGCTCTATTAGAGCTCGTATCTTGCCATTGCCAGGATGCCTCAAAAACGTGAGATCGCCCAGTTGAGCTCTGGTTTTTGTACTTACATCAACAGAGGCTCTTTGCTGTATTTCTGTTGATATCGATGCTGTTGCTGGCTGGCTAGGCTCCTATGGTGGGGAAGACTCGACAAGCGACATCTCAAGAGGTCCGGGATATCTTGTGTATCTACGATAACATTGTACCTAATCTGCAAACAGGATTGTTCGCAGGCACTGTTGGCGTTCGCCGGCTTCTGAGGCTTTTCGAGAAATACGACATCAAGACGACATGGTTCATCCCTGGACATTCGCTGGAAACCTTTCCGGAGGAATGTGCAATGATAAGAGATGCCGGACATGAGATGTAGGGGCACGTGGCACGTTCAAGAGAGCCTCCTTGCTGAGATGATTCATTCAGAGGCCTACACGGCTACAGCCACGAGAACCCCCAAGCTATGAGCCTCGAGCAACAACACGCCATCCTTGATAAGACGTACAAGGACCTGACCAAGTTCTGTGGAAAGCCGCCTCGTGGGAACGTCGCACCATGGTGGGAAGCGAGCCAGGAGGGTGCCGAGCTGATGCTCAAGTATGGCGTGGAATATGGTCGGTTGATCATGCCCCTCAGATATATGCATCCTCTCTAACGCAACTCCAATAAGATCACAGCTTCTCCCATCACGATTGCCTGCCATACTATCTTCGTACTGGTGACAAATGGACGCCCATCGACTACAGCAAACATCCAGACCACTGGATGAAGCCACTAGAAAAGGGGCCCGATACGGGACTTGTGGAAATTCCAGCAAATTGGTATCTTGATGATCGTACGTTGCACATTTGGTTCTGATACTATTCTGTAATGTTTGTGAATGATCAGACGTGTTCACGGATGTGGTTTTTCCGTTGCCTTCAAAAGGTTATGCTGACTCTACACCATCCAGTCCCACCCATGATGTTCATTAAGAAGGCACCAAACTCTCATGGCTGGGTCAATCCAAAGGATGTTGAGGATCTTTGGAGGGACCACTTTGACTTCTTCTATCGAGAGTACGATGACTTCTGCTTTCCAGTAACGATCCATCCCGATGTCAGCGGGCATCCACATGTGATTTTCATGCTAGAGAGGTACGTTTTTAGCAGTGATTGTGTTTCTGTACATCTAGCTCGCAATCCCTTGAGCTAACTTTCTGAAGGTTGATCGTACGTCTTTTCTCAGTTATCTCCGCCCCACAGCAAGTCTTTGAGTCATGAATCATGTCCCAGGAGCAGTGACTCCTTTTGTCTCTTTTATAAGGTCTATCGAGTTCTCAAAGGTCCGTCTTGTATGTCTACGCGACAATGCTGATCTCGCAATTACGCTCAGGAGTATATCAGTGCCAAGCCGGGAGTGAAATGGGTAAAGATGGAGGAGATCTGTGATGACTTCAAAAGCAAAAATAAGCCTCCAAAGGGTGCAATGCTGCCGGCTGAGCATGGTGCCATCATCAAAGATCCGAGTAAGTATAGCATTGTTGTTTGGCACACTTAGACATGACTAATAGGATTCGTCCAAGATATCCAATTGCAGAAAGCTTGATGTCAAGATCAATGAGCGCATCAGGTACTACAGCTTAGGGTTACCAAATACAGAGGCACATACCATATCTATCGCAATTCACTGGCATCTGACCTATCGTTTGCGAACGTGTTTAGCCAACTCCTGTTTTCGCAACAATGCATATGGTGAAATACTCTCTAATCAAAGGCGCCTAGTCCGGATCGCGTTCTGCATTTTTTCATGCTTTGGAGGTTGCACATACCCTACAGAGATGAGATGTAATTCCCTAACCGGCTCCGTTGGAGAGCACATCTGCGTAAACACCTTGCCCATGGGCGAAGACTATCCATTCGAGTAGCAGCTTCTTGGGAACGAGCCAAATAAGGTCAGCGGCCATTGCAGGGACGAAACACAATGCTTTATGTAAACTATTTCCAATGCCCACCCAAATACGGCCAGTAAACCCTTACCTGTCCTATCACCTTTCCGTCTTATCATCGCATGTGTATATGTTTCTAGATATCCGACAGGCAAAACATCTCTCGTCAGTGACAGAGTAGTATGCAAATTTCAGTCCCACGCAGCTGTCTAGGCTTCGCAGGACGTGGAATAGCACCCGCAAAGATAGATAAAGCCTTTTCGCTCACCTTATCCTAGATTCGGAAGATTCATGACTGTGAGGTGAGGAGAATGTGGGTCATGGAGAGAATATGGAGGATCGAATCGAAGATATTGATGTTATTTACTTGTTGAATATCGTGTGAATATGTGGATACCTTGTAGCTCGAACTTACTCCTAGAATGCACGCAATACATAGTAGCGTGACAGCGCGCACGACAGGTTGATTCTTGCTCATGCTTTGAGATCGGACCGTAGTCTCTTTGAACATATATTATGTATCAAGTGAGTTTCTTCCATGATCTTGTCCAAGCCTTTAGAATATTGAGTGCCAAGATTTTATAAAGACCAAGGCCGCACTGTCGACCAATCAAATGCTTCACCGTCACCGCCAATAACCATTATCAAATTGGACGACGAAAAGTCATATACTTCTACCCTCAAGACGTGCGACTTCTCTCGTACTTTGATGGTCTACACTCCAGCCTTCTCATTCCGGTTGCACTAATTATAACCGGCATGGATCTACCACCTTTTGTACCAGTCCCACCAGTGAGTATGCGGAAGGATATCATGCCGGAAGAGTGGGAGCTGTGCATGGACTCTTGGATACTTATGACTGAGACTTACCTTCTGGTACCCACGGATAAGTTTACTGTGAAAATAATCAAGGATCCCTCTGTTGCACAATTTCTTGTTTCCTATGTCAAGACTTTACCAACTTCACCTTATGCAAAGTTGGCGCGTCTCCGGAGAAGTTGCTTTCTTATGGTCCATCGTATTTTGACGGACAATGACACCGTCCCTGCACCTCTGTTAGAATGGACTTTTTGGACGAATTTGAGCCTCGCGTATGCCAATATCACGGCACTGTCGGAGTTATTAAGCCAGAAATGGATCCAACTGGATATGGATTCAAATAAGTCCATGAGTCGATACAAATCTACTTTGACCAGGGCTCTAGAAGTCGGCCATCTGAACCCGGAGCTGGAGCAACTGCTGCCACAAACTTTGGCCTTATTACGAGCATGCTACCCTTATGGCCAATTCCTGATGCTTGGCTCGGATCTGGTTGATGCTTTGTCTACTGCGTATGAGAAGAAACCAAGGCTACAGAAGAAGATTGTGGCTATCACGTACTTCTGCCTTCTAAGCTTGATTGAGCCAAAAAGACCCAGGACTTCTACGCTGCTGGATCATCTGTACAGTCTCAATTCCTCGGATTCCAAAAGCGTGCCACTTTTGAAAGCGGTCATAGGTTCTACGCCACTGCTGCAAAAGATGCGATCAAATATCTCCGGTCCAGAATCTGGGAGGGCCAAATCTTTATTCGAGTCTCTGAAAGTATTTGAAAGAACTTCTGATGGTAGGCCCAAGAAGCATATCAGAAGGAAAGTCGACAAGTTCAAAGGAAAAGAGAAGCAGCAGTATTTAAACGGCTCATTAGGTGATATGCACGTTCACAACCTCAGTCTAATATCCCAGGTTCAAGATCTATTCCCTGATCTCGGTGCCGGGTTCGTCATGAAGCTGCTAGACGAATATGATGATGATACAGAACAAGTCACCGCACACCTGCTTGATGACAGTCTGCCGACGCATCTAAAGGAATGTGACAGATCGGAGACTCTTCATCAAACCCGAGCGGCACAAGATCACGATCTCGCTCCTAACCTCGCTCCGCACGCCACGCCACCACTGCTCCCAACGCGGCGTAACATCCACGACGATGACGACTTCGACCGCCTCGCAGTCGACACATCTAAGCTCCGACTGGGCAAAGACCAATCGGCAACAGCAGACGACCTGCTCGCTTCCAAGCGCGACACTGGATCCAAAGCAGCCATCCTTTCCGCCCTGGCAGCCTTCGATTCCGACGACGACGAGCGTGACGACACCTACGACGTAGAAGATGTAGGCGGCACAGTCGACACGACCGCCGACGACAACGCTGCCGACCTGAAACTAGATGTGTATGAGGAAGCGTTGTTCAATGCTTACAACATGACGCCTGATCTCTTCAACCGCGACGCCGAGACAAGACGCAGCAAAGCCAGGGCGGAGCTGAAGAGCGAGACCGGTATGACGGATGAAGCTATAGAAGGGTGGGGCATTATGGTAGGAAGGGATCCAAGGCGATTAGACAGGTTAAAGCGGAAGTTCGAAATGGGCAACGGGCCGCAGCAGAGGGCGTTAGAGGGCACCGCTTGGAGGGCCGACTCAGGGACAGAGGACAGTGATGCCGGCGGCGCGAGGGGCGGGAGAGGGGGAGGAGGCGGCAGAGCGAGAGGGAGAGGACAGGGTGCTGGAAGCGGTAGGGGGAGAGGAGGCGAGGTGGCAGGGCCTTCGGACGATCGGGGAACGCAGGTTGCCCGGCAGCGGAAAGATGCCAGTAAGGGGAGCAGAGCGAATCATAACCGGCGGGATCAGCGGGCGAAGAAGATGACGAGGGGTGGGTTTCCGGGATGAGGCATCGGACACGGTTATAGAGCATGCGTTGCAGTATAATCACCAGCTCGTCCGTCCTCTATGCTATACAAATCCTCATCGCTGTCGCCAATGTCCCGACCAAAGAACCACTCATAACCTAATTACCAACCCCTTGATTACACCACCAACAACCCGTCCATATCTACGACCCCCCTTTTAATATCCCTCGGATAGCCACAACAACACTAGCTCTCCGCTCCCTCCTAAGCCCCTAAGGTACTAACATCATCCACCTCCCACACCCCCCCAGATCCCCCCAAATCCCTATAACAACACCATCCACCATCCACCCCTCGCCACAAACCCAAGCCAACCTATCCACCTCCATCCTCATCCCCACTTCACCATCCACCTTCCCTCCCTTCTCCCTCCCATCCCCTCTATCCTCACTCCCCTCCCCT
>JAABUX010003026.1_pt1 | contig 22839 bp, 20 predicted proteins | sample 5561851 | NCBI WGS metagenome assembly JAABUX01 (sample SAMN10711883, study PRJNA513361) | rock metagenome | isolation source: Antarctica rocks | place: Antarctica: Victoria Land, Richard Nunatak red sandstone | collected 2016-01-03 | reverse complement strand
CTGGAAGAACTGCGAACGGAAGCTGAACACCAGCCTGCAAATGGTCCATCTCGCCTTCCTCGTACTCCTACTCAGAAGATCGTGAACAAGCTCTTAGAACGTTTTTCTCCATCTCGCGCCAGGCCCATCGGGGCGACGTAAAGTATCGCCAGCCTGAAGAATGCGCTACCAGCGAAGGTGTGAAGACCTTATTGCAGGCATTTCGCATGAAGGTGCTTCTCTCCACCTCCGATCCCGAACTCCGATCCCGAACTCCGATCCCGAACTCCGATCCCGAAGCACGTCCATGGGCAGTTTTGCTGCCGGGTCAAGGCGCGCAGGTTGTGTTCCGATCAGCGACAAAGGAACTCTCGTCCGTCGCTATGGTTGGGTTTACCCCCGGTAGAAGCACAGGGGAGGCTGTGGCGGAGATGTGAGACCACCAGCCGGCAGGGACCAGATGTGCGCCTGAGGGGAGATTGTCTTCGCGATCGAGCCGATGCACCAGGTCTTCGAACCAGTCCATGACGACCTGGTTCATGAACACGCCGGCGCCCACGTGGCAGTGTTCCCCGGCTGCGTCGGCATCGGTGAATTCGTAATACCGGGCGCGGTCTCCGAGGGCGGAGGCGAGCAGTTCCGGCTGCCCCTGGAAGAAGCGGTCGTTGCCTGCTCCGCACACCAGCGTGGGCGCGGTGATGCGGTCAACCACGCCCTTGAGCGACCACTGCCTGGCCGCGACAAGCAAGGCGAAGGGCGACGCGACTTTAAAGGACCATAGGCCCTGGCCAATAGCCCAGCGCATCTTTGTGCTTCCTTGCATGGCTTTTTCTATGGCGCGGTTGAAAGGCTCTTCCGCGCCTTGTTCGAAGAGTGAGGAAAGCGCTTCCGGCAGGGAGTGCTTGAACGCGGAGTAGAGGTCGTAAATACCGTCCACACAGAGGACAGCAGCAATGCGCCGGTCGAACGCCGCGGCGCGCGCGGCCAGAAGGGCGCCCATGGAGTAGCCGAGCAGCCCGATTCTCGCCGAGTCGATCTCCGGTTGTTGCATACAGAAGTCCAGGACCGGACTGACGACGCGTTCCCATTCGGGGATAAAACCGAGGCCCTGTTCTCGCCGTGTCGTGGGTTGGCCCGGTCCCTCGAACGTGACGACGTTGAGGCCGCGCTCCAGGGCCGCGAAGCCGTTGGTGTGCAGCATCTCTTCCTGGCTTCCGTCGTAGCCATTGCACATCAGGAGGGTGGGACGGGGACCGCGGCTCTGATCGGCGCGGTAAAAAATCGCGGGAACCCTGAAGCCGTCGGCCTGGATGGTGATGCGCTCGCCTGGATTGGGAAGCACAGCGATCGCGAGGTCGAAACATTCCTTTTGCGCCTTCCATAGCGAGCAAATCCGAGGGTCGGCATCGTTTCCGTGCAGAAAGAAGTCGGCCGCCCGGTAATAGCCGGCCGCGTGAAACATGGCATCGCGAAAGGAAACGCAATGGGCGCGGCCGGTTCGCGCGGCGCGGCGCCTGAGGCGATCCGCGAGCGCCTTGAAGTGTGTACACCAGCCTTCGAAATCTCCCGGCGCGATGGCCTCGACGGTTTGCAGTACCTCGGCCACATCCGCGCCGAAATAGCGCGCTGAGCCAAGGACGCGCATGGCCTCGAAGTGGAAAGTGTCGTCCCGATGCAACATGGGGTGCTCCTTTTGATTGACGCCGTATTTTCGTCCCGTACACAAGTAATATAAACGACAATCTTATTAAATATGCATTTCAAATAAATACGTGTATAAAAAAGAGAGTGAACGACAGCTGGATGCGGGGCAGGGGTGACCGAACCACGCAGTTCCAGCGAACGCTAACCCTCGGTAAGCGATGCATCGGGCCTCTTTGCAGAGACCTCCGTAACAAACTTCTGACGGCGGGATTGGATCGGCTGCCAGCCCAAGCGAAACGCGTCGCGGACACACAGTGCCGGGCGCGCTCGGAAAAGGAAACGACCATGGTTACAGGTAAAGGCACGAAGCAGGTGTTGTTCGCCCTCACGGTGTGCACGTCGGGGGTAACCGGCGCAGCATTGGCGCAGAGTTCCATCACGGTTCCATCGGGCAGCGATCTGCGTGTGGGACTGGATGAAGGAGCGCGCGTGAAAAAGGCCGGGCAGGCGGTGCAGGGTACGCTGCTGGCGCCCCTCTACATAGGTGAATCGTTAGCCGTTCCCGCCGGCACTGCCGTAGGGGGCCACATTGCGGACATCCTTCCAGGGGCCAAGGGGGCCCGCGTGTCGCGTCTGCTGAATGGGGACTTTACACCTACGCACACGACGACCATTGCGTGGGACGAACTGGTGCTGCGGGACGGGACGCGCGTGCCTGTGCAGGCTGCGCCGAGCTGCGGCGCCAACGGTGTTCACCTGGCCCGCTACTACCCAAAGGGCGAGAAGCCCGGCTTCAAAGCGAAACTGCATGAAGCGGCCGAACCGCTGCGCGCCCCGCACAAACTGCAAAGGCTGGGCGAGCTCGCCTTCAGCGCTTTGCCGTTGCACCCGAACTATGTCGACCAGGGCGCAGTCTACAACGCAGTGCTGACCGCGCCGGTCACCCTGAAACGGCCGACCGAGTCCGGGGTGACTCTGGTGCGAGAGGAATTTGTGGATCCGCCGAACACGCTTTATTTACGGCTCGCCACGCCGGTCACGTCAGCGGAAGTCGCCGGCGGCGAACCGATCTCCGGTTTTGTGACCAGGCCCTACTACGACAGCAAACACACATTGCTTTACCCGGCGGGAACGCAGGTCACCGGTACTGTCAAGACCGCGAAGGCTGCGAAATGGCTGCACAGGGATGGCGCGCTGCGCTTCAACTTCAACACTATCCTGTCGGCTGACGGCGTATCGCACAGGCTTGGCGCGACCTTGAACGGTGTCGAACCACGCTGCATCGTACGTGCCGCACCAGCGGCTTTTCCTCCCGTGCAACGCAGCGTGGCCGAGGTTCAACTAGAGACACGAACTGGGCACAAGGAACCGCCGTCGCAACGGCCTGGAGCAGTATATGACAGCGAAGGTTGATTCCCCCGGAGCCGAGAAGTATCTCGCGGCAGCGGGGGCGGTTAAAGCCCTTAAAGCAACGCTTACGGTATTGGCTATTACGGCGATAATGCTTGTACTGTGCGTGCTGGTGGTCCTGTTCAGGCCGCCGGAGAGCGGGAAAAGCATGCGGCTGGTCACGGAGGTTGCGCTGCCGCGCTCCCACTCCTTTGTATCCGCCACGGACTACGCACGCGTGGCAGCGCATACCTTGTACGTCGCCTACTCGAGCGAGAACACGCTGATGACGGTGAATACGCAAACCCTGGTTGCCACACGGCGTGCAACCGGGCTTGGCGGCCTGCACGGCATTGCGTTCAGTCAAAATCCCTCGATTGGCTTCGTGACGATGGGGGCCGCCGACAGGGTCGCGATGATTGAGCCGGAAAGCGGCTGGCTGCTTGGCACTGTTCCGGCGGGAAAAGACCCGGACGGAGTCATTTACGATGCCAAGGCCGCGACGATTTACGTGGGCAACGGAGACAGCGCCTCGGCGACACTCATTTCCCCGTCAGACGCAGCGCATCCGAGAACGATCGCGCTTGGCGGGGAACCCGAATACCCGCAAGCGGACGAGACTACAGGGCTGGTGTACCAGCCGCTTGTCGACAGGAGCCAGCTGCTGGTCATCGATCCCTTGCAGGCCCGAGTGACGGCCCGGCTGGCGGCGGCTCCCTGCGAGCATCCCGCCGGGCAGGCGATCGATGTCCCGCACCGGCGAGTGCTGCTTGGCTGCGGTAACCGGATGCTTGCCGTGATGGACATGGACAGCGGGCGTATTGTGCAGACTTTGCCGATCGCCCGGTTTGTCGACTTCATCGCCTATGACCCGGTTCTGCAGCGTGTGTACGCAGCCGGTGCGGCCGGCACGATGACGGTTATTCAGAGAAGCGCAAACGGTGCGTACAGGTTCGTCGAAAACGTTCGGACGAAGCCGGGCGGCCATACGCTCGCGGTGGATCTTGCAACGCATCGCGTTTACGTGGTGTGCGCCGGTATCCATGGTGCCAGTGTGTTGGTGTACCAACCGTTGCCGTGAGCGTTGTTCGCGTTCTGAACCATCGCAGCAGAACTCCGCTCATGCTTTCTTGCGCGCTGCTCCGCCGGGCGCATCCTTTTGAATCCGAGAACGCTTGCGTGGCTTTGCATGCGTTTCGTCGAGCGACGGCTGGAGTACTTTACGCACCATGCTCGGCCCGAGCGGCACTTCTGCTGCCTTGGCTTCTTTCCGTTCTTTACCGTCGGCCTGCACCACACCTGCCAGAAGCAGATCCGCCATTTTTTCAGCGAACTGGCCTGCCGGCCCAAAGGGGAACTGACGCATGGTGATCAGGAGCGAGGTGGCGCCATGGATGCCGGCCCACAGCAGGCTTGCTGTTTCAAAGACATTCGTGAATCTACTGTCCACCTCTGCACACCTTTGCACGAGGTCGACAAGCATGGTGAAGGCGGCGCGTCCATTCGTGAGCGGCAAGATGGTAGATTGCCTGCCGATTTCCGTTGTATTGTTTGCGGGGCCGCGCCACTCCGTCATAAACACGATCCGGTACTGCTCCGGATTTTCTACCCCGAAGGCAATGTATGCGAGCAGGATTCCTCGTAACGCATCGAGAGGCGGAAGACCATCAAAACTCGGCACTTTACGCACGAGTTCGGCAAAACCATCTTCGGCCAGCTCAGTAAGGATGGCATCCTTGTCGGGAAAGTGGCTATAGAGCACCATCGGCGAGTATTCGATACGATCCGCGATGGCCCGGATCGTGAGTTTCTGATACCCGCTCTCCCGGATTAGATCGCGCGCCGCAATTAGAATCTTCTCTCTGAACTCTGCTTTCTGCTTCGCTCTTCTTTCCAACAAGCCCAAGTTGTTACTCCCATGCTGCAATATATACAGATATTATACACGTATAATAAAAGAATTGACCTTATCTGCTCTCTGCGTTCCATACCAATTCAAGTTGAAGTGTTCCCTTGTTTGAACAGGAGACGAGGAATGAAGAAAAGGCCAGACTATGTGCTGATTTATAGCGATATGGGGCGTGGGCAACGGACTTTTTTAACGACTGCACGGCCTGCAGTGCGGTCTCATGCGGAGCGCATGACGCGCAGATCCTCAAGAAATGCCGCGACATTGCTCTGTACCCATGGCAACGCCGTCACGAGATCGCGCATGGTGTTGTTTCCCCGAACGTTCAACCGAAGGCATGTCGATTTCGTCGCCGGTCGTACGCAGTTGTGAGAAGTGTCAGCAAGGACTACGCTGAGAGCGTGCCGCGCTTTCTTCATCTTGCCGCTTTCCTGGTGCTTTGCTTTGCGGGCCTTTCACCGGCCATGCTCTGCATTGTGCCTGACGCCCCCATGAGCGTCTCTGAGCGCGCATGCTGCCGTCAGATGGCGGGCCAATGCGGGCAGATGGACATGCCCGCGTCGCATGGCTGCTGCCAGAAAAGCCCGGCCGGCACGCAGCCTGCGATATTGCATGCGGAGCTTGCCGTTTTCCATCCCGCCACACTTAGTCCTCTTGGACTGCCGGTCTCCGAGGTTCCGACCTCCGCGCCGATTCCCGGCGCATGGATGGATGCGCCCGATCATGCTCCTCCCAAAACCCCCGCGTCCCCTGTTTCCAATTTAAGGATTTAAACCTCCCCGTCTCGCTCTCTTTGCGTTCGCACGTGAGTATGAACGTACATGCATGTTTTTCGAGACAGGAGAAATCTTGTGAAAGCAGCACTGGCTTTATGCGCCATGCTTTTCATCCCATGCGGGTTCGCGTTCGCGCGGCAATCGCCGGTCGCCGCCACGCCGCTTGCAACGCTGGTGAAGGAGTCCGAGGGGCGCAACGCAGAGGTCGCGGCAGCGAAAGACACCTGGAAAGCCTCCACGCACGTCGCGAAGCAAGTCTCTACGCCCCCCGACCCGCAGTTCACCTTTCAGTCCTTGAGTGTGGGGAACCCGGAGCCAACCGCCGGGTTCGGCAGCAGCAATTTCGCGTATTTGGGATTGGGCGCATCGCAGGAGCTGCCTTACTTTGGAAAGCTGAAGCTGAAGGGCGAGGTCGCGAACCGCGAAGCCGATACGCAGAAGGCCAGCGCGGGCGTGGTGCGCTCTTCGGTGGCAGGGCAGGTAAAGGTGCTTTACCTGCGCCTCGCTTACCTACAGGCGAAGCTCGAAGTTCTGGACCGCACGGATGCGGTGCTGCAGCCGCTAGTCAAAGACGCGCTTTCGCGGTACAGCGTGGGGCAGGGTGACCAGGCAGGCGTGATCCGCGCGCAGATGCAGCGGACCAGAATTCTGCGTGAAAAAACAGCGCAACAGGAGCAGACAGGTGAGGCCCAGGCCGACCTGAAGCAGCTGCTGCACCGTGCGCAGGATTCGCCGGACATTGTGCCGGAGGAGCTCACGGCGACGCCGTTGAAGCTGTCGCAGGGGGATCTGCAGGCACTGGTGCGCGGCGAGAACCCGACGCTGCGCATGGATGCTGCCGCGGTGGCGCACGGAGACGCGCAGGTCAAGTCGGCCAGGCGCGAGGGCAAGCCGGACTTCAATCTCGGCTACATGTACCAGCTGACAGGGTCGGCGTACAGCGACTATTACATGCTGACCGTGAGCATGCGGCTGCCGCGCCGCGGCCGCGTATCCGGCGAGATACAGGAGGCGGCGGAGCAGGCTAACCATGCGCGAGACGAGCTTGACTCGCAGACGCAGCAAACGCTTGCGGACGTACAGAAGCAGTGCGTCACCGTGACCAGCACTCAGGAACTTCTGGACGAGTACCGGCAGGGGCTGATTCCGCAGGCGGAGGCGGTCTTGCGCTCGGAGCAGGCTGCGTATGCGGCGAACAAGGGGGAGTTTGCGCCGGTGCTGGCGTCGCTACTGGATTTGCTGACGCTTGAAGACGAGTACCAGCAGTCGCTGCTCGAGCATGAAACGGCGCTTGCGCGGCTTGAGACCTTGACGGGAGCGACACTGCGATGAGCACGGCAGAGAGCAGGACGAAACGCGCCTATATCTTATTGACATCACTGGCATGGGCGATCGCGCTGGCTGCTGTGTTTGCATGGTTTCTTCGGCGGCCGGCAACGCATGCCCCGGCCGGCTCGCCGGCTCCGCTCGCCGTGGGTCCTGCGATGTCCTCTTCGGCCGCCCCGACCGCGCCTTCAGGTCCGGTGGAAGCGCCGCTGGCGTCGGTGCAGTTCACCTCCGAGCAGATGCAGAGCATTGGCGTAAGAACCGGCACGGCAATGTACAAGCAGCTCAAGGACGATCTGCGCGCAACCGGGACTGTCGCGGTGGACGACCGGCTGGTTTCATATGTGCAGGTGCGCTTTTCCGGCTATCTGCGCAATGTGTTTGCCGATGCGACGTATCAATTCGTACGCAAGGGGCAGCCGCTGTTTACGATCTACAGCCCTGACCTCGTTGCGACTGAGGAGGAGTACCTGCTGGCGCGCGAAAACCGGCGCCGGCTTGGCGGCAGTACGATCGGGAACGTTGCCGCCGATGCCGATGCGCTTTCGACCGCGGCGGAGCAACGGCTGCGGCAGTGGGAGGTTTCAGCGAGCCAGATCCAAGCGATGAAAAGCAGCGGGAAGGCTCCGAACGACGTGGCGGTTGAGTCGCCGGCGACCGGCTACATCCTCGAGCGCAATGCCCTGCCGAACATGTACGTCGAACCCGCAACACGCCTGTACACGATCGCCGATCTGTCGCGCGTGTGGATGAATGCACAGGTGTTCCAGACCGACGCAGGGCGGCTGAGGCCGGGGAGCATGGCCGCCGTGACTGTCGACGCGTATCCGCGGCGGACTTTTCACGGGCGAGTCGAGCAGATTCTTCCACAGGTTGATATGGCAACGCGCACAGTGCCGGTCCGGCTCTCGATCGAAAATGCCGGTGTGCTGCTCAAGCCGGGCATGTTCGTCAATGTGGACTTGCCTTCGCCCCTGGGACGGCAGCTCGTGGTGCCCGCGATAGCGGTCTTCCAGACCGGGATGAGGCAGGTTGTTTTTCTTTATCACGGCAATGGCCGGATCGACCCGGAGGAGGTGGTGCTTGGACCGCGCGTGGGCGACGAGTACGTGGTGCTGAAGGGTCTCGCCGCAGGGCAGGCGATCGTGACTTCGGCCAACTTCCTGATCGACTCCGAGAGCCAGCTTGAGGCTGCTTCGGGGGCGCCCCCACCGGCTGCTTCGGCTTCGCGGTCGACCATGCGGATCGATCTCACGACCGATCCGAACCCGCCTCACAAAGGCACGAACGTGTTTCGCGTCAAGCTGACCGGCAACAATGGCGCGCCGGTTGCGGGGGCGGACATAACCGTCACGTTTTATATGCCGGCGATGGCCGCGATGGGCATGGCCGCGATGAAAACCACCGCGAAGCTCACCGATAAAAGCGGTGGATTTTACGAAGGCGCCGGCACGCTCGGCTCGGGCGGCACATGGCAGGTGACCGTCACGGCGAGTGAAAAGGGCCAGGTCGTCGCGTCCAGGCAGCTTCGCCTCAACGCCGAAGGGGGAATGTGACATGATCTCCCGGATTATCGATATCTGTGCGCGGAACCGGTTTCTTGTCTTCACATGTGTAGCGATGCTGACGCTGGCGGGCATTTGGTCGCTCGGGCATGTGCCGCTCGATGCGCTGCCCGATATTTCCGACGTGCAGGTGATCGTGCACACTGCCTGGGCGGGTGAGCCGCCCGATCTGATCGAGGATCAGGTCACCTATCCGATCGTGACGAGCCTGCTCGGTGCGCCACATGTCAAGGCCGTGCGCGCGCAGACGATGTTTGGCGACTCCTACGTCTTTGTCGTTTTCGAGGATGGAACCGACCTGTACTGGGCGCGCTCCCGCGTGCTTGAGTATTTGCAGCAGCTCGGCAGTCGCCTGCCCGCTGTCGTGCACCCGGTGCTCGGGCCGGATGCGACCGGCGCGGGCTGGGTATTCGAGTACGCGCTGCTCGACAAGGGCGGCAACCAGAGCCTCGCCGACCTGCGCAGCTTGCAGGACTGGCACCTGCGTTATGCGCTTGAAACAGTGCCCGGAGTCGCGGAAGTAGCGAGCATTGGCGGGTTTGTGCGGCAGTATCAGGTCAAGCTCGACCCGGACAAGCTGCTTGCCTACGGCATCCCGCTCTCGTCTGTGATCGACCGCGTCAAGGCCAGCACCAATGAAGTCGGCGGGCGCGTGCTGGACCTGAGCGGAGCCGAGTACATGATTCGCGGACTGGGCTACCTGCGCTCGACCGATGATCTGGCCAATGTGGCGGTGGGAAGCAAAAACGGCACGCCGGTGTCCATCCGCGATCTAGGGACCGTTTCCTTCGGACCGGATATCCGCGAGGGTGTTGCGGAGTGGAATGGCCAGGGCGAGACGGTTGGCGGCATCGTGGTGATGCGCCAGGGAATGAACGCGCTGAAAGTCATTGAAGGCGTGAAGCGCAAGTTCAAGGAGATCGCGCCCTCGCTGCCGCCCGGCGTTCAAATCGTCTCCGGCTACGACCGGTCGGGCCTGATCGAGAAATCGATCGCCACGCTGCAGCGCGACCTGCTTGAAGAAGCGATCATCGTCAGCCTGGTCATCCTCTTGTTTCTGCTCCACTTTCGCTCGGCCCTTATCGCGATCGTCGCCCTGCCCATTGCGGTGCTCATCTCGTTCATCCCGATCTATCTGCTCGGCGTCAGCGCCAACATCATGTCGCTCGGCGGCCTTGCGCTCGCCATCGGCGTACTCGTCGATGCGGCCATCGTGATGGTCGAGAATGGCTACCGGCACTTGTCGGAGCGGCAGGAGCGCGACGCGGCCCCGGTCTCCGAGCCGGAGCGTCGCGAAATTCTCATCCGCGCGGCCAAGCAGGTAGGGCCGGCGCTGTTTTTCTCGCTGCTCATTATTGTGCTGTCGTTCCTGCCGGTGTTTCTGCTCGAGGCGCAGGAGGGGCGCATGTTTCGCCCGCTTGCCTGGACCAAGACGCTGGCGGTCGGCTCGTCTTCCATCCTGGCCATCACGCTGGTGCCCGTGCTCATGGTCATGCTGATCCGCTGCAAGCTGCGGCCGGAGCGCGCGAATCCCATTTCGCGCTTAACGCAGGCCGTCTATCTGCCCATCTTGCGCTTCTGTCTTCGACACCGCGCTCTTACCATTGCAGTCAACCTCGTATTCCTGCTGGCGACGCTGCCCGTCGCCTGGAAACTCGGCAGCCAGTTCATGCCGCCGCTGTTTGAGGGTTCAGCCCTCTACATGCCCACCGCCCTGCCCGGCATCTCGGTCGAACAGGCGAAAACTCTGCTCGGCAAACAGGACGCCCTGCTGCGTACTTTTCCGGAGGTGGAGAGTGTGTTCGGCACAGTGGGAAGATCCGACAGCGCCACGGATAATGCTCCGCTCGATATGTATGACACGACCATCATGCTCAAGCCGCGTGCGCAGTGGCCGGTTGGCATGGACTACGGCAAGCTCATCCAGCAGATGGACGCGAAGGTGCAATTTCCCGGCCTGTCCAACACCTGGACCAGCCCAGTCGAGAACCGCCTGAATATGGAGCTTACCGGCATTAAAACGCCGCTGGGGCTCAAGGTGCAGGGTCCGAATCTGGACGGTATTCAGCAGCTCGCCGGGCAAATACAAACAGCGCTCGCAGGGATGCCGCAGCTGCGCTCGGTCTTCGCCGAGCGTATTTCGCAGGGCTTCTACGTCAACGTCGAAGTCAATCGAGAGGAGGCCGCGCGGTATGGATTGACTATCGCCGATGTGCAGACTGCTGTTTCGTCCGGCATCGGCGGCGAAAACATCGCGGAGAACGTCGAAGGGCGCGAGCGTTACCCGATCAACGTGCGCTATGCGCGCGACTTCCGCGACAACATAGACCGCCTGCGCACCGTGTTGATCGGCACTCCCTCGGGCGCGCAAATTCCGCTCGGAGAAGTCGCGAAGGTTTCATTTTCGCGAGGGCCGTCGATGATCCGGGATGAGGACGGCCTGCTCACCGGTTACATTTACATCGACCTGAAAGATGCGAATTATGGCGGCTTCGTCGATGCGGCTGACCGCCTGTTACGCGGGAAGGTTCACCTGCCGCCTGGCTATTCGTTCAGGTGGTCGGGGGTGTATGAGTTTGAACTACGAGCCAAACAGCGGCTCAAGCTCATTCTGCCGGTCGTTTTCTTTCTTATTTTCGTGTTGCTTTACACGGTCTTTCACTCGGTCGCGGAAAGCGTCATGCTGATCGTGCCTACCATTTACGCACTCAGCGGTGGCCTGCTACTGCAGTGGCTTCTCGGTTACAACTTCAGCGTCGCGGTATGGGTCGGGTACATCGCGCTGTTTGGCATTGCCGTCGAAACCGGCGTCGTCATGGTCGTGTACCTGCAGGAAGCGCTGGAACACCACTTACAGACGGGAACCCTGCATAGCGAGAGCGATCTTGAAGCCGCGATTATCGAGGGTGCCGTGCAGCGCCTTCGCCCGAAGCTGATGACGGTCATCGCGGTCGTCGCCAGTCTGGCTCCCATCCTGTGGGAGTCGGGAGTCGGTTCCGATGTGATGAAGCCGATCGCCGCGCCCATTGTCGGGGGTATGATTACCTCGACGATCCACGTACTCATCCTGGTGCCCGTCTTTTTCCTGATGCTGAAGCGGCGGGCGCTCAAACGAGGAACCCTCACAGCAGTTCAACCGTCGTCCGGCAATTAGGAGAAGATCATGTCGATTCACAAATTGGTTCTCGTTCCCGTGTTTGCTTTCGCGGCCATGACCATGGTGGCGCAGTCAAGCCAAAAGCTTACCGGCACCGTCACTGACTCCATGTGCGGCAAAAAGCATATGATGCAGGGCGCGACCGCGGCGCAATGTACGCGAGCGTGCATCAAATCGGGCGCCGGCTATGCGCTTGTCAGCGACGGCAAGGTATACGTGCTCAAAGGCGATAAGGCCCAGTTCGATAAGTTCGCAGGCGCGAATGTTGTGATTGAGGGAGAGACGAGCGGAGATACGGTTACCGTGAAAACAATCAAGGCCGCTTCATAAAGCGGCCTTGACGATCCGTGCGCTTATCTTTATTGCGGTCCCGGCTGTGCTGACCGCTCGGATCGGTAAACGGCTGGTAGTCGACAATGGCAAAATGGCGCGCCAACTCCCTCCTCATGGTCGTGATCTGAGCGCTTTGACTATGCCACATTGTGTTGCAAGGCTGGCAAGGTCAGGGTGCCCCAGGTCCGATCCGGTAAGGCACTGGTTCAGCGGGTCGAGCAAGCTGTAATGGTGGCGGCTGAATGTCTCGAAGAAAACCTGGTCGAACTGATTGCCCGTGGGAGTGTTTCGAGAAGCTGGATCTGCACCGCGGTCTCCGGCGCGATCTTGGGCTGGTAAGTAATGCCGTACCAGTCCCGCAGATAGGTCTGCGGGAATCCAAAATTACGCGGCGGCATCTATATTCACATTACCTACACCTAAACGTCGTGATCGGAAGATGTTCGGTTGGTTTAAAGTAATGCTTGTCTAATCCCCATGCAGCTAAGAGCGACAATTTCGAGTTTGTTGACCCTTTTCTTGCTCGTCATGATGAGTGCGGCTTCGGCTTGCACGGCTTCATGCACTATGCAGCAGATGGGTTCGTGTCACCAGAGCACTTCGGCCAGTCCTGACTCCGTCTCAGCCCGTTTGGGCGACATGCAGCGTTGCACCATGGCGCTTACCAGCCACAATCGACCAGGCGCGTTGACGCTGGCAGTTCCGTGTTCGCATCACATCTGCTCGGCGCAACCCAGTATGCTCAACGAGCAGACCTATACAGCAGTCCAGCCTGAGCTGCACCCGTACGCTGCGGTTCTGCTGTTTTCGCTTGTCCAGACCAGGCCGGCTTTCCGCTTTTCAGCACAGGGCGACCCGCCTTTCCCCAGTACCACTCCCCTCGCGCTCCACACGCTTCTCCGCGTCTAGTTTTCGCGATTTCCCCCCGATGCAGCACCTCCATATGCTGCCGGCCGGGTGTCGCTTTGTCTCCATTTCCCCTTTGCTTCTAAGTACGACCTGGAAGTGAGCCAAGCAGCATTCCGCGTCGGCGGCGCCAGACCCACAGCCACTGCGTATAGCGGAGTTTTTTCATCATGGCGAATCGCCGTTCTTTCCTTCAAAGTGCCCTTGGTCTCGGTGCGGGCCTGTTTGCCACCGACAATCTGTATGCTGCCCCATCCGCCGCTCAGAAATTAAAGGCGGACCGTCGCGTAAATAACGGGCCGGTGTTCAACACCCCCGTCATTACGACCGATATCGGCGATCTGCCCTACACCATGGACGGCGATATCAAGGTCTTCCATCTCACCGCGCAGGTAGTCAAGCGGCAGATCGCGCCGGACAAAACGATCGATGTCTGGGGTTTCAACGGCACGGCCCCCGGGCCGACCATCCAGGTCAACGAAGGCGACCACGTGCGCGTGATTCTCGATAACCAGCTCCCGGAGCCGACTTCGATCCACTGGCACGGCTTTGAAGACCATATCGGCTACGACGGGCAGCCCGGTATCAGCCAGGAGCCGGTGAAGCCGGGCGGCCGCTTTGTGTATGAGTTCCATATTCACCAGAACGGCACTTACTTTTATCACTCCCACATGGCCATGCAGGAGATGGCCGGGATGCTGGGCACGTTCATCATGCACCCGAAGGAGCCGTACCGGCCGCATTGCGACAAGGATTTCGCCATCAATATTCAGGAGTACGCCGTGCTGCCGAATAACACGGTGCCGAACACCATGAATATGGAGTTCAACTGGCTGGTGTTGAACGGCAAGGCCGGCCCGGCGCTCACGCCGCTGATTATCCGCCAGGGCGAGCGAGTCCGCATCCGTTTCGTGAACCTCGGCATGGATCACCACCCCATGCACATCCACGGACACACTTTCCAGGTGACCGGCACCGAAGGCGGGCGGATTCCGGAGACCGCATGGTGGCCCGGCAATACGGTGCTTGTCGGCGTAGCGCAGAGCCGCAACATCGAGTTTGTCGCGAACAATCCCGGTGACTGGATGGTGCATTGCCACCTGCCGCACCACATGATGAACCAGATGTCGTCGAACGTCGGCAAGATGAGCCGTATGCCCGGAAGCAGCGGCATGCCCGCCGGCGTTGACATGAACACAGGTATGGGCATGCTCCAGGGCACACCGGGTGCGCCGTTAGGCGAAGACTACGGAACAAGTCTGGGGCGCGGGATGGGATTCGGGTCAGTTGCGGACATGAACACGACCAACGGCCCGCTTTCCGAGCCGAAAAACATTGCGTCGATGCAGGGCATGATGGGGGAAATGAAGCCCGGCAAGAACGGGATCGAGATGGGGCCCGAGCAGATGCGCAACATGATGGCCATGGACATGGGCGGCATGAAACAGGAGAACAGCGACATTGCCCCGAACGCGAACGAGGTTCCGAACTTCCCGCAGGACGTCTACATGGAAGGTCCGATGATGAACATGGACAAGATGGTCGACAAGCCAGAGAACTACGGCCTGCGACCGGGCTGGAGCCAGTTCATGCAGGGCATGATGACCTTTATCCGCGTGCTGCCTCCCGATAAATACGACAAGGTGATTGCCCGCATGAAGCAGGCCAATCGGCCGAACGATCCTTATGCTTCCGTGCTGTCGCGCAGTTAACCCTCGACGTGAAAAAGGAGATCGGAATGAGGAAAACAGTAATTTTCGCGGGGCTCTTCGCCGTGCCCTATCTGGCATTGGCGCAGGGGGGGTCATCCATGCCGGGTATGGACATGGGCCAGAAACAGGAACAGAAACAGGAACAGAAACAGCCTGCCCCCAAGCCCAAGCCTCAGCAACAGTCCATGCCTGGCATGGACATGGGCGGGCAGCAGGGGGCAAAGCCTAACCCGATGCAACTGCCGGGCGACATGCAATCGCCACTACCCCGCGACCCCGGTGCGCAGAAAGAGACACAAAGCGAGCGGAACTCTGAACAGCAGCAGCCCATGCCGGGTATGGACATGAAACCCGCGCCGGGGAGCGATGCGCAGTCCACAACGCACGCTTCGGGAGTGTTGCAGGAACCGGAAAACCCGAGCTACCACACGGGTGAGGAGCTGCCCGCGCCGGAGTTGCTGAACGATGTCGCAAAACGCGCGCCGCTGGCCCTGGCGCAGTTCCAAAGCTGGGCCGAGCACGGCAACCCGACGCTCGCGCAGGCACGGTCTTTTGTGCGGCGTTCGGAGCAGCAGGGCCGCCAAGCCGGCCTGTACCCCAATCCGTCAATCGCCTATGACGGCGAGCACATCCGCGGCGGCAGCTATGGCGCGGGCGAGCAGGGCGCGTATGTGCAGCAGGCCATTGTGCTCGGCGGCAAACTCGGTCTTCGCCGCGACATCTACCGGCAGCAGGCCGGCGTGGACACGATCGGGGTCGAGGCGCAAACCTTTCGTGTCCGCAACAATGTGGAGCAGGCGTTTGATCAGGCGCTTACCTCGCAGGCGACCGTCGTGCTACGAGGGCGCTTGCTGCATGTCACGCTCGATGCGCTCCAGACCGCGCACCAGCTGGCGAACGTAGGCCAGGCCGACGCGCCGGACATTCTGCAATCCGAGGTGGAAGCCGAGCAGGCGAAAGTCGACTTCGTCCGCGCGCAACGAGAGTACATCCAGAATTTTCGTACGCTGGCCGCCGTTGCCAACCAGCCCGAGTTGCCCGTCAGTCCACTCACAGGCGACCTCGAACATCCACCCCAGATCGACCCCGAGCAGCAGGTCGCAACCATCGTAGCCTCAAGCCCCGAGGTGAAGCGCGCGCAGGCGGAGGTCATGGTCGCCCAGGCGCGGCTCAAAGACGCGCATCGGGAGCCGGTGCCGGACCTTACGTTGCGTGTGGGCGAGTGGTGGAGCGGCGAGATTACCGAGGGTACGCAGCGCGCGGCAGGACCGATGAGCTTTGTCACCGCGGGCATCGACCTGCCGCTGTGGAATCGCAACCAGGGCAACATTGAAGCGGCAAAAGCCGACCTGGAAAGGGCCAGGGAAGACGTAACCCGGACCCAGCTCTATCTCAAGCAGGAGTCGGAGCCGCTCGCCCAGCAATACTTGACCGCGCAGTTCGAGGCCGACCGCTACCGAACCCAGCTCATTCCGCGCGCCCGGCGCGCTTACGAACTGTACCTGATGAAGTATCAGCAGATGGCCATGGCCTACCCGCAGGTGCTGGTGTCGCAGCGCACGCTGTTTCAGCTGCAGATCGACTACCTCCGCGCGCTCTCAACGGTCTGGACCTATGGCGCCGCACTCCAGAACTACAGGCTCAGCGGCGGACTGGAAGCGCCGATGAGCACCGGCGCAACTTTAACCACCATCAACCTGCCCAGTAGCGGCGGTAGCGAGTAGTCGAGGAGGCCCTCTTGCGAAAGTTCTGGTCTGGGTTTTTCACGGCCGCTGTCGTTCTGGTGCTGGCGGCCTACTGTTTCGTGCGCTTCGGGTTTATCGACCCCAGGGCCGACATCCCGGAAGACACGCTTGAAAAGACTGTCGCCATGCCAGCCCTGGACGCGTCAGTCGACCGTCGCGCGCCCGAACTGCGCAACCCGGTCAGCGCCAGCGACGAAAACCTGGTCGCCGGCATGCGAATGTACCAGACACAGTGCTCCAGTTGCCACGGAGACATCGGCCACAAACACGGGATGCTTGCCGAGGCGCTCTATCCCAGGCCGCCTCAGTTCATGGAGGACGCTCCCGACATGCCGGAAAACCAGAACTACTACATCCTGCAGCACGGGATCCGACTAAGCGGCATGCCGACCTGGAAGCAGACCTATAACGAGCACCAGCTGTGGCAGATCACGACGTTTCTAAGTCACATGGACAAGCTGCCGCCAGCCGTCTCCCAACAGTGGAAAGCAGCCGCCTGCGGCTCGACCGACGCAGGCGCAAGGGACACTCGACCCTGAACAGCCACTCACGTATGCGCATGGAGAAAGAGGATCGACGATGCTTGTAGCCATCAGCTGGATCTCACTTGGGGTCGCGTTTTTCTGCGCGGCCGTGATCGCAATCGACGAGCTGCGCCACCCGCAAAAGATGTGGATCATGAACATTGTCTGGCCTGTGACGGCCTTGTACTTCAGCGTCTTCGCGGTGTGGGGCTACTTTCGTATTGGCCGCCCCATGAGCAAGGACAGCATGCATGGCATGTCGAAGGAGGAGATGGATAAACAAATGAAAGAGCGGGAAGAGCAGGCCCGGCGCGACCCGACCGTTTCGCAAACGGCGCTCTCCACAAGCCACTGCGGCGCGGGATGCACGCTCGGCGACATCATCGCTGAGTTTTCAATCGCGGGGCTCGGGCTTACGCTGCTTGGCGCGCCGCTCTACGCCGAGTTTGCCGGGGATCTGCTGTTGGCCTGGCTGCTCGGTATTGCCTTTCAATACTTCACGATCAAACCCATGCGCAATCTGTCTCCCGTTCAGGGCCTGATCGCCGCTGTAAAGGCTGACACGCTGTCGATCCTGACTTTCGAGATCGGTCTGTTCGGCTGGATGGCATTGATTTACTACGTCCTTTTCCCACATCCACACCTCAAGCCCAGCGAACCCGTTTACTGGTTCATGATGCAGGTCGGGATGATCCTGGGCTACTTCACCTCGTATCCCATGAACCGCTTCCTGGTGAAGTGGGGAACGAAGGAAGCGATGGGATGAACGCCAACACGACCCCGGGTAACTTCCGGCTTGTTAGTATTCTGCTCATTCAGTGTCTTTCGTGTTAAGAACAGATAAAGTGTGTTCATGCCACAAGCGTCAAAGCGGTCTCGCTCCCTGGACAAGCGTCTGGATATCCGGGATGTCGCGCTGAAAGCCGGAGTTTCGATCGCTACCGTTTCGCGAACCATCAACGGGCTGCCTAGCGTCGACAAGGAACTGGCCACGCGTGTCTGGGCCGCGGTTAAGGACCTTAGCTATTACCCCAACACGCAGGCTCGCTCCCTGGTTTCAGGGCGAAGCAAAATCTTTGGACTGCTGGTTTCGGAGATCACGAACCCATTTTTTCCGGAGCTGATTCAAGGTTTCGAGGAGATAGCGGTCAGGCATGGGTACGACATCATGATCGCTTCGACCAACTATGACCCGGTGCGCATGGAAACATGTGTGCGACGCCTGCTGGAGCGCAGTGTGGAGGGGGTCGCGGTGATGACCTTCGGTATTGAAGCACCCATGGTCGAGGAACTCGCGTCGAGGAACATTCCCCTGGTATTTATCGACGCCGGCCCGGACAGGCCCTGTGTCAGCGCACTCACGATCGACTATCATCACGGGATCCGGGAAGGTGTGCAGCACCTGGCTGCGTTGGGTCATCGGAGGATTGCCTTTGTCAGTGGTCCCCTTCGGCAGCGCTCGTGCCAGCTTAGGCAGGATGCCTTTCTCCTGTCGCTCGATGAAGTCGGGATAACTCCGCAACAGAGCTTTGTGATTGAAAGCGATCACACACTTATAGGCGGCATGCGCGCGGCGGAAGACTTGCTGCAACTGCCCGAAGTTCCTACAGCGGTGATGTGTTCCAACGACATGACTGCTATCGGGGTGTTGCGATCCCTTAGCAATGCAGGCGTTCGTGTACCGGAGGACATGTCGGTTATCGGATTCGACGATATTCAGCTCGCGGAGTTTGTCAGTCCGCCTTTGACAACAGTGAACATGTCGCGCATCGATATCGCGCGCGCGGCTTTCGAAGCATTGCGCGGGCACGTTGAAGAAACAAAATCCGCCGGGGGAGTTACAGCGCAAATCTCGACGACGCTTATTGTACGGCGTTCGACGAGCTATCCTCGTGGGACTCCGGCACCTTTGACAAAGCCGGCCGGCAAGCGAGTTCTTGCCCACGGCTTGAAGAATGAGCCCGTTAGCGAAACGCGCACAGAGAAGAAAAGCCCGCGCGAACCACGGGCATCACGCAGAAAAGCGCTGGTCGACTTATCTCCGCTGTAGATGCTTCAACAACAGTTGTGAGTGTTATCCACGGAAGCAAGCGCAGGCAACACCCATCAATGTTTAAAGAACAGCTACTCCGCTGCAAGCCGGTCCAGAATATCCTGAGCCGTTACGCGGTCGCCGTGGGTATGGCTGATCTTTTCGAAAACTATCTTGTCATGGCTGTCCAGGATAAAGGTGGAAGGATACGCGGTCTCGTGCGGCGCGTCCCAGCGTAGTCCATACAGGTTAGTTACTTTGTAATCGGGATCAATCACCAGCTTTACATTTGCCGGCAGATCGGATTGCTTCGCAAGAAACTCCTTGGCGTGCTGATCGAGTTCGGCGGGAGGACCGGGATACACAAGCAGGACATTTGCCTTTTTCGCTGCGAAGCCGTCGCTGTGCGCTACGAAATCATGGACCTGTTTGGTGCAGTAGGGACATTGGTACCCAGGGAAGCCGCGCAGTACGACCAGCACTGTTACACCCTTATCCGTCTCCCTGGCTAGGTGGACAGAGCTGCCGGTTGGGGTCGAGAGCGTGAAGTCGGGCGCTTGGGATCCCATTGCGGGTGTCTGCGCTCCAGCCGCTGCTACTGCCAGCACGCCACAGCAGAGCGCGACGAGGTATCGGAAAGGGCGAAGAAGCCGGGTGGCATTGCCATTCGAGTGAGCATGTTTACGGTTTGTTTTATGAAAGTTCATGACGTGCTGCTCCTGTCTGGATGTGAGATGGATGCACCCATAAGAGTGCCGCCGGCCTCCGAAGTTACAGTGAATTTATAAAAGAGAACCCCAGAGAGACGGCGGAGCAGCGTAACTTTTCAGACGGCTTGTCGTCATATAATCGCCCGCTCGTTAAAATGGCGCGGAAGTGATCCTCAGCAGCTCTGCCGAGAGCGAAGGTGATCTGGCGGGTAAGTGCACAATGCGCTCTCACAACTTGACTTGCAACCTGACTGCCTCGACCTTACTTAGCTCGAATCCCGCGACCCACGCGAAGTCCAAACCTGTTTAGGAGTTGAAATGGTGCTGTACAAATATGGCTACGCCCCCCTCGCGTCGGTTGCACTCGCCGCCCTTTCACTTTGGGCCGCTTTGACCACTTCAGCGCAAGTACAAACGACGGCGCACCCGGCCGCGATTCTGGTCGAACTCTTTACCTCCGAAGGCTGCTCAAGCTGTCCGCCGGCTGATGAACTGCTGCGGCAGATCAGTGGACGGAAAACCGCCGATGGACAGTTGGTCATCGGCCTGAGTGAGCATGTCAGCTATTGGAACGGCCTTGGCTGGAAGGACCCCTACTCGTCCGAGCAGTACACCAATCGGCAGAACGGCTATGGCGCCCACTTCGGGCTGGACAGTGTGTACACGCCGCAGATGGTGGTGAACGGCCGCGAGCAGTTTATCGGCAGCGATCGAGGCGCGCTGCAGGCGGCACTTACCGCCGAAACCGGGCGCAAGGGGATCGGGCTACACATAATCTCTGCGCAGGTCACGGGAAAGGATGTTGCCTTCAGCTACTCGGCAGAGGGCCTGCCCGTGAACAGCTCACTGCAGCTTATGGCCGCAATCGCCGACGACACCGATCGCTCAAATGTTCTGCGCGGAGAAAACTCCGGCCGCGCGCTCACGCATGTTTCGGTGGCACGGGTGCTGGCACCGCTCGGCGCACTCCATGCGACCGAAGGGCATACCGTCAGCCTGCCTCTCCCGCCATCTTTCACAGGAAACACCGGCGTCGGGCATCACCTGGTTCTGTTTGCACAGCAAACGGGGGACGGTGCGGTGCTGGGCATCGACGCCAAGCCAATCTGAGCGTTCCCAGGGTGGGCCGCTTCAGAAGCTGTAGGATTGCTGAGTGCGGAGGGGAAGCGTGGCCGAGCAGCAAGTACCAATCGGTGTAGCACGGGAAGGTGTAGCACGGGAGAAGAAGCGAAGCCGATCCTGGGTAATAGGAATTACCAGTTTTTTCTTTATTCTGCTGCAAAGCGCATGCGCGGCGGTGATGGCCATCAGCGGCCTGCGTCTGCTGATCGGCGTCGGTTCCCTTGCCGCTGCTTCAGGGCTGAAGGTGTTTGTCGTGGCTTTTCACGCGGATGCGATCCGCATCCCGATGATGCTTGTGGCGGTGGGGGGCTCGGTCCTCAATCTTTATGTCATCTGGCGCATGCGGTCGCTGCGTGCGCGGCCGTCCTCGCAATGGAGAGTTAGCCCCGTCACACCCAAGCAAAAACGAGCCGAGTCGTTTCAGATCGTGCTCGCGGTCTCGACGCTGGCGCTTGTCGTCCTAGAAGAGCTGCTGCATTTCCGTCTGCATGGTGCGTAGCAGCGGAGAAACGCACTAACTCGCTGGGTCGTTCCGTTGCTCGTGCGAAACGTCCGCTATTTCTCGGGCCAGCCTTGCATGGAGACGCTCGCTGAAGCCGGCCGGAAGTTCAAACACGCGATCGTCTCCAGTGAGAATGATGATATTGTGCGTCGAGTCGAGAACAGCGGAGCAAATCTCGCAGTGGTCCAGGTGCCGCTGCACAATTTCCCGGGTTTCGGGCGGCAGGGAATCGTCCAGATACCCGGAGATGTAATCCCAGACGTGTTTGCATTCGATGATCACCGGAACCACCTCCTTTTCGGATTCGCGCTTTTGAGTTGCGGCGCCAGCTGTTTTTGAAGCATGGTGCGCGCACGATGCAGCCGGACTTTCACTGAAGCAATGCTGATGGTAAGCGCCGTGGTTGTCTCCTCGATACTCAGCTCCTGGACGTCGCGCAGCATAACCACTTCGCGATACATAGGAGAAAGGCTGTCGATCGCCCCTCTCACCATGTCGCGGATTTCCTTTCGCTCCAGGGCTTCGGAGGGAATCTCACGCCAGTCGCGCAGCAGTGCCGGTGAAACGCGCCCACCCTCCTCGGGCGTTTCGTCGAGTGACTCCATGTGTACCAGGCCCTGGCGCCGCAAACGGCCACGCGCCTCGTTCAGCGTGATGCTAATGAGCCATGTGCTGAATTTCGCCTGCCCGCGAAAGTTCGAAAGATTGCGAAACGCCTTGAGAAAGGCCTCCTGCGCAACATCCTCCGCGTCGGATTCGTTTTTCATGAAGGACAGAGCCATCCTGAAAACACGGCGCTCATAAGGCCGGATCAGGGCGTGATACCCCTGCGTATCGCCCGCGAGGATAGATGCAATCATCCGTGCCTCGTCCCGGACTGAGGGTTCAAGGTCCATGGAGGTCAGAGCCGCTCCTTCAAGTGCTTGTAAACCAAGGCATGGGCCGCAAAGCTTTGCGCATCGAAACTCAGCACGGTCAATAGGCAGGTTTGGGCCAAGGGAAACGACGGTTGCAGGTAATGGGAGTTGCGGGAGATACCATGAGCAAGGTAAGTCAATCGTTTCCTTTCGACCTTTCTCCTGCCGGCAACAAAAGCTCTCGCATATCTCTCGGCAAGCGCGCCGGCCCGCAGGGTCGTTCACGGCATTAGAGAAGTTGGAGCGTAAATAGTTACATGGCTGGTGACCGTGGCTCACTATTGCCCCGCACACGCCCGGCTGGACGCGCGCTCATCTGCTCGGGATGACAAAAAGCGGCGGTTTCTGAACCGCTGAACGTTTCCTTGTAACTTTTTCGTGCACTTACCGCTCACAGGGACGGCGCAACGGAAATGGCAGGCAAGCTGCTAGTCCTCACCATTGTGCGAGTCCCCCGCCGTTGATGGAGTGCCCGGCTTGAAATGTGCCAGTGGAGAAGAGAGACACTGGACAAGGAGAGCATATGGGACGAGGCAAGAAGTACCAACCTGAGCAGGTGGTAAATCTGTTGCGGCAGATCGAGGTAGCGAT
>JAABUX010003024.1_pt1 | contig 22855 bp, 26 predicted proteins | sample 5561851 | NCBI WGS metagenome assembly JAABUX01 (sample SAMN10711883, study PRJNA513361) | rock metagenome | isolation source: Antarctica rocks | place: Antarctica: Victoria Land, Richard Nunatak red sandstone | collected 2016-01-03 | reverse complement strand
CCACCATTGGCGTCCTACTCGGGACCTACACCGCCAATGAATGCGCAAACTACTTCAGGAACTCAGGATACGGTCAGACCTAAAGTCATCCCGCTCTAAGGAACGCAGCACCGGGGTCTGGCGGAAGCTGGCCGTGCGCGAGCCGGACATGCAGCTGCGTCCGCACGCTGCCTGGCAGGGACGCGGCCTGCGCGTCGAACAGGGCGTGGAAATTCGCGTCCGGCAGTAACAGCACGTTGTCCGGTGGTGCGGTCGGACCCGTGCCGCCCACGACTCCCACCAGTTGAAACATGGAATCGGCGTTGGGCAGCAAGACGACGCCCGAGATCGTGACGGTGGCCGGCGGCTGGCCCGCCCGCCCGACGGTGACACTATCGCCCGGGCCCACGTGGAGGTTAGACGCGGTCTGCTGCGCCACCAGCGCTCCGTCCATCTTGCCCAGCAACAGCTCGATCTGACGCGGGAACACGGTGGCGTAGTCAGCCGGCAAGCCCAGCACACGGCCCGGCCCGGTGGTTTGTTCGGTCGTTTGCCCGGCCGGGCCGGTCACGGCGCGCAGTCCGGTCGATCGTCCATAAAGCACTGGACGGACGTCCGTTGTCGGTGCCGCGGCAGCGAGGGCGGCGTTGACCGCCGCCAGGTCAGCCCCGCTCCGCAGCTCGATCTGCCAATCCACCGGCACGCCGGCGATGGCGCGCTGCGTCATGGTGCGGGACGCGCTGGCGGTGAAAGTCCCGATTGCCACGATCAGCGCGATCGTAAGCCCAACACCGGCGATGGCGCCGAACAGCCGGCCGGATCGCCCCGCTAGCAGGCCGCGCATCCATAGTCTGATCATTGGGATAAAAGCTCAGGGCGCGCGACCGGTGCCGGGATGGCAAGCCGGCCATAGGACATCGTCCACACCACATCGAGCCGGGCCGCGACCGTCGGGTCATGGGTCGCCACCACAAGTGCTGTCTGCGTGCCGCGCAGCGTCTCCAGCATGATGTCGAGCACGGTCTTCGCGGTTGCGCGATCAAGCTGCCCGGTCGGCTCGTCGGCCAACAGCAGCGGGGGTCGGGGCGCCAGCGCCCGGGCGATGCCAACGCGCTGCGCCTGTCCGCCCGACAACTCGTCCGGCAGCTTGTCCTCGAGCCCGGCGAGGCCGACAGCGCCGAGCGCCGTCACTGCTCGCGCCCGGCTTTCCGAGCCGGCGCCAGCCAGTCGCATCGGCAGTTCGATGTTCTCGATCACGGACAGCATCGGCAGCAGGCTCGGCACCTGGAACACCATGCCGATGCGCGACGGGCGCAGCGTGCCGCTCGCACCCAGGCCCGGCCATGACAGTGCGCCGCTGCTTGGCTGATCGAGGTCGGCCATCAACTGCAACAACGTGGACTTGCCGCAGCCAGAGGGGCCGATCAGCGCGATGCGGTCACACGGCCACACCTGGAACAATGCTGGAAGCAACGCATCGATGGTCTGGCCGCCCTGGGTAAAGCGCCGGCTGACGTCGGCGGCCTCAATGAGAGGTATTGCCTGAGTAGGGCCACTGGAGATCCTTCCATCATCGATATAGACGACGCGGGTTGCCCGCGCAGCCAGAGCAGGGCTGTGCGTCGCGATGAGTGCCGCCAAGCCACCGGCACGCTCATGGTCCAGCAGATCGAAGATACGGCCCTCGGTCTCGCCATCGACTTCGCCGGTCGGCTCGTCGGCCAGCAGCAGCGCGGGTGCCGCGGCCAGGGCTATCGCGAGCCCGGCCCGCGCGTTTTCGCCGCCGGAAAGCTGCCCGGACACACTGCCTCTACGCGCGGACAACCCGACATGCCCCAGCAGGCGATCCAGCCAGGCCGGATCGGTCTTGCCCGCGAGATACATCTGCAACCGACTGTTGTCGGTGACCGACAGGGACTCAAACAGACTGCCGGTCTGCAGCATGATGCCGATCGAGGCGGCACGTCGGCGCGCGCGCTCCGCCTCCGGCCGCCGAGGTTGGGGGGCCTTGGCCCCGGGATTAGGAAGTCCCAATGTTGCGGCCCGCAGCGGCTGGCAACGTTGGGGTTACCCTGCCATCCCTATACAGATTGCCAATGTCCCCGCTTCGGCAATGACGGCCACACGGGTTCGATGTAGCCGTATGACAGCCGCGCGAACGTCTTGAACGCGGCGGAGCGCCCCTGCTGATGCTGTCCTCGAACACGACCCTGTTTTTGTCCCTCAATGCCGCCATCCCGCCCGGTGCGGTGTGGCAGGGGCTGGCTGAAGCCCTGGCAGTTGGCCCCGTGCTGCTGCCACCTGTGCTGCTGACGTGCCTTTGGATCTGGGGGCCGCGGGACCGGCGGGCCGCGTTGATCGCGACCGGGGCCGGGGTGTTCGCCGGGCAGGCGATCAACCTCCTGTTCGGCCTGGTCTGGTTCGAGCCGCGGCCGTTCATGGCCGGCATCGGGCACACATGGCTGGACCATGTGGCGGACAACGGCTTCCCCAGCGACCATGCGACGATGGCCTGGAGCCTGGGCCTCGGTCTCGTGCTGACGGGAGCCTCTCGCCGGTGGGGGTGGTCGCCTGCCTGGCCGGCCTCGCGGCGGGTTGGGCGCGGGTTTACCTCGGCGTCCACTTCCCGGTGGACGTCCTGGCGTCCGCGCCGGCCGGGCTGCTTGCCGCCGGAATCGCCTGCATGATGATGCCGCCGGTTCGGCGCTGGGTGCTGCCGCCAGCGGAGCGACTTTATGGCTGGACACTCGGTGTCCTGCCCCGCTGGATGCAAGCTGCGGCCAGCGTCCCCGAGGCTGGCCCGGGAGAACGGTGATATGCGCCTCACCGCTGCCTCCTGGATCGTCGAGGGCTTCCTCAACGATCGACGTCAACCGGGCAGCGCGTGCTTGACCTGATGGGCCGGGCTGAACCCGGGGTTGCGTGAGGCGGCGATCTCAATGGCCGGCCGCCGGATGGCGGCCTTGACGGGCTGGGGCGTCCTTCAGCTTGAACTTGCCGAGCCGGAAGGGTTGACCGCGTCACCCTTCTTGGCGGCATCCAGGATGCCGCCGAACGCAGTCTCAACGGCCTTCTTGGCCGCATTCTGCCCGAGGCCGGCTGCGCTCGCACCATGCTCGATCAGGTCAGCTGTCTTCACTCTGATACTCCCTGCGCCGATCTTGGCCGGCCGCAGTCACGTTGTGGGAGCAGCGACGGCGCCATCGACCGCCGCCGCTGATGCCGAGGCCGAGAATCAGGCACAGGCTCTCACCTTGGACGAAGCCGACGCCTGGCGGACGGAGTTCCTGCCATGATGCCGGACGACTTGGCCCGCCTGCATTCCGGCATTCGCGCCGCCGCCCTCGCCGACGATGGCGCCCGTTTGGAGGCGATGCGTTCAAAGCGCTGGATCACGCACCATCCTGCCGCCGGGCGCTTGCGTCATTGCAGAACGCGTTCGACCAGCCGCCAGGCGACAGGATGGAGAACATCCTATTGCTCGTAGAATCCGGCATGGGGAGCCCTGTTGATGCGCAAGTTCCAGCGCGACCATGCCCCGCCTCACGATGGGTCGGCCGGGATGTGGCCGCGCGGTAAGACGCCGCTCTCGTCGTCGGCGGCGGACGTCAGGCGGCCAGTCCACCGGCGTCTGAGCGGGGATCCTGCCCGCGCCTGACCTGGATTGGCGCCCACGCCGCCTCCTGATCCAGCGTCAGGTCGCGTCCGCGGGCCATCTCCAGCCCGGCCCCGAAGGTGCTCGCAACCGCCTCGCGGCAGCGCCGCTCCCGATCCGACACGTCCGCCGGCAGGCCGGGCAGGAAGGCCCCCAGCGCCACCGCGCCCTCCCCGATCTTCGGCAGCAAGGCCCTGATCCGGGCGGCCGCGTCCGCCGCCGACCAGAACGGCGGCCGCGGCACCCGGTATCGGTCGGCCGCATCGTCCGGCAGGCGGATCGCCACCAGGCAGGCCCGCAGCAGCGCGGTGGCGTCGCCGACCCGCCCGGCCCTGATCGCGGTGGTGTCCACGGCCTGACCGCGCCGGAACACGTCGTGCCCGAGCTGATCGCGCCGCTCCAGCCAGTCGGCCCCTGCCACAGCCTGCGCCCGGGTGAGCAGGCGGTGCCGCAGCGCCTCGGCCGCGTCCCGCGCGTCGCGCGCCTCGGCCGGAGGGGCCGGGAGCAGCAGGCGAGACCGCAGCAGGATCAGGTCGGCGGCCATGACGAGCCAGTCGCTCCAGCGGGCCAGGGCTGTCGCCGACGGGTCCGCGTCCGCCAGCGCCGCCGTCAGCGCGGCGGCGAAGGCGTCGACCAGCGCCGCGATCGACAGCTGGGCCAGGTTAATCCGGCGTGCCCGCGCCAGCTCCAGCAGCCAGTCGAGCGGCCCTTCGAACCCGTCGATGGCGAGCACCGGCGCGGTGCCCGGCACCGCTTCGCGCCGCGCCGGCCCCTCCCAGTCGCTCGGGTCGAGGGCAGCCGGCTCGTCAGGCGGGGCGGCCGCCTGGTGCATCACCGGTAGCTCGGCCGCACGTCCAAGCGCAGCGACGGCCAGTGTGCCCGGACCTGCTCGAGAGCGCGCCAGGGGGTCCAGTCTGCCGACCAGAACACGAGACGCAGAACCGCCTCCCCTGGTGGCGGTGGCGATACGCCGCTGCTGGCCGCCGCCGGGTCGAGGGCGACGTGTCGCAGCATCTCGGTCGTGCCCCAGTGCGTCCACAGCCAGCCGAGGGCCTCCGGGTGGTCGGGGCCGAGGGCCAGGATGTCGGGGGGCACCGGCACCAAGGCGTGCAGGTCGAGGGCGCAGGCACGGCTGTGTCCGACCCTGGCCGTGGCCAGCGCGTGGCGCGCCGCCACGGCCTCGCGGAGTTGTCGGGCCAAAATCCGGGCACCCTGCAGGCTCAGCGTGCGGTGGGCTGGGTTGGCCAGCAGGTGGAACCAGTCCTCCTCGCGTTCCGACAGGTCGAGATGCCACGGCACGGTCCCCGCCCCTGCTGCCGCGCGCTGGAACGCGGCCACCGTCGCCGCTTCTCCGGTGACGGTCAGCCGGTGGTGCAGCCAGTCCGGGTGCGGCAGGCGCCACGACGTGCCGTGCGGACCGGCGTGGCGTCCGCGGCGCGGCGCTGCCGCTGGGGGTGGGGGCGCGTCGGTGGGGGGCGCGCCGGTCGGGGGTGCGCCGGTCGGGGGTGCTTCGGGGGTGGGCGCCGCCGCGGCGGACCTTGTGCGCAAGAAGGCGTCGAGCGCGCCGGCCGCCTGCTCCGCTCGCTGGGCCGCCCGGCTTGTCACGACCCCGCGTTCGGATCGCGGCGCCGTGGCGCGCCGGAGCGCCGGGCGAGGATGCGGCTCCAGGCATCGGGGGCGAGCCGCGCGTGCTCGACGTTGCCCCATCGGTCCACCTTGCGGAACACCGGCCCGAAGGCGGTGTCGGAGGCGCTCAGCCAGTCTTCCAGCGCCCGCACCGGGCAGGACCCGGCGGCCGGGTGACGCGTCAGCGACACCGCCCGGTTCGGCTCGGCGTCGTTGCTGCGCGCGCGCAACACCAAGCTGACGCCGGCGGTGGTGGGATGCACGTGCTCCGCATCGAGGCCGAGCAGGACGGTGAGCGCGACCGGCGTGGCCGTGGCGTCCCGCTCGTCGTCTGGGCACCCGTCCCGGGGCGGCCGCAGGCGCGATCGGCCAGTCGCGGCCACCAGCAACAGGAGGCTGCGGTCGCGCAGGCCGGCCCGGTCGCGCGGGCAGCCGGCGGCCACGCGGAGGAGGCTGGACACGGCCTGGACCGGGTCGCGGCGACTGCGGCTGACCAGGCGCGCGCTCGCCCGGAGGTCGGCCTGGGTCGCGGGATCGACACGCGGTGGGGGCAGGTTGTGCTGGCGGTGCATGCTGACGATGGCCGCGCGGCGGCGGCCGAGCGCGCCCCGGCTGAGGCCGGGTGCCGCGGCCGCCAGGTGGGCGGCCAGTGTGGCGCTGCTCGCCGGCAGCGGGACGCGCCTGGCCTGGCGGCACCAGGCGGCGAACCGGGCCCACTCAGCCGCGTAGAGCCGCGCCGTCTCGGGCGCTGGCTCGGCGACGGGCGCGCCGACCACGCGCGACGTGATCGCGCGGCCCGAGCGGGTCGACGCGCGGGCGTCAGCCGCTCCCCGGTCGAGGTCGCCCTCCCCTGCCGTCCCGTCGTCAGAGTTTTGCATCATGAGAGAATTCTGGCGGGTTCCTACAATTGTGGCAAGCCCGCTGACGCAATGTAATGCGCTAGGGCGCGCTTTTGGGCCCACCTCTATTACCTCCGAGAATCGTTCCCACCGGGTCCGATGTCGTTCCTACGCCTGATAAGCACAGTTGTCGTGCATTGGCATAGCAGATAAACTCAGCCTATCACGTCGCGGAATCCCGCAATGAACCCGCCCGATACCGCAGCCGCGCCGGCAGAAACCACTGCGACCGATGCGCCCGAGGAGGACCGGCAGAGCATCGCTCCCCCGACGGTCGCGCCCAAACCGCCCGAGGACGAGGACCGTGGGACCCTCTCGGCACTGGCGGTGCCGTCGGCCCCGCCAGGCGCCAGTCCGGTCGCGGTCCGAGTCTGGTTCGACGGCCTGATGGAGAGCGCCCTCCCGCAACCCGACGGGACCCTGGCCACCGCCCGCCGCACCGCCGACACCCTCGCGCGCCTGGCCAAAGCCGAAAACACCCGCCGCGCCTACCGTGCCGGCGTGCGCGCCTGGTGCCTCTGGTGCGACCGGCACGGCCTCCCTGCCCTGCCCGCCGCCCCGGCCGACGTAGCCGCCTTCCTGTCCGAGCAACGCTACCCCGTCCCACCGGGAAAGCCGCTCGGGGTTAACACGCTCAAACTACGCGCGGCGGCCATCCGCTACCTGCACTACCTCGCCCGCCTCCCCTCGCCCACCGCCACCGCCGATGTCGGCGAAACCCTCACCGGCATCAGCCGGGTGGCGCGCCAGGCAGGCCAAGGCCCGCGGCCCAAGCTGGCCGCGCGCGTCGCGATCCTGCGAGAGATCGTCGCGGCAGTTGGCGACAACCTGCCCGGCCTGCGCGACCGCGCCCTGCTTCTGGTCGGATTCGCCGGGGCGTTCCGGCGCGCCGAACTCGCGCGCATCGAGGTCCGTCACCTTGAGGAGACCGAGTACGGCGTGCGCGTCACCCTGCCGGTGTCCAAGGGCGACCGGCGAATGGCGGGGGTCCAAGTCGGCATCCCGTATGGGTCCAGCGATTTGTGCCCGGTGCGCGCCTTGCGGCGCTGGCTGGGGGCGGCCGGGATTGCAGACGGCGCCGTCTTCCGGCGGATCTGGGCCACCCCGCGCCCTAAAAACCCGAAGCCGGGCTGGCGACCGGTCCACGTCGTCGGCCAGGACGCGATCGACCCGGGCACGGTTGCCCGCATCGTCAAGGCACGCGGCAAGGCCGCTGGATTTGACGCCGACCTGCTGGGCGGCCACAGCCTGAAACGAGGCGCAATGAACACCGCCAAAGACCGGCGCGCCCACCCCACACAGCTAAAACAGCTCGGCCGGCACGCCAGCTACGCCACACTCGGCACCTATCTCGAGGAGGGCGATCTATTCGAGGACAACGCGCTCAATGGCGTACTGTGACGGGGTGTCCCGGCCCGTCCACGTGCTCACGGCACGACTCCCAACCGACCAGGACTCTGGCGCACGGATCATCGACGCGCCGGCTGAGGTATGATGGCGTGGTGATGTTCAACGTCTCGGCTCGGAGGCTCAACATCGTGTAGTCCGGCAAAGAGGGATCGCGACCGAGCAGAGCGATGATGGAGCCGATCAACCTGTCCGCCTGCCGCAGCGCCAAGCGGAACCGCTCTCAATGTCAGCGCCGTCGCGGTCGCCGGCTCCGATTAACGCTGCTGGCGGCCTCGCGTGGTCCGCGGCTCAGCGATCAGGTGATGGCTCGGTTCTCTCGTTCACCGCCGATGGGTCTTACGATAAGGACGGCGTCTATCGCGAGATCACCGCCCGTCATCCGGAGTTTGTGGAGGCCGATATCGGTCGCCTCAAACGGGTGATCAGAGAGGGGCTACAATCCCGCATCGAACGGCGTCGAGCGACCGCGGTTGCCGTTGCCGTTGCCGTTGCCGTTGCCGTGGAAGCACTGAACCGCATGTTCGAATCGGGACGCACGGATTACGTCCGCATTGTGTAACGGTGAGTGAAGATGGCCGGGCTGCGGCCGCTTGCTGACCCATGCAACACAGTCGCTCGGCAGACCACGAGACAACAAGCTGCAACTGGCGGCACAGCGCAAGGCCGAAGCCCGAACATGCGTTGTACCGTCAAAGCCCCCTCCCCTTCGCCAGTGCGACACGAGTCGCGGCCAAACGGCTGAACTCTACTGGGAACCGAATCGGCGCCGCCGGCGAAGAGGCCGACGTGTTATCCCCAAGGATTCCTGATCTTTCCTGGGAGGAAGGCTGGTATCTGCTGGGAGCGGTAAGAACCAGTCATTAATACTATCAACGTACTGCGAAGATTATCCACTGGTCTCTCCTGGGACAAACTATCTAAGCTACAAATACCTTTTGCTATCCCAGGAGAGACCAGTCTTCCCATTCTGGCCCCGGTGACGCCAATGTCCGACATGTGAAGAAGAGGCTGTTGAAGGAAAAATGGCGGAGATCCACAAGCTGCTCAAGCAGCACGGGAAGGCTGGTGTACTGGCCTTGGACGTGGATCGACGCGTTGTGGAGGCGGCAGCAGGGTATCTGGCAGCCGAAGAGGGCGAGGTTGGGTTTTTATACAGCGGATGGGCCCAGAGCGCCTTACCCCACAAGAAGCTTGCCGACGACGCCAGCTGGCAAATCCACACAGATCATGTCTCCCTCGTCGTCCAGCCCGGCTTGAGACCGAATGTCGCCGGCGACGCCGTCAGTGTCGGGGTTCCCTACGGTTCTCGCGCTCGGTTGATCATACTTTATCTGCAGAGCGAGGCCCTCAAGACCAACAGCCGTGAGGTCGAGCTCGGGAAGACCCTGCATGCCTGGCTCAGGAAGCTGGACATCCCCATTGGCGGAAAGAGCATGGCGGCCGTCCGCGACCAGGCGGAGCGCATCTCCCGCTGCCGCATGAGCTTCCAAATTAAGCAGGGAGCCAGGACGGGGCTGGTAAACCAGAGCATCCTAGATACCGCCATGTTCGTCGAGGACGACTCGACTCAAGGCTCCCTTTTCATCGAGAAAGCCAAGCTGTCCGAGATGTTTTTCGAGCAGCTCAAGAAGCATCCGGTCCCGATTGAGGAAAATGCGATCGCCATGATCGCCAATAACTCCATGGCTATCGACGTCTACTGCTGGTTGGCCTACCGACTGCATTCCCTGTCAGGCCCGAAGCTGGTCACCTGGAAGGCATTACACGCGCAATTCGGACGCGGCCTAGCGCGACTTGACCATTTTCGTTGGTATTTCACCGAGGTGATTCAGCTGACCATAGCCGTCTATCCTGAGGCCAAGTTAGAGATAGATCCGCGCGGCATCACGCTGAATCCGAGCCGGCCGCCGGTCGCGCCAAAGGTCGTCTCTTTCCCGAAAAAGTTACAGAAGTCCTAGGTTTCCCAGCGAGTCTCTCCCAGGAGAGTCCAGCCCTTCTGTGCTACGATCGGCTTTAACTAATGGGGGTTGACCTCGAAGCACGATCTTTAAATCCCTGAATTTCAGGAACCAGCCGGTGTCTTGGTCATGCTAGTCTGGCACCGACTTGATAGCCATCAATGTGCTCAGACGATCCTTTGCTGTCGCGGGCCCGAAGCCGCTATCAGCGTGTCGAGACGGCTGAGGACGAGGCGTTCGAACCCTAGATCGATCCCAAAGCCGAATTGAAGCAAGCCAGATCGAAGCGCGGCGTCGAGAATTGGTAACGCGCTCCTATCCTTTTGGAGGCACAGACTCTCGCCATTTCGGATTCCAGCGCGTCAGGTGCTCATCTATCATCTCGGCGACGAGCACTTGTGCCTGCCGGCCCTCGAGAACCGACATGAGTCGCAGTCCACGCGCGAGCTGCTCCGGTATCCTGACATGGACAGCAGCGAGCTGGACGGTCTCGCGCGGCTTCATACGCAATGCGGTATCAGTCTCTGATTCTTCCGAGAGCGCCAGAGGTGGTGCCGGCGCCGGCCCTTGCGGACTTTCTTCGGCTTGTGGCTCCGGAACCCCCTCCCCTGCTCTCTTCCTTCTGATTAGCGGTATTGCATCAAGCGGCTGAGCTTCGTTTGCCACGACGCTGTTCCTTTTCCAGTCGTGATTTCACTGCGGTCCAAAGAGCAGAAATCTCCTCGGCGGATTTGCTGGTGGCCTTGATCTCTCGAACCGTGCGGCCGTCAGTCATCGAGCTGCGGAAGTCGGTGCGGGTTTTGATGATAATGGGCTGATCGCCGACCGCCGCCACCGTCCCATGCTGGCTGAGCAGCGTCACTGCCTGGTTGGTCAGCTTCGCATTGCTGGCGGCGTTGCTGACCACGAACAGAGCCGGCTTCCCGGCCTCGTCCACCAGATCGAGCGTTTCGCCTATCGCCCTGAAATCATTCGGTGAAGGTATGACGGGGATCAACACCAAGTCGGAGGCAGCCATCAGTTCGCTGATGTCGTTTGACGCCGAGGGGGCTGTGTCGATAATGACGAGTCTTGTGCCGCTCGCGCGAAGGTCAGCGAGGGTGCCGTTTACGCCCCGCGCTTTAAAGGCTGCAGGCTCGACGCACAACGGCTCTTCTGCCTTCCGGGCGTCATACCATCCCGTCAAGCCTGCCATCGGGTCAGCGTCAATCGCGACCACGGGGCCGTCACCACAAAGATGGGCCTCCACCGCCAAGTGCGCGGATATAGTCGTTTTTGAGCTTCCGCCCTTGCGCGAAGCAACCACAATCACAATCAACGCGGTATCCTAACCTTCTGCCGCCAAACCAGGGCGCCTAGCTAGGCTTATATCGATTGCCGCAAGACAACGCAAGTGAAATGTCGCGGCCCCTCGTAAGACTAGATATTTGTGCGGATAGCCGCTTTGCTATCTAGGTAGCTGTATCTATGAGCTTCAGACTGGCATTGTGCCGGCGTGGTGTCCCTAGGGAGTAGCTATCTAGACATCAGCCGCGCACACTGGGGGATCAGAGTGCAGACCAGCCAACGAGGACCGACTCGACGCAGCTAGATTATTCGTCCATTGCGGACCAGAAGCAGTGGCCTCGAAAACTTCTTCGTCCTCGTGGACGAGGTAGCCGCCGCCAGCCGCCGCCAGTGGCCCATGTGATCTCGAACGTCTTAGCAAAGTGATATGAGAACCCGTAAGCGACGTATGCGATGGTACCGGCTGGCCAGAACGGTGTGAACCAACCAAATGGAACCGGCGGGGGAGGGGAGGGGGCTGGGCTCCCTCAATTTTGCACCCGTAGTAAACGCGCCAACCACCTAAACACTCGGGCATCGGTATCACTTTTCCGCCTCTGGGGAAGCGGGGCGATGGCCCTTGCACCGCGGTCGCGAACGCCCCGTCCGCCTGCAGCCGCAGGCTGTCACGCTGGACGAGCCAGGCCCAATGACCGCGAAGGTGGGCGTTTTGACCATCTAGCTCTGTCGGTCACAGCCCAAGTGCATCCATAGCCGCCGTTTCGTATTCGCCATCCTCGCCAGGCGTGCGCAGCCAGTCCCCGAACCGTCCCTGCTCCTTGGCGAGCTGCAGACGAGGCTGTTGCCTGCCGGCGCAGTCATCGGCTGACGCTGGAACACCGGATCGGCGAATGCCTGGTCGGCATCGACCAACAGCCAGCCGTTCTGGCGGAATAGGGCGAGAGTATCGTCGAGGAACAGTGCGGACGCCAGGTTGTGGTGAGCAGGCTCGTATGCGGGATCGAGTGCCCAAGTACGTCGCGGGTCAGCTGGTCATGGAAAGTCGCTCGGTCCAGCAGGTGCGCAAGATAGTAATTCCGGTATGGGACGATCGTCACGCGCCGTTGCAGTAGTCGTGCTGCGCCAGCAGGCGCGTATGCCGTCTCGCGCCTCGGCGGTCCGCAGCAAGGACCGTCGATGTCCCTCGCGTTGAAGCGGTCATACATGCGTTTGAGAACGTCCATGTTTCCGTCCATCGAGGTCTCCTCCTGTCGGCATGGCGCGAGGCGTGTGGGCTTCGAACACGGCCGATGGCCGGATATGGTCGTGCAGGCTGCAAGCGGCGGTGGAACGGTCAGGCCAACGTGCTCGACGAGGACGCGAGGAAAACTGCTTACCGCCGACGTCAGCTCCTGCTGTAGATAGTATACCATAAACGCGCCAAAGCGTCAGATGGCCGATCTGCACAGTTTCGCGGTCATTGGGCCAGGTGAGAGGGACACAGCAGCCTCAGTAGGTGATGATGACGTTCACCACATCGGCGTAGGAGCCCGGTGCCGGACTGACCTGAGCCGGCACCCGTCCGTAGGCGGTCAGAGTTCCCGTCCCGCTGCTTAGAGAAGCCGTGTTGGTGCCTGACGTGTTCCCCCACGGTAGGGTTGCGGCCGCATCCCTGTAGATGCCGTAGGTGATCGCCTTCGTGCCTGACTTCATCTGCCGTGCGGTTGGCCCGGTTCCGGTCGCCCCGTTGTCGAGCGCGACTGTGACGGGCGTGCTGGCGTGCAGGTTACCGAGACCGTGGCGGTGGCGCTCACCGGGTTGTTGAGAACAGAGGCAGTCGGGAAGGCCATGCTGGTCGCCGAGACCTTGCACTGGGTCGGAACAGTCGCGGAGATCGAGAAGTTGGCCTGAGCCGTCAGCCGCCGTATGCGGCGCGATGAGGACCAGTAGCAGGGCCAGCGCACCTCCTCGCAGGGGATCAGCCGAGCCTACGGCCCACGCCGCCGCGACCGTCGAAGCGGGTGTAAACTAAGCACTTGCTCCCGTCCGGCATCTCGACCGTGCAGCACCTCGCCGAGGTCGAGGGAGGGCAGGTAGGCCCGGCCCTCCTTGCTGATCGGGGCGCTCGAGGAGGCTGAGACCATAGTGGACCCCACGGGCGGCGGCTGGCCGTGGAAGGTGACGCCGATGAGGGCCGAGGACGACGTCGATCGCACGCCGAACGACGCCACGGCCGCGCCGCGGTCGCGCACGGTGATGAGCTGGTCGGTCTCACTCGGCACCGCGTCGATCGGCATTTGGGCGGTATCGATCGCGACGCGCTGCGGCGCCCCAGGAACGGCACCGGCAAGCGCCATCTTGCCGTCCAGCGACTTCCCCGGGAAGGTTGTTGCCTGGGCTGTGATCGCGAATTCTTCCGGCGGGCTGCGCGAGCCGGGCTATCTTGTCGCGGACACGTTGACCGAACTGCGAGCGATGCTCCCCGGCAGGCTTACTCGGCGCGATCGCACCGCGGTTATGTTAGCGAGCGTGATAGAGACCTGGGATTGAAGTCGCAACGTTTGCCGAGAAATACGGGCCAAATACGACAAGGCGGTGACCTGCCTAACCAATGACACCTGCCCGCTTAAATGAGCGCGGACGTCACGCTCTCTGTTCGCAATCGGATCGCCGACAGTCAGCAGATGCGCAGATCAGACACGCCTAGTTCGGATGCCGCTGACGACCTGACCGCGGCAAGGATCCCTCCTCCGGACGGACCGGCTTTGCCGGCTGCGCCCTTGCCCCGGTCGGCCTTCGCGGCCGGGGCTTCAGGACGATCGGGAGAAGTGGGCAGGGCAGGTCGCCCGGCCGATGCTCCGCGACCGCCCAGGAGAGCCATCATGGCCAACGATGCGGAGCTGGAGACATTCCGGCAAAACGTGAATTGCGCCGCGCTGCTCGAGCAATTCGGAAACGGCTGGCGCCTAGACCAGCAGGAAAGCACACGGACTGCCCTGAAATACCGTAGCGGCCCCGGTCAGATTATCATCGTCAATCATAGTGGCCGGGGCTGGTGGGATGTTACCAGTAGCGCCAAGGGCGACGTCTTCACCCTCGTCCAACATCTGCAACCAGGCATGAATTTCGGCGAGGTCCGCAAGGTGTTGCGACAGTTCGTCGGGATGACACCCACGTTTCCGCCTTCCGTTCGGGAGAGTAGGAGCGCCGGCGTGGGAGCGAGTCCGGCCGAACGCTGGAACAAGCGCCCGCTTCTTCGCAAAGGTGACCGGACCTGGCGCTATCTCCGGGAAGAACGCCGCCTGCCAGCGTTCATCCTGGAACGTGCTGTGACTCAAGATGCCATCCGGCATGGTGCCTTCGACAGCGCATGGTTCGCGCATACTCAAAACGGTCTTGTCACCCATGTCGAAGTGCGTGGCCCGACCTACAAAGGATCACTTCGGGGTGGAAGCAAAAGTCTGTTCCGCTTTGGAGCAAATCTAACCGGCTACGGACGTCTGGCTGTTCTGGAAGCGCCGATCGACGCCCTGAGCCTCAGTGCTTTGGAAGGGGAGCGAGGCGACACGCTCTACGTCGCCACCGGCGGCGGAATGGGGCCAGGGACTTTGGCAGCTCTGCGAGAAGCCATCGAAAACCTCGCGACGCGTGATGGCATGTTGACCGTCGGAACCGATGCGAACTCGGCCGGAGATCGCTATGCGATCCAGCTCACGCAACTCGCGACCGAAGGCACTCTCCGCTGCGAGCGGCTGCGACCGGCAGATGGCGAGGACTGGAACGACGTCCTCAAACAGCAGGGGAGGGGAAGCCAATGACGGCGGAGCGGGCGTGGATTCGGCTGCAATCAGGAAGGCGGCTGAACCTGTTGGCACCGGACCCTCACGGCTGGACGCATCGGGATCTCGCGATCGGCTTGGCACGGACCTACCGATGGGGTGGCCATTCATGCTGGCCGCGCCCGCTGTCCGTTGCCCAGCACAGCTTGCTCGTGCTCGCGCTTCGGCAGCGTGCGTCACTCCATCACCCGCTGGATCGCAGCGAAGCATTACGGGAGCTGCTGCATGACGCCGACGAGGGCATGCTCAGCTTCGATCCGATCGCCCCGATCAAGCCGCATCTCGGGTCCGACTATCAGAATTTGGTGGACCGACTACGAGATGCGCTGGCGCTCCGCTACGGACTGACGGCGTGGGACCCGGACAGCTACGCCGCACACAAGCGGGCTGACCGATTGGCCGCGTCCTCGGAGGCGCTGCATATCGCCGGTTGGGATATGGGCGACCTCACCGAGACACTCGGAATCGAGACCCGGCCAATGTCGGACGACCCGCTCGTCGCGCCACGAGGATACCTCGCCTGGGAACCCTGGTCCGCCGACGATGCCGCTGGTCGCTTCTTGAGGATGCTGGAAAGCCTTATCAGCCCGGCTGACTGGGACGACGGCACACACCTCGAACGCGTAGGGCTCGTGCCATGAACAAGGATGTCGCGGAACTCTCCACCTTCATCGCCGACGTTCCCGAGGCGCACCGCGCGCTCGGCTGGCTACGCCGGCCAACGCACATGCCCACCAGCCCGCGTTCCGGTATGAGCCTCGACCGCGCTGCGCTACTCAGCCGTCTCTGGGTTCGCCACTCGGCCGTGGCCCCTTGGCCCGGCACCGATCACAGGAGCACCGTCATGGACATGCATATCACGCCCCCCGATGGCGCCGTCGATCGGATCGCGCCGATCTCGCGCCAGATCTGGGCTGCCAAATACCGCCTGAAGGCGGCCGACGGCACGCCGGTCGACCTGTCCATTGAGGACACCTGGCGGCGCGTGGCGACAGCGCTGGCAAGTGCCGAGCGCGATCCGTCGCGTTGGCAACAGCCCTTCTATGAGGCGCTGGCGGACTTCCGCTTCCTGCCCGCCGGCCGGATCTTGTCCGGCGCCGGAGCCGATCGCCGCGTGACGCTGTTCAACTGCTTCGTCATGGGCGACATCGGGGACGACCTCGGCAGCATCTTCGACCATCTGCGCGAGGCCGCACTGACCATGCAGCAGGGCGGCGGCATAGGATACGACTTCTCGTCGCTACGACCGAAAGGCGCGACCGTGAAGGGCGTCGGCGCCGACGCATCGGGGCCGCTCAGCTTCATGGATGTATGGGACGCCATGTGCCGCACCATCATGTCGGCCGGCGCACGGCGCGGCGCGATGATGGCGACCATGCGCTGCGATCATCCCGACATCGAGGCGTTCATCGCCGCCAAGCGCGAGCCCGGCCGGCTACGCAACTTCAACCTCTCCGTGCTCGCGACCGACCCGTTCATGGCGGCGGTCGAGGCTGACGGCGACTGGCCGCTCGTCTTCGGGAGCAAGACCTACAAGGTCCTCCGCGCCCGCGCGCTGTTCGACAGCATCACGCGCGCGACCTACGACTATGCCGAGCCGGGCGTGATCTTCATCGACCGCATCAACGCCCGCAACAATCTCGCCTATTGCGAGGACATCCGATCGACCAATCCCTGTGGCGAGCAGCCACTGCCGCCCTACGGCGCCTGCCTGCTGGGCTCGATCAATCTGGCGCGCCTCATTCGTGACCCGTTCACGCCAAACGCCCGGCTCGACGAGGTGGAGCTGACCGAGTTGGTGAGCGTTGCCATCCGCATGATGGACAATACCATCGACGTCTCGGGTCTCCCGCTCGAGGCGCAGCGGCAGGAGGCGATCGCCAAGCGGCGCATCGGCCTCGGCATGACCGGCCTTGCGGACGCCCTGATGATGGTGGGACTGCGCTACGGCACCCACGAGGCCGCCGGCTGTGCCACCGAGTGGGCTCGGCAGATCGAGCGCGCCGCCTACACGACGTCGGCGCATCTCGCGGCGGAGAAGGGCTCATTCCCACTCTACGATCGCGACGCCTACCTGGCTGGCGAGACCGTCCGCGGGCTGGACGCCGAGGTCCGGTCGCTTATCGCGGAGCATGGCATCCGCAACGCCCTGCTGACCTCCGTCGCTCCGACCGGCACGATCTCCCTGGTGGCCGACAACGTGTCATCGGGCATCGAGCCGGTGTTCGCGCTTGCTTATACCCGCAAGGTGCTGCAGCCGGACGGGTCGCGGATCGAGGAGGAGGTTTCGGACTACGCACTGCGCCGGTTCCGCGCGCTGTTCGGAGACGCGCCGCTCCCCGATCACTTTGTCACCGCCCAGGACCTGACCCCGGCCGAACACGTGCGCATGCAGGCCGCCGTGCAGAAGCACGTCGACAGCGCCATCAGCAAGACCGTCAACGTCCTCGAGGACATCGGCTTCGAGGCGTTCCAAGAGGTGTATCGCGACGCCTACCGCAGCGGCTGCAAGGGATGCACGACCTACCGGCCGAATGCGATCACTGGCTCGGTGCTGGAGGTGAAGCCCGCCCCGGTGCCGGCTGTCGCCGCACCGCCCGCCGCGGCGAACATTGCGGACCTGATGGTCCGTTCGGACAAGCTGATCGGCGCCACCTACAAGCTGCGCTGGCCGGACAGCGAACACGCCATGTACGTGACGGTGAACGACGTCGAGCAGGATAGCATTCGCCGGCCGTTCGAGGTGTTCGTCAATTCGAAAAACCTGGAGCACTACGCCTGGGTGGTGGCGCTGACGCGCATGATCAGCGCGGTGTTCCGACGCGGCGGCGAGGTCGCCTTCGTCGCCGAGGAACTGAAGCAGGTGTTCGATCCACGCGGCGGACAGTGGAGCGGCGGACGCTACGTGCCTTCGCTGGTTGCCGCGATCGGCGACATCATCGAGCGCCATATGATCGAGACCGGCTTTCTCGCGCCCGCCGAGACGCTGCCCGCGAAGACGCCGGCGGCCGCGGTTGCCACTACGCCAGCCACCCAGCTCGGGCCGCTCTGCCCGAAATGCAGCCAGCCCGGTCTGGTGCGCGAGGCGGGCTGTCTTGGTTGCATTCACTGCGGCTGGTCGAAGTGCAGCTGAGATCGATGCGGCCTCAAACAGTGGAAGACGATTGGGATCAGGCCCAACCACGATTGGAGCCACCCGCCAGCGAGGCCGTCCGCGCCTATGAGGCGCGCCGTTGTCATGTCTGCGGCTGCAAGCACCCCGCCTTCGGCTTCGGACCGCCGTTGACGGCGAAGGGGGCGGACATCTGGTCGTGCTTTCAGCACCGGGCGGAGGTGGATCGGATGCTTACCACTATGACGCGCCCCGGTCCTCCGTCGTCGCAGCCGGATGCCGGGCCGCACGTGGCCCTGCAGGCAAGGTTGTTCTAACAGTGCCCTACCCTTTCTATGGCGTGACCCCCGGTAGCCCCTGCACCGCTTGAAGCGCGCGGTCGACGCGAGCGTGTTGAGCGCAGAGCCCGGATCGGGATGCGGGTCCAAACGGCGTCGGTCGAGCGCATAGCTCGCGGGCCAATCACGACGTTACCGGCTGAACGGGAGCTGCGGCTTCTCTAATCTGTAGACCGCCGCACGGAACGGAAGGGGAGGGGGGCCTGCCTCATCAGCGCCGGCCGCGGCAAGGGTCGCGCTCACGCGCGCCCGGCAAAGCCGGCTTCGCCCCTGCCTCGCCCGGACGCGATGCGGCCGGGGCGGATGGGTCTTCGGACAGAAGATCCATGGAGCGAGAAATGCGAAATCTTCTACATGCCGCAGGGCTGGCCGCCGCCGTGATCGGCGCAACCGCCCTCATCTGGTTGGTTCTGGCAGCGCCCGGCTTCCTCGGCGACGACGCAAGCACGGTTCCCCTGGCTCGCGGCCTGGAGGTGCGGCGATGAGATACCAAGACAGGATCGCCCGTGCACTTGCCACGCCCGGCGGCCACCTCGCTATCGGGCGAGGCGGCTTCACGCTGCATTACGACGACAGTCGACTCAGCGGCTACGACTGCGACATCATCAAACAGGAAGCTATCGAAGCCGGGCTGCCCGTCATCGACAGTCGACCGGTGCCCTACGCCGTGCTCGCGAGATTGGCCGTCGAAGGACCGATGGTCGCAGTCAACCGCCCAGCTCATCCGGAGCCCTGGAACGCCTTCTCGGATGCACCGCTTGCCATGGTCGCGACGGCCTACCGACAGGTTGGCGCAGACGTTCATAACATCGCCGACGATCCGAGAGCGCACGCATGGTTCGCGGGGCGTCCGATCACGCCCCTCGATCAGCTGGTCGACGGCTGGCTCGACTATGTGCTGCGGCCTCTGGTGGCGTATGAAGCACTGCCTGGAGACGATCGATGATCCGTCGCTTTCTGGACGTCTCGGGCGGCCACATCTCACCCGAAACATGGGAATGGCTGGACAGCCAATTCGCAGATCATTCACTCCGGGCGCCCGAGAATAGCACCAGCGCGCTGCTCGCGGGTGGCAAGACACGCTACGGCTGGTTCGTGTTCTGCCCAGAGGAACACACCGACGAGCTACCGCAGGATCTGCGCAGGGTGCTGGCAGGTGCGCGAAGGCGGGGAGCCGAATACGTGCTCTTCGACTGCGACGCGATCCCGCTCGAGGATTTGCCGATCCTGCATCCTGACTTCCAGGACAGTCCGGCAATTCCCGAGCCGCCCCGATAACGGAGGATCACGAATGCCTCGGCCAAAGAAGAAGAATGCGGATGACCAGATCGAGGAGGTCATCCGCCGCGCAAGTTGTCTCGGCGATCTTGAGCGCCTCGCCGGTGTGGCTGGTACACTGGAGGCTCGATCGGATTTCTGGAGACCGTATCGCAGCCTTCCAGCCGGCCAGAGCATCGATGCAGGCGTTGCGGAGCTGAAACGGCGAATAAGGCTCGGTAGCAGAACCACAGATCAAGGCCGGGAGCCCGCGGAGATCGACCGTGGATGACGCAACCACGGTATGCCCCCACTGCGGCGGGAACCTAACCATCGACGTGGCGGAGGTATGGGACCACGACTTCACGCTGGCGACCTGCTGTGAGGGCCAGCATCATTCACTCGTCGACCAAATGAACGACGATCCCGCGTGGGCCCGACGCCTGCTGCAGCGGATCGGGCTCGAAGACATTTGCGGCCATCCTTTACGGCGGCTCGCTACGGATGGGACCAGCCTGTTTCTCGACTGGCAGCTGACAATACGAGGCGGTCTCCCGAAAGCAGCGACCAGGGCTTTCATCTCAAGGCATCACGCTCACTGCACGCCGCCCGTGACGTGGCGGTATGACACAGCGATCTACAACGGTGCGACCCTCTTGGGCATCGCGATCGTCGGCAATCCCGTGGCCCGGTTGCTCAACGGCCGAGGCATCGTCGAAGTCAACCGAGTCTGCCTGCGCCGCGACCTCCGCGACGCCCTGCGGTGGAACGCAGCTTCAATGCTCTACGGTTGGTGCGCGCGGGAAGCCCAGCGCCAAGGATGGCGGAAGATCATCACCTACACCCGCGACGACGAACCCGGCACGTCACTCGTCGCCGCGGGCTGGGTAAGGGAAGGCCGCACACGCGGGAGAAGCTGGCACAGCCACTCGCGTCGCCGATCCAACACGAACGCATGGATCGGGAAAACAAGATGGAGCCGGTCGCTCTCGCCGGCCTCAACCAACCACCAACCGGGATGCCGCGCAGATGAATGGTGGCGGTAGCGAGACAGTCACCCGGTTACTTTTTCCTACCACATAAAGCGTGCTCCACTCCTCGTGAGGTGAGTGGGGGGATCTGTTGTCGTTGAAAACGGCGACGAAGCAGGCCGGAGTTCACATTGGCAAGCTGCCAAGTTCTATTTATGTTCCGGCAGCATGGGCGGCAGATCACCAGAACGCACTCCCCGACTGCGGACTCTGAGGAGCCCCGGTCGCGGTTACGTCTGGCTCGCAAACTGTGACGAATGCGGCCACGCGGCCGGGCTGCCCGTACGACAGCTCATCGCACGGTTCGGCGAGTTATATCCGATCGAGGCTGCGCTCTGGAGTATGCGATGCGACGAGTGCAAGGGCAGCAAGGTGAGCGCCCGCCTGGCCCGCTTGTGCGATCCAGGCTGCGGTCGGCAGCGCGGTTGAGGGCTACGCCTTCTTGCGGAGCGGCGTGACCGTCTCGACGGGCGTGGCCGCCAGAGTATCAACCTTAGCAGCTGCTCTCTTGCCACCGCCCGCGATCGGAAGCTTCAGGCCGGGCTGACGCCGCGCCTCCTCCGTTGCGGTCCGTTTCACGCGACCCTTGGCCGCGACCGGCTTCTCGTCACTGGCGAGCCGCAAGGGGTTGTAAGCTCAAACCCTCGATATTTTTGATTGTGGCCTTCCATAATGGACGAGCCCAATGGAGGGCGGCTAAGATTCCAGGGTTGTCTAGGAAGTCCTTCCTTTTGAAGTGCGCGTCGGTCAGTCTCTCCAGAAATTATTGAAGCGGCTCGAGGCGAGCTGGGTGTAGACGACGGTATGCTGGATGTTCCGGTGCCCGAGATAGTGTTGAATGGCACGGGTATCCTGGCCGTCATTGGCAAGCTTGAAGCCGGTGGAATGCCGGAGCATGTGCGGATGGATCGGCATTCCCAGCCTGGCCGCCTCCCCAGCACGAGCGAGCAGCTTTCGGAATGTAGCGGTGGTCATCGGGGCGCCGCGCTCGGAGACGAAGACATAGGCGGCGTCCGGGTCTTTGCGCAACACTTCGCGCAAGGCGCGAAGCTCCGGCCCGCGGAGCGGATGGGTGCTGGGCATCCGGTTCTTGCGGCGCTGGACATGCAGCAGCCCCTGCCGGAGGTCCAACTGCTCGCGCCGCAAGCCGACCAGTTCGCAGACGCGAAGGCCGTGCCGGTAGGCCAGCAGGATCATCGTGGCGTCGCGGTGGCCGTGGCGCCCGAGCCGCTGCGCCGCGGCGATCAGCCGGTCGACCTCCGCCGGCGTCAGGTGCTCGCGGCTGCGCCGGACGGCGTTGGGCAGCTTGGGCGGCGGCATCATCCGCCCACTTTCCCAAAAACGGTGTTTGGCGCGGCGGCGCGGCGGTTCCGCAAGCCCAGCGGAGCCTGACCCCGGCGCCACTTACTTTCCCGAAAAAGCGCGTTATAGGGAAAGTTCCATCTACCCCCACCAGCACCAACCCAATGAGCCCCGAGCACCCGACGCGCGCCGGCCCCAGCAGGCGGTTGACCGTGCTGTCGCAAGCCGAACGGCTCGCGCTGTACGGGGTGCCTGATTTCGACGCGTTCCAGCGCGCCGAATACTTCGCCTTGACCGGCCCGGAGCGCGCCTTGGCCGAGCAGCGCAGGGGATCGGCCGCGCAGCTCCATTGCATGCTGCAGATCGGCTATTTCAAAGCCAAGCGCGCCTTCTTCAGCCTCTCGGCGCCAGCGGTGCCGGCCGAAGACATGGCCTTCCTGGTCGAGCGCTACTTTCCCGCCGACCCGGTGACGTTCCGGCCGGTGACGGCCTACGAGCAGTACGCGCAGCGCACCGAGATCGCCAAGCTGTTCGGCTATCGGCTCTGGTCGGCCACCGACCAGCCGGTGCTTGCCGAAGCGGTTGCGTCGCTGGCGCGGCGAGACGTGACACCGGTCTTCGTGCTGATCGAGTTGCTGGCGTTCCTGACGGCCGGGAAGATCGTACGGCCGGGCTACACGACGCTGCAGTCCATCATCGGCGACGCGCTCGCCGATGAGCGTCAGCGACTCGAGCGACTGATCGAGGTCGGCCTGGACGTCGCGACCAACGCCGCGCTGCGGAATTTGCTCACGCGCGACGACACGCTGTCTGAACTGGCCGCGCTCAAGCAAGACGCCAGGAATTTCGGCTATCGGATGATGACCGCCGAGCGACGCAAGCGCGAGACGCTGGCGCCCATGCATCATGCCGCCAAGAACCTGCTGCCGCAGCTCAGCATCTCGCAACAGAACATCGAGTACTACGCCAGCCTGGTCCATTACTATACAGTATACGATCTGCGCCGGATGCGGCCAGCGCAATCCCATCTATATCTCGTGTGCTACGCGTGGCAGCGCTACCGACAACTGGGCGACAACCTGATCGAGGCGTTCGAGCACCATCTGCGGCAGGTCCAGCAGCAGACCAAGGAGACGTCGGAAACCGCCTTCATCCAGGCCCAAGCCAAGCGCCAGCAGGACGC
>JAABUX010003023.1_pt1 | contig 22856 bp, 21 predicted proteins | sample 5561851 | NCBI WGS metagenome assembly JAABUX01 (sample SAMN10711883, study PRJNA513361) | rock metagenome | isolation source: Antarctica rocks | place: Antarctica: Victoria Land, Richard Nunatak red sandstone | collected 2016-01-03 | reverse complement strand
CGCGACCACCAGTATGAGGGGGCTAGCGATAAGCCGCCAGAGCCCGCGACGTTGGGAGAATCGGGCCAGCCCGTTGCTTTAGGGCAGGGCGCGCCCGCGGCGGGAGGCGCGCGCCAATGATGGAGACCGATCGGCCGGCCGCTGACCTGTTGCTGGAAATCGGCGTCGAGGAGCTGCCGGCCCGCTTCTGCGCGCCGGCGCTAGCACAACTGGCCGACCACGCGCGCGCGCGCCTGCGCGAGGCGCGGCTGACCCATGGCGTCATAGAGACCCTGGGCACGCCGCGCCGGCTGGCCCTGCTGGTGCGCGGGCTGGCCCTGGCGCAGGAGCCCCGCGAGACCGTCAGTCGGGGGCCGGCAACCCGCGTCGCCTTCGACGCCGAGGGCCGTCCGACCCGCGCCGCCGAGGGTTTCGCCCGCGGACAGGGCGTTACCGCCTCCGAGTTGCGCCGCGAGACGGCCGAGAACGGCCAGGAGTACGTCGTCGTGCGCCGCCACGAGGCCGGGCAGGAGGCCATGGCCCTGCTGCCGGAGATCCTGCGCGACCTGGCGCTGGGCCTGGAGTTTCCTACCTCGATGCGTTGGGGCAGCGGCAGCATCCGCTATGCCCGCCCTATCCGCTGGCTGCTGAGCCTGCTCGGTGAGCGGCCCGTGCCGTTCGCCGTCGGCGACGTTGCGTCTGGCACGGGCACGTACGGCCACCGCACGCTGGCCGCACCGGGGTTGCATCCCGTCCCCTCCGCCGGAGCCTACGTCGAGACCTGCGCGAGCGTGGGCGTGACCGTCGACCCAGCGTTGCGCCGGGCCACCATCTGGCGGCAGGTGCAGGCGGTCGCGACCGAGGTGGGCGGCCGCGTGCCCCCGGACGAGGAGCTGCTGGACGAGGTGACGTGGTTGGTCGAGCAGCCCCTGGCCTTCGTGGGCAGCTTCGACGCCGACTTCCTGGCTGTCCCCGCGCCCGTGCTGGTTACGTCGATGCGTGAGAATCAGCGCTACTTCCCGGTCTATGCCCATGGCGCCGGTGGCGATACGGATAGAGACGGCGCGTTGCTGTCGGCATTTATCGCCGTGAGCAACACCGCGCGCGCGTCGCTGGACAACGTGCGCCATGGCAACGAGAAGGTCCTGCGCGCGCGCCTCTCCGACGCGCGCTTCTTCTGGGATGAGGATCGGCGCCGTCCGCTGTCCGCGCGCCTGGACGACCTCGCGGCCGTGACCTTCCACGCCGGGTTGGGCAGCCAGTACGACAGGACAAGGCGCATCGAGTGGCTGTCTCGCGTCGTGGCCGCCAGCCTGGGCTACGATGCCGCGACGGAAGAGGCGACGGGCGAGGCCGCGCGCCTGTGCAAGTGCGACCTCGTCACGGCCATGGTCGGCGAGTTCCCCACCTTACAAGGCGTGATGGGCCGCGCCTACGCCCTGGCCGACGGCCACGATCCACTTGTCGCGGACGGCATCCGCGAGCACTACCTGCCGCGCTACGCCGGCGACGCCTTGCCGGCAAGTCCCGTCGGGGTGGCCGTTGGCCTGGCCGACCGGCTCGACACGCTAATGGGCTTCTTCGGCCTGGGGCTGGTCCCCACCGGCTCGGCCGACCCCTTTGCATTGCGGCGCGCGGCGCTGGGCTTCACCACCATCGTGGTAGACGGGGGACTGCGCGTGAGCCTGCGTACCCTGATCGACGCGGCGCGCGCGGGCTATGCGGGCGTTGGTAGGGACGGTGAGACAGGCGACGCGCCGTCGCCGTCCGTCATGGAGGAGGCGGTTCCGGCGCTGCTTGAGTTCTTGCGCGCCCGCCTGGACGGCCTGCTGCGGGAGCGCGGACGGCGCTACGACGTGGTCGACGCGGTGTTGGCCGCGGACGACGACGATCCCGCCGACGCGTCGGTCCGCGCCGCGGCCTTGCAGCACAGCCTTGACCGGCCGGCCTTTGCCGCCGTGGCCGCCGCGTTCAAGCGCATCGCCAACATCGCCCGCAAGGCCCAAGCCGAAGGTGACGTCGCGCCCACTCTCGACGCGGCCATCGGCGGCGACATGCGCCCTGCCCCGAGCGCGCCTCCCGCCGAGCAATCGCTATGGGAGGCGTTCGAGGCCGTGCGCCCCGACGCCGAGGCGGCGCTGGCCGAGGGGCGCTACGAAGATTTCTATGACGTGGTAACCGTGCTGAAGGATCCCGTCGATACGTTCTTCGACGCTGTCCTGGTGATGGACCCCGACCCCGACATACGACGCGCTCGCCTGGCTCTGCTTGGCCGCATCGCCGACCTGCTCACCCGCCCCGCGGACTTGACGCGAGTGGTTAGCAGTTAGAAGGGGATGGCATGGATATGGACGATGTTGCGCGCTACAACCGTGACCGGTGGGATCGGCTCGTCGGGGCGAATGCCCTGTTCACGCGGCCCTATCTCGACCTTGACGCCGCATCGGCGCGCCAGTGCCTCGACCCGGAGGACCGATTAGGCGATGTGTCCGGCAAGCAGGTGCTCTGTCTGGCTGGCGGTGGGGGCCAGGAGTCGGTCGCCGCTGCCCTGCTCGGGGCGGATGTCACCGTCCTCGATCTCTCGGGGGCGCAGTTGCAGCGCGACCGCGAGGCGGCCGCGCATTACGGGGTCGTCCCGCGCATTGAGCAGGGCGACATGCGCGACCTATCGCGTTTCGATAGCGCCTCGTTCGATCTCGTGTTACACCCCTACGCCCTCAACTTCGTGCCGGACGCGCGCGCGGTCTTCCAGCAAGTCGCGCGCGTCGTGCGGCCCGGCGGAGGATACCGCGTCATGTGCGCCAACCCGTTTACCAGCGGCCTGACGGCAGAGGATTGGACGGGCCAGGCGTATCCCCTCAGTCAGCCCTATCTCGACGGCGCCGCGACCACCTACCAGGACCAACCGTGGGTCTATCACCGCGCCGAGGAAACAGGCGACATCCAGCCGCCCCGCGAGTATCGCCACACCCCGGGTACGGTGGTCAACGGGCTCGTCGAAGCGGGATTTGTGATCTGGCGCCTCACGGAGCACACGCACGGGCAGCCCGATGCCGATCCAGGTTCGTGGGAGCACTTCACGACGATCGCCCCACCGTGGTTCACCTTCTGGACCTCCTACAATCCGGACGCCCCTGGGCGGAAGGATTAAGGTCCGATCCGAGCAGCGCCGTCTCCAGCGACTCACTCAATCCAGGCGAACGGCTATTTTGAGCCGAGTTGAGCCGGGCCGAGCGTGCGGCCTGAGTAGTGTACGGCCGCATACTGGGAGCGCAGGCGGCCTGCCTGGTCTGTCTGGTCTTATATTGGGAGCGCGGGCAGCCCGCCCGCCCGGCCTGGCCTTTGCGGTGGCCGGGACACCGATCCGCGCGGTCGCCACGAAAGCGGGCGGGCCGCCCGCGCTCCCAGTCGGTCCACACGTCGACGATAATCCACTGGCTCCGACGTAGCGCGCGGCACATGATGAGCCTTATTCCCGGCTACCCTTATCCGATCGCGCTCCCGCGCGGCCAATACCAAGAAGCGAGCCGGCGCTGCCGATGCTCAGGATGCCCCCCGCACTGCCGATGCTCAGGATGCTGCCCACGCTGCCGATGCTGAGGATCGAGCCGGCGCTGCCGATGCTCAGGATGCTGCCCGCGCTGAAGAGGCTGAATACGCCCAAGAAGCTGCCGACGCTCAGGATGCTCCTGACGCTCAGAACGCTTCCGGCGCTGCCTGCCCCACTCGTCGACGAGTTGCTGATCGTCTGCTCGCTCTGTTCCGCTCCGTTGGATGTCCCTGTATCCACGCTCAACCTCCTATCGTGCAATACAATCCCTTAATACGCGGAGGTGGATGATGTCCAGCTGTTTCGCCCCGCGCCGTTGCCCTCGACCGCAGTCATGCGCAGGTGGAGCAGGTAGCGACGAGGCGATCCTCCCTGTGTGAGGATGAGCAATGCTCCTTCCCACTCCTGACCCTCGTCGTCGTTGCTGCTCCAGCGGCTCCACGCCACCTGGCCGTCCTGTCCCGAGGCGGTCGCGCGCCAACCGGCCCCCTCGAGGTGCGCGGTATAGTGCGCCGCGGCCACCGCCAGGTCGAGGTCGCCCTCGAGGACGGCCGTTGTGTGCGCGCTGCTGTCACCTCCGCCACCGCCTTCCATCCACACCCGTCGCGCGCCGTCGGGAGCGACAAGCGGCGGGATAAACTCGAGCCCTCCGTGCGGCGCCCGGTTTCGGGTGCGGCACGGGGAGTGTCGTGCATCGGTGTGTATGTCCAGGCGCAGGGCCGTCCCGCCGCCGCTTGGAGCGGTATGCAGGTAGAGAGCCGGGCCCCGTTCGCCACGGCAGAATAGCAGGGGCGACCCCGCGTCCGTGGGAGGTTGGAAGCCTCCCTGCTGCGGCGCGGGCCAGGGCGTCAACGTCCACCCGTCACCCGGCAAGCGGTCCCGATAGAATGCGCGTGCCTCGTCGGGCGTTCGCGGCGTATCGAGTATGATGCTCACGCTCGGCCCGAAGCCGCCCTCACGAACGGCACTGCCGAGGACCGTCGCACCGTCCGGGATGGGCAGCTCGACCGGCAGGTTGGGCAGGCGTCCCACGAGGATTTCAGTGGACTCCTCGCTCTGCCCTCTGAACCCACTAAAGCGCGGCTGCTCGAGCAGCCGCGCCGCAAGCGTCCGCGGGATCAACTCATCGTTCGGTATCGCCATTGTCTCGTGCTCGCTCATGTCTTGTCTCCTCCTTGCCCTACGATAGCGTATCGCGGCGGATACGTCGATCCTCAAAGCATCGAGCGCAATAGGCCCTCGACCTGGGCTTGCCGCGTCGGGTCGCCGGCGACGCGGCTGGCGATCGCCGGGATCTGCTCCTCGCCGATGCCGACCTCTGTAAGCCGGTGTGGTAGGCCTAAGCGGGCGATCAGGTCGGCGACGGCATCGGCCGCGGCCAGCGCCCGGGCGATGTCGTCGTTGTCGTCGTCGGGCGGCAGTGTCTCCAGGCCCAGGACGCGCGCGATGGGCGCCAGCGCCGCGGCCGAGGCGCGCTCCCGCACTTTGAAGCGCATGATGTGCGGTAGGGTAAGGCTTGAGGTGATGCCGTGGGGGACGTGGTAGGTCGCGCCCATGGCCCGCCCCAGGTTGTGCGAGAGGCCCATCGGCGTGTTGACCTCGCCGAAGAAGCTCATCCAGGCCGCCAGCTGGAGCTGGGTGCGCGTCGCCAGATCGCCGGGCTGCTGTTGGGACCGTGGTAAGTGCAGGAACAGCAGACGGATAGCCTCCAGCGCCAGCAGGTCGTTGATTGGATGTGTTCCGGCCCCGTCGCTGGGGTCGGGGGCGTAGAGAGTCTCCACGGCATGGTCCAGCGCTCGGATGCCCGAGGATAGCCACAGCGTGGGCGGGGTGTACAGCGTTAGTCGTGCATCAAGCACGACGGCGCGCGGCGTCACGCGCGGATCGGCAAAGCCGGCTTTCACGCGCCGGGACCCGTCCTCGTCGGTTACGCCGGCCAGGTGCGAGAACTCGGCCGCGGAGAGGGTGGTGGGGATGGCGATGTGCGGGATGACCTCTCCGCGCTCGCCCTCCAGGGCCAGGGCCACTGCTTTGGCGGCGTCGATGGGGCTGCCCCCGCCGGCGCTGACCAACAGGTCGGCCTCCAGCCGGCGCGCCTCCGCGACCGCCGCCTCGACGCCGCTACGGGGCGCGTGCTCCCCGATGCTGGGCGCCGTGCCGGCGTGCAACTCGCCCAGCGCCCGCGCGATCTCGTCCACGACGGGAGTGCGCGTCGCCAGCGTCTGGCCCGTCACCACCAGCGCGCGATGCCCGCCCAGACGCCGCGCCTCGCCCGCCAGCTCCGCCAGGCTGCCCGCGCCGAATATCACGCGATCCCGCGGCAAGAAGGTATAGGTCCCATGAATATCCGTTTTCGTGCCCGCTTCGTTCACCGTCATAGCTTTTCCTCCAGTTATTCAGTGGCGCGCAGAAGGTATGGGGCCATCTTTTCGCTAGGTCAATGTCACGTCGTCGCTATATCTCCACTATGATGTACCCGATGCCCGTGTCCGCATGGTAGGGGTAGTCGGCAGCGCCAGTGGCGGCGCGGCGAAGACACGCGGCAGGCTGGGCGGGGAGCGGTCATTTGCACGCAACGCGCGGGAGAGGCCATTGATGTGGTCGAGGAGCCAGGTCCTGGGGCTCCCGCGGGCTGGTCATTCCGCGTCATCTCACACCACGCACCGGTGGCAGCAGCCGCGGTCGGCTGTGGCGATGTCAGCGGCGTTTGACACGCAGGCGACCCGCACCGTACGCTAAGGGCGAGAGACCATCAGATGCATACGCAGGCCCCGTGTGGGCCGGGAGTCCGCTCGATGACACTTCGCTTGCCCTCTCTTCGGCGTGTCGCGCTTGTCGCCTGCGCCGTCTGGAGTGCGGCCACTCTCCCCCTCCCGAACGTGCGCGTCAGCCACGATCGCTATGCCGCCCACATGGAGCCAAGCCTGGCGGTTAACCCGCACGACCCGCGCGCCCTGCTCGGCGCCGCCACCTACTTGCTGGCCGCGCACTCCTTCAATGGCGGCCGTGTGCCCGGTACCTTCGCCTCCAGTGATGGCGGCAGCACCTGGCACGATAACGGGCCGCTGCCCCTACCGCCCGGCTACGGCGCGGGGTCGAACGTATCGGTGGCCGTCACGGCTGGAGGCGTCGGCTTTGTCGCGGTGCGCGCGGATAGCGGGCCACAGCACACCGGTATCTTCGTCTGGCGCACCATGGACGGGGGACGTCACTTTGCGCCGCCGGTGGCGGTCGCCGCGGGCGATCCACGCGTCAACGTCGACCATCCGTGGCTCGCGGTGGAGCGGGCCACCGGCGCCGTCGATGTGGCCTGGAGTGTGAGCGGGCCCAATCGCGGCGGCATCGCGTTCAGCCGCTCGGTCGATGGCGGGCGCCACTTCGCCACGCCGCGTACCATTACCGGGTCGGCGCAGCGGGCGGACGTCGTCCCGGTCCTCATCACAGGGCCAGCCGGCGCCGTCGCCGTGGTGTATGCCGACGTGGGCGCGGCGAGCGCCGGCGAGGACGGCGTCGCAGGCCTGCAGCGTGCGCGCATTGTGGTCGTCCGCTCCACGGATGGGGGACGGTACTTCGGCCCCTCGCGGGAGATCACGGCGGCGACGCTCGGGGTACCGTCGGCCCGCCCGCTCGCGCTGTTCGCCCTGCCGGCCGCCGCGACCGATCCGCGCGACGGCGCGCTCTACGTCGCCGTCGCGCGCGAGCGGCCCGGCCTGCCCCATCCAGACCTCGTCCTGCTGCGGTCGCGGGACGGCGGGGAGACGTGGACGGCCCGACGCGTCGCGAACGAGCCGGGGGCGACGCACACCATGCACCTGCAGCCGCAACTCGCCGTGACCCCGGACGGCGTCGTGGGGGTCTCCTACTTGACCCTGGCCCGCGGACGCATCGACCTGTATCTGGCCCAGTCGCGCGATCACGGCGCCAGCTTCGGGCCGGCCGTGCGGGTCACCGACCGGCCCTGGGACCCCGCGCGTGGTCTGGACCTCGGCAGTGGCCAGTTCTGGGTGGGCGACTATCAGGGCCTCACGGCCGGCCCGCACATGTTCGACCTGGTCTGGACAGACACGCGCACGGGGCGGTTGGAGCTCTTCGCTGCCGCTGTCGCGGCTTGAGGCAACAAGGGGATGGGCCTTCAAAAGCTATACGTCGCGTAGCACTATACTTGACGTAGGAATCCTCGACGACGCCAGCCAGATGGCGACGTTGAACCTTGCTACCGGATGCGAGAGATGCAACCGACATGCCGTGCATCGGGCACGCCTGGTCCTTGCAAACGGTCATTGTGGAATAATGATGAATCTACACGGACTGCACCATGTGACGGCGGTCACCGGCCATGCCGCCGGGAACGTCACGTTCTACACCGAGGCGCTGGGCCTGCGCCTGATCAAGAAGACCGTCAACCAGGACGATGTCTCGGCTTACCACCTCTTCTACGGCGATGAGATCGGCCATCCCGGTACCGAGTTGACGTTCTTCGACTGGTCCCAGGCCATCTGCAACCGCCCTGGGTCCGGCGCCATCACGGCGACGGGTCTGCGTGTCCCCGACGCCGCCCTCGATTGGTGGGCGCATCGCTTCGACCTCGCCGACGTGCCGCACGAGGGTGTCACGGAGCGCGCCGGCCGCCGCACGCTGGCCTTCGTCTCCCGTCAACGGTCCGGGCCAGCGCGGCGCGTTCGTAGTCCGTCAAACCACGTTGGAGGATTGGTTATGCACGTTACTCACACCCACCACGTAGCCCTGGCAACCCCGCACTTCGAGCGCATACGCGCCTTCTACGTCGATGTCCTGGGCTTCCCGTTGCGCGGCGCTTTCCCGGGACGCAACATCATTTTCGTCGACGCTGGCAGCACCACGATCGAAATCATCGAGGACCTGAGCCGGACGCCCGGCAGCGCGGCCGCGGGCGGTTGGATCCACCTCGCGCTGGAAGTGCCCGATACCGACGCCGCCTACGCGGAACTGTCGGCGCGCGGCGTCCCGTTCCACGTCGAGCCCGTGGACTTCCCCGAAGAGGCCCCGTCGGTGCGCATCGCCTTTTTCAAGGACCCTGACGGCAACGAACTGGAACTGGTCCAGCCGCTCGGCGCGCGCTACCCGGAGGCTTGACCCGCCAAGTAGTGGGCAGTGGGTAGTGGAGGACGGAGAGATAGGGGGATGATCATGGGTGTGCGACCGCAACCGCCAACTCTCTGGCAACTGATAACTGACAACTGGCAACTGGTACACTGACGGCAGGGTGGGTGGTTGTGCTTGCCCTGAGAGACGCCGTGGTGGGCGCCATCGGTCGCCGTCTCATGTTCAGGTGGGCGCTATGCCGTCCTCAACATGACCACGCGATGGTAGCTATTGAGCGCGGCGATGGACAGGCAAGACAACACAATGAAGATTTCGGAACGCAAACACCGGCTCCGCAGGCGCGGAGTCATGCCCGTGGCGATGGAGGAAGCGCCACGGCAGGTAGAGTTTTCCTCCACCTCCGCGCGCGCCCGCAACGGCGGTGCGGCTGTGCAGAAGTCCGCGAAGCCGCGCTGGCAGCCGGGGCCGCGCTATCAGATCACCTTCGGCCTGATGTACGTTGTCTTCGCGCCGATCCTCTTCCTCAACACACTGAACGCCGCTCATACGTCCAAGTCGAACTACCACCCGGGCGCTCTTGAACTGGCCCTGCCGGTGGTGTTCTTCCTGTTCGGGGTGTGGTGGCTCTACCGCGGCGTCATGGCGACGCGCCGCGCGCGCGCTAACGCCGCCGCTGGGGCGCCAACCGGCGCCGCGTTGGCGCCGAGCCCAACGAAGGCCATCGTGACTGCGGCCGCCAAAGAGACCAGGATACGCCAGAGGCGCAATTCCGGCTCGGCATGAGGGTGGACGGCGGGTGCGTCCCGAGATTGTGAGACGCGGCCTGCGACTGCCCGGATGGACCGGGACCGGCCGCAGCCGGTCGGGGGCCAGTCCGCATGTGTCGCATGGCAAAGCACCAGCCGACTGCGGTCGGATGGGGTCCGCCGCGCCGCTGCCCTTGGTCCCGGTCCGACACCGCAGTGTCCGTGTGCTGCCATGCGGCTGCAGTCGCAGGCGTGCGACATCCGACCTCACAATCATAGGGCGCGCCCGTGGACGGCGCGGGCCCTGCATTCTCATGCGCGCGATTTGCTAGAATGTAGCGACGTAGTGCGCGACAAGGGAGTGAGATGCGACAGCTGTTAGCGATCGCCGCGGGCCTGGTGTTCGGAAATATCCTTGATGTCAGGAGCGATCTCGACCACTTTGGGGTCATCGCCGTTTTTCTGTTCGTCCTGGTCGAGAACTTCGGGCTGCCGATCCCCGGCGAGACCATGCTGGTCACGGCTGCGGTCTACGCGCGGGCGACGGGACATATCAACATCTTTTTGGTCGCCCTCTGCTGCATCGCCGGCGTCTGGTCGGGCGCGACCCTCTCGTATCTCGCCGGGAGGAAGGGCGGCGTGCCGATGATGACGCGCCTGCACGTCCCCGAACGGCACCTGGCTCGCGCCGAGACCTATATGACGCGCTGGGGTCCGTACACAGTGGTGCTGGGGCGCTACGTTGCTTTCCTGCGCTCCTATATCGGCTGGCTGGCCGGCATCAATCGTATGAAGCTGGCGCCCTTCCTGTTGTGGAACGTGATCGGGGCGACGCTGTGGACGGTCACGTTCACCATCATCGGCTATTTCGTCGGCGACAACCTGGGCCGCATCTGGGGCTTCCTCAAGCCGTTGGGCGGCCTCGGTATCGCGATCGCCGTGATTGCCGTCGCCGCCGTGCTGGCGCTGCTCGTGCTACGTCATCGCCGCGCCGCTCGTAAGCTCGATGAGCCGCTCACGGCGCCCGGCACAACAATGGGCGCGACCGCGAGCGCGACCGTGGTGGGTCAGGGTGAGCGCGAGGATGCCGTCGCGGCGACGGCCAGTACGAGCAAGGCGGCCGCGGCCGCGCGGGAGTTCAGTGGCTAAGGCAGGCCGCAATGACCCCTGTCCCTGCGGGAGCGGACTCAAGGCCAAAGCCTGTTGCCTGTCGCGCGGCCCGCTCGACCCCGCGGCGGTGCTCGTCTCGCAGCCCTCGCCGGCGGCTAAACTCGCCGCGCGCTGGCTGAGCGCGGCGCGGCGCCGTTTCGAGGGCGGGCAGTCTACCGACAACACTCTGCTGCGCAAGGCGGAGCAATTCTTGCGCGTCAGCCGCGGTTGGAACCCCGATGCCTTCGACGAGCGCGGCTATCCGCGCGGTGATCTTCCCCTCCTCGCCGTCGCCTTTGGTGGACAAGCGGCCGCCGTCTACGGCGCCCTGGCCATCGGACTCGCCCACCTGCTGCTGGATCAGCGCGACGAGGCGCGGGCGTGGCTCGATGCCCTCGGCGGCCCACGCGAGGAGCAGGCGCTCACCTACCTCGCCGCTGGCGGCCTGCCGCGTGATGCCTTCGTCGGGCTGCCCGGCCGCGCCCTGCAATGGGTCGACGAGGGTTAGTAGTGGCTCAAGACGGCCTCCGACCTGCTGACCCACGTCGCATGAAAGGGAACGGACACCCAGGTGTTTCTGACTATGCGCTATGCGTGACGGAGTCTGGCGTCCCTTGCCTGATAGCAGCGCGCTTGTGGTACGCTCACGATGGTGGCCGTTGCAACCGAGCGGGCGGGATAATCCCCGCGCCATCGATCCCGGGCGCCATCGACCGGCTGACCATAGCGTCGCCACGCCTGCCGAGTCGCGGCCCTTGTCCGTAGGCGTTACATCACCGGCCGCGGACACAGCACATGGTTATCGGTGTCTGCCGCCTCATCCTGTCCATCCCCGGCAGTTATTCCCTCAAAGACAAGCGGCGCGTGGTCAAGAGTCTCGTCGAGCGCATCGGCAACCGTTTCAACGTGGCCGTGGCCGAGGTCGACGAGCACGAGGTCTGGAATGAGGCCGTGCTCGGCGTGGTCTGCGTGAGCACCGCCGGCGCGCACGCAGACGCGATGCTGGCCAGCGTGGTCGGGTTCGTCGAGAGCGGCCGTGGCCATGGTGACGCGGAGTTGGTCGACTACAGCGTGGAGATCGTGCCTGGGTTCTGACGCGCGGCGCGGCGGGCCTATCATATGATGGACGCGACGGCTAATGGCCTGTGACTATAGACGCGCGTCGCGCGGGCGTGTATGATACTACCAATCTCGTGTCGGCGGTCCGACGAGGCGCACGGACGGGGGGCACGAGGCGGTGGCCGAATAAGCCGATTAAATTAACAAGAGGAGGACAAGGGTATGGCACGGGCGGCGAACACGACCCAGGGGGAGCAGGCCGAGCGCGACGCGCGGCGCCTGGCCTCGCTCGGATACACGCAGGAGTTGCAGCGGACCCTCGGCTTCTTCTCGAACTTCGCCGTCGCCTTCTCGTACATCTCCGTCTCGACCGGGACATTCGCGCTGTTCGCCCTCGGCATCGGCACGGGCGGCCCGGCCTTTTTCTGGAGTTGGCCCCTCGTCGCCCTCGGTCAGTTGTTCGTCGCGCTCAACTTCGCCGAGCTTTCCTCGCACTACCCGGTCGCCGGCTCGATCTACCAGTGGAGCAAGCGGGTGGCCAGCCCCGGAACGGGGTGGATGATCGGCTGGTTCTATCTCGGCGCGACGATCCTGACCATCACCTCGGTCGCCTTCACGCTGCCGTTCACGCTCTCGCCCATCTTCGGTTGGCCGCTCGATGTCCCCACCGAGGTCAAGATCGCGCTCGTCTGCATCGTCCTCACCACGGTGCTCAATAGCGTCGGGGTGAAGCTCGTCTCCCTCATCAACAATATCGGCGTCGTTGCCGAGATCGTGGGCATGGGCGTCTTCGCCCTCATCCTGCTCGTGGTGGGCCACCATCAGCCGCTGAGCGTCTTCGTCAACACCGCCGGCACGGAGCATACGCCAGGAGCGGGCGGCTACGCCGGCGTGTTCCTGACGGCCATGTTTATGTCCTTGTTCGTCATCTTCGGCTTTGATACGGCCGGGACGTTGGGCGAGGAGACGCGCAATCCCACGCGGGAGGCGCCGCGCGGCATGCTGTGGTCGCTCGGGCTCTCCTTCCTGGCCGGGCTGCTGTTCCTCGGCGCGGCGATCCTCGCCATCAAGGACCTGCCTGCCATCATGAAGAGCGCGACGCCGCTGCCGGACATCATCACGGGGGCGCTCGGTGGGTTCTGGGGCAACGTCTACCTGGCCGTGGTCAGCATTGCGATCTTCGTGTGCCTGCTCGCCATCCAGGCCGCGGGCATGCGCCTGACCTACTCCATTGGCCGCGACGGCCGCCTGCCCTTCGCGCGGGTGTGGGCCTCCGTCCATCCAACCTTCGGCACGCCCATCTGGGCCGGCGTTGCCGTCGGCGTCGTGGCCGCCATCCCCCTGGCGGTCAGCCAGCAGATCGGGGTCATCGCGACCGGCGCCGCCGGGCTGATCTACCTGTCGTACTTCCTGACCAACCTCGTCCTGTTCGGCGCGCGGCAGCGCGGCTGGCCCGAGCGGCGCGCGTGGTTTAGCCTGGGTCGCTGGGCCATGCCCGTCAACATCATCGCCCTGCTCTACGGCGGCGCGATGCTCGTCAACTTCGCCTGGCCCCGCCTGGCGACGAACCCGGCGCTCAGTGTCGGCTTCTCCGGGCTCGCCAACTGGCCGCTGATCGGCGGAGCGCCGATCTTCGAGCTGTCGGTCGCCGTCCTGCTCGTCGTTGGCGGGCTCTACTGGCTCACGGTGGGGCGCCGTCGCGTCGTCGTGTCGAGCGGCGGCCTCTCTCCCGCGCAGGGCAGCGAGTCCCACCCGCGCTCAGTGCGCTAAGCATGTGCTTAGAAATCTGGCACGGTTTTATTAGGTGTGATTCGCCCGAGAAACCGTGCCGAACTTATGGTCAGATGCTTAGCCGTCCTGGCCATCCCTGGCCATCCCTGGCCGTCCCCGGCGCCAATTCTCCTATGATGAGATGCGACATAGTGTGTTAAGGAGTGACCCGATGAGACGATTTCTCCTCCCGGCCGTGCTGCTGTCCTTCGCGCTGGGCGCGGGCGTCGCGTTGTCCGTCGTGAGCATGGCCGGGCCACTGACGCCCGCCCGTGCGAAGGGGACGCTGCATGTGGTGGAGCACGCGGTGACGGACACGGTGGTCGATGTGGGCAAGAAGGGTGACTCGCTCGGCGACGACCTGGCCTTCGGCAACCCGGTGTACGACGCCGCGAACAAGAAGCAGATCGGCCGGGACCAGGGCCACTGCGTGCGCGTGGTGGTCGGCAAGTCGTGGGAGTGCTTCTGGAGCCTGTTGCTCCCAACGGGTCAGATAACGGTCGAGGGGCCCTTCTACGACGCGGCGGATTCGACGCTGACCGTTACCGGTGGCACGGGCGCATACAGGGGCGCACATGGACAGATGACCCTGCATGCCCGCAATGCCAGGGGCACGGAGTATGACTTTCTCTACGATCTGGACTGAGGTCGCCCGCGGTCTCCGTCACGCCATCGCGTAGATGGTGTAGAACGTCTCGTCGGAGTTGTCGGGCAGCAGGCGCAGCGTCTGCTTATGCAGGTCCAGTTCCACGCCCAACGCCTCCAACGGGATCACGCCGATCAGAGGATCCGCGCTGCCCGGCAACTCCAGGCACTCGAAGGTACCCTCGCGACCAAGCAAGGTGATCTTGGCGTCCTGGAAGATGCGCGCCCGCCCAGGACCGGTTGCGGTCAGGACTCCGACTTCCCTGAGCAGCTCCAGGCCAAGTTGCGCGACAGTATCCGCCGACAGGCACAACGTCGTGGCTCCCGTGTCCACAATGACGTTGTCGAGCGTCACCGAGCGTATCTCGTCGGCGGAAATATCGCCACGCGCAGCGCGTCCTTCGTCAAGCCGGTTTGTGACGACAAGTCGGGTGACTATCTTTCCCACGTCCATCCCTCTTATGATTGGCATCGTGACCATGATGTTCTCCTTTGCGCGGAACCGTCCATAATCTCAGTATAGTCTCGACAGAAGAATTCATCTTGACCACGACTGGCGGATGGAGGACACTCTACATATGGCTGCTCTACGCTCACCCCACCCGGACCCCATCGCACCGTGGGCCGAGGTTGTACCCGGCGCGCCGCATCATATGACCGTTGCCGACCTGCTGGACTGGCCGGAGGGTGACGGGTATCGCTACGAAGTGGTCGAGGGGGTATTGGTCCGCATGGCACGGAGCAGACCCAAGGCGGTGCGCATCACCGACCGCCTCTACCGCAGGTTGGGCGACTACGTGGAGGCCTATGACCTTGGGTCGACGACACCGCCCGATAGCGTCTACGACTTCGAGCACACGGGGCAACCCAATACCGGCCTGCTGCCCGACATCGGCTTTTACTATGGCTTCCGCGAACCGCTCGTACAGGACGATCAACCATATCCCTTCGCGCCCGATCTGGCCGTTGAGGTCGCGTCGCCATCGCAGGATCACGATGCCCTGGACAACAAGGCCCGCCGCTACCTGCGCGGCGGGACCGGGCTGGTGTGGGTGGTCTGGCCGCAAGAGGAGACCGTAGACGTGTGGCGTCCCGGCGATGTCACCCCATCCAGCACGCTAACCGTCGCCGATGGGCTCAACGGTGAGAGCGTGGTCCCCGGCTTCACCTATCCCGTTGCGCGCCTCTTTCCCTAGCAGCCTGTCGTAACTGGGAGCGCGGGCAGCTTGCCCGCTGGGTCCGGGCGGGCAAGCTGCCCGCGCTCCCAGTACTTCTGTGCGCTAACGATTATTCATGACCAGTGCGGTGACGGTGCATATCCCCTCGTGACTGATGCGGGCTGGTGAAGGGAAGGCCCAGGGACACAGTCCCGCGTGGCCCAGTGTTCCGGTTCACTCGTGGCCCCTGCGGGTGTACGATGTGGGGAGCAGGTGGTCAGAAGAGCAGGGAGAGGAGGGTTAGCCATGGTTGCCCAACAGTCAGCACGCGGCATGAGCGTGGACGAGTGGCGCGCGCTGGAACGGACCAGCCACGACGCCAAGCACGAATATATCGACGGTCAGGTGTACGCCATGTCGGGGGGGAGCCTTTCACATGCGCGTATTGGCTTCAACGCCTGTGCGGCTCTAGAGGGCGCGCTCCGGGCGGCAGGGAAGCCGTGCTACGTTTACAACTCGGATGTCGCCGCTCGTCTATCATCTACACGCTACACCTATCCCGATGCGTCGGTCACGTGCGACGAGCGCGACCGGCCGGCGTCCGACAAGACGGAGATACAGGGACCGCGCGTCATCGTGGAGGTGCTGTCCGACTCCACGGAAGCCTACGACCGGGGCAAGAAGTTCGGATACTATCGGTCATGCCCCACCGTGCAAGAATATATACTCGTCGCATCAAAGGACCAGTCCGTCGACGTGTGCCGTCGCACGCCGCACAGCTGGACATATGATTCGTATGGGCCAGATGACGAGATAGAGTTACCCAGCCTTGCTGTCCGCGTGTCGGTGGCCGCGCTATATCGGGACGCTGGAGTCCCGCGGACGACGGACGACCCCGAAGGCGAGGTATAACAGGCCCGCAACGCAGGCCCTGTCATTCTCCAGCGGCGCCTATGCCCGATGGAGAGGGAGTTGGCGGCGCGGGCACTGGCGCGCGAGATGCTCTTGCCGCCGCTCGGCCCGCTGATCTATCTGCCGACGGTGGGGCTGCTGCCGCCGTCGATCCGTCGCGCCTATGGGTTGCACTGGACCGCCGGCCACGAGGCGGCGTTGCGCGCCTCGGCCTGGGTGGTCCGCCGCCGCCTGCCCCTGGTCCCCGCCGTGGCGCGCTACTGGATGGCGGCGCGCGTCGCCATGCAACGGAAGGAGTGGGAGCCGGAGCGCATGCACACGCTGTCGCGGCCCAAGCTGGGTGGATTAACCGGCGCGCACGATGGTGTGGGTCAGGGTCACGCCAGCGCGTAGATGGTGTAGAACGTGTCGTCGGAGTTGTCGGGCAGCAGGCGCACGGTCTGCTCCTGCAGGTTCAACTCGACGCCCAGCGCCTCCAGGGGGATCACGCCGATCAGCGGGTCCGTGCCGCCCGGAAGTTCCAGGCACTCGAAGGTGCCCTCGCGGCCGAGCAAGGAGATTTTGGCGTCCTGGAAGATGCGCGCCCGCCCAGGGCCGTTCGCCGTCAGGATTCTGACGTCCCGCAGCATCTCCAGGCCGAGTTGCGCGATGGTATCCGCCGACAGGCACAACGTCGTGGCCCCCGTATCGACGATCACGTTGTCGAGCGTCACCGAGCGTATCTCGTTGGTGGGGATAGCCCCCCGCGCGGCAAGTATCTGATCGCCACGGTTCGTGACGACGAGTTGGGTGACTATCTTTCCCACGTCCATTCCTCTTATGACTGGCATCGTCACCATGATATTCTCCCTTGTGCGGAACCGTCCATGATCTCAGTATAGTCTTTACAAGAGAGTTCCTCTTGACCGCGCGTGGCGACGACGTGGAGGACCACGATCTTGCGGCGACCACACCGCCTGCTGGCATCACGGCTACGCCGAGCGGGCGGGTGGTGCGCCCCGAGATTGTGGTTACGGATACGCGAGAGCCTGCGATTGAAATCGCATGGCAAACGACGGACACTGAAGTGTCTTACCTGGCAGCCGCGCGTGTCTGACCTGTGACGCGTCGGACATCGTATGAGGCTTTCGAGCGACTTTAGTCGCCGTGGTTTGCCATGCGACTTCAGTCGCAGGCTCGCTCTCACAATCATAGGACGCACCTGCGGGCGGGCCGCCCGCGCTCCCAGTACTCAAGGCCGCCGTGGAGAGGAGCACACTCGACATAACATAATGGGCCGGACGCGACAGACTGTCTGTCGCGTCCGGCCCTCTACTGTCGGTCAGTCGATGATGTGTTAGGCGACCGCCGGCTCGGGCTGCGCCCGCTCCGGGACGGAGGGGACGACGCGCACCGCGCCGTCTTGCAGTACCAGCCGGGCCGTGTCGCCCGACTGTACCTCGCCCGCCAGGATGGCGTCGGCCAGGGCGTCGTCGACGTGGTTCTGGATGGCCCGGCGTAATGGCCGCGCCCCGTACTCCTCGTCGTAGCCTTCGCCGATCAGGAAGGACTTCACGTCCTCGCCGATCTCAAGCGCGATGCCCTGCGCGGTCAGCCGGCCTTCGACGTTGGCCAGCAGTAGGTCGACAATGTGGTTAAGGTTCTCGCGCGAGAGTGAGCGGAACACAACCACCTGGTCGATGCGGTTGAGGAACTCGGGGCGGAAGGCCCGCTTGAGACCCTCCAGCGCCGCGCTCTTGCGCTCGCCCTGCTCGCGCTCGGAGCCGTTCTCCAGCCCGCGCGTGGTGGCGAAGCCCAGCCGGCCAATCTTGCGCATGTCGGCCGAGGCCACGTTGCTGGTCATGATGACCACGGTGTTCTTGAAGTCCACCGTGCGGCCCTGGCCATCGGTCAGGCGACCGTCGTCCATGATCTGCAAGAGGGCGTTGAACACCTCGGGGTGCGCCTTCTCGATCTCGTCGAAGAGCACCACGCTGTAGGGACGCCGGCGGACCTGCTCCGTCAACTGGCCGCCCTCGTCGTGGCCAACGTAGCCGGGAGGGCTCCCGAACAGGCGCGAGACCGTGTGCGGCTCCATGTACTCCGACATATCGAGCCGGATCATGGCGTCCTCGCCGCCGAACAGCTCGGCCGCCAGCGCCCGCGCCAACTCGGTCTTGCCCACGCCGGTCGGGCCCAGGAACAGGAACGAGCCGATGGGGCGCTTGGGGTCCTTGAGCCCGGCGCGCGAGCGGCGGATAGCCCGGCTGACCGCGGCGATGGCCTCGTCCTGGCCCACCACGCGGCCGCGCAGGTCGGCCTCCAGCGTGCGCAGGTTCTGGCGCTCGCTCTCCAGCATCTGGCCGACCGGCACGCCGGTCCAGCCCTCCACCACGCGGGCCACCAACTCCTCCGTCACCACCAGCGGGTCAGCTAGACCGGCTTCGGTGCGCGCGTGGTCCAGCTTGCCCTGCACCACCAGTTCGTGCTGGCGCAGTTGAGCGGCGCGCTCGTAGTTCTCGGCCAGGGCCGCGGCCTCCTTCTGGCTTTGCACGTCGGCCAGCTGGGCCTCCAGGTCGCTCACCGCCCGCGGACCCTCGCCGCGCTCGCTGGCCTCCAGTTTGAGGGCGGCTGACGCCTCGTCCATCAGGTCGATGGCCTTGTCGGGCAGGAAGCGGTCGTTGATGTAGCGGTCGGACAACGTCGCCGCCGCGCGCAGGGCCTCGTCGTTGATCTGGACGCCGTGGTGGCTCTCGTAGTGCGGCCGCACGATCTCCAGCATGGGGATGGTCTCCTCGACGCTGGGCTCACCGACCATGATCGGCTGGAAACGGCGCTCCAGGGCGGCGTCCTTCTCGATGTACTTGCGGTACTCGTCGAGCGTGGTCGCGCCAATCAGGCGCAGTTCGCCGCGCGCGAGGGCCGGCTTGAGCATGTCGCTGGCGCCCACCGCGCCCTCGGCCGCGCCCGCCCCGACGACGGTGTGCAGCTCGTCGACGAAGAGGATGACGTTGCCGTCGGCCGTGACCTCCTCGATCATGCTCTTGACGCGCTCCTCGAACTGGCCGCGGAACATCGCGCCGGCGACCATGCCGCCAAGGTTGAGCGAGATGATGCGCTTGCCGCGCAGGTACGATGGGGCGACGCCTTCGGCGATCTGCCGGGCGAGGCCCTCCACGATGGCCGTCTTGCCGACGCCGGGCTCACCGATCAGCACGGGGTTATTCTTCTGGCGCCGGCCAAGCACGGTGACCATGCGGCGGATCTCCCGCGCGCGCCCCGCCGTGGGGTCGAGCTTGCCGTCCGCCGCTTCCTTGGTCAGGTCGCGGCCGAACTGGTCGAGCGTGGGGGTCTTGCTGCCGCCGCGGCTGCCGTTACCGTTGCCGCCGCGGGCCGTGGCCGTCCCCGTGGCGCCGTTGCCGGCGGCCGCGCCGGGTGCGCCGCGCCCGAAGATGTTGCCGAGCACGCCGGCGTCGGCGTTATTGTTGGCGCCGTTGCCCGTGCCCATGGCGCCCATGGCCCCGCGCATCAGGTCCGCGGCGCACTCCTGGCAGAAATAGTGCGACTCGGGCTGGCCGTTGACCAGGCCGTCAAGGCGGACGCGAGCGTCGCGCACCTGGCACTTCTCACATTTTTGCATTGTCGTTGGGTCCTCTCGATAGATTCCACGGCGGTCCGGCGTTGTCGTCGCCGGGCTGTCGTCCCCGCATCGCGCGGGCTTGGTACGTCGTCGGATGTCAGCTGTCAGAAAGCATGAACTGGTCATCCCTGGCCAGCGGTAGCCACTCCTCCGTCAGTAACTGGCAACTGGCGACTGACAACTGCCTACTGACAACTCGTTCGTGGGCGCCCGCGCGGGCGGCGCGGGGTCAGCGCGGCTTCATAATGGGCGCGCACATCGTCGGGCGATAGGTCATCGCCGGCGAGGACGACGTACTCGCGCGTCCAAAGCGAGGGCGTCGTGGTGAGTTGAACAAATTCGCGGCGCAACGCCCCGGACGAGTGGGCCTTGAAGCCGCACACGATGCGGTGAGGCGCCAGCGTCGGCGGCGCCACGACGGCCAGGTACACACAGGCCGGCCCAATCTCCAGCGCGCGCAACTCGACCTCCATCAGGCCGGCCTTCTCGCGCAGCAAGTCGCCCAGGCGCGCCGCCGCGTCCCCGACCAGGACCGGCCGCAACCGCATCGGCCCCCACACGAAGTGGTAGGCTAGCCGCCGCGGCGGGCAAAAATCCTGTCGTTCTCGCGTCCTCACATACAGATTATAGCAGGTCCTGCGCGCTATATCAAGGGTAGTTGATACCAGTTGGCTCAACCTTGCTATAGTATACCTCTTTATAGGCGGGACTGCTACCCTGTGAGTAGGACATGGATGGCGCGCCTGTCGTCCCGCGTGGGAGCCTCCGCGTCCTGCCGCATAAAGAGATTGTGTGGCGCTCGGCCCACCAACCTTGCACCCGCGCCCGCCCTTATAGATAGCGGCCGCGTCGGCGCCGTCGAGGGATGGGCAAGGGCGCCGGAGGAGAACCTGTGACGGTACACGCGACGACCCCCACCCTTAGCCCCGCGCCCCACAATGGCGCGGCTCGGTCGCCGGAGTCCTCGGCTCCGACTCTGGGAACCGGGCTGGCCCGCTTCATGGCCGCGCTGCGTCACGACCGCGGCGACGCCACGCCGGTCTGGTTCATGCGCCAGGCCGGGCGCTCCCTGGCCTCGTACCGCGCCCTGCGCCGGCGGCACGGCTTCCTGGAGTTGTGCAAGACGCCGGAGCTTGCCGCCGAGGTGACGCTGCTGCCGGTGGCCGAGCTGGGCGTCGATGCCGCCGTCATCTTTGCCGACATCATGCTGCCCGTGGAGCCGATGGGCCTCGAGCTGGAGATGCGCGAGGGCGTCGGCCCGGTCATCGGCAACCCCGTGCGCACCCTCGACGACGTGGAGCGCCTGCGCCCCGTCGAGCCCGAGGCCGACCTCTCCTTCGTGCTCGACGCGATCCGCCTGACACGGCGTGAGCTCGAGGGTAAGACCGCCGTGCTCGGCTTCGCAGGCGCGCCCTTCACGCTGGCCTGTTACCTTATCGAAGGGCGTCCCTCGCGCGACTACGCCCGCGCCAAGGCCTTGATGTACGGCGCGCCCGCGGTGTGGGACGCCCTGATGGGCCGGCTGGCGGCGGTCACGGCGGACTATCTGCTGGCGCAGGCGCGGGCGGGGGCTGACGCCGTGCAGTTGTTCGACTCGTGGGTGGGCGCGCTGAGCCCGATCGACTACGCCCGCTACGTGAAGCCGCACGTGGCCTCGATCTTCGCGGCCCTGAAGGCGGCCGGCGTCCCGTCGATCAACTTCGGCGCCGAGACGGGCGGCCTGCTGGAGGTGATGGCCGCGGCGGGCGGCGACGTGATCTCGGTCGATGCGCGCGTGCCGCTCGACGCCGCCTGGGCGCGCGTGGGCCACGACCGCGGCGTCCAGGGCAACCTCGACGCCACGCGCCTGTTGGGGGGCTGGACGGCCACGGAGGAGGGCGCGCGCGACGTGCTGCGGCGCGCGGCGGGACGGCCGGGCCACATCTTCAACCTTGGCCACGGCGTGCTGCCGGAGACCGACCCGGCCCTGCTCAAGCGCCTGGTCGACCTCGTGCATGAGGAGACGGCGGTACCCAAAATATAGCCTCCTTCTTTTCATTGCCCTTGTCCCACCCATCGCCGTATCGGCGACTTTTCACCGCCCCTGGGTATCCTAAAGAGGTAGGTGCGCGGGTACGCCTTCGTACCGCCGTACCGCACGTGCCCCATCGACGCGGTGTCGTCCTCGTTCGTGCCTTTCTTGCCTCGGCATGACGGTACGGAGGACAAGCAAGGAGGATTGGGAGCACAACGATGAGTACGTCACCTACGACGGCGCGGGCGCGTCCCGGAACCGGGCTGGCCCGCCTGCTCGACGCCTGCCGGCGGCGCCAGGCCGACGCCACACCCGTCTGGTACATGCGTCAGGCGGGCAGCGTGTTGCCGGGCTACCGCGCCCTGCGCGAGCGTTATTCCGTGCTGGAGATCGCCAAGACGCCCGAACTGTGCGCCGCTGTCTCACTGATGCCGGTGCGCGAGTTCGGCGTCGACGGCGCCGTCATGTTCGCCGACATCATGCTGCCGCTGGAGCGCATGGGTCTGCGCATCGAGCTCTTGCAGACCGGTCCCGCCATCGACAATCCCGTGCGCACGGTCGGCGACATCGCACGGCTGCGCGTGATCGAGCCCCGGGAGGACGTGCCGTTCGTGCTGGAGGCTATCCGCGCGGTCAAGCGCGAGCTTGACGGGCGGCAGGCCGTGATCGGTTTCTCGGGCGCGCCGTTCACCCTCGCCTGCTATATGATAGAGGGCGGCCCCTCGCGCGAGTTCGGTCGCGCCAAGGGCCTGATGTACCGCGAACCGGAAGCCTGGGACCAATTGATGGCCAAGGTTACGGCGACGGTGACACGCTATCTGCTGGCGCAGGTTGACGCCGGCGCCGACGTGATCCAGCTTTTCGACTCGTGGGTGGGGGCGCTTAACCCGGACGACTACGCTCGCTACGCGCAGCCCTACGTCCGCTCTATCTTCGCCGCGCTCAAGGCCACGGGCGTGCCGACGATCCACTTTGGAACCAGCGCGGCCACGCTGCTGGAGAGCCTGCGCGACGCCGGCGGCGACGTGATCTCGGTCGACGCGCGTCTGCCCCTCGACGCCGCCTGGGCGCGCATCGGCCATGACCGTGGCATCCAGGGCAACCTGGACGGGGCGCGGCTGCTGGCCGGCTGGGAGGCGACCGAGGCCGGGGCGCGCGACGTGCTCGACCGCGC
>JAABUX010003022.1_pt1 | contig 22858 bp, 19 predicted proteins | sample 5561851 | NCBI WGS metagenome assembly JAABUX01 (sample SAMN10711883, study PRJNA513361) | rock metagenome | isolation source: Antarctica rocks | place: Antarctica: Victoria Land, Richard Nunatak red sandstone | collected 2016-01-03 | reverse complement strand
CACTATATATATCGGCAAGACGTGTGCCAACATCAGAGGGTACGCGCCGCCATAAAAACAGACCGGCTACGTGCTTACCCTCATAGTACAATGGACGGGCGCTTGACGCAAATCCTTGAGGATAACAGGGTGCGCGCCCCACGATTGTGATGGTCATGGTGAGCGCCGCTGGCCTGCGCTTGAAAGCGCATGGCAGGGACCGGACCTTGAAAGGTCACGTCGACGCCAGCCGCGCGGCGAGCAGGAACCGGGCGTGTGTCGCGTCCAGCCAGACCTTTCAAGGTCCGTCGTCTGCCATGACCTTTTAAGGTCAGGCCGCTCTCACAATCGTGTAGGATATCCATAACACCGCGCCTTATGGCAGCGCGAGCGGCGAGTTCTGCGCCAACTGCAGCAGCGGATTGGCGAACACGCCGAGCAGTACCGAGCCGGCTACGGTGATGACGAGCGTTACCGCCCACGCCGGCGGGATAAACGCGCGCGGCGCCTCCTTCGTCGCGCCGCGCATGTACATGTAGTAGATCACGCGCAGGTAGTAGAACACCGAAACGAGCGAGCACAGCACGCCGATCACAGCCAATTCGGTGTGACCGGCCTCGATGGCCGCGCGGAACACGTAAAGCTTGGCAAACAGGCCGGCCGTCGGCGGGAAGCCCGCCAGCGAGAACATGAAGACGGCCATCGCCGCCGCCAACCACGGGCTGCGCGTGGCCAATCCGCTGAAGTCGCTCAGGCTCTCGAAGCGCTCACCGCGTTGCGACACGGCCAGCACCACGGCGAAGGCGCCGATGTTCATGAACGTGTAGATGGCGAAGTAGTACAGCAGGCTCGGCAGCGCGTCGAAGTTGGTATTGCTGTTGAACGAGGCGATAGCGACTAGGAGGTAGCCGGCGTGGGCGATGCTAGAGTAGCCCAGCATACGCTTGACATCGGTCTGGATCACCGCCGCGACGTTGCCGAAGATCATCGTCGCCACGGCCAGCGACCACACGACGCCCTCCCAGTGCGCGGTCAGGCTCGGCAGCGCCGCGCCGAACAAGCGCACGAAGGCGGCGAACGCGGCCAGCTTGGTCCCCACCGACATCAGGGCCGTAACCGGGCCGGGCGAGCCCTCGTAGACATCGGGCGTCCACACATGGAAGGGCACGGCGGCCATCTTGAAGGCCAGCCCCACGATGACCAGCCCCACGCCGATCAGCAACACGGGGTCGTTGCCGCCGGCGTTGTTGCTCAGGAAGACATTGATGGCGCGGAGTTGCGTCGAGCCGGTCTCGCCGTACATCAGGGCCATGCCATAGAGCAGGAATCCGGAGGCGAAGGCGCTGAGTAGGAAGTATTTGAGCGCCGCCTCCTGCGAACGCTCACGGGCGCGGGCGAAGCCGGCCAGCACATAGAGGCAAATCGAGAATAGCTCAAGAGCTAGGAAAATGGTCATGAGCGAGGACGCGGCGCCCATCAGCATCATGCCGCAGATGGCGGCGAGGACCAGGACGTAGTACTCGGAGAGGTTGATGCGCTCGCGGCGCAGGTAGTCGGGTGAGAGCAACAGCACCAGCGCGCCGACCAACAGAAAGACCAGATTCGTGAAGAGCGTGAAGCCGTCCTCTACGATCGAGCCATTGAAGGCCGTGAGGGCGTGGTCGCCCTTGTTCCAGATGAGGCCGTCGGCGACGGCCGCGCCGATGAGACCCAGCACGCCGACGTAGGCCATGTAGTCGCGCTGATCGCGGTCGATGACGAGATCGAGCAGGATCACGAGGATGGCGGTCAGCCCGACGATCAATTCGGGCAGGATCGTGATGAGGTTTGTATCAGGGGGGGTCACACCTTCTCCTTAGTCAGTGGCGAGTGTTTAGTGTCTAGTGGCGAGTGTTTAGTGGTGAGTGACTAGCGACTAAACACTCACCACTAAACACTAGACACTCGGTTAGTGCGCGCCGGACACAGCATCCACAATATACCGCGCCGCGCTGGAGGCTGGATGCAGCCAGCCGGCGGGCGCGACGCCGATCCAGACGATCAGGACGATCAGCGGCAACAGCGCCGCCAGTTCGTTCGCGCGTAGGGCGACGCCGTGCGTCGGGCGTTCGCTTGGCTCCATCTTGGCCCCTTGCATGATGCCCTGGTACAGGCGCAACATATACCACGCCGCCAGGATCACGCCGATCGTACCGGCGACGCCAAAGACGCCGGCATCACGGAACGCGCCGAGCAGAATCAGGAACTCGCCCGCGAACGAGTTGAGCCCTGGCAAGCCCAGCGAGGAGAGCGCCACGACAACGAAGATGACCGAGAGCACGCGCGCGCGCTGGCCCAGTCCCTCCAGCCGGCGCAGGTCCGTCGTGCCCCAGCGCCAGGCAATGGCGCCGACGATGGCGAAGAGCGCCGCTGTCGTTATACCATGGTTGAACATCTGCAGCGTGGCGCCCTGCACGCCCTGCTCGTTGAGCGCGAAGACGCCCAACAGGATGAAGCACATGTGGCTGATACTCGAACAGGCCACCAGGCGCTTGGCGTCGAGTTGCGTCAGAGCCAGCAGCGCGCCGTAGATGATGCCGATCACGGCGAGCGTCGCCGCGACCCCGGCGAACTGGCGGGTGGCGGCGGGGAACAGGGGCAGCGCGATGCGCAGGAAGCCGTAGACGCCCATCTTGGAGACGACACCGGACAGCAGGATCGTCGTCGGCGTGGCCGACTCACCGTAGACATCGGGCACCCAGGAGTGGAACGGGAACAGCGCGGACTTGATAGCGAACGCCAGCCCGAAGAAGATCAGCAACGGTACTTGTAGCGCGGGCGACGCCAGCGCCTGAGGCTGGCTCAGCGACACGATGTCGAACGTATTGCGCAGCGGTGAGAAAACGTAGACGCCCACGACGCCGACCAGCATCAGCAGCGAGCCGATCATGGTGTAGAGCACGTACTTGAGGGCGGCATAGACGCGCCGCTCCCCGCCGTATACGCCGATGAGCAGGTAGGCTGGGATCAGCACGCCCTCCCAGAACACATAGAACAGAATCAGGTCGAGCGAGAGGAACACACCGAGCAGGCTCGTTTCCAGCAGCAGCACCAGGCCCATGTAGAGCGGCACGCGTTCGGTGATACTCTCATTGCTCATCAGGATCGCCACCGGCACGAGGATGGTCGTCAAGAGCACCAGCAGCAGGCTCAACCCGTCCATGCCCAGGTGATAGCTCGACCCAATCTGCGGCAGCCACGGCACATGCTCCTCATACATGAAGTGCGTCCCGTTCGTGCCGGAGAAGTTGAGATGCGAGGTAACGACGAGGTACAGCACGAGCAACAGCGTCAGCAGCGACCCACCCAACGCGATAGACCGGCTCACAGCGGCGTCATTGCGCGCCAGGAGCACGATGACCACGGCCGTGGCGAGCGGCAGGAACGTGAGCAAGGTGAGATAGAACATACAACTCCTTCAGTGTTTAGTGACTAGTGTTTAGTGTTTAGTTGGTTATCTCTCGCCACTAAACACTCAGCACTCAACACTCGTCACTTGATGATCGTTCCAAACAGCACAGGGACAAGCGCCACGAGTATCACGCCGACGAAGATCGAGAAGGCGTAGGTGCGCACGTAGCCGGATTCCAGCGGGCTCACCTCCAGGCTTAGGCCCCGGATGGCGCGCGCCGCGCCGTTGACGATGCCGTCGATGCCGGCGCGGTCGACGATGCGGTAGAGCGCCCGCGCGCCGTTGCGCAGCGGCAGCACGATCAACTCATTGTAGGCTTCGTCGACGTAGTACTTGTGCAGCAACAGTTGGTACACGGGCTGCAAGCCGCGGAAGGGCCGCCGCCTCGCGCCACCGTAGTTACGGTAGGCCACGACGATACCGATCAGCGCGATCGCCAGCACAAACCCGATCGAGACCCAGTTGGTCGCTAGTTCGGATTGCCCCGCGAACGTAACCTTGTAGCGCGTGAACGTGGGCACCAGGAATGTATCGAAGGAGTGGGTGAGGCTCGGGATCTGTATCCAGCCGCCGACGAGCGCCAGGAGTCCGAGTATGGCCACCGGGCCGAGCATCGACAGCGGCGCCTCATGCGCGTGCTCGTAGGTCTCGCGATCTCCGTTGTACGTGCCGTGGAAGGTCAGGTAGAACAGGCGGAACATGTAGAAGGCGGTCAGGCCGGCCGTGATGACCCCGATGACCCACAGGATGATATACCAGCCGCCCGCTTGCAGCACCCGTCCCAGGATCTCATCTTTGCTGAAGAAGCCCGAGAATGGGACGATGCCGCTGATAGCCAGGCAGCCGGACAGCATCGCCAGCCACGTCATGGGCAACTTGCGGCGCAGGCCACCCATCTTACGCATGTCCTGCTCGTCGTGCAAGGCGTGAATCACGCTGCCGGCGCCCAGGAAGAGCGTGGCCTTGAAGAAGGCGTGCGTCATCAGGTGGAAGATGCCGACACCGAAGGCGCCGACGCCACAGGCCAGGAACATGTAGCCGATCTGGCTCATCGTCGAGTAGGCCAGCACACGCTTGATGTCCGTCTGCGTCAGGGCCATCGACGCGGCGAAGATGGCGCCGACCGCGCCAATAATAGCCACGAGCGAGAGCGTGTACGGGGCCATGAGATAGAGCACTTGCGAGCGCGCGATCAAATAGACGCCGGCGGTGACCATCGTGGCGGCATGGATCAGCGCGCTGACCGGAGTTGGGCCCTCCATGGCGTCGGGCAGCCAGGTGTACAGCGGAATCTGCGCCGACTTGGCGACGGCGCCGATGAGCAGCGTCATGGCGATGGCGTTGGCGAGCACACTATCGTGGTGAAGGACCGTCGGCGCCTTGCTGAAGATGGCGTCGTAGTTGAGCGTGCCGAACGTGGCGAACAGGATGTAGCAGGCGATCATCATGCCGAAGTCGCCGATGACGTTCATGACGAAGGCCTTGCGTGCGGCCACCACGGCCGAGGGGCGGTAGAACCAGAAGCCAATCAGGAGGTAGGAGGAGAGGCCGACCAGCCCCCAGCCGATGAGCAGGATCAGGTAGTTGTCGGCTAGGACAAGCAGGAGCATCGAGAATATGAACAGATTGAGGTAACTGAAGAAGCGCGAGAAATTGGGGTCGTGCTCCATGTAGCCCACGGAGTAGACGTGGATTAGGAAGCCCACGCCCGTCACGATCAGGAGCATCACGCAAGCCAGCGGGTCGATCAACACCCCGAAGTCAAGGTTGAACGTGCCGGCTTGCACCCACTGGTAATAGAAAATGTCGTTATAGGCGTGTCCCGGCCCATTCACATAGAGGAAGCAGGCCAGCGCGACGACGAATGAGGCGGCGACGACGCCACAGCCGATGACGGCTGTCAGCGTGCGCGACATGCGGCGGCCGAGTCCGCCGGTCAGCACAAAGCCGAGCAGCGGCAGCGCGAGCAGGAGCCAGGCGTATCCCTTCATAGTAGTCAGTAATCGGTAATCAGTAGTCAGTAACCACGGTCCTTCTGGCTACTGACTACTGACTACTGGCTACTCGTTCTCATCCTTTCATACTATTGAGCAGGTCGACGTTAATAGTCTCGCGGGCGCGGAAGATGGAGACGATGATGGCGAGACCGACCACGACCTCGGCCGCCGCCACGGTCATGACGAAAAAGACGAAGATCTGCCCCTCCATGTTGCGCAGGTGGTTGGAGTAGGCCACCAGCGTCAGGTTGACCGCGTTAAGCATCATCTCGATAGACATGAAGATGACGAGCGGGTTGCGCCGGATCAGCACGCCGACCGCGCCGATCGTGAACAGAAACGCGCCCACCATCAAGTAACTCTGCGTGGCTATCACTAGGCAATCCTCCGTTTCATCACTATCACCAATGAACCCTCCTCATCCGCTGGGCCGAAGGGCACGTCGCTGCATAGGGGCGTATGGCTATACGCCCGCGTTCGACCACGGGCGTATAACCATACGGCGGGCGTATAACCATACGGCGGGCGTATAACCATACGCCCCTACGATAATTCACGAGCCCTGCCCTCCTTCCGCTTGTCACTCAGTCTATCTTCCGTTTAGCCAGCACGATGGCGCCGAGCATGGCCACGAGCAGCAGCAGCGAGGTGATCTCAAACGGCAACAGGAAGAAGCGGAAGAGTTGGGCGCCCACGATCTGCACCGTGCCCAGCGGCGCGTTGGGGTTGCTGTTGGGCGTACCCTTGATGTCGTTGAGGAACAGCACGCCGGCGACCCCGAAGCCCAGGATCAGCGCCAGCACGACGGACGGTACCTGCAACCCGCGCAGGCGGTCGTTCTCCGTCTCTTCGCGCCCCGGAGAGAGCAGCGTGACCACGAACAAGAACAGCACCATGATCGCCCCGGCGTAGACGATGATCTGCACCGCGGCGAGGAATTGCGCGTCGAGCAACAGGTAGTAGACGGCCAGGCAGAAGAAGTTGGCGACCAGGAACAGCGCGCTATACACCGGGTTGGTCTGCGCCAGCACGTTGATGGCCGAGAAGACGGCCGCCAGCGTATTGATGGCGAAGACAACCTGGATGGGGTTGGGCGTCCCAAAGCTCAACCCGAGCACGAGGGCGACGAGATGCGCCGCCACTATGAACCCACCAGCGTTGTTACCTGTTGCCGCGCGGACGCGGGCGCCGCCGCCGGTACCAGGAGTTGCTCTTTGGTGTAGATCTGGCTCGGGATATCGTAGTCGGCCAACTCGTAGTCGTGGCGCAGCACGATCGCGCCGGTCGGGCAGGCTTCCTCGCACAGGCCGCAGAAGATACAGCGGCTCATGTTGATCTCGTAGCGCTTGGCGTAGCGCTCGCCCGGCGAGGTGGGGTTAGTGGGATCGTTCTCGGCCCCTTCCACGAGGATGCAGTCGGCTGGGCAGGCTCCCGCGCACAACTCGCAGCCGATGCAGCGCTCCAACCCGTTGTCGTAGCGCTCCAGCACATGGCGGCCACGGAAGCGCGGGTAGACCTGGCGCTTCTGCTCCGGGTACTGAATCGTCGTCGGCTTGGTGAACATGGTCTTGAGCGTGAAGCTCATACCCTTAGCGAACTCCATAGCTCCGGAGACGCCCCGAAAGGCTCTCATTCAATTGCCTCCTTACCAAGCCTGCGACTGCGGTCGCATGGCAATCACCGACACTGCGGTGTCAAGACGATCTCGTAGGGGCGTATGGTTATACGCCCGGTGGTCGAACGCGGGCGTATAACCATACGCCCCTACGTACACGCCAACCGACCGCAGTCGGCGTTGTCTGCCATGCGACCGCGGTCGCAGGCCCCTTTGCTTAGAAATTGCCCCACACAACCACCGCCGCCGTGACCGCCAGGTTGAGCAAGGCCAGCGGCAGCAGCACTTGCCATCCAAACTTCATTAGTCTATCGTATCGCAGCCGTGGCAGTGTAGCGCGCAGCCAAATAAACAGGAACATAAAGAGCGACAGCTTGATAAAGAACCACGGGAAGCCGCCGATGAAGTTCCAGCCGCTCCAGCCGCCCAGGAAGAGCGTCGTGGCGATGGCGCTGACCGTAAACATATTGATGTACTCGGCCATGAAGAACATGGCCCAGCGCATCGACGAATACTCGATGTGGTAGCCGGCCACGAGTTCCTGCTCGGCCTCGGGCAGGTCGAACGGCGCGCGGTTGGTCTCGGCGATGGCCGAGAGCACGTAGATCACGAAGGCCACCGGCTGCACGAAGAGGTTCCAGCGCGGTATAAAGTGGAACCACAGGCCGTTCTGGTGGCTCGTAATGTCATTGAGGGAGAGCGAACCGGTCAGGATCAGCACGCCGATGATCGCCACGCTCATGGCCAGTTCGTACGAGATGATTTGCGCCGTCGAGCGTACGCCGCCCAGCAGCGAATACTTGTTGTTGGACGACCAACCGGCCAGCACGATGCCGTACACGCCGAGCGAGCTGATGCCGAAGATATACAGGATGCCCACGTTGACGTCGGCCAGGCGCAGCGGGATTTGCACGCCGAAGATGTTGATGGCGTTGCCGAACGGAATCACCGCGAAGGCCGCCAGCGCGACGGTCAGCGAGATGATCGGCGCCAGCGTGAAGACCGGCCGATCGGCCTGCGAGGGCACGATATCTTCTTTGAACAGCAGCTTGACCGCGTCGGCAAGCGGCTGGAAGAAGCCGCCAAAGCCCACGCGGTTGGGGCCGTAGCGCACCTGGATGCGCCCGACCACGCGCCGCTCGATCAGCGTCATGTAGGCGAAGCCGGTCAGCAGGGCGCCGATGATGACGATCGCCATGATGATGCTGCCGATGAGAGAACCAAAGGCGATGAGCATTTAGGCGCCTCCTCCCGCCGTGACGAGTTCGCGCTGTTCAGGCGCCGACTCGCGCTCGGGAAATTGTCCCAACGCCTGCCAGGCCGGCAAGCGCAACGTATCGGCGATCTCCTGCGAGACGACCGCGGCCGACTCGTAGGTCTGTACCACACCAAACCGGTTGGAAAGCTCGGCCAGAATGTCCCAGCCGTCGCGCGCCTCGCCGGGAATCTCCGCGGCGCGGCCGAGGGTCTGCACGCGGCCCTCCAGGTTGGTCAGGCTGCCGCTCTCCTCGAAGACGCCTGCGGCCGGCAGGATCACATCGGCCTGTTGCGCCGAGGGCGTCAGCAGCGCCGTCTGCGCCAGCAGGAACGGTACGCGTTCGAGAGCCTCGCGCGCCACGTCCTCATCTGGCCACTCCATGATCGGGTCGGTGTCCATCAGGAAGAGGCCGTCGAGCTCGCCGCCGGCGGCGGCGCGTAGGATACCCGCCGCGTCGAGGCCCGTCTCGTTGAGCATCGGCAGGCCCCAGCTGGACTGTATCTGGTTGAACCATTCCAGATCGCTCGCGGGGCGTCCACCTGGCAGCAACGCCGGGGCGACGCCCATCTCGGCGGCGCCGCGGCTATTGGTGTCCTTGGAGAGCGCCAACACACGAGCGGTAGGCAGCGTGTCGAGCTCCGCCAGCAGCGCCTCCAGGTCGCGGATAGCATCCAGCGTCGCCTGCCCGTCGGGCTCATCGAGCACGCGCTCGTCGTAGACCACGAGACCGCGCTTGGCCGCGGCCAGCAACCGCCCTGCGGCCAGGAGCGCCTCCGGTCGCGCCGTCAAGTCCCGCGCGACCGCGCAGGTTTGGCCCTCCTGGTCCTCCTGGCTCTCGTGATGCGTCAGGCCGGGTACCACATGGGTAACGGCCTCAGCCAGATTCGAGACAGCGCCGCTCAGGCCCGCCAGGGCTCCGGCAATACCGTGGGCCTGACCATCGGCCTGCTGACCGGCGGTTGTATCGTTAGTAGCCGGCGTCGCCGAACCGGACTGGCCGCTACGCACATTGTCGCCGCCGGTGTACGGCGCTAAGGCAGGATTGAGGCTGGTGCGCGCGGAGCGCACGGCGTCGGCCAGCGCGCGCACGGTCGCCGACAGGTTGGTCGGCTGGAAGGGCAGCTTCGCGCCCGCGAACTTATCGAGTCCGGTATCGTCGTTACTGATGATGACCGGCTGGATACCGCGCCGCTTGGCCTGCTTGGTCAGGCGCAGGTGCAGTACCATCTGGCGTGCGATAGGGTCGGCGTCGACGAGCACGATGGCGTCGGCGTCCTCGATCGCCGCGATGGGCGCGCCGCCGAGCGTGGCCGTGCCGCCGCGTGAGCCGTTGAGCGTGTCCAGGTGGGGGGTACGCAGGCCGCCGCGCAGGAGCCGCCCGAACAAATAGAGTTCTTCGTTGGTGCCGCGCGCCGAGGCCAGTCCAGCCAGGGTACCGCCGACACGGGCGGCGCGCAGACCATCCTCAGCCGCCTGGAGCGCTTCGTCCCACGACGCCGGCAGGAAGTGTCCATTCTTCTTGATCAACGGCGAGGTCACGCGCTCGTAGCGCGCCCACGACAACGTGCCGTAGCGCCCGATGTCGCACAGCCAGCCGTCGTCGACGGTGGTATTCTCGCGTGGGGTCAGGCGCATCAGCTGGCCGCGCCGCGTGTTGACGTCGATGTTGCAGCCAACCGGGCAGGTCGGGCAGACGCTGGGCGTGTGCTCAAGATCCCACGGGCGCGACTGGAAGCGATACGACTTGCTTGTGAGCGCGCCGACGGGGCAGATATCGGTTACATTGCCCGAAAAGACCGAGTCGAGGGGCCGGCCGGGAAAGGTCCCGATCTCCGTCGAGTCGCCGCGATTGATCATCACCAACTGCGCGTCGTCGACGATGTCCTCCATGAAGCGCACGCAGAGTTGGCACAGGATGCAGCGCTCACGGTCGAGCACGATCTGCGGTCCGACCTGCAGGCTCTTCTGGAAGCGGCGCTTGTTCTCGACGAAGCGCGAAACACCGGAGCCGAACTTGAAGGTCAAATTCTGCAAGGGGCACTCGCCGCCCTTGTCGCAGATCGGGCAATCGAGCGGGTGGTTGATGAGCAAGAATTCGAGCATGCTCTTGCGGGTCTGCTCGACCGCCTCGGACTTGGTCGTCACGATCATGCCGGGCGCGACCGGCGTGGCGCAGGCGGGCGGAAAGCCCTTCTGCTTCTCGATTGACACGAGACACATGCGGCAGGCCCCCAAGGGGTCCATCTTGTTGTTGTAGCAGAAAGTCGGCACGTCAATGCCCAGCTTCTGCGCGGCGTGGAGGACCAGGGTACCCTTGGGTACCGAGACCTCCTTGCCGTCGATCGTTAGCGTCACCTCATCGGGTTGCTGCATTAGTTTCCTCTAAACCGCTATCTTATCGAGTCCCTTGCGTTTCGCGCAGGCGCCGGTGCGGATGTGCTCTTCATATTGGCCGCGGAAATGTTTGATCGACGAGAGGATCGGGCCGGTCGAGAACTCGCCGAGCGCGCAGAGGCTCTTGCCGACGATACCGTCGCAGATGTCGGTCAGCAGGTCGAGGTCTTCGGGCCGGCCCAAACCATCCTCGATGCGCTGCACGATCTTCTCCATCCAGCCCGTGCCCTCGCGGCAGGGCGTACACTTGCCGCACGACTCATGGTGGAAGAAGTGCGCGGCGCGCAGGGTCACGTCGACCATGCACCACGAGTCGTCGACCACGATGACCGCGCCCGAGCCAAGCTGCGTCCCGATCTTCATCACCGAGTCGATGTCGGCGTTCACGTCGAGCTCGTTGGCCGTAATCATCGGTGGCGCCGCGCCGAGCATGATAGCCTGCAGACCGCGTCCGTCGGGGACGCCACCGGCGGGGCCGTAGATCATATCACGGAAGGTCGTACCCATGGGCAACTCGTAGTTGCCGGGCCGCGCCACGTTGCCGCTGATGGAAAAGAACTTGGTGCCGGGACAGGTCCTGGCGCCGATGCCGGTGAACCACTCGGCGCCGTTGAGGATGATGTGCGGCACGTTGCACAGCGTCTCGACGTTGTTGACCACGGTGGGCTTCATGTAGAGGCCCTTGATGGCGGGGAACGGCGGGCGCTGGCGCGGGTTGCCGCGGCTGCCCTCCATGCACTCGATCAACGCTGTCTCCTCGCCAACCTCGTACGACCCGGCGCCGCGCTGGATCAGGATGTGCAGGGTCTTGCCCGAGCCCATCGCGTTCTCGCCCGCGATGCCCTTGGCGTAGCACTGTTCGACCGCCTCCTGCAGGCGGTCGGCCGGGTAGCGATACTCGCCACGGATCAGGATGAAGGCGTGCCTGGCGCCGATAGCGTAGGCGCCGATGAGGCAGCCTTCGATCAATTGGTGCGGGCTGCGCTCCATCAGCTCGCGGTTGTTGAAGGTGCCCGGCTCGCCTTCGTCGGCGTTGCACAGGATGTACTTATCAATGCTGGGATCTTTGGGGATGAAGCTCCACTTACGCCCGGCCGGGAAGCCCGCGCCGCCACGCCCGCGCAGATTAGCTTTGACCACCTCGTCGATGATCTCCTGCTGCGACATATCGAAAAGCGCCTTGCGTAGCCCATCGTAGCCGCCGTGCGACATATACGACTCGATCTGGTGCAGATTGGGATCATCCCAATTCTTTGTCAGGATTTTGATATCTTCCGCCATCACTTTACTCCAGGCCTGCGACTGCGGTCACATAGCACACCAACACCGACTGCGGTCGGGTGGCGCCTTTGTAGGGGCGTATTGCATACGCCCTGCCCACAAAAGTCGGGCGTATGCAATACGCCCCTACACCAATTGTCCTGGCGCCGCAGTGCCTACGCTGCCATGCGGCCACAGTCGCAGACTTATGCCCGCTGCTTACCACTACCATAAATCCGCGTCCCCGAGAGGTCCATCGACGACGTCTCGACGCCGTTGTCGACCGAGCCACTGTCGGGCAGCAGGCGTTCGTCGGCCAGGATGCGGTCGACGTTCTCGCGCGTGAGCGGGCCGAACGGACGCCAGTCAACCTGCATCATGGGCGCCTTGTCGCAGTAGCCGAGGCACTCAACATGGTGCAGCGTGCAACGGCCGTCGGGGCTCGTCCCATTGACAGGCGCCTGAGTGCGCTCATTAATGTATTCCAGGATGTCGTCTGAGCCGTTGACCATGCACGCCAGGTTGGTGCAGACGTCGACGACCTTGTGTCCAACCGGCTCCTTATAGAACATAGTATAGAAGCTGGCCGTCGAGAAAGCGTCGGCCGGCACGAGTTCGAGCAACTCCGCGACCTCCTGCATGCCCTCGTACGAGCAATAGCCCTGCTCGGACTGTAGCAGATAGAGCGACGGCCCCAGCGCCGAACGCCGGTTGGGGTAACGCGTCTTTAGTTGTAAGATTTTCCCGCGTGTCGTTTCAGAAAGCATTCAGTTCTTAGCCCTCGGTAGTAGTGTTTAGTGATTAGTGATTAGTGATTAGTGTTTAGTGATTAGTTTTGCCAAAACTAAACACTAATCACTAGCGGTCCACTCCACCCAGTATAATATCGATTGACCCGATGATCGCCACCACGTCGGCAATGAGACGCCCCTTGCACATGTGCCCCAGCGCCTGCAGGTTAGCGAACGAGGGGTCGCGCACGGAGCAGCGGTGCGGCTTATTCGAGCCGTCGCTGACCACGTAGAAACCGAGTTCGCCGCGGGGCGACTCCACGGCTTGGTACACCTCACCGACCGGCGGATGCAACCCGCGCGTCACCAGTTGGAAGTGGTGGATGACCGCCTCCATGGACGAGGCCAACTCCTGCTTCGGCGGCGCCACGATCTTGCGGTCGTCGATGAGCACCGGGCCGTCTGGCATATTGTCCAGCATCTGCGCGACGATCTTGATGCTCTCGCGCATCTCAGCCACGCGCACCAGGTAGCGCGCGTAGCAATCGCCGTCGGTCATCGTCTGCACCTTGAAGTCGACGTCCTGGTACGACGAGTAGGGCGCCTCCTTGCGCAAGTCCCACGCAATGCCGGAGCCGCGCAGCGAGGGGCCGCTCAGACCGTAGTCAAGGGCATCCTCGGCGCTGATCGTGCCGATCCCGATGAGGCGTTCGCGCCAAATCGGGTTGTTGGTCAGCAGGCGCTCATACTCGTCGACGCGCGCCGGCATGCGGCCGATGAAGTCGCGCACGCCGTCGAACCAGCCGTCGGGGGGCTGCTGCTCGATGCCGCCAATGCGGATGTAGCTCGTCATCATGCGCGCGCCCGAGGCCCACTCGAACAGGTCGAGGATCTGCTCGCGTTCGCGAAAGCAGTACAGGAAGACGGACATCGCGCCGAGATCCAGCGCGTGGGTGCCGAGCCACACCAGGTGGCTGGAGATACGCTGCAGTTCGACCAGTAGGATGCGCAGGTACTGCGCGCGCTTGGTAATCTCGGTCGTCACGCCCAGAATCTTCTCGACCGCCAGGCAGTAGCCAAGATTGTTGCCGAGCGGGTTGAGGTAATCCATGCGGTCGGTGCAGGTAATGGCCGACTCGTAGCGCTTATTCTCGATCGTCTTCTCGATGCCGGTGTGCAGGTAACCAATCTCGGGACGCGCGTCGATCACCGTCTCACCGTCGAGGTCAAGCACCACACGCAGCACGCCATGCGTGCTGGGGTGCTGCGGCCCCATGTTGATGGTCATCATGCCCTCGGGGTCGCCGCGCTCCTCGATCGACACCGCGTCGGTGACGGCGGACAAGATCGTCTGAGTCGTGGCGTTCCCCGGCGGCGGGTTCTTGATGCGGTCTTCTGTCAAGCTCATAATGCACTCCGCTAGCTATTAGCAGTTAGCGATTAGCCGTTAGCATGTAGACTCTACGCAGGTACAGGCCAATCAACCCTTAACTAATAGCCAACTGCTAATAGCTAATCGCTAACTGCTAAGACGTGAAAGCTACCTCTTCGCCGCCCATTGCCTCGTCGCGGCGCAACGGATGCCCCTCCCAGTCGTCGGGCATCAAGATGCGCCGCAAGTCGGGGTGGCCGGTGAACACGAGGCCGAACATATCCCAGATCTCGCGCTCGAACCAGTTGGCCGCGCGCCAGATGGCCGTGGCCGAGGGCACGGTCAGGTCGATCTCAGGCACGCCGATCTTGACGCGGATGCGGTCGTGGCGCTCCATCGAGAGCAAATGGTACGACACCTCGAAGCGCGGCGCGTGGCCGACCCAATCGCAGCACTGGACGCCGGCGAGATAATTGAAGCTCAACCCAGGCTCGTAGCGCAGAAAAGAGAGAATGTCGACGATGCTGTTGCGTTCTACCAGGATCGTCGTCTCACCGCGGAACGTCACCAGCCCAATGACCGCGTCGCCAAACCGCTCACGCAGTTGACCAACCGCCGGATGGTCGGCGAGCACCTCCGTGCCCGCCAGCCCCGGCGCCATCTCCGTCGTCACTCTACGCCCCTCCTCCGACCAACAATTGATACATTCAAGTGTGTAGTGACGAGTGTGTAGTGTTTAGTGATGAGCGCTTGCTATCAACTAAACACTACACACTCGCCACTACACACTCGTCTTACGCGGACGTGATAATGCGCTCGCGCTCGATCTTCTCCTGCAACTTGATCACCGCGTCGATGAGCGCCTCCGGGCGCGGCGGGCAGCCGGGGATATAGACGTCGACCGGGACGATCTTGTCCACACCCTGGATCACAGCGTAGTTGTTGTAGACGCCTCCCGAGGAGGCGCAGGCACCCATGGCGATGACCCACTTGGGGTCGGGCATCTGGTCGTAGATCTGACGTAAAACCGGCGCCATCTTCTGGCACACGCGGCCGGACACAATCAACAAGTCGGCCTGGCGCGGCGAGGCGCGGAACACCTCTGACCCAAAGCGCGCGAGGTCGAAGCGGCTGGCGCTGGCCGCCATCATCTCGATAGCACAGCAGGCCAGACCGAACAGGGCCGGCCACAGGGACGATTTACGTCCCCAGTCCGCCACCTTACTGATAGTGGTCGTGATGACGCTATCACTGCCAAAACTGCTTTCTAGTCCCAATCTAGGGCTCCCTTCCGCCACACATAGAGCAAACCAACAAAGAGGACGGCAATGAACGAGAACATCTCGACGAGCCCAAAGCGGCCCAGCGCGCGGAGTTGTACCGCCCATGGGTAAAGGAAGATCGCCTCGATGTCGAACACGATAAACAACATCGCCATCAGGTAGAACTTAACGGGGAAGCGCTGGCGCGCCTGGGTGGTAGGGATAATACCGCACTCGTACGGCAGCAACTTCGCCGTCGTCGGGCGATGCGGCCCCAAATACATCGACGTCAACGTCAAGAGGATCCCCAGCCCGACACCGATGGCGATAATCACAAGAATGGGAATGTATCCGGCAAGCATCGTACTTTCATACCCTTTACTACCCTTCGTCCTGGCCTCCGCCCGGCCTCCAAAAGGTACTTCGTGTTCTAAGTAAGCTAACTACTTGAAGTATAGCACGGCCCCTGGCCCGTCACAACGAGAATGAACAGCCCATCCCCGCGCACGATTCACCGACACCGCGGGTTGGTTTCGTAGCGATGGGCGCTAAGATTGAAGCATAGCTGATATCCCGCATTGTCGATGATCAGGACGTCCGGGGAGGAGTGGGCCAGGACCGTCACACCGCCGCGATGGGGCGGTGGGTAGAAGCGCCAGTGCGCGAACGGATGCGGCGTCCGTCCGTCGAGACAAGGTGTGTCTCCGGTCCGGCAAAGATAGAGGGCGATGACACCGAACTGCCCCGCCCGGCCGAGGGTCGTGAGGACCCAGCGGCGTCCGACGCGCAAGCAGCCGCGGATCTCGCCGTAGCGCGCGGTGATGGGCCGTCCGACAGCCCCGGTCGGCGCGCTCCAGGGACCACACGAGGACGAGGGTGTCGGCGTCGGCGTTTCCGTGCGTCGGAGGCGGGGGCGAATGAGGGTCCAACTCCGGCCGCCATCCACCGTTCGGTACAGAGCCAGCCCGTTGCTATGCATGCCGCCACCGCCCACGAACAGCCAGCCGTGCCGCGCGTCGAGGAAGATTAGCTGGTGCGGAAATGCCGCCCCGATGACCAACCCTCCGAATAGCCAGGCGCGCCCACCGTCATACGTGACCTGGAGTGTCATCGTGCCGTCAGGGTGATCGGCGGCGACCCAGGCCGTGCGCGTGTCAAGGAACTGAGGCGCGGCGGAGCCAACGGCGGCGTGGCCCGGCAGAGGCAGCGGCGTCCAGTCGCGCCCACCATCGACGGTTCGTACAATCGCGCCCGCCGTGGTCGCCCAACCCACCAGCGGCGTGATCATGCGGATGCTGTCCAGCGCCACGGGCCGGCCCATGTCGACGGGCGGGGCCGGGTTCAGCCGCGCGCCCAGCATGAGCGCGCCGCAGCCGACGATCGCCGCGAGGTACCGCATCGCGCCGCCTCCTTGTTTTGATACTGCGTGTATGCTCTCAGTAATAGAACGATGATCGGCGTCGAAAGGATACTTGCGGATATGCGCCGGCAACGGCGGCAATGGTCTGGAATACGGTATGCTGCGGGCATGATCGTGGTTGGAACGGGCAAAGCCATTTTGGACTGGTTCTCGGTAGATTCGATAGATCAATAGAAGCGGATTAAAAAGAATTGCTGGCAGATAATGTGACACAGGCAGTTGGGTACATGGCGCGCAGGTTGCTGCCGCGCGGGCGCGGCCATATCGCCCACATGGTCATGCGCTATGGCCCCAGGCACGAGGTACACTACACCGACCAGTGGGGCTACAAGCGCACAGCACTCCTGACCGACCGCATGGAAGCGTACGGGTTCACCGGCGTGACCGTCCTGCCGCCCACCGTGACGCGCCATATCCATCCCGGCGCCTGGGTCATCGACGCCGGCGCCAACGTCGGACGTGTCACCGCGCACCTCTGCCATCTGGTCGGGCCGCGCGGACGCGTCTGGGCCATCGAACCGCTGCCGCACAACGCCGCGCGGCTGCGCCAACTCAAAGACCACAACAGTCTCGATGACCTGACGATCTACGAAGGCGGCCTGTCGGTGACGGCCGGGCGCGCCGAGTTGCTGTTGCCCGAGGGCGGCGACAGCGCGTTCGCCTCGTTCGCCAAGACGCAGGGCATGACCAGCGCGCTCGATGTGACGACATGGCCGCTCGATGACCTCGTCTACGCGACAGACGAAGGGCGACGCGCGACGGACGACGGACAGACAGTCGCGTTCATCAAGCTCGACGTGGAGGGCTACGAGCCACAGGTGTTGCTGGGCGCGGAGCGTACCCTACGTGAGATGAAGCCGCTGGTGTACTGCGAGTTCAATGACATCCTGCTGCGCGGCGCCGGCTCCTCATCGGATGACCTGCTACGCCAGTTCGTTGCACTCGGCTACACCGCCGCGCAAACGCTGCCGCCGCTCGACGGCCAGGTCGTCGACGTGTTGCTAGCGGCGCAAAGATAGTAGCCAGGGCTCGTGAATTATCGGCCGGCGACGTCTCCACTGGGACCGCCGCGGTCCCCGCAGCACGCCATCGGGGGCGCAACGTCGGGGTACACCGGAGCATGTGGCCGCGCAGGCAGGCTGCGGGGACCGCGGCGGTCCCAGTGGAGACGCCCGCGTCGCGCGCTTCAGGGTCTCCGTGCCCAATAATTCACGAGCCCTGCCCCCTGAACCCCTGAACGGGTATCATTGCCCTCATACCGCGGCGTTGCTACACTGATAGCGCGTCCGTCGATGCGACGGCGACGGTATATGCGGGCGTTATGCGTTCGCCTCCTCCAGATACGGGGCATCGATGAGAAAAAACTCGCACGGCGTTCGCGCCCTCCTCCTCCTGCTGATTGTTTTTCTTGCCGCGACGTGGGCGACCGCGTGGCGCGCCGCGTCCCGTACGGCCGCGCACGCGTCCCCGCTGCGGGCCGTCGCGTCGGGATCGCTCCCGGCCAGCGCCGCCACGCTCGCCCTCGCGCAACGCGACCAGCAGAGCCTCACCCTGGCGCGGCCCGGTGAGCGCGATCTCTATGACATGACGCGACGGCTGAAGCTGCACTCGCTCACACCCATCAGCCCCTACATCCGCGCGACGTCGCCAGACTACGCGGCCGGCCGCGTCGACACCTTCTACGTCGCGCAGGCCACTAGCGGCTACTTCCCTATGAAGGCCCAACTCATGCTCAAAACGCCGCACGCCTATTGGTATGTGCAGCAGGGCATGGGCATTCCACAGGATAAGCTGCTGGCCGGCTTGCAGGTGTCGGCGCGTGACTTCGAGACGCATGTGTACCCGACCGACCACCGCGCCTTCGGGCAGGAGTGGACGCCCGGTATCGACCGCGACCCGCACATCACCGTGCTCAACGCCAACCTACCGGGCGTCGGCGGCTACTACTCGGCCGAAGACCTCTATCCGCACGCGGTCAACGCGTACAGCAACCAACGCAAGATGCTCTACGTGAACATCACCTCATTTCAGCTGGGCACATCCAGTTACGCGGCGACCCTTGCCCATGAGTTCCAGCACATGATCCACTGGTACCAACACGAGCGCGACGACACCTGGATCAACGAGGGCTCCAGCATGCTGGCCCAGGTCATCAACGGCTACACTGCCGACGGGCAGGACCAGGCCTTCGCCGCCGCGCCGCACACGCAGGTCGATTTCTTCTGCTACGGCGCGCCCGACTGCAACGACAACGAGGCGTACGCCTACTACGGCGCCGCCTTCCAGTGGATGTTCTACTTTTATCAGCACTACGGCGGTGATAAGGCTATGCGCGCGCTTCTGGCCGACAAGGGCCTCTCCGGCATGGCCCTCTTCGACGACGTGCTCGCCCGCCTCGGCTCGCACGACAACGCCCGCGAGATGTTCCGCAAGTGGACCATCGCCAATTTCGTCGACGACCCACGCCTGAACAATGGCGCCTACGGCTACCGGCCGGTCTACCAGGGCTGCTGCATCCACTCCGCGGTGACGCTCTCGACCGACCACTACCCCTACACACATCAAAGTCAACTCAACCAATTCTCCACCGAGTACGTCGAGCTCAAGCCGTCGTCGGGCGTCTCGACGCTGCATGTGCGCTTTAGCGGTGATCCGACCGTACGCATTGTCCCCAACACGCCCGTACAAGGCGGCAGCGAGTGGTGGAGCAACCGCGGCGACGAGATGGACAGCACGCTCACCCACGCCTTCGATCTGAGCCGCGTGCGCAAGGCCACGCTGCAGTACGACGCTTGGTACGACATAGAGAAGGACTTCGACTACGGCTACGTGGAGGTGTCGGACGACGGCGGCCGCATCTGGCGCACGCTGCAGGGCCACTACACGACGAACGCCAACCCCAACGGCGCCAATTACGGCAACGGCTACACGGGCGCCAGCACCATACAGAAGGGCGCGCGTAACGGCTGGCTGCACGAGAGCATCGACCTCTCACGCTACGCCGGGCGCCAGATTTTGGTCCGCTTCGAGCACATCACCGACGACGCGTTCAACGCCTCGGGCCTCACGCTCGACAACGTGCGCGTCCCCGAACTCGGCTTCGTCGATAGCCCGGCGACGGTGAGCGGCTGGCAGTCCCACGGCTGGGTGCGCGTCGCCAACGTGTTGCCAACGGGGTGGCTCGTCCAACTCGTCCTCTACACCACGCACGGCGTCGAGGTGCATCAGGTACCTCTGTCGTCGGTCGTCGACGGTCAAGCGACCGTCAGCGGTTTTGGCGGCGACGTACGGCGCGTCGTGGCCGTCCTCTCACCGACCGCCCCTCAGACGACAGTTCCGAGTAGTTATACGTTGAGCGTGCAATGATGGCATCCTCTCTCGCCCCCTCCGCCCCCTCCGGGGGAACCTGGGCCTCTTCCCCCGCTCCCATAGAGGAACCTTCTCTCGCCCCCCCGCCCCCTCCGGGGGAGCCTGGGGAGATGCCTCCCCCCAGACCCCCGCCAAACGCACATCGCGGGAGTCACGGCATTTGGATATGGGAAACTCCTCGCAGTCCCCGCAGTCCTCGCAGTCCTCGCAGTCCCATGCGCCACATCTGGCTGTCACACCGGCGGTATCCAATAACGCTACTACGCTCACCAGTACCCGCTCCATCATCCGCCGCACTGTCTGTATGGCGGGGGTCTGGGGGGAGGCATCTCCCCAGGCTCCCCCGGAGGGGGCGGGGGGGGCGAGGAGGGAAGACCCCGCCCGTGTAGGGGGGCGAGGAGGGAAGACCCCGCCCGTGTAGGGGGGGCGAGGAGGGAAGACCCCGCCCATGTAAGGGGGGCGAGGAGAGGCCGCCTATTAGGCGCGAGCCTGGCTGCGGCCGTGGGCTTCACGCTTTGTCCTGCCCTTGCGCTAGCTTGCGCGAGAGATGGCGTACCCTCCGTGTCGGCGGACGGGCGGCTGGCCGTCCTCAATCGCGCGGCGGCCCCCGCGGTACTAACGACGTGGTCGCCCTTCGTGTTCGCACAGCCCGTCCAGCGCGGCCACGCCGTGACGTTGGCCGAGAACAACCGCGAGATCGCCAACGCCCACGTCTTGCCATCCGACGTGTTCAAGCACCCCTGGCGCTGGACCTTCGGCGATGGGCGGCCCGACGCCTACGGCACGCGGGTCCGCCATGCGTATAGCAAGGCGGGGACGTACCGCATCGAGGTGCGCGCCTACTACGCCGCCTACGCCTCGTGGCAGCCTTTCGACGTCGTGACCGTCCACGTCCGCTAACGCCACGCGGTCCTGATCGGATCGTCATCATCGCGGCGGCGGGACGCGCCTACGGCCTCGACCGGTTGCTGACCGCGCGCTTCCCCACATCGCGCCTCCGGCGCGTCATTTCCTGATTGATGAATGCGTGCCGTTCTTCTCCTACGCGAAGAACGTTTAGCGCGTCCAGTCGTCGGTCGCCCCGAGATACCACATACCCCGCAGGAGGATGAGTTCGACGATGCCATGGTGGATGTATTGACCTCCGTTGGGATGCCGCAACTGGATACGGACCCGCTGAATATACCCGGCCCGCGCCCCAGCCGACCCCATGATAACATCGCCCACATGCGCGGACCTCACCACGCCGCGCCCTTCCACGGTGATAGACACGAAAAGGCGCCCAAGCGTCCGCGCATAGGTCCTCTCGTCGAGTTGCCGCCGGGCCTGGGGGTCCAGCATGGCGTAGGCGGCCGTCCAATGACGCTCGTTCAGCGTTGTTATGAAACGATCCATCGTTCGTGCGGCGGCGCGCGCCTGCGCCAGGGGGATGCCAGGGTCGCTCTCGTTGATCACGATCGTGCGGCCGGCGACCAGAATGGTGACGCGCGCGGTGAGATGCACGGTGTCGACGACGCCGTCGAGCCGCAGCCCGACGCTGTGGGGAGACTGTCCGCCGTAGAGGTTGGCCGGCACGTACGTCGCCGGCGCGATCGAACACAGGCGGGCGCCAGTCTGACTGGGCACGGCGTGCGCATACCCATAGTAGGCATCGCCGAGACGCTCACCATGGCGCGGCGGGAGGATGAGCCCGAACTCCCAGACGGACGGATGGGCGGCGAGGGGCGCGACGTTCAAGATGTACCCGTGATCCTCGTACTGGGTCCCGACGAACCCGGTCTGTGCGTCCAGCGATGGAAATGGCCCCGCGCAGGACACCGCTGCGTTGGCGTGGGACAACACGAGATCGGATGTCAGGCCCGGCACAGCGACAAGGGCAACGAACGCGCTGACTGCTGTGAGGGCGCGACGGAAGCGGCTGAAAATAGTCATTGGCGCGTTCCTTCCGCTATAACAGGGTGTGGGCCAGCCATACCACTGTATTTGATGTACGTCGCGCCGATCCATAGCCAATTAGGCTACGGCGCCACGCTAAACCACAGCTGTTTACATATCCGTGCAGTCGTCGTTGGCAAGAAAGCCCCACTCGTTTGCCTTGACATGCGGCAAGCTCGCGTGTATCTTATGCTTGACCGGCGCGAGATGTCGTCGGACGAGTGAGCTATGGCGCCGTGCCCAGCGGAGGAGGTTGATATGAAAACCGAGATAGTGAGCTATACCTCCGACTGGACTGAGCAGCCGACCACATCGCTCTGAGGACCGCTTGCGGCGCGCATGCGCCGCGTGCTGTCCCCTCTCCACCTACACGCCGCCTTCCCTGTCCTGTCGGGGGCGCTATCCCCAACTCTTGACCACGCCTCATGGTCAGTTGGTCAGTTGCTGGGGTTATGTTGCCCGCTTGCATCGTCGGTCGTGTCCTTACTTGGGCACGATCGCGCATCCCGATATGAACAACTAAGGAAGGGACGTGCGCATGTCTGTTGACTATCGGCTCCTCCACGCCACGGAGATAGACGCCGCCGCCGATCTGTGGGGCGGCCTGCATGGCGACCCCAGGCAACACGAGGCCTGGCGGCGCGAGTTCCGCAGCCTCCCGCAACTCCTCACACACACGCGCGTCGCCGTCGCGGCGGACGGCGCGCTGCTCTCGATCATCCATGACTGGCCGCTAACCGTCTACGGGGTGGACGGCCAGCCACAGCGGGTCGGCCGCCTGTCCCACGTCTTCACGCGGCCCGACGCGCGCCGCC
>JAABUX010003019.1_pt1 | contig 22879 bp, 18 predicted proteins | sample 5561851 | NCBI WGS metagenome assembly JAABUX01 (sample SAMN10711883, study PRJNA513361) | rock metagenome | isolation source: Antarctica rocks | place: Antarctica: Victoria Land, Richard Nunatak red sandstone | collected 2016-01-03 | reverse complement strand
GTGAAGCGCGTCGCTAAAAGGTGGCGTTGGCAAAAGCTTTTTGCAGGTCTCCGTGCGCGAGAGCGTGCGGCCTCATTGAAGCGCAACGGTCGGCGTCGAGCCGAACGCGGGGGCGGGGATAGTCTCCGTGCGCGAGAGCGTGCGGCCTCATTGAAGCGTATTTGACACGCGCTTCATGTGTAGCGCTTTCGATCAGTCTCCGTGCGCGAGAGCGTGCGGCCTCATTGAAGCGCCGAGCGTCGATCGGCGTCGCTCAAGTCGGCGCTCGCAGGTCTCCGTGCGCGAGAGCGTGCGGCCTCATTGAAGCATGCGAGCCACCGTGGGCGCGGAAGACGCGCACCGAGTCTCCGTGCGCGAGAGCGTGCGGCCTCATTGAAGCTCCGGCTCCGCAGATCATTTTATGGGGCTCGCCGTCGAGTCTCCGTGCGCGAGAGTGTGCGGCCTCACTGAAGCCCCGAGCCTGCCGACAGATCTTCGGAAACACGAAGTATCGTCTCCGTGCGCGAGAGCGTGCGGCCTCATTGAAGCTCGCTGTACGATGCGTTCAGAACGATGAAGAGGGACCCAGTCTCCGTGCGCGTGAGCGTGCGGCCACATTGAAGCAAGATCAACCACGGCGAGAAGGCGATACCCAACGCCGGTCTCCGTGCGCGAGAGCGTGCGGCCTCATTGAAGCCATTTTCTCGAAGCGGGCGATGTTTCGCGCGGTCACATCTCCGTACGCGTCAGATAAGGCTGCCCAAAAGCCGCCTTCCATTCAACTGACGATGACGGCTAATCCCCCGCCGCGCCCGCGAGCTGCTTCTTGTACGTTGCGAGTTCCACGTCGTTGTCGAGCTCGTTGAGCTTGGCTTTGAGCGCGTTCTCGAGGTCGGCGTCTTCCCACATGCCGCGGCGTCGCGTGTCGAGCAGCGTTTCGCCGAGTTCGCGCGTCTTGTGCGGATTGGCATCGGCGATGCGCTGCCAATCGTCGAGCGTGACCTCGACGGTACGCTTCCAGAGTTCGGGTGAGATCGTGTTGCCGAGCGCCGCTTCAGTCGAGCGCATCGCCTTGAAGATGTCGCCGAATTCCATCACGCCCGAGTAGCCGTGTTCGAGCATCGCGTCGCGCCACGACTTCGAGTGGAAGCGCGTCAGCACGCCGTTGACGACGATGTTGCGGAAGTTGCGCACCGTGGGCTCGCGTTTGGTGAGATCGCTGACGACGATCATCGTATCTTCGTGACCCATCGCGCGTTTCGCCGCGCCGAAGGCGGACGTGAACGACGCGAACATGTCTTCCTTCACGGGGCCACCGCTCGCCATCTGAATGAGCGGCTGCTGGATGATCTCGACGAGGCTCACGAGATACTTCTGCGCGTCGGGTGCCGGCTTGATCCGGACCTGCGTGAACTCCGGGATGTAGGCGTTGCAGTTGTCGCTCATCCAAGCGTTGCCGATGTCGTTGAAATCTTCGAAGCGCCCGGTGTCGAGCATCATGCCGACCTGGCCCATGAACGCATCCTCGCCCATGCCGAAGCAGCGCGCACGCGCGAGTTGCGGATCAACGCCGTTCGCGATCATGTGATCGCTATGCTTCTTGACGAAATTCCATTCGTACGGTTCGTCGGCGGCTGCGGCGAGTTGCGCCGCTTCGTGGATGAGCTTGATCGCGCCGGGAAACGTGTTCTTGAACACGACCGACGTATTCGCGAGGATGTCGATGCGCGGGCGGCCCAGTTCGTCGAGCGAGATCAACTCGGCGCGCTCGGAGCGGTTGAAACGATCTTTCGCGACGCGCGCGCCCATGAGGTCGAGCGCCTGCGCGATGCCGACGCCCTCGCTCTCGAGCACTTCCGAACCCCAGAGCACGACGCCGACGGCTTCGGGATAGTGACCGCGCTCTTTGAGCGCGGCGTCGAGAATCTGCGCGACGGTGCGTTTGCCCTTGCGCTGTGCGGCTTCGCGCGGCAGCATGCGAACGTCGGTCGACGCCATGTTGCGACCGGTCGGCAGGACCGTCCAATCGCCGACGACTTCGCCGCCCGGCGACGGTTCGAGATACTCGCCCGCGAGCGTGCGGATGAGCCCGTCTCGTTCCGCATCGCCGACGCGGCCGAGCTCCATGAAGAGTGCGCGCGCGCGATCGACGTACGACGCGAGTTGCTCGATGTCGTAGGGGCTCTTCACGAGCTTGTGCCCGGCGATCGGCCGCGACTGCAGGATACCGAGCATCGCAGATTGCCGCAGTTTCGCTTTGCCGTCGACGGCAGAACCCGGCGCACGCAACACTTCCGATGAGAGCAGTGCGCGGCCGGACTCGCGGAGTTCGTCCACGATTTCGTGATGGTACGAGCCGTCGGGCATGCGGTCGTGCGGGCGTCGCGTCAGCGCGTCGTAATCGAAGCCGTAGCAATTCGCGAGCAATCGATACAGATCGACGTCTGCGTATTCGAGGCACGCGTGAAATGTGTCGAGACGGTCTTGTTCCGAGAGATTACGGCCGAAGACGTGCTGGCCCGTCGGTGCGAACTCGCCTTCGAGCGCGACGAGTTCGTCGTGTACTTTGGAGACGAAGTCGCGATCGGCGCCGCCGGGCGACTCGATGCGCAGGCCCGTGCGCTCCACGATCTCCGCAATCTCGGCCGCGACGTCGTCGCGCTTTTCCGTATCGGTCGACATGAGATTGTAGTAGTCGTGCACGAGGCGGTGCAGGTTGCGCAAATCCTCGCTGCCCTCTACCGCGCGCAGCGGCGGACAGAGGTGCGAGAGAATCGTCGCGTACGATCGGCGTCGCGCGATCGACGCTTCGACGGGATCGAGAATGTTGAAGATGTACGCGTGCGGGCAATTGTCGATGAGAAATTCGGGATAGTCGCCCTTCGCGGGGCACCACTCCTTACCGCGGCTCCACTCGACGAGGCCGTGCGTGCCGACGTGAATCATCGCGTCGGCGTTGAAGCGACGCGTCGCGTAACGATACGACGCGAGCAACCACGGCGACGGCGGCGCCTGCTTGTCGTGGATGATCGACATGTCTTCCATGCCCTGCATGTCTTGCAAGAGCACGAGTACTTTGCCGTACCGCAGACCCTTGATCGGAATGGTTGACGGCGGTTGACCGAAGACGTCGTAGAACAGCGCTTCGTGTTGCGGGGTCATCTCGTGAACCCAGTCGCGCATCTCGCCCGCCGAAACCGCGCCGACGTTGAGATAGCCCGCGTACATGTCGCGCAGCTTGTCGGAGACCGCCTTGTCGGTTTCGTCGACCTCGCCGACGTCGTAGCCTTCGGCCTGCAGCGCCGTGAGCATCGATCGTAACGACCCCGCGACGTCGAGGAAGTACGCGACGCCGACATTGCCCGGTCCCGGCGGAAAGTTGTAGACGAAGACCGCGAGCTTTTTCTCGGAGTTTTGGAGATGCCGCAGCTTCAGCCATCGCGTCGTCACGTCGCCCAGGAGTTTGACGCGGTCGGGGATCGGCTCGAGCGCGGATATCTCCTCACCCGCCTCGCGCGAGCAGATCGGCGGCAGCGGCTGGATACCCTCGGTTTCCGGGGTGACGACGTTGCCGATATATTCGAGCGACGCGACCCCGAATTTCGAGACTTTGAGCTCCGCGCGCGACATCGCCGCGTTGACGGGCGACGTGTAGACGCGCGGATTGCCGAGATCGTGGATGAGATCGATCGACGCTTCCGGTGCGCCCGCGAACATCGAACCCGCGAGATACAGGGGGACGTTATGGTACACGGCACCGACGAGGTTCTCGCCCTTTTTGTTCTTGAGATGCGATCGCGAGACGATGTGCGCGTTGAAGACGGCCGTCATCGAGCAGATCACACCGACGCCGCGCGCTTCCCATTCGGCGATCGCGGCGTTGAGGACTGGGTGGTTCCAATCGACGAGAAAGAGATCGTGCGTGATGAAGCCGATGCGGTCCCACGGCTTCTTCGCGTACGTTTTCTCAAACCACGGTTCGTACCAGGCGAGATACGCTTCGGGTGTCGCAAACATGCCCTTGTGGGCGGGATGGTAGATGCCTTCGTTCTCGACTTTTTCGGGCAGCTCGACATCGCCCGCGAAGCCGTCTTTCGTAAAGTGTTTCATCAAGTAGAGGAACATGTTCTCGATGTTTTTGACCGAGCGATTGTTCCAGTAGCCGATCATCACGAGCGATTTGAAGACCGGCTTCTTGAGCATCTTCGCCATGAGCGGCGCCGCGCCGACCATCTTCTGCATGCCGAGGAAGCCTTCGCGGGCCTCCCAAAAATTGTCGATCTTCTCGTCGTTGCGCTTCGCGTTGAAGCGCTTGATGTTCATCGAGAGATCTTTCATCGGGTTCGACTTGTTCATATCGAACTCGAAGCCGAGCGATTTGAACATCAGCGCCTGCAGGCGTGGATCGGGAATGTCGTACCAGAGGAACTTCACGTGTGAGAGTTCGCCCGCGGCGTCCATTTCTGCGAGAAGCGTCGCCATGCGTTCCACGACTTCCACGCTCATCGACTGCCAGCCGATCAGCACGTCGGCGCCCTTGATCGCCTCGCGTAAGCGTCCGATCGCGGTTGGATCGTTGAAATCCGACGCGCCGAAATGCTCGAGCGACCAATCGCGATGCGTGCGCGAGCGCAAGCCTTTGAACGCCAAGCGAATGGCGTTGGCGCGCTCGTCGGGCGCCCAGGAAGAGTAGCCGACGATCTTCATGGGGCTACGCTAGCGGGACGGTCGCGACGAGACGGTGATAGTCATCACCCCCGCCCAAGGACGGTTTGAGAATGACTCGCAGGAACTATTTTCCAAAACGCGGCAAGGAGGATGAAATTCCTCTTACTCGAGGTTTGTATATGCGTTCTCACGTCTCTGTCGCCGTCCTGACGCGTCGCTTCTCGCGAGTGCCGGCTTTTCGGCCTGTTCCGGCGGCGGTGGCGATTCGGTCAGCCTGCGGCAGCAACCCGCGCTTTCAGCCGCCTCTTATGGGTCTGCGCAGGCGGTTGCCGATCTTCGGTACCGCTTCGGGCCCACGATTGCAAAGGCACCCGGTGTCGATCCGGCGGGCGATGCGAAGGCGCTGATCGCGCCGACCTACGTCTCTCCCGCGACGGTGCCGATTCCCGGGACCGCCACGTTCGGCAGCTATGCCGCGAACGAACGCTTCGTGCTCCGCGTGCCCACGGCGTGGAATGGAAAGCTCGTGATCGCCGGTACGCCCGCACTGCGCAGTGAATTCGCGAACGACGCGATCTGGAGCGACTACGCGCTCTCGCGCGGCTACGCGTTCGCCTCGAGCAACAAGGGCGTCTCCTACAACGTCGTCGTCGAGCCCGCGGCCGGTTCGAGCGCGCAGACGACGGCGTACCCGGTGCCGTTCAATCTGTTCGGCCTGGAAGCGTCGGGTACGACGATTCGCTTCGGCGTGCTCACGCAAGGTGGCGGGTCGATCGAGGATTGGAACGACGACTTCGCCTCGCTCGCGCTCAAGATGCGCGACCAGTTGCGCGTCCAGACCGGACGTTATCCGACGCGGACCTATGCGGTCGGGCTCTCCAACGGCGGCGCGCAAGTCCGGACGTTACTCGAACGGCACCCGCAACTCGTCGACGGAGGCGTCGATTGGTCGGGCGTGTACTGGACGCCCGGCGCGAGCTTCCTCGATTATATGCCGAAGTTCAACGCGGCGATGCCGGCCTACGTCGCGAGCAACTATACCGATGCGAACGCGAGTGCGGCGATCGTCGCTGCCGGCTATCCCGCCGATATCATGCAAGCCACGGCGGCCCATCCGTCGCTCTGGGCGGAGTATTACTCGAATCAGCCGGCCTTCTATACCGACCTCACGGTGTTCGCATACGCACTCTACCTCGACCCGACGGTCTCGTCGTCGTTCGCAGGCGGCGTGCCGTGCACGCCCGATCCGACGAATCCGCAGTTTCTGCCGGGTTCGTGCAATGCAACGGGCATGGGACTGCCCGCGAGTCGGACATCGTACGTGCCGTCGGATGCGGCGCGTGCGAAGATCGCGACCTTCGCGCACAGCGGGAATATCGGCAAGCCGCTCGTTTCGATCGCGGGCAGTGCCGACATGTTCGTCACGCCGCAGAACAACGCGTTGCCGTATTTGCGCGCGGTCAATCGCGCGGGGCAGGGCGGGCTCTATCACCAATTCATCGTCAACGGCGGCACGCACGTCGACGCCTTCGCAGGCTTCGGTTACGGCCTCCAACCGCAAGTGCCGTTCGCGTGGCGCGCGTTCGACGAAGTCGTGGATATCGTGGAGAACGGCGTGACGGTTGCGGGCGCGGGCACGTCGGTCGGCGTCTCGGTTCCGAGCGACATTCCCGTTCCGTAACGACAAAGACTTACTTCGCACGATCCGGAACGAGAACGCATGATCCGCGTTCTCGTTCTTGCATTCGCGTCGCTCGCATCACTCGCGTTCGCGTCACCGGCGCGCGCGGCGCTTCCGCGACCCGCGCACGTCGTGGTCGTCGTCGAGGAGAACAAGAGCTTCGGGCAGATCATCGGCAACGCGCAAGCGCCGACGATCAACGCGCTCGCGCGTCGCGCGGCACTCTTCACCGACGCGCACGGCGTCACGCATCCGAGCTTGCCCAACTACCTCGCGATGTTCGCGGGCATCACGAACGACAACGGCGACGGCTGTCCCGCCACGGGCATCTCGACGACCGCACCGAATCTCGGTAGCGAGTTGCTCGCCGCGCATCGCACGTTCGCGGGTTATTCCGAAGCGCTGCCGATGACGGGTTCGACCGTGTGCGCCGCAGGAACGTACGCGCGCAAACACGCGCCGTGGGTCGCCTTTGCAAACGTGCCGCGTTCCGCACACCGAACGTTCGCGCAACTGCCGGCATCGCTCGATCGGCTACCGACAGTATCGTTTCTCATTCCCGATGTCGACGACGACATGCACGACGGCACGATCGCTGCAGGCGATGCGTGGCTGCACGTGCATCTCGCAGGCTTGATGCATTGGGCCGATACGCACGATACGTTGCTCGTGATCACGTGGGACGAAGGGTTCGACGATCGCAACACGGTCGCGACGGTGCTGTACGGACCGATGATCAAGCCCGGCCGCTACGCGCAGCGTATCTCACATTACGAAGTCTTAAGAACCATCGAAGATCTCTACGGTCTCGCACCGACCGGTCACGCAAAAGAAGCGCGCGATATCGCGGGGTGTTGGCGCTAGGCGCCGAACGGCGTGCCCCATGGATGAGAACGCAACGACCGACATCGCGACGCTGCCGGGCTTCGCGCACTTCACCCCGGAATTTCAAGCGTTGCTCAAGCGCGACGCCGACGGCGACGACGCAACGCGCGCCGATTTGCTGGAGATGACGCAGCAAGCCGTCGCGCTTCTGGCCGAACTCGAGTTGCTGCAGTTCGTGTATCTGCCAACCGACGACGATGCTGTCGATGAAGACGAAGAAGATGAAGACGTCGCGTGGTTCAGCGTCGACGGCGTCGAGATCGACGAAGAGCGCGACGCCGTGATGCTCATCGGCGACGTCACGCATCTCTATGGTGGCCCGATCACGCTCGAGGGCGTTGACGACGGTCACGACCACGAGGGTCACGATCACGACCACGGCGGGACGCCCGCGCCTTAGGCGTCGACGATCTGCAGCGGCGCGCCCAGACCTTGGCGAGGAAGCGCAGCATGAGGACGAGCCCGAAGACGCCGATCACGATGGCGGCGAAGCCGACGTAGCGCAGCGTCTCGGTCGTCTGGGCGCGCGTCGCGGGCAACCCGATCGTATCGACGATCGTATCGCCGCGACGCACCCCGCATCACCTGATACGGCGAGCGCCACGATTGCAGTACGACCGTATCGCCCGGATGCAGCGCGCGAACGAACGCGCGACCGGGGGCGCCTGCGACTTCGAATTCCAGGGTGTGCTTTTCCGCCAAACGGACGTCGATCAGGGCGACGAGCCGCCCGAGAGTGTTCGGCTGTTTGTCGCTCAAACGCGTGACGTTCTGGTCGCGCGTCACGTACGCTTTCACGACCGTGCGCTCCGTGAGCACACACGCACCGGTCGCGGCGGGCGGCATAGCGGCCGCGCAACTCGGGTCGCTCGCGAACGCGCGCGCTTCGAGGGCGTCTGCGTGCGACGCGTCGTTGCCGTGCACGACGAAAAACGCGCCGAGGCCGAGAAAGCCGGGCTCGCTATCGCACGCCCGCTGCGACCGACGCGAGCGCCTCGTCGAAACGTTCGGGCACGGTGATCGAGTAGCGGTGGATTTCCAAGAGCGATGTCGACTCGGTCGCGTTGCCGTGATCTTCCGTGAAGCCGAGCGCGTAGCCGGCCGCAGCGGCCAACCGCTCGACGCGCGCGTCGTACACGTCGTAGGGATAGACGAGCGCGAAGACCGGGCGGCGCAAGCGCACTTCGAGCGAATGTTTGGAGAGCGCCAGCTCGTGCGTCACGTCCGCATCGGAGAGCTTGGTGAGGTCGGGTGGATGGTTCGCGGTCAGCGACTGCACGTCGATGAGCCCGCTGCGTTCCATCGCGCGCAAATCGTCCCACGAATTGTGCGCCTTGCTCGTTTTCTTCCCAACGTAATTCGTGTGGACGAAGAGCGTGGCGTGGAAGCCGTGCTCGCGCAATAGCGGGAACGCGTTCGTGGCGATGCCGCGCGCGTTATCGTCGAACGTCAGCACGAGCGGCTTTCGCGGTAACGGCGTGCCGCGGGTCAGACGATCGCGCAGTTGCGCGAGCGTGACGATGTGAAAACCGCCACGCGCGATCGTCTCGAGCTGCTTCGAAAATTCAGCCGTCGTCGTATCGAAATACACGTCTTTGACCGGCAAGACGTCGTGCCAGACGAGGACCGCGACGACCGGGCGCGCGATGCCCGCGATCGGCGTCGCGAGCGCGGCCGGCTGCGGTCCGTTGCCTGCAAACGCCGGCAGCATCGCCGACATCGCGAGCCACGCGACCAGCGCCCGCGACGCGCATCGTCGCAAGAGCCGTAATCTCACAGAGAGGCGATGCATCGCGGAAGGTGATGCGTCATCGCAAGCGCAGAATCCCCGCCTTCGGTGATCGCACTCGCTCGGACCCGTTCGTCGTCGCTCGTCGCGATCGTTGCCCTCGCAATCGTCGCAACGATCGTCGGCTTCATCGTTCGCGAACCGCTCGAACGCATGTGGTTTGTGCGCAGCGTCGCTGCTGCAACGGGGCTCGACCTCACGGTGGACCGCCTCGTGCGCGACGGCGACGCGGTCGTGCTCGACAACGTTCGTGCGAGCACGCCGGGCGGCGCTGCGTCGCTCGTGGCGGCACACGCGCGGATTCGGATGGACGATCGGACGGTCGCGGTGACGCTCGTCGCACCGCACCTCACGTTCGATCCCGATCGCTACCGCGACGCCGATCGCGTGCGCGCGCGCGACGCGCTCGGCTCGTACGCGCACGGCAGGGCTGGGATTGTCGTCTCGGTCGACGACGGCACGCTCGCAATCGCGCACGGCGACACGCCGATTGCAACGTTCGAAACGATCGCCGGGAAGGTCGTGGCGACGACGGGCCACGTCGCCTACGATCTCACCGCACAACTCGTCGACGGCGACAAGCGCTATCCCGTCGTGGGCGAAACGCGCGTCGCGGACGACGGCACGAGCGTGCAGCATTGGGCCGCGGACGCGCTGCCGCTCGTGCCCTTCGACGCGCTCGCGTCGCCCGACGCGACGTTTCGGGCGCGCGCGGGCGAGCTGCGCGCGGTCGATATCGACGACGGCGCGACGCTGCACGCGAGCGCGCAACTCGTGGGCGGAACGTTCGCGCTCGGTTCACATACGTTGGCCCGCCTCCACGGTCGCATCGTCGTCGACGCAAGCGCGATCGGATCGCGCAAGGTGGTCGGCACGCTCGATGACCGCCCCTTCGATTTCGCGGGCGAAGTGCGCGACCTCGGATCGCACTATCGTTGGCTGCGCGACGGTTCGAACGATCTCGCGTCGCTCGCAACGCTCGCAGCGCAGATGGCGAGCGAACCGCGGCTGCGCGACGTGCACCTCGAGGCGACAGCGCCGGGGCTCGTCTACGGTCAATACGACATAACGGGCGATCACGGACCGCTTGCGGTGACGATGCTGGGCGTCGATCCGCGCGAGCCGACGCTCCGCTTCGGCACGGGTCTCGCCGAGAATCACGTGGTGTCGGGCGGCGAACGCACGTCCGCGATCGGCGTGCGCACGCACGCGGTCGGCGGCGTCAACGGCGACTATTTCGATATAGGTCGCACGTATCAACCGCAGGGCATGCTCGTCAAAGACGGAGCGCTCGTGCGCGGGCCGACCGATCGCGCGGCGCTCGCGATCACCGATGCGAAAGCCGTCACGTTTGCGGAGTTCCACCTCGCGGGGAGCGTGCGCACGAAACGCGGGACGATGAAAATTACGGAATTCAACGATTGGCCGTCGGGCGCCGTGTCGGTCATCACGCCCGACTACGGCAAAGAACTCGCCGCGCGTCCCGGCATGACGTTCGTGCGCTTAGAGCCCTTGGGCGTGGGGGCGACGCATTTTCGCGTTGCCGCGGTCGAAGCCGCGACGCACGCATTACCGAGCGCCTTCGGCATCGGCATCGGACCGCTCGTAAAAATCCCGCCGCCGCACGTCGGCGAGCACGTCGAGATCTCGTATGCAACGGTGCCCTCGATCGCGCGCGCGACGACCGCGATCGGCGGAGGTCCGCTCTTGCTGCGCGACGGCGCGGCGATCGAAGATCGGCACGCACCGGCGCCGGACGAACGCAATTATCGTTGGCCCGTCATCGCGCTCGCGCGGACGCACGGCGACCGGCTCCTCTTCGTGGCCGTCGATGGGCGCCATCCCGAACGATCCGTCGGCATGACGCGTCCCGAATTTTCGGATCTTTTGCTGCGCCTCGGCGCGACCGATGCGATGGCGCTCGATTCCGGCGGCTCGGTGACGCTCGTCTCGCGCGCTCCCGGCGACACGAACGTGACGGTACGCAACGTTCCCTCCGATAACAGTGCCGAACGCTGGGTCTCCGATGCGCTCTTCGTCTATAGCGACGCGTCCGCACCGACGATCGTCGCGCCGAAAGCGGAATCGACGCCGGTGCCCGAAGCGCGGCCGACGCCGTGATGCCCGCGCTTCCCGCGACGCTCGCGCCGGCCGCACCGTTTCCGCTCGTGACGGCGCAATCGATGACGTCGGAATTCGTGGCACCGGGCGTGCGGCGTGCGACGTATCGCTTGCAGACGACGGACGGACCGCTCGTCATCAACGTCGTCGCACTCGATCCGCGCGAACCGACGCTGCACGTGCGCACCGTGCTCGCGAACGACCGGATGATCTCGGCCGGCGAGACGGTCGGCGCGATGGCCAAACGTACGGGCGCGATCGCCGGCGTCAACGCGGATTACTTCGACATCGGCAATACGAACCAGCCGCTCAACCTCGTCGTGCGCGACGGCACGCTCTTGCGGACGCCGTCGAAGCGCGTCGTCTTCGACGTGCGGGCCGACCGTAGCGTTCATTTCGAAAACGTCGGATTCTCGGGCACGCTGCGGACGGCCGCCGCGACGGTTCCCGTGACCTCGGTCAACGAATGGCCGCCGCAAGGCGGCGTCGGTGTGCTCGACGAGGCGTACGGGTCCGCAAAGGCCGCGCCCGGCGTTCGCATCTTCGACATGGTGCCGATCGACGTCGAACATCCCGCGCTGCATCCGGGCGGCGCGTTCCGGATCGCGGCGGAGGGCGATGCGTCGCGCGCGCACGTCGTGCACGGGTACGAGCTCGCGTTCGGACCCGCAGCGCTCGCGCTCACGCTCTCGCCGCAGATCGGCGAGAGCGTGACGCTCGATCTCGCGATGACGCCGCCGCTCGAGGATCTCGTGCAAGCGGTCGGCGGAGGACCGGTGCTCGTCGCGCGCGGCGCGGTCGTCGACGATGCCAATGCTCCGGCACCCGAAGAACGCGATCGGCGTTTTCCCGTCTCCGGCGCCGCGACGCTGCGCGACGGGACGCTGCTGCTGTGCGAAGTCGACGGACGTGCGGCGACGTATTCGATCGGCGTGACGCGACCGCAGTTCGCCGCGCTCGCGCTCGCGGTGGGCGCGACCGATGCGATGGCCTTCGATAGCGGCGGTTCGGCGGAACTCGTCGCACGCGAACTCGGCGACGCGCACACGAGCGTGCAGGGTCGACCGAGCGACGGCGCAGAGCGCGCCGTCGCCGACGGGCTTTTCGTCTATAGCGACGCACCCGTCGGCCCGGCATCGCGTTTGGTCGTGCGTCCGAGCGCGATCGTCGCGCTTGCGGGCGCGGTCGTTCCCGTACGCGCGGCGCTCGTCGATGCGGCGGGACACGCGCTCGGCGCGGCGCATCTGCAGGGCGGCGATGTGGTCCGCGCGCGCGCGACCTCCGCACGCGTGCCGGTGCGTTCGGAAACGCTGCGCTCGGACGTCGTGGTCGATGTGGTCGACCGGCTCGCGCGCATCGACGTGACGACCGACGTGCGCCATCCCGAACCCGGCAGCATCGTGCGCTTCCGCGCGATCGGTTTCGACGATCGCGATCGCGAGGTCGTGCTCGGGCCTGCGCTTGCGATGCGCGGACGCGGAGGCCCGTTCGATGCCGCGCTTCCGTATCGCTTGGGAACGCGCGACGAACGATTCGAGGCGACCGCAGCCGGTGCGCTCGCGAAACTCGTCGTGCGCGTCGGCCGACACGTCGTCCCGATCGACGCGTTCGACGTCGCGCATCGCGCCGCGTGGCATTTCGCGGCCGCGCCAGCGACCGCGCCCGGCACGGTCGCCTTTGCGGAGGATGCGCCGCAGATGCGCCTCGCCTACGATTTTACGCGCGACGAGCGCGCGGCCTACGCGCGAACGGCCCTCGCATTGCCGGGGGAGCCACTCGCATTTTCTATCGACGTGACCGGCGACGGCGGTGGCGCGGCGCTGCGCGCGTCCTTCGTCAACGGCTTGGGCGAGACGCGCGCGTTGACGCTCGCGCCGCATATCGATTGGCACGGCGTCGAACGCAAGACGGTCGCGCTGCCGGGCGACGTGACGCCGCCCGTCCGGCTCGCGGCGCTCTACCTCGTACCGGGCGTCGGCGGTCCACCCGCCCGCGTCGCGGGTACGATCTCGTTCAACAATGCAACGGTCACGGTCGCGGGGAGTCCGTAACGATGTTCGCCTTCATGCCACACACGGGGCGACGCGCGGTCGCGATCGCCGCGCTCGCCGCCGTCGCTCGCTTCGCGACGCATGCCGAGCCGGCGCGTGCTGCGAGCGCCCTCGGCGTTCCGGTGCTCATGTACCACCTCGTGGATGCGAAGGTCCCGACCGATGCCGTCGGGCGCGATCTCACCGTCGAACCCGCGGCGTTCGAAGCGCAACTGCGCTTCTTGCGAGCGCATCACATCGCGACGTTGACCGCGAGCGAGCTCGCGGCTGCGCTGGCGCGCGGTAAGCACCCGCACGACGCGGTCGTCCTCACGTTCGATGACGGCTATGCCGACGCTGCGACGACTGCTTTCCCGCTCATGCAAAGATACGGCGCACGCGGGACGTTCTATGTCTCGAGCGGCTTCGTCGGGACGCCGCGACACCTCACGTGGCGCCAGATGCGCGCGATGCATCATGCCGGGATGGAGATCGCGTGTCACGGCACGGAGCATCTCGACCTCTCGACGCTCGATCGCGCGGGCCAACTGCGCGAAGCCGCCGGCTGTAAGCGCCGCTTCGCGAAATGGCTCGGTGCGGCGGCCTCCGATACCTACGCGTATCCGGCGGGCCAGTACAACGCAACGACGTTCGCCATCATGCGCGAACTCGGAATGCGCGCCGCTTTCACCGAACACCCGGGCACCGTGATCTCGCTCGCGAGCCCGTACGATCTGCCGCGCCGGCGCGTGCGTCACGACGACGATCTCGCGCGTTTCGCCGAGCTCGCGACGCCGTAAACGAAAACGAACCGCATCGTGTGATGCGGTTCGTTCGTCGTTCGCGGACGGGAGGTTGGTTTAGCCGGCAACTTTCCGGGTCGATTTGCGAACCGTCTTGCGAACGGCCGTCTTGCGAACGGTCTTCTTCGCTGCCGACTTCTTGCGGGTCGTCTTCTTGACGGCCGCTTTGCGCGTCGTCTTCTTGGCGGCCGATTTCTTACGGGTGGTCTTCTTGGCCGTCGTCTTCTTTGCGGCTTTCTTACGCGTCGACTTCTTTACCGCCGTCTTGCGCGTCGCGGCTTTGCGGGCGCCGACTTTCTTTGCCGTGGTCTTGCGCGTCGTTTTCTTCTTGGCGACTTTACGGGTCGCGGTTTTCTTGACTGCCATGTGGTGGTAGTCGTCCTTTCTGCGCTTTCGTTCGTCTGACGACGAACGAAAGCGACAGTCGTCAGGGTGGTTGTTAATGTTATATCGTACTTAAAGGATTTTTGCAACAACGGCAGAGAGCGGGAAGTAACGACCGCGCGCGAGCGTCGCGAGATCGCGCATCAGCGGATGCGCTTCGAACTCGTCGAGATTCACGCACGTGAGGTTCGCGCGGCCCGCGAACTGTGCGGCGATTTGGCGACATTGTTCGTTTGCGAGTTCGGCGAGTTCGCGCGCGCCGTCGCCGCCGAGCGCTTGCGCGAGCAGCGCGTCGCCACCGATTGGCACGTTCGCACGACCGTCGGAGAAGACGGCGATGTCGACTTCACCGCCGGGATGCGCGCGACGGAAGCGATCGGAGATCGTGCGCGCGAGTTCGAGCGCTTCGGGCAGCGGCGTGAGCGCGCGGATCGCGCCGGGCTCCAGTTCGTCGAGTCGCGCGGCGACGAGATCGATGTTGCGTCCGGTGTTTTCGTCGACCGCGATCTCCGCGCGCGGGCCCCAGCACGAGATCAACGCCGCGCGCTCGCGCTCGGTATAGACGGGGCGCAGCAGCTCGCGACCGGCGGCACGGACGAGTTCCGAACTCTTCTGCGTCGAGAGCGACGCATCGACGACCAGGATCGAGAGCCGCATCGGCGTCGCCGCGTCGAGCGGCTCTTTGGGTTCGGCGGCGATGCCCGATTTCGTCGATGCCGCACGATCGAGCAACGTCGCACCGATGTCGAGTCGGCCGCCGGGTTGCAACGGCACCGAAGCGATGGGCTGTCCTTCGCGCGCGCGCTGCGGCTTCGCCGCGAGCGGATTCTTCGCTGTGAGTTCGGGCGCCACGACGATGCGCGGCGAATGCTCCGCCGGGTCGGTCGCATCGTCGCCCGCATTCTCGCCGAGCGTCGCTTCGAGTGCGGCTGCGATGGCGGCGTCTTCTTGCAGATGTTCGGATTGCGCCTCGACGCGTAGGCGGCTGCGCCGCAGACGCGCCGCGAGCGGGAAGACGCGCGCGACGTCGGCTGGCGTCACGCGATCGCGGCCTTCCCAGGCGGCGAGTGCGCTCGCTGCTTCGAGCGCGACGAACTCCGTGCGATGGCTATCGATGCCCAGACGCGCCGTCGCTTCGATCGCCGCGGCTTCGGCGGCGGGCTCGACCACGACGCCATCGATACGCTTCATCGCGCTCGCGAGTTTGGTGCGCAGCTTTTTCGTTGCGGCGTCGTAGGCGTCGGCAACGCCGCGCGCGTCGCGCGCGAAGCGGGCGTTGCGGCGATAAATTTCGAGCCGCTCCTCGAAGCTCGGCGCCGATTTGACGAAGACGCGTAACCCGATGCGATCGGTGATCTGCGGCCGCAGTTCGCCTTCCTCGGGATTCATCGTGCCGACGAGCGTGAAGCGCGACGGATAGTCGATCGCGTGCTGGCCGCGTTTGACGTGCACGACGCCTTGCGCCGCAGCATCGAGCAGCGCATCGACGGCGAGATCGGAGAGCAGATTGATTTCGTCGACGTAGAGCACGTTGCGATTCGCGCGCGCGAGCAAGCCGGGCCGGAATTCGATCGCGCTGCGTTCGAGGGCGGCTTTGAGATCGACGGCGCCGACGACGTCGTCGAGTTGGGCGCTTACCGGCATCTCGACGATCTCGCCGCGCAATTTCTTCGATTTGATCGGTTCGCCGCGTTCGCGCGATGCCGCGCAGCTCGCGCAAAGATTCGTTCCGGTCGGATCGCAGCCGTACGGACACGTGGCGCGATCGAGCGCCGGTAAGAGTTCGCCCATCGCGCGCACGATCGTCGTCTTGCCCGTGCCTTTGGGACCCGACAGCAAGACGCCGCCGACGCGCGGATTGATCGCCGAGAGAATCAACGCGAGCTTCGCTTCGTCTTGTCCGACGATCGCGGCGAACGGAAACGGCGTGTATAGCGCGCGTACGACGGATGCCATGGTCGCGTCTTCGCGGCGGCGAAACGGCGGTCATGCAGTTGAAGATCGACGACGTGACGCTCGACGTACTCGATGAGGGACGCGGCGACGCGATCGTGTTGCTCCACGGATTTCCGCTCGCGAAAGAAGCGTGGGATGCGCAGGCTGCCGCGCTCGTGAGGCACGCGCGCGTCGTGCGTATCGATCTTCGCGGCCTCGGCAAATCGAGCGTCCCGATGGGGCCGTACCTGATGGAGTTGCTCGCGAGCGACGTCGCGGGCGTGCTCGACGCGCTCGACATCACGCGCGCGACGATGGTCGGCCACTCGCTGGGCGGCTACGTCGCCTTCGCGTTCTATCGGCTCTTCGCAGAACGTTGCACGGGCCTCGGGATCGTCTGCAGCCGCGCGACGGCCGACGACGCGGCGACGGCGGCGTCGCGCGAAGCGCTCGCGACGCGCGCCGAAGCGGAAGGCATCGCACCGGTCGCGGATGCATTCGTCGCGCGTCACTTCGCGCCGTCGGTCGCGAGCGAGCGTCCGGAGTTGCTCGTGCGCGCGCGCGCGATGATCGCGCCGACCGATCCGACGGGCGCCGCTGCCATGCTTCGGGGGATGGCGGCGCGCGTCGCGTCGGATGATCTCTTCGAGGAAATCGAGATCCCCGTGCGCGTGATCGCGGGAACGCAGGACGCCTTCGTATCACTCGACCTCATGCGCGCGATCGCGAACGGTATCCGCGGCGCGAAGCTCGATGTCTTGGACTGCGGCCACGTTCCGCTCTGGGAGTTGCCGGACGCGACGACCGCGTCGCTCGAAGCGCTCGTCGCCGACGTCGCCACCGCGCGCGTCGCGCGCGTGTAAGCCGTGCCGGATTTCGACGATCTCAATCTCGGACGCGTCCGACCGGTCTACCTCAAAGAAGCGGTCCCGGTCATTCCCGCACTCGACGTCGCGGTTTCGGCGGCGTTTTACGAAGCGAAGCTCGGCTTCACCGAGATCTTTCGCGGCGGCGATCCGCCGGTCTACGCGGGCATGCAACGCGACGGCGTTCGCTTCCACATCTTCGAATGCGTCGACAAGCGCATCGCGGATTGGACGGCGTTCCGAATCTACGTCCGCGGCATCGCCGAACTCTATGCGACCTCGCGCACGGCGCGCATCGTCCATCCCAACGGCGCGCTCGGCGACACGCCGTGGCGCACGACGGAGTTCACGATCATCGATCCCAGCGGCGTCGCCGTTACGTTCGTCGAGCCCAAGCCGACGGATGCGTAGGGTTTTGACGAGTACCGCAGGCGATTTCGATTACGATCTGCACGGAAGCGGATACGCGCAGCAACGCAGAGCCGACCCTCGCATCGCCGCATGGATACACGACGCCCTCGGCGACGCGCAAACCGTCCTGAACGTCGGTGCCGGAGCCGGCTCGTACGAGCCGTGCGATCGCTACGTGCTCGCGATCGAACCCTCGCGCGCAATGAGGGCGCAACGTCCGCGCGATGCGGCGCCAGCCATCGCGGCGATCGCGGAAGACCTCCCGCTCGACGATGGCACGTTCGATGCGTCGATGGCGACCGTGACGATACATCAGTGGAGGGACGCATCGAAAGGGCTACACGAACTGCTTCGCGTTAGCCGCGGCGCGATCGTGATCCTCACATTCGAAGGCAAAGCGCTCGAACGATACTGGCTCTTCGATTACGCGCCGGAACTGATTGCTGCGGAGAGCCGCCGTTATGCTTCGCTCGTGACTCTTCGTTCGATTCTCGAGTTGAACAATCGGCAGGTCACCATCTCCAACGTCCCGGTCCCGATCGATTGCACGGATGGGATCATTGAAGCCTATTACGCCCGACCGGAACGATTGCTCGATCCCGCCGTCCGACGCGCGCAATCGTCATGGGCATTCGTAAGCGACGAGGTGCAGGCGCGCAGCATGCGCCATTTGGCGGACGACCTGGATTCCGGTGCTTGGGACGAACGGTACGGAACGCTACGCGGGCAGCTCAGCTATAACGGGGCGCTTCGTTTGATCGTGAGCAAGCCGACGGAATGAAACGAGATGGCACGAGTCGGCTAAACGTTCATTTCTTCAAATAGTGGCCCGAGCGCTAAGATGAAACCTGGAAGCGCCGGATGTTCCAAGGTGTCGGTCTCGTTCAGAACTCGCGCTCGCTCCGCATCGTGCAGCGTTATCGCGCGACGTTCGGGGTCGACGACGATCACGAGATTGCAGCCGCCGCCGAGAAACACGTTCAGTTTGTGCTGAATTAGAACGTTTCGATCGCGCGGCGAGAGGATCTCGACAACGACATCGGGGCAAACGCGAGGATCTTGGACGGTGGAGCGGTCCGCGTCGCGTGGCAATCGCTCGAATGAGACGAACGCAACGTCTGGAACGAGGTACCGCGCGAGGCCGTCGTCTGGCGTAATCCAAAAACGCCATTCGGTTCCTGTTCTGCCGCGACCGCGACCCCAGTTGCGCAGCGCCTCGGCGAAACATGTCTGCCAGAAGGCATGATTGTACGCCGGACTCACCTTTCTTACCGGTTCGCCCATGAGCCATTCGGACGCTGGTTCGGACTCGACGACGTAGGGTTTCTTGACGGTAATCTGCATGGTTCGCACTCCATAACCGTTATATCACGACCACGGGCGTCGGCGACAAGTGCAGCCGAAAAATGAAACGAGCCCGGCCGGAGCCGGACTCGAAACGCGTTTTGCGGCGGTAAGGCGGCCTAGGCCGTTGCGGGGATCGGTTCGCTACGCATCGGTGAACGTCGCAGCGTCACCGGCTTCGCGCCTGCGAGCAGCAGACCGCTGACGTCGCCCGGGTCGCAGCACGTCTTCGTCCACTCGCTACGCGGCAACGGTTCGGCCCAATCGTGCTTTTGCGCCATGAGCTTCGCGTATTGCAAGATGTTGCTCGCGAAGCGTGCGTAGCGGATCGGCACGGCGGCGTATTTTCGCCAACCGGTTTGCAAACGGCCCTTCGCGTTCGCGCGATTGTTGTCACGCATCCGGCGCAGGCACGCTCTGAAGAACGTAGACTTCGTGCGGATCGCGACGCCCCAGACGCCGTGCGCGGCTTCCTCGGTTTCATCGATGACTTTGAAGTCGTATTTTTCCCAGTCGATGCCCATCGCATGGTACACGTGCGATTTCTCGTCGCGCAAATACATCGTAATGTAGACGGCGAGCGTAAAGAACTTGACGCCGAGCTTGCTCAGCCAACCCGAATAGTAGTGCGGCTGCGAGCGCATCATGAGTGCGAAGAAGCGGCTGTGCCGGCGCTCGTCCTTGCACCAGTTATCGAAGTAATCGAAGATCGGGTGGAAGTTGAACTCCGGATGGAGCTTCATATGGTCGCTGATATTTTGGTAGCGATAGAAGCCGACGATCTCCGAGAGGTACGTCGTCACGAAGATCCACTTGGGATGCATGTACGACATGCCCTTGACATCGGGCAGCTTCGCGAGGTCGAAGGGGCGACCCATGTGCCGCATCACCCAATTGAGAAACGAGGAGTGCCGCCCCTCATCGCGGCCCATCGACCGGTAGATCGAGCGCAGCGTCTCATCTTTGAGATGCTTCTGCACGTCACTATAAAGGAGGCAGCCGGAGAATTCGCCGATCGAACTGCGGTTGAGGAACTCGTAGAACTCATCCCACAACGCCTGGTACTCGACGTTTTGAACTTCGGGACCCCACTTGAAATGGGCCCGGTTGTAATCCGCTTCAAAGTCGCGCCGGAGCTCTTCGAACTCTTGGCGGCAGAAATCGATCGAAAGTGAATTGAGGATATTGATGTCGGTCTTGTAGAGGCGCGGCGCGAGAAGTTGCTGTTTTTCTTTGACCGGCATCGCCGGGGCGAGGGTCGCCATGCTCGTTACGCGCCGACCCGGGTCGCTTCGAAGATGAAGCTGTCGTAGAAGAAGAACTTGATGCGCTTCGTGCGCTTCATCTTGAATCCGGCGCGATACAGGATGCGCTCGACCTCGTCGTAGGTGAACATGTGCAGTTTGGTCATGCGGTTCTTCTTGTGGAATTTCTGACCGACCGCCATCCAAAAATCGTTCATCGGCGTGCGGATCGCAAACGATCCAACGACGGTATGGGCCGCGAGATTTGCGAGGCGTTTGAGCATCTCGTTGACTTCGTCGTAGGGGTAGTGGAAAAGGACGTCCAGGCAGCACACCGTGTCGTACGTCTTCGCGCTCCCCGCCAGCGCCGCGATATCGCCGACTTGGAAGCTCGGCGGAATGCCTTTGGTGCGGCCGGCGTTGATGTACTTGGCGAAGTGGATCATCGGTGCCGAGACGTCGAACGCGTCGACTTCGTAGCCATGGCTCGCGAGCGCGGTCGAGAGCGTCCCCGTTCCGCAGCCGGCGTCGAGCGCCGTGTGTCCCGTGCCCGTTGACAGCCAAGAGACGACCGCCTCGAGCGCCTGATCGTGGCCGTCGCGGATTACCTTCCAAATCGGCGGGATATCGCCCGATCCGTAGATGGCGCTCCATCGCGAAAAGCCGGACGTCTCGAAATACTTACGGACCCGTTTGCCGGTTTCCGTCTGCTCGCGCTCGGCGAAAAGCGACGTCTTCGATGGAGCGACGACGCGCAGCGCGCGGTCGGTCTTGGCAGTCTCGATCATTGTCGTCCCTTCAGCGGCGTCGGCTCGGCCCGACGATCTGAAGTGTAGGGAAGAGGCCTACCGCTGACGGTGATGGGTATCACCCGAAACTCGGGCGTGCCCAGGCGGAGGCGCTACAGCTAGCGGCGGAGGATGACGGGCGCCGCGCCGGCGGCTTCGCGCGTAGCGAGCCGGCGCGCAAACGCCCGCACGAAGTTGATCGCGAAGGCGACCGCGATCGCCAGAAAAGCGAGCATCGCGATCCCAAAGACGAGCTTGATCACGAAGATGGCGGCGGCGAGCCCGACGATCACGAGCGTAGCGAGTAAGACGATTCGGACGAACGGCATGAGAACGACCTCCGCCCACACGTACCGCAGCGGCGACGTCGTTGTTTCGACCCGGCGCTAGGCGCCGCTTTCGGCGAGCTTCGCGAGCGCGTTCATATCGCGCAGCGCGATCGATGCGTTCTTGCGCGCCTCGAGGATGCCACGCTCCTGGAGTTCGTGGAGCTTGCGCGTGACGGTCACGCGATTAGAGCCGATCATATCCGCCAAACGTTGGTGCGTGAGCGGATAATCGATGACTTGCAGGTCGCCCTCCGGCTTGCCGAACTGCTTCGCAAGTTCGAGCAGCGTGCGGTATAGACGCAGATTCACGCTATTATTGAGCAGGTCTTCGATGAGGACTTGCGATTCCGTGAGACGGCGCGCGAAGTTGGTGATGACTTCGAGTGCGGCGGTCGGCTGCGCCGAGACGATTTCGGCGATCTGACGTTCGTTTGCCGAAATGATGCGTGATGCGTGCAGCGACTCGGCGCATAGGCACGAGAGGCTCTGCGATTCGGTGCGCCACTGCAAGAAGACGTCTCCCGGGCCCAGGATCGAGAGCGTGATGCAACGGCCGTTCGGGAGCAGATTGTAGAGCCGCAGCGTACCCGTGTCGACGAAGTGGAACTTCATGCCGTCGTCGTAGAGCGGCGAAATCTCATCGCCCGCGGCGAGTTCGCTCACCGCAAAGGTCGTGGACTTACGGACCATGACGGCGCGCAGGCGTTCCTTGTTATCGCGCTCCACGGCCGAATCGCGTTTGGTATCCTGATCGTCCTTGTAACCGTCGGCGACGGCCATCGCGATCATCGAGCGCAAATCGGCGATCTCGTTGACGATCTCCATCTGCGGGATGGCGCCGGCATTCGCTTCGAGCAGCGCGATCTCGATCATATTCGTCGCTTCGATCGTGCGGCCGATGGCATCGGAAAGATCGAAGCCTTTGCTCGATTGAAAGCGGCCCGCGTCGCGCGCGAAGCCCATCAACTCGTCGAAATCTGCGGTCTCGACCGCCTTGACGATCGCGTTCCAGTAGACGTTGTGTTGCGCGACGACCCCGTGATCGGGCGTCGTTTTATAGTCGGTTTTGGTCGCGTCGATCCAACGCTCGTTGTACGTTTGTGTGCTCTTGCGGAGCATCTCGGCTAGGACGGCAGACACGCGGGGGAGGTTTGCGACCGGAGATGCTCGCCCTGCGCGTCGACCGTCGCAGGCGGTGCGGGAACTTTTTTCAAGCCACGTCGTCAAGCCCGAGTCAAAGAGCGCGGGTCACCGATCGCGTCGAACGTGTGTACGGTGGAAGCCTCTTTTGCCGCGTTGCACGCGGCCGTCGGGTCGTGGTGTGCGGATAAACTCGGCGTCGCAACGCCGCCGCAAGCCGAGGCCATCCCACTGGGACTCGCGCGTACGACGCATTTGGTTTGCTCGCCGACGGGGACCGGCAAGACGCTCGCGGCGTTTCTTCCCGTGATGAGCCGTCTCGCCGATCTGCGCGACCGCGACGAGCTCTTTGCGCGCCCGTACGTGCTCTATCTCTCGCCGCTCCGCGCGCTCGGCTACGACGTCGAGCACAACGTTCGGCGACCGCTGCGCGAAATGGGCCTTCTGGAGCGCCCCAATTCCGAGCGGGCGCAATTGCGTCG
>JAABUX010003013.1_pt1 | contig 22913 bp, 17 predicted proteins | sample 5561851 | NCBI WGS metagenome assembly JAABUX01 (sample SAMN10711883, study PRJNA513361) | rock metagenome | isolation source: Antarctica rocks | place: Antarctica: Victoria Land, Richard Nunatak red sandstone | collected 2016-01-03 | reverse complement strand
GGTTCAGCCTAAGGTCGTGGCGATCACGCAGACAACCGAGCTGGGTACCTGCTACACGCTCGCGGAACTACGCGCCCTCAGCGAGTACTGCCGCAGCCGTGACCTGCTCGTTTACCTCGATGGTGCGCGCCTGGCCAATGCGGCTGCCACTCTCGGCTGCGGGCTGGATGAGCTGGCGGCATGCGCTGACGCGCTCAGCTTCGGCGGCACCAAGAACGGCGCGGTCGGTGCCGAAGCGCTCCTTGTCATGAACGGAGAACTTATCGCGACGGCGGCGTTCCAGCGCAAGCAGCAGATGCAGCTGGCATCCAAGATGCGCTTTCTGGCCGCGCAGTTCACGGCGCTGCTGACCGACGACCTGTGGCTCAGGAACGCGCGGCACGCCAACGCGATGGCCCGGCGGCTCGCGGCTGGCCTGTCGGCGCTCGCCGGGGTCAGCCTGCGGTATCCGGTGCAAGGAAACGCAGTGTTCGCCGCACTGGACCGGCACCGGGTGCGACGGCTGCAAAAGGAGTGGAGTTTCCATGTCTGGGATGAGGACGAGAACCTCATCCGGCTGATGACGGCCTTCGACACCTCCGAAGCTGACGTGGACCTGTTGCTGAGCGCTGTCCGCGACGGGGCTGAGCACGGATAGGCGGCCAGGTGTTTCACGTGAAACCGCAGCGGTCGCCGCGGGGAATCCAGGGCTGCGCCCGACGTACCGCAAGACGGCGCCCGTCATCGGTAGCTGGGCGACTCCGGGGACATGGCCCGGACAATGCGCTCCAGGTCGTCAAGGGTCGCGAACTCAACCACTATCTTGCCTTTGCGCTGCCCGAGTTCCACTTTCACGCGAGTGTCGAACACGTCCGACAGCCGGCTGGCCAGATCTGTGAGCCGCGGTGCGACCGGCGCCTTGGCACGTGCCCCCCTCGGCGCACGGGACGGCTGGGCACCCAGCGCGACAATTTCCTCCACTGCCCGCACCGACAGGCCCTCCGCGACAATCCGGTGCGACAGCCGCTCCTGCTCACCGTGATCCGGCGCCGAGAGCAGCGCACGGGCGTGACCGGCGCTCAGGACTCCCGCTGCCACCCGCTTCTGCACGCCGGGCGGCAGACCCAGCAACCGGATGGTATTCGAAATGTGCGGCCGTGATTTCCCTACCCGGCGGGCGAGCTCCTCATGGGTGGCGCTGAAATCGTCCAGCAGCTGCTGATAGGCGGCGGCCTCCTCCAGCGGGTTAAGCTGCTCCCGGTGCAGGTTCTCCAGCAGGGCGTCCCGGAGCAGGTCATCGTCGGATGTCTGGCGCACGATCGCCGGGATCTCAGTCAGGCCGGCTAGCTGGCAAGCACGCCAGCGCCGCTCGCCCATCACGATCTCGTAGCCGCCAGCGGCCGCGGCCCTGATAACCACCGGCTGCAGCAGGCCGACAGCCGCGATTGACTCAGCGAGTTCCGCCAGCGCGTCGTCGTCGAACACCTGCCGCGGCTGACGCGGATTCGGCGTGATGGCGCCTACCGGGATTTCCGCGAAGTAAGCACCGTCAACGGGCGGCCGGTCCCGGCCCCATTCGGCCGCGGTTCCGGCTATATCACCGCCGGAACCGGCGTAAGGTACCGGCGCCGGGGGAATCAGCGCGCCAAGTCCCCGGCCTAGCCCGCGCCGCTGCTGGGGCATCACTCGCCCTGCCTCTCTGCTTGCCGTCGGCCACAGCCGGCCGCGGTCCGTCCCGCACCCTGATCCGGCTGGCCGGCGCCCGTGGCCGCCATGGTTTCCGGCAGACAGCGGCTGCGGCGGCCCGGGCACCCGGCGCAATGTACCTGCGGCGGCCTCGCCGACTGTCAGTTCGCCGTACCGCCGACCGTACCAGCCGATCCGGCCGGCCTCCTGAGTTACCGGACTGCGCGCGCCCGTCACGCGGCCTACCTCCTGGCCGGAGCGCCGCGCTGAGCCAGCTCACGTGCCGCTTCCAGGTACGCCATCGCGCCCGCGGAGCCGGGGTCATACGTCATCACGGACTGGCCGTAGCTCGGCGCCTCGGAGACCCGGACGTTCCGGGGAATCACCGAGCCCAGCACAGTCGGCCCGAAGTGCTCGCGTACTTCGTCCGCTACCTGCCCGGCGAGCCTGGTGCGCCCGTCGTACATCGTCAGCAGGATGCTGCTTACCGCCAGCCTGGTATTCAGGTGGCTGCGCACCAGGTCCACGGTGCGAAGCAGCTGCTCCAGGCCTTCCAGGGCGTAGTACTCGCACTGGATCGGGATCAGTACCTCAGCGGCGCCAACCAGCGCGTTCACGGTAAGCAGGCCCAGGGAGGGCGGGCAGTCGATCAGGATGTAGTCAGCCGCCGCGCTGTCGTACTCGCCGAGCGCGCGAGCCAGCCGTGACTCCCGTGCGACCATGGGCACCAGCTCGATTTCGGCGCCCGCCAGGTCAATCGTTGCGGGCGCACAGTCAAGCCGGGCAAAGCCGTCCACCGGCCGGATTATCGTGCTCAGCGGCCGTCCCTCGACCAGCACGTTGTAGACGGAGGGCAGGCCAGCATAGTGGTCAATGGCCAGGGCAGTGGACGCATTGCCCTGCGGGTCCAGGTCAACGACTAGCACTCGCAGGCCGTGCATTGCCAGGCAGGCGGCAAGATTGACGGTCGTTGTCGTCTTGCCGACACCCCCTTTCTGGTTGGCGATCGTGATCACCCGGCAGGACTGCGGCCGGGGCCACTGACCGCCTGCCCGCGCGCTCACGGCAGCCTGCGCTGCCCGGGCAATGGGGGTGTCAGAGGACGCCTGCGCCATGACCGGAATCACCACCTGGTTCTCGCTCTCTTCTCCGCCTGTGCCCGCTGGTTTCACGTGAAACGTATCCGGCGAAGCCCGGAGTTCGTGCTTCTACCGTCAGAGTTCCGGAGCAGCGATTCGCTGACCGCGACCGGGACTGGCGCTCCGCCGGCCATGGCGGTCAGCCGCCGGGCCGGTGGTGAACTTCACTACGGTCGCAGTTTCGGTCAGTCCGGCACCCGCGTGCACGATATGCACGTCCCGCGCTCCGATCTGGCGCAATGCAGGCCCGGCCCGGCGGAGCTCGTCCGCCGCGCCGGCTCCCTTGATTGCCAGCACGAGGCCTTCCGGCCGGGCCAGGCGTGCCGCCATCGGGGCGAGCCGGTCCAGCGGCGCCACTGCTCGGCAGACCACGACATCCGCTGCTATCTGACCGGCCAGGTCTTCGCCCCGCCCTCTGCGTACTAGCACATTCGGCAGCTCAAGGGCAGTCACGCACTCAGTCAGGAATTCGACGCGCCGGGCCATCGGCTCCAGCAGCGTTACGGTAACGTCCGGCAGCAGCATGGCCAGCACGATGCCCGGCAGGCCGGCTCCCGATCCCAGGTCCAGAAGGCTCGCCGGGCGCGGAATGAGATCAGCTACTACCGCGCAGTTAACCAGGTGCCGCTGCCAGATACGCCCGGCCTCCGCGGGGCCGATGATACCGCGCTGCACGCCCGGCCCGGCTAGCAGGCTGGCGTAGTGCTCCGCCGCAGGCAGCGCAGCGCCGAACACGCTCCGGGCATCGGGCGACGGGGCCGGGATGTCAGGCAGGTGCCGCGATACCACTGTCGTGGCGCCCGGCTGGTCCGCGCCGACTTCGGACCCGGCGATGGCTCGCTCCTCTTAAGTCAGGCCGCCTGAACGACTGTTGCCTGGCGGCGGCTCAGCCGGCCGGCAGAACGACGACCTTCCGGTCGGGCTCTTCACCTTCTGACTCACTGCCCAGGCCGGCCGCCGCGATCGCGTCGTGCACGATCTTGCGCTCAAACGGGTTCATCGCCCACATGGTCTTGGGCTGCCCCGTCCGCTTCACCTCGGCCGCCGCCTCCTGAGCGGCTTCGGCCAGCTCTGAGCGACGGCGGATCCGGTATCCGCCGATGTCCAGCATTACCCTCGTCCGGCTGCCCGTCTGGCGGTGCACGGCAAGCCTGGTCAGCTCCTGCAGGGCCTCCAGGACGTTACCCCGCGGCCCGACGAGCTCGTCCAGCGTGGCGCCTACCACCGACACCACCGCCCGGTCGCCTTCCACGTCCATATCGATGTCCCCGTCGAGATCGGCGACATCCAGCAGGCCTTCGACGTAGTCAGCGGCGATCTCGCCCTCGTACTCCAGATCGGCCCCGCCGGCAGCGGCGGGGACGTCGCGCGCCGCTCCGGCGGAGTCCCCGGTTGGGGCCGAGTCCGCCGCATCTTCCGGCTCCCGCGCGCCCACCGGACCCGCCGCATCTTCCAGCTCCGCCTGGCTGGCCAGTCCCGGAACCTCTGCCGCTGACTCTCGCTCGCTGACATCTGCATGCGGCTCCGCTACCGCACTTTCGCCTTGGCTCACTGCCGGGTCCTCCTACGTCGGATAGAACTGTCCTGGCAGTCGCTTTCCCGAGCGGTTACGACGTACCGCCGAGCGGTCAGCGCTTGCCGGAGCGCTTGCTACGGGACTGCCGCTGCGGCTGCTGCCGCAGCAGCTTAACCTCCGGCTCCGCCGGCGGGGGCGCCGGAGCGGGCTCGGGACCGCGCCTGCTCAGCCGCCGGCGCAGGCCGCCGGAACCTGCCGTCTCGCCGCCGGCCTTCCCGTTGACACCACTGCCGCCGACACGACTGCCGTTGCTTCTGGCACCGTTGCTTCCGGCACCGTTGCTTCCGGCACCGTTGCTTCCGGCACCGTTGCTTCCGGCACCGGCTGCAGGACTGCCGTTCTTCGTGATCAGGCCCGCGGCAGACCGGGGCTCCTTGGCGCCACCCGCTGATGCGGCTCTCAGGATGCCAGCCGGCCTAAGCGGACGCCGCGGTCCGCCGGCACCAGAACCGCCGTTACCTGACCCGCCGGCGCCGCCACCCTCGGGTCCGCCACTCCTGGGTCCGCCACTCCTCGGTCCGCCGGCACCGGGTCCGCTGCTCCCGCTGGTGCCGGCTGCCGCGCTCGCCGCGGCCCCGCCCGCGGCGTCAGTCTTCGGATAGCGCCGGAACAGTACCCACTGCTGACCCAGCGTCCACACGTTCGTCGTCACCCAGTACAGGACCAGGCCGAACGGCCAGTACAGGCCGGACAGCGCGAACAGCGGCATGATGTAGGCCATGTACTTCTGCGACTGGCCCATCGGGTTATCCGGGCCGGCGGCCGGCATCATCCCGCGCTTCATGCTCTGCCGGACGGTCAGGAACGTCGTCGCCATGCTGACCAGAACCGCGACCAGGATGACGGCCTTGGCCTCCAGCGGTGTCGTCGCATGCAGGAACTTGTCCGCCACGGTCGCGCCCAGGATCTTGGCGCTCTTGGCACTGTGCACCATCTGCGACGTCAGGCCGTACTGCGGCGTACCGCTGGACCCGGTAACCGACCGCAGCACGTTGAACAGCGCGAAGAACAACGGAAGCTGAGCGACAACCGGGATGCACCCCATCAGCGGGTTGACGCCCGCTTCCTGGTAGAGCTTCATCGTTTCCTGGTTGAGCGTCTGCTTGTCGTTCTTGTACTTCTTGCGCAGCGCCGAGATCTGCGGCGCCAGCGTCGACATGGCGCGCGTCGTGTGCATCTGCTTGACGAACAGCGGCACCATGATCAGCCGCATCAGGACAACCAGGAACACGATGCTCAGTGCCCAGGTCCAGCCACTGCTGGCGCCGAACACCGGGCTGAGCAGGCCGTAGATGTGCTTGAGCACCCAGGCGACAGCGTCGTATACCGGGCTCAGGATTCTACCCATCGGCCAGCTCCCTCGTGATCTGTGCTGCGGTCCTCGCGGGTGCTGCCGCATTAGCGCCGGAGCGCGCGGGCGGGACCGGGTCCAGGCCCCCTGAGTGGAAGGGATGACAGCGGCTCAGCCGCCGCGCGGCGAGCCAGCTGCCGCGGATGGCACCGTGTACTCTGACGGCTTCCAGCGCATAAGCACTGCAAGAGGGGTAAAACCGGCAGTGCGGGCCCAGCAGCGGGCTGATGAAGCGCTGGTAACCCCGAATGCAGATGGCCAGAAGCCGGGCTATTACCGAAGGCTGCCGCGCATCCTGGTGCTCTGCGCCTGTCACCGACACCGTGCCTCACCCTGCCGCCGAAGCAACGCGTTGATAACCAGGTCCAGCTCGGCAGCGATATCCGCCTGGCGCGCGGTCGCGGCCCGGGGATTAGCGCGCAACACAAGCAGGCTACCTCCCGGCAGCCGCTCCAGATACCCGCGGGCCAGGTGCCGGAGCTGGCGCCGCACCCGGTTACGGGTCACAGCGGGGCCGACGGCCCGGCTCACGACGAAGCCGATCCGGGCTGCTTCCCCGAGCTGATCGCGGCACAGCAGGTGACCGGCCAGCAGCGGCTTCCCGGCCCTGGCACCGTGTCGAACTGCCTGCGTGAACTCGTCCCGCCGACGCATCCGGGCTGCTGCGGGAAGCATCGCGCATCCACCTTGCCCGCCGCGCCGCGCTGGTCAGAGACTGACCCGCGCGCGCCCTTTCCGCCGTCGCGCGGCCAGGACTGCCCGGCCGGCCCGGGTCCGCATCCGCAGCCGGAAACCGTGCGTCTTGGCGCGGCGCCGGTTATTCGGCTGGAACGTACGCTTGCTCACGGGAACTCCAGGTGCGGATGGTATGGCGAGAGGCCGCCACCGCCGGGACAGGGCTTACCGCGCGGATATCCTGGATTCCTGCTCCAGGCAGGAGCGCACGTTCAAACCGCACCGGGGGTGGCTGGACTCCTGAACGGTATGCGCTGACCAGCTCACCGGTCAAACGCGCCGGTTCTGCCAGCTGGCCGTTACGGTCAGCAACCCTTGCTGTTTACCGAACGCGCCGTGTTTGCCGAGCCTAGGCTGTGGACAATCGAGCCGGGCACGGGGCGACCGGCTCATCCGGCGACCGCCGATCTTCCTCACGATGCCACAGTTCTTCCTTCCGACGCCACCGCGGAGGCCGGTCACCTGGGCAGATAACTCAACGTGCACAACCTGTGGAAAAACCTGTTGATCACAAAGTGGGGACGCGAGGTGAGCAGCTAATGAGCGAAGCAGATCTCGCGCAGGTATGGGCCCGGTCCCTGGCCCAGCTGGCCGACATGCAGATAGAACCACACCAGCGGGCGTGGTTGCAGCTGACCAGGCCGCTGGGCCTGGTGGAGAACACCGCACTGATAGCGACACCCAACGAGTTCGTCAAAGAGCAGCTGGAGACCCGGCTGCGGGCGCTCATCGTCAACGCCCTGTCCCGTGAACTCGGCCGCAGCATCCAGCTTGCCGTCACCATCGACCCGATCGCCGCCGCCGCCGGGAGCGGCCCGGCCGACGGCAGCGCGCCTGACGACTACGGGACCGGCGGCTACGGGACCGGCGGCTACGCGACTGGCGGCTATGGCACCGGGGGCTACGGGACCGGCGGCTACGCGGCGGCTGCCGCCCTTTCCGATGGCGCCGATGAGCCGACGACGGCGCCGATGCCCGCGGTTACCGACCGGGACGACAGGTCCGACCGCCGCCGCGCCGGCGTCCCGGCTGAGCCGGCCGCGCCCGGCCTGGCCGGCTCACAGGAGGACGGCAGCGGCATTGCCCAAACCAGATTCGGCGACCCGCGGTTCGCCGACACCCGGCTCGGTGACCGGGTGCTGGGCGACAGTCGGCTCGGTGACGGGCAGCACGGTGACGGCCGGCTCGACGGCAGCAGGCACGGCGATGAACTCCCGGACGACGACATGGGCGCCGGCAGCAACGGCACCGGCCGGGGGACCGACCATCGTCCGCCCGGCCTGCGGTCGCTGCCCGGCCAGGCACCAGGGCATCCTGGCGGGCAGCAGCATCCTGGCGGCCAGCACCAGTCGGCGGCGGGCGCGCCCCGGCCCGGCCAGGCGCGGCTCAACCCGAAATACACCTTCGAGACGTTCGTGATCGGCTCCAGCAACCGGTTCGCCCACGCCGCGGCCTTCGCGGTAGCCGAGGCGCCCGCGAAGGCGTACAACCCGCTGTTCGTCTACGGCGACTCCGGCCTGGGCAAGACGCACCTGCTGCATGCCATCGGGCATTACGCCCAGAGCCTCTATCAGGGCGTGAAGGTCCGCTACGTCAGCTCGGAAGAATTCACCAACGACTTCATCAACATGATCCGCGACGGCAAGCAGGACGGCTTCCGCCGCCGCTACCGGGACGTCGACGTGCTGCTGGTCGACGACATCCAGTTCCTGGAGAACAAGGAAGGCACCCAGGAGGAGTTCTTCCACACCTTCAACACCCTGCACAATGCCAGCAAGCAGATCGTCATCTCCAGTGACCGGGCACCGAAGCGGCTGGTAACCCTGGAAGACCGGCTGCGCAGCAGGTTCGAATGGGGCCTGCAGACCGACGTCCAGCCGCCTGAGCTGGAGACCCGGATCGCGATCTTGCGCAAGAAGGCGGTGCAGGACCGGCTGAACGCGCCGCCCGAAGCGCTGGAGTACATCGCCTCCCGGATTTCCTCTAACATCCGGGAGCTCGAGGGCGCGCTGATCCGGGTGACGGCGTTCGCAAGTCTCAACCGCCAGCAGGTGGACCTGCAGCTTGCCGAGTTCGTGCTGAAAGACCTGATCCCCGAGGCGCACGGCCCGGAGATAACAGCCGCCACGATCATGGGCCAGACCGCCTCGTACTTCGGCCTGTCCATTGACGACCTGTGCGGCACCTCCCGGTCCCGGGTTCTCGTCACCGCCCGGCAGATCGCCATGTACCTGTGCCGGGAGCTGACCGACCTGTCACTGCCGAAAATCGGCCAGCAGTTCGGCGGCCGCGATCACACCACCGTGATGCACGCGGACCGCAAGATCCGGTCGCTGATGGCCGAGCGGCGCTCCATCTACAACCAGGTCACCGAGCTGACCAACCGGATCAAGCAGCAAGCCCTGTCCGGATGACCGGCTCAGCAGGTTGCTACCCCGGGTATTTCCCTGGCTACAAAGTCCCCCAGCGCGGCGGAATGGGCGCACACAGGCTGTGGACAACTCTGTGCACAACGCGGGGACAGGCGGAGGACAACCGCGCCCGGCCGGGGGGTAACACCGGTCGCTACGGGCGGCAGCCGGCTGCCGTCCCCCTTGCCTTACCCGTCGGCGACCACGTCAGGCACAGCCCCTGTGCGTGCTCATTTGCCCGCTGAGCTGCGGCGACACCTCTTGTCCCCAGTATCCACCGACCCTATGACTACTACGAGTCTTTATATCTCCACAGATCCCCAGTACAAAGAAGCCAAGCTGGCCCGCTCGCTGCCCGGCGGGCGGCATCCCCGGAACGGAAGGCGTCTTCCCGTGAAGTTCGGTGTCGAACGCGATCTCCTCGCCGAGGCCGTGGCCTGGACGGCCCGCGCGCTCCCGGCCCGTCCCACCATGCCCGTGCTGGCCGGGATCCGGCTGCAGGCGGGCGCGGAACTTACCCTGTCGAGCTTTGACTACGACGTGTCGGCGCAGGCGGTCGTCCCGGTCACGGTCCAGGAAGAGGGCAGCGCGCTCGTCTCCGGGCGGCTTCTCGCCGAGATCAGCCGCAGCCTCCCGGCCCGCCCGGTCCAGATCAGCGCTGACGGCGGCCGGGCCGTGCTGACCTGCGGCAGCGCCACTTTCACCCTGCTGACCATGCCGGAGGACGAGTACCCGGCGCTGCCGGAGATGCCGCCCGCCGCCGGCTCGGTCGGCAGCGACGCCTTCGCCACCGCGGTCAGCCAGTGTGCCATCGCGGCCGGCCGCGACGACACGCTGCCGGCCCTGACCGGCATCCGGGTTGAGATCGAGGGCGACACGCTGACCCTGATCTCGACCGACCGGTACCGGCTGGCGATCCGCGAACTGCGCTGGTCGCCGGCCACCCCGGACCTGTCGGCAGCGGTGCTCATCCCGGCCAAGGCGCTGGCTGACACCGCCCGGTCGCTGACTACCGGCGCCGAGGTCGCAATCGCGCTGGCGCTGCCCGGCTCCGGCAGCCACGGCGGGGACGGCATGATCGGCTTCGAGGGCGCGGGCCGGCGCACTACCACCCGGCTGCTGGACGGGGAGTTCCCGCGGTACCAGGCACTGCTGCCCGCCGGCGTCAATGCCGTAGCCGAGCTGCCGGCCGGCGCGCTCACCGAGGCGGTCAAACGGGTCGCCCTGGTCGCCCAGCGCAACACTGCGGTCCGGCTCGCCTTCAGCTCCGGGCAGCTGCTGCTGGAAGCGGGCACCGGCGACGACGCCCAGGCCGAGGACGTCCTGGAAGCCAGCTTCGAAGGCGACGACCTGGCGACCGCGTTCAACCCGCAGTACCTGCTGGACGGGCTGGCCGCGATCGACTCCGACACGGTCCGGCTGGCTTTCACCGAGCCGGGCAAGCCGGCCCTGCTGACCGGCAAGCCGGGGCCTGACGCCCAGCCCGAGTACCGCTACCTGCTGATGCCGATCCGCATCGGCGGCTGACGCGCACTAGTGTCGCGTGCGTGCACCTGACCCGGCTCGCGCTCACGGACTTCCGCTCGTACGAGAGTGCCGAGCTGTTGCTCGAGGCCGGCGTCAGCACCTTCACCGGCGGTAACGGCCAGGGTAAGACCAACCTGATCGAGGCGGTCGGCTACGTGGCCACCTTCGCCAGTCACCGGGTGTCCGGTGACGGCCCGCTGATCCGCAGCGGCGCGGACCGCGCGATCCTGCGGGCGGGGATCAGCTCGGCGGCGCGTGACAGCCTGGTGGAAATCGAGATCAATCCCGGCCGGGTCAACCGGGTCCGGGTCAACCGGGTCCCGCTGCCACGGCCGCGGGATGCCGCCGGGACGCTGCGGTGCGTGCTATTCGCGCCCGAAGACCTTGCTGTCGTCAAAGGCGACCCGGACCAGCGCCGCCGCTACCTTGATGACCTGCTGGTCGCCACCCGGCCGCGGTTCGCCGGGGTACGGGCCGACTATGACCGGGTGCTGCGGCAGCGGACCGCGCTGCTGAAGAACGCCCGGGCGGCCGGCCGCCTACCGCCGGGATCACTGGAAGTGTGGGACGAGCACCTCGTGAGCGCCGCCGCCGAGCTCACCGCCGGGCGGCTGGCGCTGGTCGCGGCGATCCGCCCGCTGGTGGCCCGTGCCTATGCCGCGGTCGCCGGCGAAGACCAGCGGGCGGCACTGGCTTACCGGCAGCCTTTCGGGAAGAATACTGAGCCCGGTGGTGACGTTGCCGAGCTCGCGGCGGCTTTGCGCGCCGCCCTGGAGGCAGCCCGCCGGGCCGAGCTGGAACGGGCCGTCTGCCTCGTCGGGCCGCACCGGGACGAGCTGGAGCTGGTAATCGGCGAGCTGCCCGCGCGCGGTTACGCCAGCCAGGGCGAGTCCTGGTCGCTGGCGCTGGCGCTGCGGCTGGCCGCCTACGAGCTGCTGCGCGCCGACGGGGACGACCCGGTGCTGCTGCTCGACGACGTCTTCGCCGAGCTGGACGCGCTGCGCCGGGAGCGGCTCGCCGAGCTGGTGGCCGGCGCCGAGCAGGTCCTGGTCACCGCCGCGGTGGCGGACGACGTGCCGGCCCGGCTGGCCGGCAGCCGGTTCGGCGTCCGGACCGGGGTGGTCGCCCGTGCCTGACGAGTCCGGCGCGGACCACCCCGGCGCGGACCACCCCGGTCCGGACCAGCCGGGTCCTGGTCAGCCGACCGGGCGGCCGGATCGCGCCCGGCTGGCTCGCGAGGCCCTCGCCAGCGCCAAGGCAGACGCGCTGGCCAAGGGCAACTGGCCGACCGCGGCAAGAAAAACAGCTGCGAAACGGGCCGACGGCGCCAGTGCCGGATCGGCCCGCCCGTCCCGGCGGCAGCGCAACGAGGACCCGCAGCCGCTGCGGGCCGCGATCGAGAGCCTGATCGGGGACAGCGGCTGGGAGGCCGCCGCGCTGGCGGGATCGGTTTTCGGCCGCTGGCCGCAGATCGTCGGGGCGGATCTGGCCGCGCACACCGTGCCCGAGACGCTGGCCGACGGGGAGCTCACGGTCAGCGCCGACTCCACCGCCTGGGCCACCCAGGTCCGGCTGCTGGCCGGGCAGCTGGTGCGGCGGCTGAACACCGAGCTGGGGGACGGCACGGTGCTGCGGGTGAAGGTGCGCGGCCCGGTGACGACGCAGCGGCGGCCTGGTGACTGGCGGGTGCGGGGCGGCCGCGGACCGCGTGACACGTACGGCTGAGGCGGCCAGAACTCCCAGGTAAAATGTTTTCGCGCGGCTAGCGCGGCAGCACGGGCAGGACACCCCGGGCAGTCCCTGGCCGGGCCCTGGTTCAGGAGGAGTATCCGTTTTGTCGGCTGACACCCGCCCGCTCTACGACGCGAACTCGATCAAGGTTCTCGAAGGCCTTGAGGCTGTCCGCAAGCGCCCCGGCATGTACATCGGCTCCACCGGCGAGCGCGGCCTGCACCATCTCGTCCAGGAGGTCGTGGACAACGCCGTCGACGAGGCGCTGGCGGGCTACTGCGACCGGATCGAGGTCACCCTGCTGGCCGACGGCGGCGTCCGGGTGGTGGACAACGGCCGGGGCATCCCGGTCGACGACCATCCGGTCGAGCACCGGCCCGCGGTCGAGGTCGTGCTGACGACGCTGCACGCGGGCGGGAAGTTCGACGGCAAGTCCTACGCGGTGTCCGGCGGCCTGCACGGCGTCGGCATCTCGGTGGTGAACGCGCTGTCGGCCCGGCTGGAGGTCGAGATCAGCCGGGACGGGTACGACTGGCGGCAGCGGTACGAGCGCGGCCAGCCGGTCACCGCGCTGATCCGCGGCGAGCCGTCCGGGCAGACCGGCACCACCGTCTCCTTCTGGCCGGACGACCAGATCTTCGAGACCACGGACTGGTTGTTCGAGACCCTGTCAGGGCGGCTGCAGGAGATGGCGTTCCTCAACCGCAACCTGGCCATCATCCTGGCCGACGAGCGGCCCGACCGCATCGAAGGCGAGCCGCAGCAGGTCAGCTACCAGTACGCCGGCGGCATCGCGGACTTCGTCCGGCACCGGAACGCGTCCGAGGAGCCGGCCCACGACTCGGTGATCGAGTTCGGCGACGAGGCGCCGGGCATCGCCGCCGAGGTGGCGATGCAGTGGACCGGCTCGTTCACCCCGCATGTGCACACATTCGCCAACACGATCAACACCCCCGAGGGCGGCACCCACGAGGAGGGCTTCCGCTCCGCGCTGACCAGCATCGTCAACCGGTACGGGCGCGAGCAGAAGCTGATCCGGGAGAAAGACGAGAACCTTACCGGCGACGACGTGCGCGAGGGCCTGACCGCGATCATCCACGTGAAGCTCGCCGAGCCGCAGTTCGAGGGCCAGACGAAGACCAAGCTCGGCAACACCGAGGCCAGGTCGTTCGTGCAGAAGGTCTGCAATGACCACCTGCGGGCCTGGTTCGACAGCAACCCGGGCGAGGCCAAGGCGATCATCATCAAGGCCACCCAGGCCGCCCGGGCCCGGATCGCCGCCCGCCAGGCCCGTGACCTGACCCGCAAGGGCCTGATGGGCGGTTCCGGGCTGCCGGGCAAGCTGTCGGACTGCCAGTCCGGCAACCCGGCGGAGTGCGAGATCTACGTGGTCGAGGGCGACTCGGCCGGCGGCTCTGCCAAAGGCGGCCGGGACCCAAAGTTCCAGGCGATCCTGCCGATCCGGGGAAAGATCCTCAACGTGGAGAAGGCCAGGATCGACCGGGTGCTGAAGAACAACGAGGTGCAGTCGATGATCACTGCGCTCGGCACCGGGATCCACGACGAGTTCGATCTCGCCAAGCTCCGCTATCACAAGATAATCTTGATGGCGGACGCGGATGTCGACGGCCAGCACATCACCACGCTGCTGCTGACCTTGCTGTTCCGGTTCATGAAACCGCTGATCGAGGCCGGCAACGTGTACCTGGCCCAGCCCCCGCTGTACAAGATCAAGTGGGAGGGCCGGGGCGTCGAGCCCGGCTATGCCTACTCCGACCGGGAGCGGGACGCGGTGATCGCGGCGGGGATGGCGGCAGGCCGCCGGGACCCGGGATCGCGGGACGCGGTGCAGCGGTTCAAGGGCCTGGGCGAGATGAACGCCACCGAGCTGTGGGACACCACGATGGACCCGGCGAACCGGGTGCTGCGGCAGATCACCCTGGACGACGCCGCGCAGGCGGACGAGCTGTTCAGCGTCCTGATGGGCGAGGACGTCGAGGCGCGGCGCGCGTTCATCCAGCGCAACGCCAAGGACGTCCGGTTCCTGGACATCTAGCGCGCCGCGGCGCTGTTTTTCCACCAGAGGCGAGAGGTTAGCGAGTGACTGAGCTGGACACGGGCGCGCCGGCTGGCGGTGACCGCACCGAGCCGGTCGACATCCAGGTCGAGATGCAGCGCAGCTACATCGACTACGCGATGTCGGTCATCGTCGGCCGGGCGCTGCCCGACGTCCGGGACGGGCTCAAGCCCGTGCACGTCCGCATCCTGTACGCGATGTACGACGGCGGCTACCGGCCCGACCGGGGCTTCTTCAAGTGTTCGCGCGTCATCGGGGACGTGATGGGCCAGTACCACCCGCACGGTGACGGGGCCATCTACGACGCCCTGGTGCGGATGGCCCAGCCGTGGTCCATGCGGATGCCGCTGATCGACAGCCAGGGCAACTTCGGCTCGCCCGGCAACGACCCGGCTGCCGCCATGCGCTACACCGAGTGCCGTCTCGCGCCGCTGGCGATGGAGATGCTGCGGGACATCGACAAGGAGACCGTCGATTTCCGGGCCAACTACGACGGCCGCTCGCGCGAGCCCGTGGTGCTGCCCAGCCGGTTTCCGAACCTGCTGGTCAACGGGTCCGAGGGAATCGCGGTCGGGATGGCGACCAAGATCCCGCCGCATAACCTGCGCGAGGTCGCCGACGGCGCGCAGTGGTACCTGGAGCACTTCGACGCGACCGACGACGAGCTGCTGGACGCGCTGATCGAGCGGATCAAGGGCCCCGACTTCCCCGCCCGGGCGCTGATCGTCGGCCGCCGCGGAATCCAGGACGCCTACCGGACCGGCCGCGGCTCCATCACCATGCGCGCCGTGGTGGAAGTGGAGGAGGACCGCAAGGGCCGCGCCAACCTGGTGGTCACCGAGCTGCCCTACCAGGTCAACCCGGACAACCTGGCGCTGAAAATCGCGGAGCTGGTGAAAGACGGCCGGATTACCGGCATCGCCGATGTCCGGGACGAGAGCAGCGGCCGGACCGGCCAGCGGCTGGTGATCGTGCTCAAGCGCGACGCGGTGGCCAAGGTCGTGCTGAACAACCTGTACAAGCACACTCAGCTGCAGGACACGTTCGGCGCGAACATGCTGGCCCTGGTCGACCGGGTGCCGCGGACGCTGCGGCTGGACCAGATGATCCGGTACTGGGTTGCGCACCAGATCGAAGTGATCGTCCGGCGGACCCGGTACCTGCTGCGCAAGGCGCAGGAGCGGGCGCACATCCTCAGCGCGCTGTTGAAGGCCATCGACCAGATCGACGCGGTCATCGCCCTGATCCGGGCCAGCGCCTCAGCATCAGCCGCTCAGCAGGGGCTGATGGACCTGCTGGAGATCGACGAGATCCAGGCCCGCGCGATCCTGGACATGCAGCTGCGCAAGCTGGCAGCCCTGGAGCGGCAGCAGCTGCAGGATGAGTACGACGAGCTGATGGCGCAGATCGCCGACTACGAGCAGATCCTGGCGTCGCCGCAGCGGCAGCGGCAGATCGTCGCAACTGAGCTGGCCGAGATCGCCGCCAGGTTCGGTGACGACCGGCGTACCCAGATCGTCGCCTACGACGGCGACATGTCGGTCGAGGACCTCATCGCCGAGGAAGATGTCGTCGTGACGATCACCCGCGGCGGCTACGCGAAGCGGACCCGGACCGACCTGTATCGGGCGCAGCGCCGCGGCGGCAAGGGCGTGCGCGGGGCGCAGCTGCGCACCGACGACATCGTCGAGCACTTTTTCGTCACCACCACGCACAACTGGATCCTGTTTTTCACTAACAAGGGCCGGGTCTACCGGGCCAAGGCCTACGAGCTGCCCGACGCCGGCCGGGACGCGCGCGGCCAGCACGTGGCCAACCTGCTGGCGTTCCAGCCGGACGAGCGGATCGCCCAGGTGCTGGCGCTGACCGACTACGAGGTCGCGCCCTACCTGGTCCTTGCAACCCTGTCCGGGCTGGTCAAGAAATCGCGGCTGGCCGACTTCGACTCGCCCAGGGCGGGCGGCATCATCGCGATCAACCTGCGCGAGGACGACGAGGTGATCGCGGCCCGGCTGGTCTCCCCCGACCAGGACCTGGTCCTGGTCAGCCGGCACGCTCAGGCGATCCGGTTCAACGCCGCCGACGAGGCGCTGCGCCCGATGGGCCGCGCGACCTCCGGCGTGATCGGGATGAGGTTTGCCGACGGCGACCAGCTGCTGGGCATGTACGTGATCAGCGACGGCGCCGAGCTGCTGGTGGCCACCGACGGCGGCTACGCCAAGCGGACCCCGGTCGACCAGTACCCGGTCCAGGGCCGCGGCGGCCGCGGCGTCGTGACCGCCAGGATCGTCGAGGCGCGCGGCGAGCTGGTCGGCGCGCTGATGGTGTACCCCGAAGACGAGGTGTTCGCGATCACCTCAGCGGGTGGCGTGATCAGGACATCGGCCGCCCAGGTCAAGCAGTCGACCCGCCAGACAATGGGCGTGCGCCTGGTTAACCTGGCCGGCGGCCAGACGCTGGTCGCCATCGCGCGCAACGCCGAGTCGATCGGGGCAGTGGACGGCGACGACGACGATCCGGCCGCGGATGAGCCAGCGGATGGTTCCGCCGGGCTGGATTCGGGCAGTACCAGTGCCGGGGAATCTGGCCTGGCAGCGGGCATGCTGCCAGCTGACGGAGGCGACGACGGCGGTACCGGGGGCGGGAATCCGCTAGCGGCTGGTGACGATCAGCCGTAGGCACAGTCGCCCTGACGGGTAGTGTGCGCAGCAGCGGTACTGTCCACGCTGGCCCGAAAGGGCAACGAGCAAGGCATTTCCGGCGTCTTGGAAGACGACGGTATTGATCTCAGCTAGGCCTTTGGGCCCCGCAGCCGCCAGCTGCGGATAGCCTCTAGGCCTGGCAATGTTCCGGAGGAGGACGGGTGGACCACGGAGTGGACCCACAGACGTGGCTGGCCGAACGGGATGGGCAGGGCGGCTCTTTCGAGTCAGAGAGCGGCAGCCCGGCGGCCCCCGCACCCGCCGGCAGCAAGAAAAAGGCTGCCAAATCCGCTCCGGCGCATCCGGCTGAACTGCGGAACGAGGCACCAGGTTACGGACCGGCAGCGGCGTCGGCAAGTGCCCCCGCCGAGGATCCGTGGGCAAGTTCCGGCAGCGGGTTCAGCGCCGAGTACGGCACCGGGGAATTCGGCAGCAGTAGCGAATTCAGCGGGCCTGATTTCGGGCCGCAGCGCGATTTCGGCGCTCCCAGTGATTTCGGTACCGCTAACTTCAGCGCTGTTCCCTACGCCGACGTCGACCATGGCGCCTCCGAGCCTGACAGCACTGACCATGACGACGGACGGGGTGCCTCGCAGCTGCCCCGGTCTTACGGCGGCCCCCCGTCACAGCCGAAAGGACTGGCGGCCAAGGCCGCGATGTCAAAGGTAACCAGCTCACTGTCCGGCCTGGGCCGCGGCAAGCTGGCCAAGCGGCCTTCGTTCCTGCGACCCGGCTATCAGGACGCGGGCACCCCGGAGCAGGTCGGCTACCAGGACGCAGAATTTCAGGACCCTGAGTTTCCGGAAGCAGCAGGCCACGATGGCGCCTACCGGGAATCCGAGTACACGCAGCCGTCTTACCCGCCCGAGTACACGCAGCCGTCTTACCCGCCCGAGTACACGCAGCCGTCTTACCCGCCCGAGTACCCGCAGCCTGCCTACCAGCACAACGGCGGCTCGACGCCTGCGGCGACCGCCACCACCGCGCTCGTGAGCAAGGCGTCGATCCGCAGACGGCCCAAGGCCAGCGGGCTGCAGGCGGCCGACCCGCAGACGGCGGCTGGTACCCGCCGGGCGCAGCTGGTGCTGTCCAGGATCGAGCCCTGGTCGGTGATGAAGTTCAGTTTCCTGATCTCGCTGGTCGGCTTCGTGATCCTCTTCGTGGCGGTCGCCGCGCTGTACTACCTGCTGCAGAAGCTGGGTGTCTTCACCACGATCGAGTCGACCGTTGCGCAGGTGACCTCGAGTAAGACCAGTGCCGGCACCAACGCGGCCAGCTGGTTCGCCGCCAAGCGGGTACTGGGGTACACGATGGCCGTCGCCGGCATCAACGTCTTCATCATCACCGCCCTGGCGACAGTGGGAGCTGTCATCTATAACCTGGTTACCCACCTGGCGGGCGGCATCGAAGTCACGCTGCGGGAGACCGACTGACCGACAGGTCCCGGCTTGCGGTAACCTAACTCGGCGTGCGCGGCTTCCGCCGCCGTATGCCCCGGGCCTGTAGCTCAGCCGGTTAGAGCGCTTCCCTGATAAGGAAGAGGTCGGAGGTTCAAGTCCTCCCAGGCCCACCCAACCCAGGTTAAAGACCTAACCGGCCTTCGCGCGCCGCACGGTCCCGCCGGATGACAGCAGAAGTGACAGCAGCAGGTCACGCCGGACGCTCCCCGAGCAGGTCATCCAGCTTGCCGATAGCCTCACGGCGGCTGCCATCATCGGCGGCAGTGTAGATCTCCATCGTGACCGCGATCCGGGCGTGCCCCAGGATCTCCATCGTGTCGCGCGGCGGAACACCCAGGTTCTTGAGCAACGTCGCCGTGGTGTGCCGGAGGTCATGCAGCCGGATCGGCCGAAGGCCCGCGGCTTCGGTGATTCGCTCGAAGGACCGGCCGAGGTTCCGCGGCTCGATAGGTCGGCCGGAGCTGGTCGTGAACACCAGCTCATGCTGTGTCCAATCTTGCTGCGCTCCGATTACCTGCATGTCAGCCTGAGCAGTGAGGACATCACGGGCGACACCGAGCAGCGGAAGCTCGCGGCGACCAGCGGCTGTTTTCACAGGGCCGAGCTGCAAACGCCCGGATGCTCGCAGAAGCTGCTGCCTGATGCGGATCACGCCCTCCTCCATGTCGACGTCCCGCCAGCTCAGCCCGAGCACCTCACCGCGGCGAAGCCCGTAAACGATCAGGAGTACCAGGGCTGGATAGAGCGGATCCTGGCGGGCAGCGGCGAGGAACCGGCGGGCTTCGCTCGCAGACCATGGCTGTCGCCTGGCAGCTGAGACGGCCGGCAGCGTCACCACATTCCGGGACACGATCTCTTCCCGCATGGCGCGGGTCAGCGCGGATCCGAGAACCAGGCGCATTGCATGAACCTTGGCAGGCGAGTCTCCCGCCTCGGTCCGGCTGTTGAAATAGGCCTGCGCCGTAGCGACCGACAAACGGTCAAGGCGGCGCCGCTGTGCAGCACCGCGTCCGGCGCTCCCCGCGCCGGGCTCTGGCCTTGGAAGGCCCCGCCCGGCGCGCCCGCGCCGGACCACCGCGTGATGCCACTGACCTGACAGGCTCTTTCGTGACGCCAGCCGGTGCGGGATGGAGCCGACTTCCTCGCGCCCGATTGTCCCAGTCGCGGCCGCCGCGTCCAGGGCGCGCTTCGCGCGTCGCTGCGCGATCGGCATTCGCCGACCCTGGACCCGCCGCCCGCTCAACAGGGACTGGCAGCTATCAGGAAGACGGGGGCAGACTAGGATCACGATCCGGATCAGCCGGGCACGCGGACTGACGAGGCATGGCTTTGACTCAATACGGTACGTGGGTCAGCTATAGCGGCGCGGCCAGGGTATGGCTCGCAATCGTCCTGCTGGTCGTCGCGGGTGGCCTGGCGCTCGCGGGAACGCGGCTGCCCCTCCCCGTCCGGGTACCCAGGCCCAGCCGGGCAGCGGTGATCTTCATGCTCTTGACGTGGGTCCTGGCCATCGCGACGTTTCTGGTCTGCGTTGCCGTCTACGCTCTGCAGGAGCGTCATCAGTACCCAGTAGCCCATGGCGCGCCTGTAAACCACATCACGCCCGTTACCCTCATCGCGGCCGGCGCCACCTTCGTCATTATCCTCATCAGCAGCGGCCAGCACGGCCTTGGGACACGGCTGGCCAGCGCCGTCATCGGCGCCATGGCCGCCCCGATGATCTTTGAGCTGCCATTCGACCTCATTGTCATGGCCAGGACCTATCCCCCGATTCCTCCCTATCCAGGCTTGTACAGGGCCCTGTTCTTCCTGCCTCTGTTCCTCATTGAGATCACCACGCTGTCGCTCCTGATGCTGTCTCCCATGACAAAGCTGGCCCGGGGCGCCTTCTCTTCTCTGGCGCTGATGTTCGTCGTGTTCGCGGTATGGAACCTGTTCGGCTTCGGCTACCCCTCCGCCCCGGCCCCCATCATGCTGAACGTGGTGACGAAGCTCCTGGCCTTCGTCACCGTCCTTTTCCTGTTGCTCCCCCAGCGAGCCGAAGCCACCGCGCACGACCCCAGAACCGCCGCGAGCACCACCCCCGTGTGAGACCCCGGCTGGCTGCGTACAGCCCAGGAGTACAGCAACGACCCCTCACCTCACAGCCACAGTCCCGTGCGGTCACCAGCACCCGGAACTAGCTGGGACGACGAACATACGCCCAGTAGCGCCGCCAGTTCGGGACGAAGAGGTACTGACAGCAGAAGTGACAGCAACGCCGCCGCTCTTCGGACTGACTGGACGGCTGCGGGCAAACGCGAAAGCCAGCCACACGACGTTTCTAGTCGCAGGGGGCCAGAGCTGATGAGGAAGAGGTCGGAGGTTCAAGTCCTCCCAGGCCCACCCCGAGGTCTCCACCTGGCAGCTCCGTCAGGGACCGCTCCACCCGGACGGTCCCGCTAGCTAGGTTCAGGTCGCAGCGCCGCAGCGCAGCCAGTTCACCCGTCGCAAGCTGCCGAAAACACCGAGGAGGATCAGCGCCCGGTACCGCGGCCAGGTCATGTCGCGCGGATGGCACGAGCGCCGGGTCATCGGGCCGGTCCTGCTGTGGGTCAACCGGCACGTGCCCTGGTAACGGCACCGGCCCAGCTCCGAGCCGAGCCTTCCCTGCCCCGCGTTTGGTACCGTTCCGCTTGTACCGCACTGGTAGCGGCCTTCGTCATTCCACGTTGCTTCGTGTTATGGAGGCTTGCTGATGTCATCTGTCGAGGTGCGGCGGTTCCGCCGCAGCGACCGGGACCAGCTCACCCAGCTCGTCAATGCCCACGCCGCCGCCGTCGTGCCTGGCATGGGCGCGTCGGTCAGCGCGGTGCTGGGATCGCTGGAACGCCAGCCCGGCGAGTTCATCGAGGACCCGTGGGTGAGCGAGCGGGTCACCTTCGTCGCGGAGCAAGCGGGCCGGGTGGCCGCCGCCGCGCACCTGCTGCGGTATTACCCCGACGAGCGGGCAGGCGAAGCGGCCAGGGACTCCGGGGAGATCCGCTGGCTGCTGTTCTGGCCCGAGGCCCCGGCCGGCAATCCCTGGTGGCCGGACGCGACGGCGGCCGCCGAGGCGCTGATGACCGCGTGTGCCAGCCAGCTGGGCGCATGGGGCGTGGCCCGCCAGCACGCGGGCGGTGAGCTGCCGGTGCGCGGCGTGTACGGGATCCCGGACCAGTGGCCCCACGTCGCTGCCCTGTACGAGCGGGCCGGGTTCACCCACGCCGGGCACACCGAGGTCGTTTACCTCGCCGCGGTGGAGGAGCTGCCACGCCCGGCCAGGGTTCCGGTCGAGGGGATGACGGTTCGACGGACGGTCGGGATGAACGGAACCTGCCTGTCTGCGCTCCTCGGCCAGGACGTGATCGGCTATGTCGAGGTGGAGGTCTTCGACGAGGGCGAGCGGCTATCACGGCGCGGCGGCTGGGCCGACATCGGCAATCTGCATGTCACTGAGCCGTTCCGCCGCCGTGGGGTCGGGTCATGGCTGCTGGGACAGGCAGCGGGCTGGCTCCGCGCGGCGGGCGTGGACCGGCTCCTGGACTACGCCTGGCTGGAGGGCACCGACCCCGGCGGCCAGGACTACGCCGGCTACCGGGCGTTCCTCCCCGCAGCCGGATTTCACGAACTCACCCGGACCAGGCGAGGATGGATCCGGGACCCGCAGGCAGTCTGACACGCACCCCGGCCGGGGCAGTAGCGAGGTGGTCATGGAACTGGCAGTGCTCGCCGTGCCAGACTGCCCGAGCGTGGCGCTGCTGGAGGATCGCCTGGCCCGGGCCCTCCAGGGCCGCCCCGATGTCACCGTCACCCGTCACGTGATCGCCAGCCAGCAGGAAGCCGCCCGCCGGGGAATGCGCGGATCGCCGACCATCCTGGTCAACGGGACAGACCCGTTCGCTCGGCCGGGCCAGGCAGCGAGCATGTCCTGCCGCCTGTACCGGGACCGCGGCGGAAAGCCCGAGGGCGCCCCGACTGTCAGCCAGCTCCGCGAAGCTGTCCGGACAGCGAACGTCGGCACATTGAATAGAGGCAAGAATGGACAAAAGTGATCCCTGACATCGGGGTTTGGCCTCAGCCGTTGGCGTCTTGCCGGGCTCGATCACTCGGTTCGAGCGCGAGGTCAGCGCGGATGAGTTCTTCCAGCACCTTATCCGCCTCGCGGGCTGCTACTACAGCGGCCTCGACGGTGCCGAACGCTTCGATGATCTGGCTGCCAGTGGTGCGGCCAGACCCTGGGGACTCGCCTTGCTCTGTGAGAGCTTTCCACTGCCCGTAGCTGGCACTGACTTCCTGGTTGGCGGCGTTGGCTTTGGTCAGGGCTTCCAGGATTGGCTGCGAGGCGGAGGCGGCGATCCGGGCGGAGGCGTTCGTCCAGTTCCAGTCCTCAGGGGTGGACCGTACCCGCTTTGGTGGACACTCGAGTAAACTGCCCGATGTGTCGGGAGAATAAGAGATGGGTTCGACGCGCAGGGCTTTCACTCCTGAGTATAAGGAGCAGGCCGTAGCTTTCGTCCT